>Ga0247611_10000214_pt1 | contig 120729 bp, 107 predicted proteins | sample 177DNAGHGhighgp2_FD_192422 | JGI IMG/M metagenome (GOLD analysis project Ga0247611, IMG submission 192422) | Sheep rumen microbial communities from Palmerston North, Manawatu-Wanganui, New Zealand - 1770 DNA GHGhigh gp2 | ecosystem: Host-associated > Mammals > Digestive system > Stomach >...
GCAGAGGAAAAGTTGTTTTCACCGGTATAAGACTTATTGTGTATCTTGCTACTGCTCCAAGTGCGCCACCAAGGGCCACAAATATAAAGCTCATTTTTTATCCTTTCATTGATCATTCAAAAAATCGTCCCATCCCGACAAATCCCGATTGAACAAAATCGTAATTTTTTCTCAAACTTCCGCACTCCTCTTTCGACAAACGTCCTTGATGCGCCGTCTCTTATCAGTTGCCGCTTCTTCCTTTCGCTCATGATGCCGAATTCATTCTGCCGTATTTTTACATATGTCAGAAAACCTGTAACCAACAGAAACAAGATGCAGAGTACCGGTTTACTCACGAGCATCCGCATATCTATGTCATGATTTTTGAATATAACGGTTTTAATGATATAGAGGATGATTATGTAACTAACAAGGAACTCTTCATTAATATTCTTCAGAGCAATATCCAAAGAGCTTTTGCATTATGACATTTACAGAATGTGCCCTGATAGGCAATACCTGATTCCTTGAAGAGGGTATCGTCACGGTATACGGAGCAACTGCACCGGGGGTGTCAAAGCTGTTATGGGCAAAACGGCTCTCTGCCGTCAGTACTGTCATTTCGGCTGTTTGAGCCATATCTGTGCTGTATGAAAGCGTGAGCTCTATCTCGTTCTCGGAAAAGTTGACGAGCTTTGTGATCACCGTATTGCTGTTTTCGTCGAATGTGGTGACTGCCGTTAGATGCGGTATGGGAGCAAGAGTATGCTCATGTACAGTGATGCCGTTTAGCGTTATTCTGAAGCTGTCTTCCGACGCAGTCATCTCGACATGCCTGATCCCATCTGGCATAGTAAATTCCGTCTCGTTACATATCGTTTCCGCGGACCATCCGTTGTAGTGGATGACTTTGCTGGTCCCATTTTCGAGGATCCAGTCGTAATGGTTCTGATCCTCACCTTCTTTTCCTCTGTCCCAGAAGCGTATGCGGATGTCATTCATATCCGTATCGTATATTAAACTTGTGCCTTCAACTATATCGCCATCCGGAGTCCTGAAAAAACCATGCTCGCTCCGTCTGTCGCTTTCGGTCATCAGCGTGTGTTCGCAGACATAGCTGCCGCGGTTTGTCGCAAACATTTTCAACATATGGTAGCTTGGAATCACATATTCCTCGTGATTGTTGAAAACTATCATATCGGGTTCCCATGAGACATAACCGGCATTTTTAAAAAGAGGTGCATAGCTTGTCATCTTCACCCTGTCCTGGTTGCGCTCCACACCGGTAAGAAAAGCTGCTTCTCCCAAAGCACCCTCCAGGGTTCCTTCCTTGGCACCTATAGTTGCGGCATATTCACCGCAGTAAATATCTACTCCCTTATGATCGTCGTACAGTCCGGTATTGGCTGCAAAAAATGCGGGATCTGAATAGAAGTGCTCGTCAACATATTCCGTCACCAGTCCGGCTCTTTCGGTATGGTCGGTAGCTATATAGATAAGCTGCGGAAACTGTTCCTTGAGCTTTTTATAAAAATATTCGTAGCGCTTTATGTATTCCGTTCCCCAGTTTTCATTGCCTATTTCCAGATATTTCAACTTCGTAAAGGGCTCCCTGCGTCCGTTTTCCGCACGTTTTGAGCCCCACTCGCTGTTTGCGGGAGCTGTTGCATAAAGTATCGCGTGCACAGTATCTTCGTATAATTCCTCCGTAAGATTGTCGTCGAAATAGTCCGGACATCTGCCCTGGCAGGTCATTCCGCAGTTGAACACATACATCGCGTCTATATCTGCATCCTCACAAAACTGCATATATTCGTGGAAGCCGAGACCGTTTGTGGTCATATAGGACCAAAGCAGCCAGTGTGGGCGTCTTTCCCACACTGGGCCTATGCTGTCTTCGAAGCGAAAAGCGGTCTCCCTTGAAAAGCCCTCAACGATGCAGCCTCCCGGGAAACGCAAAAAAGCAGGCTTAAGCCCCAGCATGAGTTCGGCAAGCGACTTTCTAAGACCATTCTCACGACCCATGAATGTGTCCTTCGGGAACAATGATACAAAACCCAGAGTAACCGTCGCTTGCGCATCTGATGAAATGGAAAGTCTTGCATTACAATCGGTGACAGGGCTGATTAGCTCGGTGTCAAACCTTTTGTAATCGGAACCGATATTTTCCAAGACCTTCGACGTATAGACCTCCCCGCCGGCCGATGTAAGCATGATCTTCAGGCTTGCCGGATAGCTGCATTTTGCAAATATATAAAAGCGGTATGCTTTCCCGCACTCTATAGGTACACCGTTAAAACCATCGTTACTGATGTATCCGCCGTTGAAATCCACTTCAAGGGCACGCTTTCTGTTGCGGTTTAGAGTGTTTTTGCTGCCAAGACGTATACCGGCATTACCGTGAGCAGTCCACCCGGCTATTCCTTCACCCTCAAAACAGTCGAACGAGCTTTTCCAGCCCGTGGGAGATGTGATGAGCTTATTGACGGAATCGTATTGACAGCCCTCCGGGATGACCCCGTCATCAAATGCTCTGTTTCGGATCAGCTCGCCGTAAAGTCCGCCATCGCCGGCTCTGTTTATATCCTCAAAGAACAGCCCGTAAAGATTTGGTGAAGTGTCAATGATTTTTTTCTTTGGATCTATTGTGATTTTGTACATAGCGCGTATTCCTCCCTGCCATATTATAACGCAGCGAACCCTGACAGGCAATCATAACAGAGCCTGTCGATGATACATTCGAGATTTTCACGGGCCTCATTCAGAAGATTTATATCCTGTGGATATGTGATATTCTGCGGAGCACATGTGGCATCAAGTATAAGTGTACCGAGGTTGCTGTATGGGTGCTACCGTCAGTTTTTGAGCAGTTCTCAGCGTGCTTTTCAGGTAAAAAAGAAAACCTCGCAAACGCAATGTTTACGTTGTTTTAGAAAAAAACATTCGCGATGCCATTCGCAGGCACTTCGTGCCTTGCTCATGTCGCGCTGTCGCGCTATAAAACAAAAGACAAAAAAATGCTCCGTGAAGAGTAAACTCTTCCGGAGCATATATTTTGTCTTTGTTTTGCATCGCTCGTAGTTCGCGCAGATTATCTCTTTGAGAACTGTGGAGCACGTCTGGCTGCCTTGAGACCGTACTTCTTTCTCTCCTTCATACGAGGATCTCTTGTAAGGTATCCTGCTGACTTAAGTGCTGGTCTGTAATCAGCTGATACTGTAAGAAGTGCTCTTGCGATACCATGTCTGATAGCACCTGCCTGGCCTGTGAAACCACCGCCGTAAACATTTACAAGTACATCATACTTACCCTCTGTAGCTGTAGCTACAAGTGGCTGCTTAACGATAACCTTAAGTGTCTCTAATCCAAAATAATCATCAAGTGATTTCTTATTTACTGTAATCTTTCCTGAGCCAGGTACAAGGTAAACACGTGCAACACTGCTCTTTCTTCTTCCTGTACCGTAGAATTTAGCTGCCTTTGCCATAATGTCTTCCTCCTTTATTAATACTTAATCTCAAGTGCTTCAGGCTTCTGTGCCTGCTGCTTGTGATCAGGACCTGCATAAACAAAAAGCTTATCCATCATGCTTCTTCCAAGAGGTCCCTTAGGAAGCATTCCCTTAACTGCATGCTTAATTACTTCAGTACTATCCTTAGCAAGCTGATCCTTAAGTGTGATTGACTTAAGTCCGCCTACGTGATCTGAATGTCTGTAGTAAATCTTGTCATTAAGCTTATTACCTGTAACCTTGATCTTATCAGCATTAACAACGATTACATAATCGCCTGTATCAATGCTTGGTGTATAGGTAGGCTTATTCTTTCCTCTAAGTATCTTAGCTATCTCTGATGTAAGACGTCCTAATGTATGACCGGTGGCATCTACAACATACCACTTTCTCTCAATGGTTGATGGGCTTGCAACAAAGCTCTTCATATCGAAAGTTCCTCCTTAAAAAATCTATGTAATTTCCTATTCGGCAAGACCAGACCCTCTATTCCGGGGCATGGTTAGAGCTCGTCACGTCTTGTCACAGAGATAGATTATAGTATATGAGCGGCTCTGTGTCAACAGAAAAAATTTGAATTTACAGGAATTATTATAGGAGAATTTACATATTTTTAAAACAGCAGTTTTACTGCAGGAAATATGACTGCACTCTCATTAAAACAGGGTGCTGTTTGACAGCACCCTGCAAGGTAAAAATATATTTTTAAGGTATTTATCTTAGTATGGGCTAACCTTCAGAACGTAATCTGAACCGCTGTAATACTTTAATGTACTGCCTACCTTCTTAACTGCACGAACTACTACATAATATGTACCAGTCTTGCTGAACTTCTTGCTGTTGAATGTAGCAACTGTCTTTGCTGTACCAGTTACTGTAGCTACCTTTTTGAAGCCAAGTCTTCCGCCTTCTGTTGAGATATAAACCTCATATGAATCAGCGCCTGTTACCTTATCCCACTTAATAGCAAGAGCTCCCTTAGAGTTGATAACAGCTGAAGTGATCTTTGGCTGCATTACAATGTAGTAATAGCTTGACCATGCACTGTACTTCTTTGTTCCGTTGCAATCAATGTAGCTTCTTACTCTTACTCTGTATGAAGCATTGTACTTAGCCTCATCAAATGAAGCATAGTTATATGAGCAGAACTTAGAAGCGATCTGTGTACCGCCGTTTGAATATACAACGAACTGATATCCGTCAGCATACTTCTTAGGAAGCCACTCAACCTTGAAGCTTGCCTTTCCTGTCTCTGAAGCAGGAAGATAATAGTCATTAAGATTGAATCCTGTTACCTTGTTGTAAAGTGTCTTACAATAGCAGCTATAATGGTAACCAGTCTGAGCACCATAGCTGTCATTGTAACCGTAGAAGACTACTACATCGTACTTCTTACCAGCCTTAAGATTCTTAAGTGTGTAAGCTGTTGTAGTTGCACTTACTGAAATCTTCTTAGATCTTGCCATATCCATAGCAATTGATGAAGAATTATCAAGTTCTGCATCAGCATAACCGATATAATATGCAGTTACTGTACGTGAACCTGTATACTTCACCCACTTGAAGGTTACTGAAGTAGTTGTTGCAGATGTCTGGTATGCTGAAGCAGCTGCTTCAACCTTCTTGTTTCCGCTTACAGCAGGAACAAGTGCCACGATAGTAAAGGCAACCATGAACATAGCAATGAGTCTCTTGATACGTTTCATTTTTCTTTTTTCCTCCATTTCATACATATAAATATAAAATTACCCTATAGTGCAAATTTGTACCATATTTCAAGTAGCTTTGCAACCGTCAAAGTATGAATATTGTATGAATATACATATATTACAATATCCTTTATACTACGGTTCCTGCCCCTCTGTATCATCATCCCAGTGGCCGTAGGCAACCGGATAATACGTTTCGGATGGATTCAGATTTCTAATCACAACACCTCTTATGGCAGCTGTTTCAAGTGCCTGTCCGTTACCGAGAGCAAGTGAAACATGATGAACGTGATAATATCTTCCGTCGCCGAATTCATCCACCGCATGTATTCTGTCGCAGATTCCGTCGTTATTGCTGTCAAGTATCCATGGATCGCCGTCCTCGTCAACCTTGGTATCACAATCAGTCAGATTCCAGAAAATGATATCTCCCGGTGCGATCAGATTATCACTCATGGTAAAGCCCATATTTATACAGATAGGTACGATATCCCTGAAGCCTATCTGCACGCCTGCCTGATAATATGAATGAACGACAAATGTAGTACATGTATAACCATCTATTTCATCGAGCGGTGTGCCAAAAGGAACGCTGTCATTTCTGTTTACCGGCTTAAAGAGCTGTGTAAAGCCTGCCGCAATTGCCTTACAGCCTGTATCTGTACCGAATGCCTCTGCATTCTTATAATCAAGCGAGCCATCCTCAAGAAGCGGAAGCTTTACATTTGCGAAGATAAGATCCTCATCATTCTTAAGTATGCAGCTTTCTTCATCGCAGTAATACAGCTTCTTATCTTCATCCGAACAGAAGAAGCCTCTTGCCGCAACACCATTTTCATAGAAGATATACGTTACTCCGTCAAAGGTCTGGATTCCGGTCCTGAAACCGCTCTCGGTCTCCGGATCAAATAGCATGCCTCTTCCATCCTTACCCATGAACCTTCCAACTCTGAAGCCTGTTATCGCCTCTCCGGTTGTTTCATCAAAGAAGAAAAGCTTATACTTTGCTTCGCCCGATTCCGGATCAGTATAATCATATTTATAGTAGCCCGACCTGTTGATTATGCCTGATGAAGATGCAAAATATATTTTATCTTCCATAGTAAAGAGGCCTGTCTTACAGGTTCCGTCACCATTATAGTATCTGAGACTCGTTCCGTCCTCAGCAAAGCAGGTTTCCGACACGCCGTATTCATCAAGCTTAAACCTGAGTCCGCCGGTATTTCTGAAGCAGCTTCTGTATGCCTTTCCGTCAGTTCCAAATACATAGTATTTATCCTCAACGCACTTTACGCCGACAACAGCTTCGCCGCTCTCTGTATCAAAGAAATACAGCTCGCCGTCTACCCATGTAAGGCCATTTTTGCAAATGTTCATCTCCGAATCTGCGTAATAGTATTTATCATCAGCCTTGAAGACACTGTCTATTGCGGCAAGTCCGGAGCTTTTAAGATAATAAAGCTTACCGTCCTCCTCATAGAATTCTCCTGTCTTAACAGTTCCATCACCATTAAAATAGGTAATACATTTTACTCCGGAGCTGTTCTTATATTCGATAAGTCCGTATACCGCTGCACCGTCCTCTCCGAGATAATACCAGCTTCCATCACTGAGCTTTATATTAGTATTCTTTCTTACAGTTCCTCCGGTGTTGAAAATGTATGTTTTACCGTCAATTACCTGCAGTCCTGAAAGGGTTCCTCCGTCTTCTGCGAAATAATACAGTATATCTCCATTTTCATCCTTACTCCACCAGCAGCTTCTGAGGAATTTACCATCATCTCCCGCATAGTAGTTTCTTCCGCTTTCATCTGTAAAAAATGCATTGAGTATCGCAAGTCCATTTGGTTTAAAATAGTAAAGCTCTCCGTTTACCCAGTTAAATCCATCTGACTTAACGGTTCCGTCTCCGTTAAAATACATAATGCATTTTGTTCCCGAAGTATTAAGGTATGCATAAAGTCCTGTACATGAGACTCCATTTTCATCCAGATAAAACTGTCTGCCGTCGCCGAGCTTTACAAAGCCGTTTTTCTTGATGGTTCCGTTTGTATTGAAGATGTAAGTTTTTCCTTCAATAGTCACAGCTCCTACCGGTGAAATTCCGTCAGCTCCGAAATAATACAGCTTATCAGGGTCCTCCGGCGGACTCCACCAGATATTTCTGAGAAGAGTTCCATCGTCATTTGCAAGACTGCTTCTGCCCTCGGAATTCTTAAACAGTTCATTTCTTCTTGCAAAGCCGTTCTCCTTAAAGAAATACCATTCACCGTTATATTCAAGATATCCCTTACAGAAAAGGCCGCCCTCTCCGTCAAAATAAGAGATATATTCCGAACCGCTTGGAACCGTATATGTCACAACACCTGTCACAGACCGTCCGTTGGCCTTGAAAAAGTATTGCTTGCCGGTCTCACTGTCCTTATAATACCCAAGATCAAGCTGAAGGATGCCATTCTTATCAAAAAGATAATTATATCCTCCGACCTTCTTGATGCCGACCAGAGCAGATGCATTTGACTTGCTGAAATAGTATTTCCTGCCGCCCACAGTGGTCCAGCCCTTATGGATCAGCGTACCGTCTGCATTTGCGTAATAAACCTTTCCTTCGGCTGACTTAAATCGTCCGCCCTTCATAGCATATCCGCTTGTTCCAAAGTAGTACCAGTTATCTTCATCGATCTTCTTCAGGCCGCCGGCAAATACTCCTCCATTTCCATCAAAAAATGAAGTATATTCCTTCCCGGAGCTTACGTATGTCACAAGTCCCTTTACCGCACGTCCGTATGAATCGAGATAAAACCTTTTTCCATCAGAGGTTTTAACGTATACATCCTTCTTCATGACTCCGTTTGTTGAGAAAACGTAATATTTATTGCTGATCTTCTTTGCGCCGATATACGCTTCTCCTGTAGATGTGCTGAAGTAGTACTTCTTGCCTCCTATCGTTGCCCAGCCGCATTTCTGGAGCACTCCGTCAACGTAATAATAATATTTACCATCCTTCTTGTTGTATTTAACAACTCTGGTAACCTTATTTACGTCAGAAGCAGCCTCATAAACTGAAATGTAGTCCTGATCCTCACTGACTGCAAAACACTCTGCAGAATAATCAGTCTTAGCTGCTGCATCACTTACAAAATCTGCTTTAACTCCCATAGCAGTAAGACTTAAAACAGAAAACGCTCCTACCGCTCCAAGTTTTGCAAGTAAATTCATGGTATCACTCCTCTCAAACCGAGCTTATACACACATCATCTTTCTCATTAATAGTGAAATGAATCACTAATTGCCATCCCAGTGTCCGTAAGCAACCGGATAATATGTATTTGACGGATCCGGCATAGTTCTTATAACTACTCCTCTTCCTGCTGCAGCTTCAAGAGCCTGTCCATTGCCGAGAGCAAGTGCTACATGGTGAACATGATAGGTTCTTCCGTCTCCGAATTCGTTTGGCTTATGGATCCTGTCACATTTTCCGTCATTATCAAGATCGATCAACCACGGATCGCCTGCTTCATCTGTCTTACTGTCACAGTTTGTAAGGTTCCAGAACACTATGTCGCCTGCCGCAGTGCAGTTGTCATTCATAGCAAAGCCCTTTTTAATACATGTAGGAACAATATCCTGCAATCCGATATTAATTCCTGCATTATAATATACATGTCCGATAAATGCTGTACAGGTATAGCCGTTAACCTCCGAAAGATCTGTTCCGAGAGGTGCCGCATTCTTGATGACCGGTTTATACATCTGTGTAAATCCGATAGCAAGAACGACAGAATTCTTATCTGTGCTGAGTGCCTTAGCCTGTAAGTACTCCAGCGATCCATCGGTATTCATAGGGAATTCAACATTTGCAAATGTAAATTTCGTCTGCCCCTTAACCAGCTTATAGTTCTGTTCATTGCAGTAATAAAGCTTCTTATTCTCATCATCGCTATAGAATCCTGCCTGTGCAATGCCGCGCTTATCTAAGATATAGGTCGCACCGTTATAATTCTGGAAGCCTGTCCTGTAGCCGGTTGCCTCCTTAGGGTCGAAGAACATTCCTCTTCCCTCAACTCCAAGAAATGTACCGATCTTAAAACCGGTTATAGCCGCTCCTGTAGTTTCATCGAAGTAGAAAAGCTTATATTCGGTATCACTGATATTATATTTGAAATATCCTGTTCTTCGTATAATACCGGAAGCAGAAGCACAGTATGTCTTTCCCTGATAGGTGAAAATGCAGTCCTTCTTGATAGTACCGTTCTTGTTGCAGAATATCAGATAGTCTCCGCTCTCGATAAAGCCTGCCTGCGCAACACCGTTTTCATCAAGCTTGAAATACTTTTCTCCTTCGTGTCTTACCTGATTTCTGTAGGCCTTACCATCCTTACCAAAAACATAATAATCACCATTTACGGATTTTATACCTACACTGGCCGCTCCTGTTACTGTATCAAAATAGTACAGCTCACTATTATACCATTTAAGTCCGTCTCTACTAATGACGCCGTCCTTACCCGCAAGATAGTATTTTCCATCGGCAGGAAGCTTAAAGAGACTGTCTGTTGCAGCATAGCCCGAAGCCTTGAGATAATATAGCTTTCCGTCCGACTCTCCAAAGCCTTCCTTGATTATCGTTCCGTCTCCGTTGAAGAATGAGATTACCGTTGTTCCGGCTTTATTCTTGTATGTTGCCGCGCCTACAGCAGCTCGACCGTTTGACTTAAAATAATACTGCAGTCCGTCATCCGTCTGATAATAAAGGTCTGTCTGAAGTACGCCATTCTTATCAAAATAGTATGTATAACCGCTAATTGTTTTGATACCTAAAAACGCTGAAGAATTATTCTTGCTGAAATAATATTTCTTGCCGCCTATAGTGGTCCAGCCCTTGTGGATCAAGGTTCCGTCAGCGTTTGCATATAAGACCTTACCATCAGCAGTCTTAAATCTTCCGCCGACAGCCGCATTTCCGTTTGACTTAAAATAGTACCATTTTTCATCATCCATCTTCCAGAGCTCAGAAACCTTAACCGTTCCGTCTCCGTTGAAATATGAAATGTACTCTGCTCCGCCCGTGGTATAAGTATATAAACCTTTGGCAGCACGTCCGTTTGAGAGAAGGTAGAATCTTAGTCCGGCTGCGTTTTTATAGTAGCAGCTCTTCTTCATGACAGCGTCGCTTGCTCCGAAAACATAAGTATATCCGCTGATCGTACGTACTCCGGTAAGTGCCGCGCCTGTGGTCTTGTTAAAATAATACTTCTTGCCTCCGACCGTTGCCCAGCCGCATTTCTGAATCTTTCCGTCAAGCAGGTAATACCATTTGCCATCGATCTTTTTAACGACAGCTGCAGCATTTGCTGTCTCCCTGCCGGAAATATCACTGTCTGCAGTGCCCTGTACATTAAAGCTGCTGTCCTCTATTTTCCGCACGAAGAAATCGCTCTCCGCCTCTTCTGCATAAGCCCCGGCAAAAGCATTGCCCGGCTCCTTTATATTCTCCTTAAAAGCTCCCGCTCCCGAAAGACTGACTGCAAGTATTCCTCCTATCAGTCCTATTCTAATTCCAGTATTCATGAAAAGCCTCCTCTCTGTAACCAGGTTCTTTTCCAGACTTTACGCCATTTCCTGCTCTGACATATCATCTCCGTCGGAGCCGCCCTTTTCCTTAATACTTTTCTTTATCTTATTTATGATTATCTGTATTCCCTTTTTAAGCATCTCCACTGCAAATGATACCGCAAAGGATATCAGGATAAGGATCAATGCTATAAGCCACCATTTTTTGAAGGAATATGTAAAATCCTTGAAGAAATATGACTTGATAAAGGTGTGTCCGAGGAACATGTTCATTGAATAAAGTCCCAGAACATATAAAACCGCATAGAGCGGACTGAGTACCTTTATGCCCGAAATTGTGCATACCAGCATGATCAGTACTATTGCTGTAAGATTATCGATCACATAATAATCCAGTATCAGCTTGCTTCTCAGATAGTAGCAAAAGGCAAACGCAGCGCCAAAGAAGATAAATGCCGTAAGCCTCAGATACCATGGGCTGATGATCTTCTTGTAACGCTCTATAGTATCCTCTCTGGCAAAGGTAACCGCAGCAGCTACGCCGATAATATATCTCTCCAGATAGTTTGCCAGAGTACCCTGAAACTCCTGAAGAAGTACCGCTGCAAAAAGTGAAAGCGGTATTATCAGGCTTCCGACCTTCTCATGAAGCATATTTATAAGCGGAAGGATCATAAAAAGCAGTACCGCAAAGCTTATATACCACCAGGTATTGTTGTAATGTGCCGTTCCAAAGAATTCGGAAAGTCCCAGCATATCAAAAGCAAAATTCTTTATAGCATTTGCGTCATTTCTGGCATATACCTCTTCCGGCAGATATCTGTTAACAATATGTGCAGCCACTACCGCAACAGCCATAATGGTCCAGAGTCCGTAGATAAGCTTTCTGTATCTTCTGAAGGCATCCTTTGCAATCGTCCTGCTATCCTTAAGTATACCCTTCTTCATATACTGCTTCGAAAGTCCGTAAGCACTGATAAAAACAAATATCGGTACACATATCTTGAAAAAGATCGCCATATGATAGACCGCTGTCTTCTCCGAACTGCTCCCGAACTCGGCCAGCTTTATAAGCTTCTTATCATTGAAAAGATGATGGATCAGCATAAATATGATAGCTGTGCCTTTTAAAATATTGCTCTCCCTTTTATCCATTTTCTTACTTTAACCTCCCACGTAATTCCCTGAATAAAATACAAATTCTCATTATCATATTATCATAAAGCGTCTTTTTATTCCATAAAAAAATGCCGCATAAAAGCGGCACTGCAGCATATGAAATATACGTATATTATACTTATTTGCTATAATCTCCGCCTCCGGGCCGCGCATCTTAACGCCTGTCCGGAGACCGGTTTTATTCTTTATAAAACTTCCATATCTGGAAGCCGTCGATCGTATCAACAAGCTCCTTACGTGCATTCGGATAATAATACTTTCTGAGATACTTAAGCTTAAGATCTGCATTTACATTATCTACCACGTATATATCGTCATTTACAAGATATTTGAAAGGACAATCCGGGTCAATGCCCTTCTCGAGGAGCATCTTCCTCTCTGCCGGATACTGCATCGTTACGCCGCCGAGGAAGGTGTAATTATCATTATAATATCCCTTACCGAGCCTTATCCACGGACTGTAATCAAAGTAAAGCAGCTGTATCGCCGAATTAAAATCAACCAGGAAATACTTATCACTGTTCTCCATATAATTGATCAGTATTCCGTAAGGCTTTCTGCGGCTGATATTTATCCTGTAGCGTTCAGGCACATAGTTTCCTGAAGAACGGAGGATGGTTGAAACATAGTTTCTGTATTCCTTATCTGTCAGTTCCTTCCAGTTATTGTCCGGAATATATGTCGGCGTATGCCAGATCAGGCACAGTATCGTAACATAGAGAAATGCCTTTCTGACGAAACCGTATTTATCACCGTCAACAATATTTCTTCCGCTGACATTCATGCCGAGGACAAGTATCGTTATCGCGCTGGATATCATGATGCTGTACTCTACTCTGTAGACCACTCGTCCGCGCCAGAAGAAATATCCCAGAAGGACGAACATTTCCAGCACCGTAAGCAGGTACCAGAGGAATCTCTTCGGATTCAGGAACAGCAGGCAGATTATTATTATGAGCATACCGATAAATGCTCTGTAGCCCATGTAATTCCTTGTGATCAGCGAGCTTAGGACATATTGAAATGAATTCGTCAGATTGTTGCTGTAGTCCTCAAATATCTGTCTGGCCGTCTCCAGCTTCTCATTTGTATAAATATTTCTGTCGTTGAAATTCCAGCTTCTGATCATATAATAATCAGTACTGTCCATTCCGGCCTCTTCAAACTCAAGTCTTACCGTATCATAGCCGTAGGCTGCAATATCGGTCACGCTTGAACGAAGCCCTGCGTATTCCTTATAGTCCTGATACTCCGGAAGCCTGTTCCAGAGGGCTTTATTGATATAATTCAGTGTAAAAGCCAGCACCACAAGTATCATGCAGAAAGCAAAGTTCACGAAGATCTTGACGAGACGTCCTTTAAAATGAACCTTATCCTTGCGGTTACGACGAAGCAGCTTGACCGAATAGAATACAAACTGCATTATAAGCACATATATCGCTATATACATTACATTCGGTCTGAGCATAGTACCGATAAGAGTAAGTATACCTGCGAAAATGATATTTATAACATTTCTTTTGGTTATATTATTGAAGATGCCATACAGGAAGAGGCTTCCCCCGGCCGTTGCGGTAAGGGTAGCCGTCTTGGTAAACTGTGGCGTTATATACAGATCATCTGAGAAAAATATCAGAAAAATGACGCAGAGAAGTGCGCCGCTTATGACAAAGCTCTTCGATGAATATGCAACGCTGTCGTCCTCACCCTCTTCTCCTTCATTTACCTCTCCATACGTCCTTCTTCCGGTATCGTAGTCTCTTACGAGCTTTAACACAAGGTAAGTAACCGTTGTGAGCGATACGAAGGAAAGAAGTATTATGAAAAGAAAATACCAGCTGACATCCGGTATCAAAAGGTACAAAGCCTTAAGTGGATAACCGAGCAGCATATTTGAGAAGAGCAGGTGGGTATCGTAGTTTGCTGATTCATTTCCGAAGGAGCTTGACAGAACCGATTCCACTATAAAATCATCTGACACCTCATACTTTATATCGCAGAACAAAAGTATAAGAAGCAGAAACAGTATATTAATTAATAATGAGACCAGCAAAGGGTGCCGCAATATACTTCTGTTTATGTATTTTTCACACTTTGCTATAATGCTCATGGCAAAACTCCTGTAAGAATATTAAAAGTCGGTAAAAGCCTTTCTTGGTTCAAAACAGCAGCATGGTCTAAGACATACTATACGAACACCGCTCGCTCTCTGTGGTCCTATCTTCATGAAGGTTTCAAGCACTGTGACCTTTCCGCCGAGTCCAAGCGGTCCCACATTCGTTTCATTAACGCGGCGTGTGATCTCCTTCTCATATTCATTTTGAACATTATGATTACCTTCAGCCATAGCCTGAAGCATCATAGAAGAAGCTTCAAAATGAGATCTTCCGATACCTACGGCAAGGGTACATGGCGTACAGCCAAGCTGTCCGACAACCTCCTTCGCCCATGAAACTATCTCATCGATCACAACATCCCTGCTGTGCTTATGGAATACTCTGTATGTCTTTGATCTGATCTCAGGTCCGCCGCCCTGCATCATTATCGTAAGGCGAAGTCTCTGCGGATCATCTGAGTACTTTAACATTACAGGTGCAGGAAGAACGCTCTCAGATAATGGTGAAAGACCGTTTTTCTGCTCTATCCTCTCGATGTCCTCGCCAAGTATAGCCATTGGTCTTCCCGGAAGGCTTTTAAGGCCTTCGATAACGCCTGCGTAGAGAGCATCCATAAATTCTCCTGATATGCTTCTCTCCTTACCTACCTCAAGTATGATATGAGGAATGCCTGAGTCATCGCAGAGAGGTGACTTTCTCTCCTCTGCAACCTCTGCATTTTCCAGGATGTTTGACATGCACCAGCGTGACAGTTCGTTTTCTTCGTTCTCTATCTTATTCTTGTAGGATTCCTTCTTATCAGGCGTAAAGGTTGATCCGGCCCTTACAAGAGTATCCCTAACCTTTTCAATAATCTCTTCTCTCTTCACCTTTACACCTCTTTATCATATATTGACTTTCCGTGTGCAGCTGCTATAACTGCAGGATATTTATCAACTGTAAGCTCATGGAGAGCCTCCATGCCTTCATTTTCAAATGCAACCACCCTGCTTGAAAGCGTTCTGTTGCCAAGAAGCGCTGTTACCGGAGGGATTACTGCATAAACCGAATTATTTTCGTCAAGTGCCTTGATGGTTTCAGGCTTAAGCTGTCCCTTACCGAGATGCATCTTAACTCCTGCCTCGGAAAGCGGCTTTATCGAAGCTTCGATCTCAGCCTTGTTGCTTGATGTAGGTCCAACGCCCGCAACGCTTACCGCTGTGTGGAATATAAGGCTTCCCTGAAGCTCTATACCCTTCTCCTCAAGTGTTCCATCATTTATAGCCTGAATGACCTGAGGGAGAACCGCATCACGTCCGCAGAAGATGCGTCCGCTGATAAGGACCATCTCTCCAACCTTCAGATCCTTTATATCTTCTTCATTTACAGGAAAAATAAGCTCTTTCAAAGTGCTCCTCCTTAACTACTTATAAATCTTATATACAGTTGCTCCGTTAAGCTTTCTAACCTCTTTATAATCGGCTCCAGGATAATAATGTTCCTGAACATACTTTGTGATGACTTTTAGCTTACCGTCACCGGATGATGTTACAAAATATACATTATCATCGCAGATATTATTAAAGATATTGCTTATGCCTCTCTTCTCCAGTGCTGCAGTACTGTACGGATACATGTACGCAGAAAGGCAGAAGATATTGTCCAGGGTTCCCTTCTTCGGTACTTCAAATACACCGAAGGCTCTGTATAATCCGTAATACTCATCATTGCACATGATATACAGGGAATCTTTATCATTTTCAAGCTCTTTAACAACTGCGTTTGCCTCATCCTCGGTTATCAGATAATCTTTTCCCGTGTATGTTTCACTTGTAAGATATACCTTATCAGTTTTAATGATATTAAAGAGCAGTACAAGTATTACAGCATTGCATATCATTAACTGATATCTCTTCACTCTGATATCATACAGGAAATAGCATAGATACATCACGACGCAGGCAAATATAGCCGTATCAACATGATGGCTGTCGTATCTTCCGTTGATGAAAAGATAGAAATACTCTCCCATGACCATACATGTCATATAGGCAAGAGGTACTACCTTTTTGATCGTCTTCTCATCCGAAATGAGCAGAAGGAAAATGAGTACCAGAACCAAAGGCATTACCTTGATATCCATAAATCCAAGCGGATAATACTGGAAGAAACGTCTGATACCGTGAATATATGTTCCGAGAGTTACCGGCTCCTTCAGCTTTGCGACATTTTCCCATACCTCGATGGTAAGTCTGTCAGGATCACCGTAATCTCTGTTGGTCCACATTTTATAATCATTTCTCGATATTCCGAGAGCAGTAAACTCGCTTTCATGTTCATAATAATCCGGCCAGCCGTAATCCTGCAGCTCAACCTTTGCATTATTATATTTTCTGTAATGTGCCCACTCATCATCCATAGAGAAAAGCACATTGCTGCCAATCTTGATGATGAATATGACGATGAACACTCCGGCCATTATACCGAGCTGTATAAGCTTTTTCTTTCTGACGGTTTTATTCTTCCATCTGTAGAAAAGCTCGATAAGCGGTATGCCGAAGAAAAGCGGGAATATCGCATTGAACATCTTACCTCTTAAGAGAACGCCGAAAAGCATTATCACAGAACCGAGTATTATCGCACGGAGATTCAGCTTCCTGTTTCTAAAACCATGCAGAAAGATAAGAAGTCCGACTCCCATAGCAAGTCCTGCACTCTTGGTAAAGGTAAGCTTTACATAGCATTCATATCCAAAGAAAAGGATAACGGCAATAACTATAAGGTTATTGAACATAGCCTTCTTCGGTTTAAACATAAGATATGTAAATGCTGTAAGAGACAGAAAGATAACAAAATACTGAAAAACCTCATACCATGGGATCCATGGAATAAGCTTCTGGAATACAGAAAGTACAAGTCCAAGGGCATAATTTGAATATAAAATATGCTCATCTACTTTTCCGGACATACTTCCGCTCAGAATAAACTTCATGATAAGGTCATCTGTTTTCTCCGATGCATGGAACATCAGATAAAACATGAAAAGAACCCCCATATTTATTCCAAGAGCTATGAGCAGCCTTGATAAAGTATTACTGTTTCTGATTCTGGTCAACATTTTATTATCCTTCCGAAATACTGTATAAACCTTTGCAGTCTGCCGGATTACTTAGATGAATCCGAGAAAAGCTGAAGGTACTGGTTTTCATTTTCAATTACACCATAAGCCTGAGCTCTTGCATAGATTTTCTTTGCCCAGCTTGTATGAGGCTTGACCTCATTCATTTTATTGGCCTTCTGACTCTTAACAACTCCGCCTGAGGTGTTAAGGATCTGGCATGCGTCATTGTACTCATCGAGTGTAACCGCCTGCATACCATTTACGAATCTGATATGTGTAGGGTGGATACATGTCTTTCCGATGATTCCGTTAGCCTTATCCAGGATAACCTCACGAAGAAGTCCGTCTACCGCACTGTTTACAAGCGGTGTACGTGTCAGAAGTGTATACTGGAATTTATCCTCAGGGATGCTGTCGAATTTCATTGACTTATTTGCAAGGAAATACTCCCAAACCGGTCCCGATACCACGTAGCTGTTCTCTCTCTCGAAAACGTTTAATACGTCAAGGATACAGTCACGTACAGGCATTACGTCGTAAATGGTATAGTCTATACCTCTTCGAACGCCGAATACTGAAGAGAAATCAGTACCGCCGAGACGGATATTAAGTACATAATCCTTATATTTATCTGTGATCGCCTTTACCTTGATAAGCTCGTCTATACGGCTTTCCTTATATGCGATCTCTCTTCCCTCAAGGATAGGCATACCGTAAAGGACATATTCATACTTCTCTGCTGTAGCAACAAGTCTTGAGAAATATGCCTCTCCGTTATTGCTGTTGAACTTAGGGAATACAAAACCTGTAAGTATCTTTATTGCTTTCTTGTCAAGCTTTGAAAGTATCTCATCATACTGCTCGATAGAACGTACTCTCAGGAAAATGAGCGGAACTCTGTCAGGATCCAGCTCGCCGCCTTCTATCTTCTCATCTACGAAATGAAGGAACTGAACTACATTTTTCTCTGCTTCAGGAATATCCTTCTCATCGATGGCGTCCTCAAAACACATAACCATACTTGTAAGTCCCGGAACATGCTCAGTGAGAAGGTCCTCTCTGAAATCTCTTGTTGCCGGCATGTAAAGCACTGCTCCTACGCAGTACTGAAGAAGCTCTCTGTCTGTATACTTATTGAAGCTTACAGGCTCCTTAACAAATTTAAAATTCTTATTATATCTCTGATGCTGCATTGATGTTATCCTCCAAAATCTTCTTTGTAAGGTGAAGTGACCGGTCCATAAGCGGCTTTCCATCTATATCCCTGATCTCGAGTCTTGGCATCGCTTCATCCAGTTTTCTTAAAAACTCATCGCTGTCTTTTCCCTCGATAAGGAGCATTGCTGTTCTGGAGCTGCTGGATTTCTCGTTGCTTATCTCCATGCCCTTTGTCTTCATAGGGAATATTTCTTTGATAATTCCTTCCTTGATCAGTTCTTCATAGCCTTCAAGATGATCGAATATTCCGTCTTTTCCATGTACCTGATGGATGAGGAAATATTTATCCTCTCTCTTAGGGTTGACAACAGTCTCTTCGCCAAGGTACGAATTGATAGATGCATCAAGCATTTCAAACTCGGCATTAAGCTGCATAGTACGGTAGCAGAGACCTCCGCCCATACGAGGAGAAAATTCGATCACGAATACATCATCTCCCTTCACTATTGACTGATAGAAAAGAGGTGTATTGTCCAGGTCAAATGCCTCAGCAAGACTTGTGGCAATATCTTCCATTTTGGTTCTTATAGCTTCGCTTATCGGTGCAGGACTGACTGCGCAGAAGCACTTTGCCATATCCTTATCGATAACGCTGATACGCTGTGAGGTTGTAACCACATGAGCCTTCTTATTCTTGATAAATGTATAAACACTTACCTCCATGCCCTTCTTGAATTCTTCAACGATGGCATCATTTGTACGGCTCCAGTGGCATGCCTTCTTAACTGCATCCGCAAGCTCAGATGGATCCTCGATCTTGCTTACGCCCGCAGCGCCGCAGGAATCAACAGGCTTTACAATGATCGGATAATCAATATCAACCTGTGAAAGATCTGCATTTTCATCTATCTCATAATATCTTGCGGTAGGAATACCGTAGGATGTCATGATCTTCTTCATGTATCTCTTGTTTGTAACCTTAAGTGCTGTATCAACCGAGAACGGATGAGGGATTCCAAGTGCTTCGGAAACCTGCATTGCTATAACTATCTGCTGATCAAGGCAGGAGCTCATTACAAGCTTCGCATTTCTTTCCTTTGCAATCTTTAAGACTGCTTCGTAATCCATTGCGCTTTCTCTTGAATGCTCATCTGCGGCTGATGCTGCAGGCGGGTTTTCAAAATAATCGACAAGGATCGTATAATAGCCTCTCTTCTTAAGTTTTCTGAGAAGTTCTGCATGTGGAAAAATACCACCTAATACAAGTGCTACCGGTTTTCCCTCGTTATTCATCATTCTATCTCCTGATAATTATTAGTTGTGTGTTCTTTATAATATTTATATTACCTGACACTTATGACTCTTTTTCCTCAGGCTAATACTTACGTTCGGTGTGCGTGCCGGACAGTGCTTCACACCTAAGTAATTTTTACGCGAGACGTATTGTAAGTCCGAGTCCGTCTGCGATTTCGTTAATTTCATTTACCTGCTTATCCGGAACATCCACTTCTACTTTGTTATCCTTGTAGTATTCGTAAGAATGTTCACCCGGAAGTATTCCGCCGTATTCATGAACACGGCCGCTGAGATATTCATTTTTCTCAAGATACTCTTCATACGTCATAAACTTGGTAATGTCTATAGCGATGAATGCATGTCCGTATCTTGAAAGCTCTGTCTTATGATTAAGATTCTTTACATCTCCTGCAAATGCAGCCCCGCTCATAAGTCCTGCAAGGAAATCCACCATAAGTGAAAGTCCTACACCCTTGTAGCCTCCTATCGGAAGCATAGAGCCAAGGAGCGCCTTGTTTGGATCTGTTGTAGGCTGACCGTTCTCATCAAGAGCCCAGTCTGCAGGGATGGACTCACCATTTTTAGCTGCAAGCCTGATCTTGCCTCTTGCAGCGGTTGATGTAGCCATATCAAAGATGACCGGATTCTCCGCATCATCTGTAGGATAAGCCATGCTTATCGGATTGGTTCCGAAAAGCGCCTTGCCGCCTACTGCAGGTGCGATAGCCGGTCCCGAATTGGCACATACAAAGCCTATCATTTTCTTATCTGCTGCAAGCTTTGAAAAATATCCTGCAGTACCGAAATTGTTGCTGTCCTTAACGAGCACGAAGCCTATTCCGAACTTCTCTGCTCTTTCTATAGCTGTCTGCATACCGATAACGCCGGCAACCTGTCCGAAACCGTTATGTGCATCATAGTGGCAGACTGCTCCGAAATCATTTAAAACCTCCATAGGCGTGTCGGCAGCCATAAGGCCTTCCCTGATCTTACGAAGGTATATATTTACACGTCCAAGTCCGTGAGTATGCTTTCCTCTGGTATGCGCATAAACTATAGTATCCGCTACCATATCCGCATGCTCGCGCGGAACCCCTGAAGCAACGAGTATATCACTGCTTATCTTTCTTATGCTTTCTACCTGTACCCTCATACCTTACCTCTATATTACTGACAACTGATAGATCCCTTTGGAGAAGCGATTGCTTCAGGATAATAAGTATCTAACATTCTCTTTACAAGTACTACCTGCTTTGCACGCTTTCTTGCGTCGTCTGCAGTTGAATCCCAGCTGTGAGTCTTTGCTACAGATCCGCCTGTCTTAAGGTAAACAGGGCTTGCAACTCTGACGATCTCAGGAACCTCATAATGTCTTACAAATCCGCCTGAAGAAGCAGGATTCTCTGTATGAAGGTCGAGAGGGATATTGATTGCCTGTCTTATAGCAGAGATCATCTGAAGCTGATAGTCTCTTACAGGGTTAAATGAATTTGCACCGATGCTCTCAAGAAGGTGAGCTGAACATGGATTTCCATGTCCTGTATGTGCAGAAATCTTGAAATGGATATCTGATGGAAGCTCGCCTGCCTTACGCATTTCATTTAAGAGCCAGAGACAACCCTCATCGTATACCATAAAGCCCTTACATCCAAGAGCGATACCTCTCTTAACCTCTTCAACTGCTCTTACTACCTGCTCCTGTCCACGGAGTCTGTAGCCCATTCTCTGTCCCTCAGGAGTATTAACGGAAGCACTTGTATCAAGTGTTGCTCTAGGTCCTATAGCAAGGATGAGCTGTACCTGAGCTTCCTTTGCAAGCTTAACCATTTCCTCGATCTCTGAATCAAGAAGGAACATGATACCCTTAGTCTGTGTTACTCTGTGTATAGTTATTCCGTAACTGTCAACTGACTCGAGAAGCGCTTTCATAGCACCCGGTCCCTGAATTCCCGGAACCTCAAAACGGTACTGTGCTCCATCAGGAAATCTCTTCTCTGATGTTGGAAGGTCATATGCATCTCCTCCCGGCATACCGATACTCTTCAAAAATTCTCTGGTTTTTTCCATACTGTTCATTCCGCTTCCTCCTGCTGTTTCTTTCCTTTACTATCCTTAAACTTTCCGTGCAACTGCCGGCTACTCAGCCAGCGCCTTTAATAATTCATCAAATTCAGAGTCTGTCTTCCAGACCTTCTCTAACATTTCTTCTGCTTTTTCCTCCGAAATGCCTGCTGCTCCGAGGAGGGAAATGAATTTATCATGCATCTCCTTCTCTGTTACAGGATTCTCAGGCTCTCCCTTCGGATAATCCACGCGGACCATATGCTCCTTGTCCTGTCCTGAAATGACTGCGATGGCGCCTCTCTTATCAGGAACAAGCTTTGAAAGCTCCGGATCCTCTTCAACTCTTACCTTATCCATAAGAGTTGCTATCCTCTCATCAGAAAGATAAGGCTCTTCAAACTGCTGGAAGCCTGCCTGTCCGCTGACTATGGCAGCCGCAACGCTGTAAGGCGTACTCATTTTTGCTGAAGAAGTACCGCTTATCTCTTTATGATCATGCCCGCCGACTGCAAGTCCGTAGGTCTTGATATCTATATCCTTAATATCTGAAATGTCTATGCCGCTTTCCTTTGCGCATACCATTGCAGCCTCGATAGCTGCGTGACAGTGACGGCATGCTGCGTAAGGCTTTCTGTAGATCATCTGGATGACGTATTTGTCTCCGAAGCCCTCCAGAAGGTATTCATAGTTTACCTTCTCGCCTGCGTAGAGCTGCAGGAAGCCCCTTTTGCCGCCCATGGCGTCATATGGACCACTAAAGCCTGAAATGCCTGCTAAAGCGGCGTCTAGGCCTGCTACGGCAGCCCTTCCGATGTTGTATGGCTTAAGTGTCGATGTGTTGTCTATCATTTCCAGAAGACCGGCTGCATCAGTCAATGCTGCCGAAAGAGCAGCTTTCTTCTCTTCCTTAGTGAAATCCAGCATATATGCTGCTGCCATTGCTGCACCTACGGTTCCGCAGGTTCCTGTTGCATGACAGCCTTTAAGCTTATGTCCCGGCTGTATGGCAGCGGCAAGACGTATAGCAGCTTCATAGCCCATTACCATACCCTTGATGAACTTGTCTCCGCTTACCTTCTTATCTCCGGACACGGCTAAAAGAACTGAGATAACAGGTGCTCCGCCATGCATCATTCCATAGCGGTGACCATCATCCAGTTCTGCCACATGAGCATTTATTCCATTCATAAATGCAGCCGTATGACTGCTTACCTTCTTACCTGTACCGATAAGGATCGCATTTCCGCTGTCATTTCCGAGAAATGCAAGAGTTTTCTCATTTTTATCCTTAAGGATCTTCTGTCCAAGATATGCACAGGCGATATAATCTATAAAGCTGAGCTTTGCTTCCTTTACTACCTCTTCCGGAAGCGCCTGCTCTGCCTTCTTCTCGAGTCCTTCAAGAAAAAGGTCCGTTAAATATCCATCATTTTTTGTCATCTCCGACTACCTCCCTTACATTATACTGAGGCATCCCGGAAACCGTCATATATATTCGTCCGATGTACTCTCCAATGATACCCAGGAATATCATTATAAGTCCTCCGATGAGAAGGAGTATTACAAGAGTACTGGTATATCCTGCAAGAATCTCAGGGTGAATGAGCTTACGGATTATTAGGAAGAGTCCCCATCCAAATCCGCCGAGTGAGAATATCACTCCGAAAACAGTCGCCATACGAAGAGGCTTCATTGAGAAGCTGAAGAAGATATTTGCCCACATCTTGAAAAGCTTCTTAAATGTATATCCCGATCTTCCGGCGATCCTTTCCTTATGCTCAACCTCTACATCTGCGTATTTTGTCGTTACCTTCATAAGGTATGATCCGATAGAGGTGAACGGGCTGTGGTAATCCTTAAGTGCATCGACTACCGCCCTGCTCCATACTGTAAATGAAGAACGATGTACGCCCTTAGGCTTGTTTTCCATCTTCTCCGCTATATGATTGTGAAGATCACTTGTGAGCTTCTTGAAAAATGATGCCTTCTTCTTGGCAAAATGTGCATAAACAACATCATAGCCGCCCTCCTGCATTTTAGCAAGGAGCTGGAAGATTCCCTCAGCCGGATGCTGTCCGTCATCATCCATAAAGCAGATAACATCACCCTTGGCATACTGAAGAGCTGCCATTTTGGCATTTACCTGTCCGTAGTTTCTTGAAAGGTCAACGCCTGTAACCTTCTCATCCTTTGCTGCGATCTCTTTGATAGCTGCAAATGTTGCATCAGGTGAGCCGTCATTTACAAGTACGAACTGATAATCATGCTCTGGATGCTTTTTAAATTCCTCTACTACCGATTCATAAACCTTCGGCAGTGTTTTTGACGATTTATAACAAGGTATACATATCGAGATAAGCACCTATTTCCCCTCCTTCTTAGGCTTCTTCTTAAGCTGTTTAAGAAGCTGTTTCATCATAGGCATAAGTGTTACAAATGCTACAGCGGCTACTGCAAGGATAACTGCATAACGTATGTACCAGTCAAGCTTGTAGAGGAACATGCTGAGAACATTTATTCCGAAAGTTATAAGTGATACTATGACCATCTTAGGGATAGATATTATAGTCTTGCCTGTGACATGCTTCTCAAGTATGCCCTGAACTATAAGAAGCAGTAAATAGCTTGCAGCTGTTGTGTAAGCTGCAGCCTGATATCCGAAACACTTTATACATACCCAGTTGAGGCCGACATTTACGAACATTACGCCGACTGTACCGGCTGCCACATACTGAGTTTTATTCTGAAAGCTGAGTACCGCTGAAAATCCGTAGCTGAAGAACCTGAAAAGTGTTCCGGTAACCATCGGAGCAACAAGCCAGACTGCGTCAGCGTACTTCTTTCCGCCAAGTATACGTATTGCCTCCGGAGCAACGGCAACGAGGCCCCAGGACAGGAAACTGAATATCAGCGCTACATTAAGCCATGGTTTTTCAATGTCCTTGATCTCATCACGGTCGATCTTCTCAAAAAGCCATGGTCTCCATGCGTTCCATACAGCGTCCTCAAGTATGAAAATGATGAAGGAAATGGTTGTTCCCAGAGCAAAAATGCCTGCGAAATGATCAGAAACCATTTTCTGGATCATTATCTTATCCGCCTGATTCATGATCTGTATCGAAAGAACCTCAGGAATGAGCGGAATACTGTATTTAAGAGCATAAATCCAGTATTTTTTATTGATCAGATTTCTTCCTGCACGCCACATGAGCATGATGACAACTGCGCCGCCTATTATCTGCGGTGTATAGAAACCTATTACTCTCAGGATAACAAGATCATCTTTATGATCTGTCTTGTTGCCGATATATAAAAGCAGTATCGAAAGTCCTGTTGCGGAAAGCATTGTTATGCTTGTTACAAGAGTACTTTTCTGATATCTGTGGAGCTGAAGCTCCTTATTCTGAAAGAAATACAGTCCTGTACAGCCCAGCACAAAAAGCAGCAGGTAAATGTACATCAGGGTATTCATGCCCGTGAAATCCATAAACCATTTTCTGCAGAAAATCGTTATGCAGGAAAACATTATAAGTGTCGAAAGTGTAGAAAGAAAATGTGTTGCCGAAACGTATTCATCGAAATGTCCTTCAAATTCAAAATATGCCTTAAGAACGCTTCTGTAAAGGCAGAGAGACATCACGGGAACCGCTATAAGAAGCCATGATTCATATATTCTGATCTCACCGTACTGTGAGGTTGAAACCAGTCTTGTATATATAGGCGTGGTAAGGAAGGATATTCCTCTTACCAGTATCTGAACCAGCACAAAAAAGAAACCGGCTACGAATGCCTTTCTGTTCAAGGCATTCTTGGACATTTTCTCATTCATAATCTACACAATCCATCAATCTGTTATTTAATATCACCGGCAGCCGAAAAAGCCCCGGCGCAGAAGGAGTCCTTCACCTCTAAAATAAAGCTTTAGCGTGAATAGAACTTCTGTACAAGGTCAACAACTGTAAGGAGATCCTCTTCCTTAAGGTTGTAGTAAAGAGGAAGTCTGAGAAGTCTCTCACTTTCCTTAGTGGTAAATCTGTCTTCACCATTAAATCTGCCGAATTTTATACCGGCAGGTGCGGAATGAAGCGGTACATAATGGAATACGGCAAGTACTCCATTTTCCTTCAGGAACTGTGAAAGCTTAGTCCTCTCCTCAAGGTCCTTGCACTTAATATAAAACATATGTGCATTATGTGTACAATAATCAGGAATAAATGGCAGTTCAATAAAACCTTTGTCACGAAGAGGCGACAAAAGCTCATAGTATTTATTCCACGAATTCATTCTGTCATCAAAAATCTTATCTGCCTGCTCAAGCTGTGCATAAAGATATGCAGCATTCAGCTCACTAGGAAGATATGAAGAACCCTTTGAACACCAGGTGTATTTGTCTATCTGACCACGGAAAAACTGGCTTCTGTTGGTTCCCTTCTCTCTGATGATCTCAGCTTCAAGTGCCTTATCCTTATCCTTGATAAGGATAGCTCCGCCCTCTCCCATGCTGTAATTCTTGGTCTCATGGAAGCTGAAGCAGCCGAAATCACCGATAGCGCCCAGAGCCTTACCCTTATAGGTACTCATAACGCCCTGTGCTGCGTCCTCGATAACATACAGATTGTGACGCTTTGCTATATCCATGATAGTGTCCATCTCGCATGCAACGCCTGCGTAATGAACAGGAACTATAGCCTTAGTCTTGTCTGTAATGGCATCCTCTATCAAATTTTCATCAATATTCATGGTATCCGGTCTGACGTCAACAAATACTATCTTCGCTCCCTGAAGAACAAATGCATTTGCTGTTGAAACGAATGTATAGGAAGGTACGATAACTTCGTCTCCCGGTTCAAGATCAAGCATGATCGCTGCAAGCTCAGTTGCATGTGTACAAGAAGTTGTAAGGAGAACCTTTGAAGAACCTGTCTTCTCCTCAAACCACTTATTACATTTCTTTGTAAATGGGCCATCTCCGCATAATTTGCGGGCATCTATAGCCTCTTTAATGTAAGCATCTTCATTTCCGATATAAGGTGGAACATTAAATTTAATCATATTTTTCCCTTCATCATGTTAAAAACACGTAAATACGTGATTTATACGAGCTTCATCTTTTTAGTACATTATCCAAATCATTATAACTACAACTGTATAAAATATCAAGCGCATTTTGTAGTGTATGAAGTTTTTATTAAATTTAGATAAATATTTAATTTCAAAATGTTACATTTACAGAAGTTATAAATATATTTTGTTTACTGGTCTGAGGCATGTAATTATGGAAATTTTACTGGTTTTGATTATTTTATTTTGTCATCAAGTGTATCAAGTTCCGGATAATATATCTTTACAAGAGTAAGTCCTCTTGCCTCGGCTGTATCTCCTGCGCGGCTTCTGTCCTTTGACTCGATTATCTCGCCGACCTCGGATGGTTTTGTCCTGCCCGTACCCACATCAATAAGCGTTCCGGCAATTATTCTGACCATATTGTATAAGAAACCGTTGCCGGTTATACGTATGGTTATCATGCGGCCGAAATCATCCGGTCCAGGAGCTGCTCCGGCGGTTGATGATTTTGACTCATCTGCATGAGACTCTCCGGCAAATGTTGTATTTTCTGCAAATACTTCGCATGAATAAATAGTTCTTACCTTGCTCTGTACACTGCTTCCAGCTGAACAAAATGCTGTAAAATCGTGTTCTCCGACGATGTATGCTGCCGCCTCCTGCATTTTAGCGATATCAAGCTTATAATAACAGAATTTTGAATACAGCCTTGTCACAGGATTTTCTATCCTGTCGTTATAAATCTTATATTCATAGGTTTTGATCGTATCAGTATGTCTCGGATGAAAATCCGGAGCCACCTCGCGCGAACTTCTTATCCTGATATCCTCAGGAAGCCTCTGATTCAGTGCAAGCGCAAGCTTTTCAGCCGGAATTCTGGTATCTGCATCGAAGACGCAGACATTTCCAAAAGCATGAACGCCTGAATCCGTTCTGCTCGCTCCTATCACCTGAATATCCTGCTGAAGCAATCTGGAAATAGCAGTATTTAGCTCCTCTTCCACAGTAATACCATTCGGCTGCAGCTGCCATCCGCAGTATCCTGTTCCATCATATGCAACTGTAAGCATATATCTTTTCATATTTTACGGTCCTTTTTATACTATAACTATTCTTCACTATTTTTAAAATACTTAGCATTCGCCGGCTTTTTTCTTGCCAGATTTTTAATCAATATCGTCTTATAATTACAAACAGATAAATAACAAAAAGAGAATTGAAATTCCTGCCATAAATGAAGCATAGATCATATCCGGCTTTTTGTAAACAAGAGGTTCAACCTCTGTATGCGGTTCTCGGCTGTCATAGCATCTGATGTCCATAGCAACCGCTATCTTATCTGCCCTTTCGATGGTCCTTCTGAAAAGCGGGATTATCACGCTTACACTGTTTTTCAGCCTGACTGCCAGCGCACCCTCTGTGACATCCGCTCCCCTTGCTGCCTGCGCAAGCCTGATCTCGTTCATTTCATTTCCAAGCAGCGGAATAAAAAGCAGCGCTATCATCATCGTCATAGCAGTCTCTTCTCGTAAATGAAAAACCTTCTTCATTCCATCCAGCAGTTTTCTGGTGGCAGTCGTTTCTATAAGCACGCTGCAGAAAAATGCTATTATCAGGAATTTCACATATAACATTAACGCTTTACCCGGCGTTGTCACAAGAAGATTCAGCAGAAAGCCGACAGTAAGAACTATCAGGACTCTTTTCATTTTAAGCAGATAGTATAAAACGCCCATCCCTGAGAGCATCACCATCCCTGCCGAGAATAAAAACGGTATTATAACAGTCGCTCCGCCAGAGGTAATGCACATAATTATGCAGATTACCAGCCCGTACAGCTTAAGTCTCGGATCGATCCTATGAATAAATGATATGCTGTTTTTCTTTTCTCTGTATGCCTGACTAAATGTATACATCTTTATCCCTTAAATCGCCATATGGTTAACATAAAATCTTTTTTATAGATTAATCAGATTTAACAAATTTTTAATGCGTCACAAATATTACTGTTTTTCCTTCAGCAGTGTAGCTTTTAATCACATCCATAAGTGCAGATACGCCTTCTTCATCAAGTCCCGCATCCGACTCATCAAGTATCAGATATTCAGGTGAAAATGCAAGAATTCCGGCAATTCCGGCTCTTCTCTTTTCCCCGCCCGATAAATCTCCTGCTCTTCGGCTCCAGAGTTCACCCTTAAGCCCGATATCCGTAAGTGCCTTTGCAGCAGCTTTTCCTGCTTTTTCCTTGTCATATCCAAGATTAAGCGCTCCAAACATCGTATCCTCCAGGATTGAATCTGCGAAAAGCATCTTTTCCGGTATCTGCGACACATATCCTACCATGCGTCGTATTTTATTTATATCAAATGTTTCACGCTTAATGCGTATACCTTTTCTCGCTCTCCGGCTCTGCTCATCCGGAAGGATATTCCCTTCAACCGTGACCGTACCCTGAGAAGCAGCAAGCAGTCCGTTAAGCAGCATGGTAAGAGTAGTCTTTCCACAGCCGCTTCCGCCCTTTATCATGTAAAAATGGCCTTTTCCAAAAGTATAGCTTATATTCTGAAGAACCTGCTGCTTTCCGTAAGAAAAGCTGACATTATCAAGAATTATGCCGCCTTCTGCTTTCTCAACTCCCGGTTTATTCGGAACAAAATCCAGGATATTAAATCCCTTCAGTTCTTCATTTACTGCTGTTTTTGATCTGAGAGCAAAGTTCTTTTTAATCCTTCCGCGTAGTCCTGAAGCTTTTGCCTTCTTAATTTTTCTCTCAGCATATTCACCGCTCAATTCTCCGGCCTGTCCGTTGCTTATTTCTCCAAAATAATTCTCAGATTTTTCTCCTGCAGATTCGTCGCTGTATTCCTCCTCATCAATAATCTGCCCTTTTTCGAGGAATACTATCCTGTCGCACTGCTCAGCTATACGTCTGTCCTGCGTGATCAGAAGAACTGTCTGGTCCCTTTCCTTTGCATTTGTAATGATAAATGACAGCATATGATCTGCTGCCTTTTCACTCTGCATGGAAAATGGCTCATCCAGCACAAGGATCTCCGGCTGCATGGCGAGTATTGCTGCAAGCGCCCCGCGCTGCTTCTCACCTCCGCTAAGTATTGCCGGATTCTTCTTTCTCTTTCTGAAGAGGCCTGCCACCTTGAGGATCTTATCGGTCTTTTTAACTATCCTTTCCGCAGGAACATTAAGGTTCTCCGGTCCGAACATCACATCATTATCCAGCTCATCGAAAATATAATTATCCTCAGGATTCTGAAGAACTATACCGCATCTTCTGTGAAGGTTTGCGATATTTGCCGGAAATGCTGTATCCAGCCCTCTCACAACCACCTTGTCAGTCTCATCCGGTCTGAGCAGTCCTGCGATATATTTTGCAAGAGTACTTTTGCCTGAGCCGTTAGCTCCCATAAGTGCAACGATCTCTCCTTCATTTATTGAAAGATCCACTGAGCTTCCCGGCACATGCTTCATATTAAGTTTCCTGAGCTTAATTATACTTTCCATGTCTAAAATACCATTTACAAAAGCAAAAGCCACCGATGATAATGATCAGTGGCTTTTGAAACATTTACATTTTGAAGATTATACTAACTCTAAGATAACCTCAAGAGCTCCGTCGCCCTTTCTCTGGCCGATCTTTACGATTCTTGTATAACCACCTTCACGACCTGCATACTTAACTGCATAATCGTTGAAGAGCTTATCTGTAAGGTCAACCTTCTTGATACCTGCCTTCTTACCAGCTCCGTTTGCAGGAACCTCAGTTACAGGATAAAGAACCTTGAGCATCTCACGTCTTGCATGAAGTCTTGAAGGAAGATCCTTCTTGATCTTCTTATCAACTTCATCAAAAACTGTTACCTTCTTGCCATCAACAACATTCTTTACTCTGTTGCCGTCTTTATCTTTTCTAGCTACCTTAGTCTTAACTGTAACTTCTTCGAAGTTATCCTTTTCCTTGATAGCCATCTTGATAAGGTGCTCAGCGATCTGACGAACTTCCTTTGCTCTGGCATCTGTTGTCTTAATCTTTCCATGATTAAGAAGCATTGTTACCTGATTACGAAGAAGTGCCTTTCTCTGATCTGCCTTCTTACCGAGTTTTCTATACATTGCCATAATATTTTATCCTCCTTACCCCTGGCAGGGTCTTCACTATGCTTACTAATCCCGCTGGCCTCATATTAAGCATCCGCTTAAAATGAAACAGGCGACTTCAGCCTAAGTGGTGTTAAGAATTACTCTTCTTCCTGTGTTCCGTCATTAAGAGTAAATCCAAGCTCTTTGAGCTTTGCAAGAACTTCTTCAAGAGACTTACGTCCAAGGTTACGAACCTTCATCATGTCGTCCGGAGTCTTCTTGCAAAGTTCCTTAACTGTATTGATACCTGCTCTCTTCAGACAGTTGTATGAACGAACTGAAAGCTCAAGTTCATCAATAGACATATCTGTCTTGCTGACAGGCTCTTCTTTTACATTTTCTACAATTACACTTGCTGTCTTAGCATTCTCAGAAAGGTCAATAAACAGACTTAAATGATCGCTAAGTACCTTTGCTGCAAGGCTGACTGCTTCATCAGGTGCAAGAGATCCATTTGTAAACACATCAAGTGTAAGCTTATCATAGTCTGTGATCTGACCTACACGAGTGTTCTCTACAGTAAGATTAACTCTCTCAACTGGTGTGTATATAGAATCTACAGCGATATTATCAATAGCTGTATCAAACTCCTTATTCTTATCAGCGCTAACATAACCACGACCATTTCTGATTGTAAGCTCCATCTCGAGCTTAGCATCAGGTCCACTGAGATTAGCTATAACGAGTTCAGGATTAAGAATCTCAATATCACCATCAACCTTTATATCAGCAGCAGTAACAACTGTTGTTCCTGATGCATCAATATAAGCTGTTCTTGGCTCATTTGATGATGAATTATTCTTGATAACAAGATTTTTGATGTTGAGAATGATCTCAGTAACATCTTCCTTAACGCCCGGAATAGAACTAAACTCATGAAGAACACCCTTGATCTTCACTGAGCTTACTGCAGTTCCCGGAAGTGAAGAAAGCATTATTCTTCTGAGAGAATTGCCAAGTGTTGTTCCATAACCTCTTTCAAGCGGTTCAACAACAAATCTACCGAACTTATCATCATCGGATTTCTCAGCTATTTCAATTCTTGGTTTTTCAAATTCAAACACCGCGTTAACCTCCTTCTACATCGATATTTTATATATTTAACTGCAAGCGTTTTCGTTCCTTGCAGTAGCCGGAAAATACTCCGGCTAAGTATACGCGTGAACGATAAACTATCTTACTTAGAATATAACTCGACGATAAGAGTCTCGTTAACAGGTACATCGATCTGCTCTCTCTCAGGCTTTGTAACTACTGTACCGCTAAGTGTTTCTGAATTTGACTCAAGCCATGCAGGAACAAGAACTCCTCCATTAGCCTCTACGATATCCTTAAATCTCTGAAGTGACTTGCTCTTCTCTCTGATTTCGATCTTGTCACCAGCGCTTACGATGTATGATGGAATGTTTACTGTCTTTCCATTTACAAGTACATGCTTGTGATCAACGATCTGTCTAGCTTCTCTTCTTGTTCTTGCAAATCCCATACGGAAGATTACATTGTCAAGACGAAGCTCAAGAAGTGTCATCAGGTTAGGACCAGCTGTTCCCTGCATCTTCTCTGCCTTAGCGAAAAGGTTGCGGAAAGGCTTCTCCTGTACGCCATAGATGAACTTTGCCTTCTGCTTCTCACGAAGCTGAAGTCCATACTCACTTATCTTTCTACCAGCGTTAGCTGCTTTTCTCTTAGATTTCTTATTTACGCCGAGATACATTGGCTCCATGTTGAGTGATCTGCATCTCTTAAGAACCGGGGTTCTATCAATTGCCATTTTATATGTACCTCCTCAATCAGACTCTTCTTCTCTTTGGTGGACGGCATCCGTTGTGTGGAACCGGAGTAACATCCTTAATTGTCAATACTTCAAGACCGCAAGCAGCAAGTGCTCTGATAGCTGCTTCTCTTCCTGATCCTGGTCCCTTAACCATAACATCAATAGTCTTAAGACCATAAGGTGCTGCAGCCTTAGCTGCTGTCTCTGCTGCCATCTGAGCTGCATATGGTGTAGACTTCTTTGATCCTCTGAATCCAAGTCCGCCTGCACTTGCCCATGAAAGAGCATTTCCTTCAGCATCTGTTAATGTAACTATTGTATTGTTGAAAGAAGACTGAATGTGAGCCTGTCCATGCTCAACTACTTTTCTATTACGCTTCTTAGTAGCTTTTTTAGTAACTTTACCAGCCATTACTTAACTTTCCTCCTACTTAATTACTTCTTCTTGTTAGCAACCGTCTTCTTAGGTCCCTTACGTGTACGTGCGTTGTTCTTTGTGTTCTGACCACGAACAGGAAGTCCCTTTCTGTGACGGATACCACGATAGCAGCCGATTTCCTGAAGACGCTTAATGTTGAGAGCTGTCTCTCTTCTTAAATCGCCTTCAACTGTAAGAGTTTCATTGATTTCCTCGCTGAGCTTCTTTACTTCATCATCTGTAAGATCGCGAACTCTTGTGTCAGGATTAACGCCTGTCTTAGCGAGAAGCTTCTTTGAAGTTGGTAAACCTATACCATAGATATAAGTAAGACCAATCTCGACACGTTTTTCTCTTGGTAAGTCTACACCTGAAATACGAGCCATATTTCTTAATTCCTCCGTTAAATCATATTATTAATCCGAGCCTTCATCATTATCGGCTCAACCATACTGTCTGACCTATCCTCTCAGTAACTTCTGTATGGAGTCAGAAGGTGAAATGTATACAGGATGATAAGTCCTCCATATTATTCAGTAATAAAATATAGAATTATAACATACCCCTTCATCCAAGGCATAGGATGAATAAATGACGTTTAAGAATATGTTACAGCCGCTTCTATCTTTCATTGCCGCACAGCGGCAACCGCCGTGCATGACGAACACGGTAGTTCATCTCCTCCAGAATCCCCTCTGCCTGAGCAGCCGTTCCGGAACGCACAAATAAGGCAGTAAAGCAATGTACACCGTCCTTTACAGCCTCTTTCATTAACACCAGAGGATTAGCCCTGACGCTGCTTGTGCTTTGGATTTTCGCAGATTATAAGAATTCTGCCTTTTCTTTTAATGACTTTGCATTTGTCGCAAATCGGTTTAACTGATGCACGAACCTTCATTAAAATATTCTCCTTTCACAATCTGGTTAGCAGCTTTTCTGCCAAAAGGGCAGACTAAACCCGCTACGGATTAAAATGATAACATTTTATACAACAAAATGCAAGCAAAATATTTGCATTTTTTTATATTTTTCTCATTCAAGGAAAATATAGTCAAAATACAGCATATTCTGCCTGCATTTAAAAATAATTTCAATATTACTGTTTTATTATTTTGCTCTCCAGGTGATACGTCCCTTTGAGAGGTCATACGGAGAAAGTACAACCGTAACCTTATCTCCAGGAAGTATCTTGATATAATTCATTCTAAGCTTACCGCTGATATGGGCAAGTATCTGATGACCATTCTCTAATTCAACCTGAAACATAGCATTTGGAAGTTTCTCAATTACTACTCCTTCGCATTCGATCTCATCAACCTTTGACATAAATCCTACTTTCTCCTCTTATTTCTAAAATAACAATTTGCACACTAATATTAAATAATAATCAATTTTACGATTTTGTCAAACAAAATCTTTATTATTCACCAAGTATATCAACGATTGCATTAAATACATCGTTCATATCTACGGTTCCATCAACCTCTCTTACGATACCGGCCTTACCATAGTAATCGATAAGTGGCTGTGTCTGATCATGATAAACCTTAAGTCTGTTAAGAACTGTTTCAGGCTTATCGTCATCACGAAGGATGAGTTCCTTGCCGCATACATCACAGATACCCTCAACCTTTGTAGGGTTGTACTTTATGTGATATGTAGCTCCGCATCCAACGCATGCTCTTCTTCCTGACATTCTGTTTACGATGTTCTCATCAGGAACTTCTACGTTGATGGCATAATCCATCTTCTCTCCTGCAGCAGCAAGTGCCTTGTCAAGGGCCTCTGCCTGAGGAATTGTTCTTGGGAATCCGTCAAGAATATAACCCTTCTTGCAGTCATCCGCCTTAAATCTGTCCATTACAAGGTCAACAACGAGTTCATCAGGAACGAGAAGTCCCTTATCCATGTACTCTTTAGCTTTCTTTCCAAGCTCTGTGCCTTCCTTGATGTTTGCTCTGAAGATATCTCCTGTTGAGATATGTGGTATTCCATATTTCTCTGCAAGCATTTTTGCCTGTGTTCCCTTACCGGCACCAGGTGCGCCAAGCATTATGATCTTCACTAGTTTTACTCCTCCTTTACACTTTGCTGCCTCAAGCCCCAAAAAAGTTAACTTCTCCAGTGACTCTCCACTTTTTACTCTCTTTTAAATAATTTCATTTATTAATAAGTTTTAGGGATTACAGGACCCTGGTCCTGCAATCCCTTGAAACTATTAACTAATGTTAAAGTCTACCCTTTCGGATATAAACTATTGTTCATTAAGGAATCCATTGTAATTCCTTACTACCATCTTTGATTCTATCTGCTTGATTGTCTCAATGATAACACCAACAATGATGATGAGTGAAGTACCACCGAAGGAAACGTCAGCAGAAAATCTTCCGTTGAAGAAGATAGGAATAAGTGCAACGATGATAAGACCGATAACACCTATTACTACTATATAATTAAGAACCCTATTAAGGTACTCCTGGGTTGGCTTACCAGGTCTGATACCAGGTATAAAGCCGCCGCCCTTCTTAAGATTATTAGCAACCTCCATCGGATTGAATGTGATGGAAGTATAGAAATATGCGAAAAATACAACGAGCAGTACGTAGAATGCAAGTCCTATATAAGCATATCCATATCCCGGTCTGAACCAATAATTGGAACTGAGCCCCTGCAGCACTTTTGACCAGAATGTACTTGTAACCTTTACACTAAAGAGGTTGATAACTATCGTAGGAATTGAAAGAAGTGTAGATGCGAAGATGATAGGCATAACACCGCCGGTATTAACCTTAAGCGGAATATATGAACTTCTTCCTCCAACCATTCTTCTTCCCTGCATCTTCTGTGCATAAGAAACAGGAATTCTTCTCTCTGCATCCTGAAGTAAGATAACAAGAACTGTAGTAAGGATAACAACTGCTGCAATGATCACTATAGAGAAGATCATATGGACAATATCCTTACCCTTTACGAACATGTCATAAAGGTTCTTGAAATCGTTTGGCATTCTAGAAACAATGTTTACAAGAAGTATGATGGAAATACCATTTCCAACACCCTTCTCTGAAATTCTCTCACCAAGCCACATTACAAGAGCACTACCGGCTGTAAGTGTGATGATGATAACAAGTACTGCCTTAAATCCTGTCTCTGTGAGAAGTCCTTCTCTGTTGAAACCGATTGTTAGACCGATACTCTCGATGATAGCAAGAATAACTGAAACCATTCTTGTAATGGCTGTCATTTTCTTTCTTCCGTCATCTCCGTCCTTCTGCAATTCCTCGAGTGCCGGAATGGCAATCGTAAGAAGCTGCATGATGATGGATGAAGTGATGTATGGTGTAACACCAAGAGCAAATATCGTCATCTGTGTAAATGAACCACCGGTAAACGCATTTAAGAAGTTAAATGCATCACTCTGGAAATAATTATTTACTGCATCCTGATTGATATATGGTGATGGAATGAGTGAGCCAAGTCTGATAATAACAACTATAAATAATGTAAATAGTATCCCGTTTCTTATCTCTTTGATCTTAAGAGCATTAGCCAGGGTTTTGAACATATTACATCACCTCAACTTTTCCACCTGCTGCTTCGATCTTCTCAGCAGCCGCCTTGCTTACTGCATCAACACTTACAGTAAGACGCTTTGTGAGCTCTCCATTTCCTAAAATCTTTACACCATCTCTTGGATTCTTAACGATGCCTTCCTCGATAAGTCTGGCAACTGTTACTACTGAATCCTCGTCAAATCTGTTTAATACGTCTACATTTATAGCAACGATCTCCTTAGAGTTTCTGCACTTGAAACCTCTCTTAGGAAGACGTCTGTAGAGTGGCATCTGACCACCTTCGAAACCTGGTCTTGGAGCTCCTGAACGAGCCTTCTGTCCCTTATGTCCCTTTCCGGCAGTCTTGCCATTACCTGAACCATGTCCACGGCCGCGTCTGAAATCGTCTCTTGTTACAGAGCCTTCAGCTGGCTTTAATGTTGATAAATCCATGAAATGAACCTCCCTTTCGCCTATGCTTCCTCAACCTTAACCAAATAACTAACCTGAGCGATCATACCCTTTGTAGCCTCATTGTTAGGAAGCTCAACTGTCCTATGCATCTTGGTAAGACCGAGAGCTGCAACAGTCTTTCTGTGCTTCGGAATTGCTCCGATAGGTGACTTTACAAGTGTTACCTTAATTGTATCTGCCATTCTCTCTTACCTCCTAGTTAAGGATCTCGTCTACTGACTTGCCACGAAGTCTTGCGATCTCTTCAGGGCTCTGGATAGCCTTAAGTCCTTCAAGTGTTGCAAGAACAACGTTACGCTTGTTGTTTGATCCCAGTGACTTTGTACGGATATTCTTGTAACCTGCAAGCTCAAGGACACGACGAGCAGGACCACCTGCGATGATACCTGTACCGGCTGGAGCTGTCTTAAGGAGAACTCTTGAGCTTCCGAACTCTCCTGTATATCCGTAAGGAATACTTCCATTTTCATTTATAGGAGCTTCGATAAGGTTCTTCATAGCATCTTCCTTACCCTTGCGGATAGCTTCAGGAATTTCAACAGCCTTACCGATACCAACACCAACGTGGCCCTTACGATCTCCAACAACAACGAGTGCTGAGAATCTCATATTACGTCCACCCTTAACAGTCTTGGTAACTCGCTTGATTGTTACTACACTGTCTTCAAGTTCCAATGAACTTGGATCGATTAATGTACGCTTCATGTATCAATTTCCTCCTTCATTAGAATTCAAGACCAGCTTCTCTTGCTGCATCTGCTAAAGCCTTAATCTTTCCCTGATATATAAATCCGCCTCTGTCGAAAACAACCTGCTTGATTCCGGCTGCAGCAGCCTTCTCAGCAACTGACTTTCCAACATATGCAGCAGCTGCCATATCATTTGTCTTCTCAAGCTCTGCCTTAGCGCTCTTATCAAGTGTAGAAGCGGCTACTAAGGTCTTACCAACTGTGTCGTCAATAATCTGAGCGTAGATGTGATTATTACTTCTGTAAACAGCAAGTCTTGGTCTTTCAGTTGTTCCGCTAAAACGGTTACGAATCTTTAAATGTTTCTTTTCACGGATAACTTCTCTTGATTCCTTTTTAATCATCTCTTATTCACTCCTTTAATTATTTCTTACCAGTCTTACCAACCTTACGTCTGATAACTTCGTAATCATACTTGATACCCTTGCCCTTGTATGGTTCAGGAGCACGTGTAGATCTGATCTCTGCAGCGTACTGACCAACCTTTTCCTTGTCAATTCCGCTAACCTTGATCTTATTATCTTCAACTGTAGTTGTAAGTCCTTCTGGGTCTTCGATCTCAACAGGATGTGAATATCCAAGTGAAAGCACAAGCTTCTTGCCCTGCTTCTGAGCTCTATAACCTACACCGTTTACTTCAAGTGTCTTTGTGTAACCATCTGTTACGCCGACAACCATGTTATGAATAAGAGTTCTTGTAAGACCGTGTAATGACTTGTTTCTCTTAAGATCATTTGGTCTCTTAACAAGAATCTCTGCGCCCTCTACTGTGATCTCCATCTCAGCAGGGAGTACTCTCTCAAGGGTTCCCTTAGGTCCCTTTACTGTCACCTTGTTATTTTCTGCTATTTCAACTGTAACACCAGCCGGGATAGCGATAGGCATTCTTCCGATACGTGACATTGCCTTTACCTCCTAATAATTTATGCAGCGTTATACGCCGTATTTATATTTATTATCTTTCCTACGGCAGCTTTACTGCCGTAAGAAAAGTATTTACGGGACTGATTACCAAATGAATGCAAGAACTTCGCCACCAACGTTCTCTTTTCTTGCTTCCTTATCTGTAAGTACACCCTTGTTTGTTGAAATGATTGCTGTTCCAAGTCCGCCGAGAACCTTTGGAAGGTTTGCAGCATCACTATATACACGAAGACCTGGCTTAGAGATTCTCTTAAGACCCTTGATAACTTTTTCGTTCTTATCAGCGCCATACTTAAGTGTTATTCTGATAGTAGCACGGTCATTTTCGGTTACAACGTCAACTGCCTTTACATATCCTTCCTTAAGAAGAATATCAGCAATCGCCTGCTTCATCTTAGATGCAGGTATATCTACTGTATCATGCTTTGCAGTATTTGCATTACGGATTCTTGTAAGCATATCTGCAATTGGATCGCTTATTGACATTTCTTTTGCCTCCTTAAATAATCTTACCAAGAGCTCTTTCTAACGCCCGGTATTTCGCCCTTATATGCTAACTCACGGAAGCAGACTCTGCAGATTCCGTATTTTCTTAAAACAGAATGTGGTCTTCCACAAATCTTGCAGCGAGAGTATTCTCTGGTAGAGAACTTCTGTTTTCTCTGCTGCTTAACTTTCATTGCAGTCTTAGCCATTGTTTACTCCTCCTTATCTGCTGTATGGCATACCGAAGAGTCTGAGGAGCTCTCTAGCCTCTTCATCTGTCTTTGCTGTTGTGACGAAAATGATATCCATTCCTCTAACCTTGTCAACCTTATCATATTCGATCTCAGGGAAGATGATCTGCTCTTTGATACCAAGTGCATAGTTGCCTCTTCCGTCAAATGCATCACCATTTACACCTCTGAAGTCACGAACACGAGGAAGTGCAAGATTGATAAGTCTGTCTGCGAACTCATACATTTTCTCGCCACGAAGAGTTACCTTACATCCGATCGGCATACCCTCTCTAAGCTTGAAGTTAGCAACTGACTTCTTTGCGCGTGTAACAACTGCCTTCTGACCTGTGATTGTCTCAAGATCCTTAACAGCGCTGTCAAGCACCTTTGCATTCTCTCTAGCTTCGCCAACGCCCATGTTGATAACGATCTTATCGAGCTTTGGAATCTGCATAACGTTCTTATATCCGAATTTATTTACCATAGCGTCTTTGATCTCGCTATTGTACTTATCTCTTAATCTACTCAAAGTATTAAGCCTCCTTCCTACGATTAATCAATAACCTCGGTCTTACCATTAACCTTAGCTACTCTCTTCTTATCCTTCTTCTCGCCCTGGAAACCAACTCTTACTGTCTTACCCTTGTAGAGATACATAACGTTGGAAATATCGATAGGAGCTTCCTTCTCGATGATTCCGCCCTGTGCATTTGCAGCTGTTGGCTTGCTGTGCTTAAATACCTTGTTTACGCCTTCAACAAGAACCTTTCCGTTCTTAACGTCAACAGATAAAACCTTGCCTTCTTTACCTTTATCCTTACCGGCGATAACCTTTACAAGGTCATCCTTCTTAATCTTACTTGTTGCCACGGTTACACCTCCTACAGAACTTCCGGTGCGAGAGAAATGATCTTCATGAACTTCTTGTCACGAAGCTCTCTTGCAACTGGTCCAAATATACGTGTTCCTTTTGGGTTCAGATCGTCCTTGATAATAACTGCTGCGTTCTCATCAAACTTGATGTATGAACCGTCCTTACGACGTGCACCCTTCTTTGTACGTACAACTACCGCCTTAACAACGTCACCCTTCTTGACAACGCCGCCCGGTGTTGCGTCTTTAACAGAAGCAACAATGATGTCACCAATGTTTGCATATCTTCTAGTAGAACCGCCTAAAACTCTGATGCAAAGAAGCTCTTTTGCGCCTGTGTTGTCAGCAACTCTAAGTCTTGTTTCCTGCTGTACCATTTCTTTGCCTCCTTATTTAGCCTTTTCAACGATCTCAACAAGTCTCCATCTCTTATCCTTAGAGAGAGGTCTTGTCTCCATAACCTTTACTCTATCACCAATCTTGCATTCATTATTTTCATCATGAGCCTTAAGCTTATATGTTCTCTTAACGATCTTGCCGTAAAGAGGATGCTTAACATTATCGATGATTGAGACTACGATTGTCTTGTCCATCTTGTCACTTGTAACGATACCTACACGTGTTTTTCTAAGATTTCTTTCCACTGTCTTTTCTCCTTTCGATAATTATGCTCTAGCCTTTGCGGCAATAACTGTCTCTATTCTGGCGATATTCTTCTTAACTTCCTTGATTCTACCTGTGTTCTCAAGCTGGTTGGTAGCATTCTGGAACTTAAGATTGAAAAGCTCCTTCTTAGCAGCCTCAAGATCTGTTGCGAGCTCAGTTGCTGACTTTGCATTTAATTCTTTCATAAATTCCTTAGTTTTCACTGCTGCTACCTCCTTCTAAGTCTGCTTTTGAAACTATCTTACACTTGATAGGAAGCTTGTGTGTAGCAAGACGAAGTGCTTCTCTGGCTGTTGCTTCGGAAACACCTGCAACCTCGAAGAGAACTCTTCCTGGCTTAACTACTGCTACCCAGTACTCAAGTGAACCTTTACCTGAACCCATTCGAGTTTCAGCAGGCTTTGCTGTAACTGGCTTATCAGGGAAGATCTTGATCCAAACTTTACCCTGACGCTTGAGGTAACGGTTGATGGCAACTCTGGCTGCCTCTATCTGATTAGACTTGACCCATGCTGGCTCTGTAGCAACGATACCGAATTCACCATCAGTGATTCTGTTTCCTCTCATTGCCTTGCCTGCCATAGAACCTCTAAACTGCTTACGATGTTTTACTCTCTTAGGCATTAACATAATTATTTATCGCTCCCTTCCTTGTTTCCCTTAGTAGGAAGTACTTCACCATGGTAAATCCATGTCTTAACACCAACTTTACCGTATGTTGTATCTGCTTCTGCAAATCCGTAATCAATGTCAGCACGAAGTGTCTGAAGAGGAATTGTTCCCTCGCTGTAGAACTCTGTTCTAGCCATATCAGCACCGCCGAGACGTCCTGAACATGCAGCCTTGATACCAAGTGCTCCAGCCTTCATTGTTCTGCCCATGCATGACTTCATAGCTCTTCTGAATGAAATACGGTTCTCAAGCTGCTGAGCGATGTTCTCAGCTACGAGCTGTGCATCAAGATCAGGCTTCTTGATCTCCTTGATATCGATGATAAGCTTCTTCTTTGTAAGCTTCTGAACTTCTGCCTTGATCTTCTCGATTCCGGCACCGCCCTTACCGATTACTACACCAGGCTTTGCTGTATATACGCTAACCTTTACTCTGTCTCTTGTTCTCTCGATATCGATCTTAGAAACATTTGAATCGTAAAGCTTCTTCTTAAGGAACTCTCTGATCTTGTGGTCCTCTACAAGGTTGTTGGCAAACTCACCGTTCTTTGTATCAGCATACCACTTAGAATCCCAATCTTTAATTATACCGACTCTTAAACCGTGTGGATTAACTTTCTGTCCCATTGTCTGCCTCCTTACTTCTTCTCATCAAGCACTACAGTGATGTGGCTTGTTCTCTTCTCGATCCTGTAAGCTCTACCCTGTGCTCTTGGGTGGATCCTCTTCATTGTAGGTCCCTTGTTAGCGTAGCACTCAGCTACATACAGGTCAGATGCCTTCATGCCGTTGTTGTTCTCAGCATTGGCAACTGCAGACTTAAGCAGCTTATAAATTACACTGGAAGCATATCTATTATTGTAAGCAAGGATACCAAGAGCTGATGTTACGTCCTTGCCTCTTATAGCATCAAGTACAAAGCAAGCCTTTGTAACAGACACTCTAGCGTAAGAAACCTTAGCTGACGGTCTTGTATCTTTATTCTCATTTCTCAGTCTTGTGACCTGAGATCTATGTCCTTTAGCCATTTAAGATTCTCCTCCTTACCTCTTCTTCTCATCTTTGCCGTGACCCTTATATGTTCTTGTAGCAACAAACTCACCGAGCTTGTGTCCTACCATATCCTCTGTAACATATACAGGAACGTGCTTTCTACCATCATATACTGCGATTGTATGACCAACAAATGAAGGGAAGATTGTTGAACGACGTGACCAAGTCTTAACAACCTCATGATCGTTCTTAGCATTAAGTGCATCAATCTTCTTTAATAAGCTTTCATCTGCGAAAGGTCCTTTTTTAAGTGAACGTGCCATGAACTTTCCTCCTTAATTACTTAACGTTTTTACCGCTTCTAGTTCTTACGATATACTTGTTAGAGAGCTTATTCTTCTTCCTTGTCTTAAGACCAAGTGCCGGCTTACCCCAAGGAGTAGATGGACCCGGACGTCCGATAGGTGCTCTACCTTCACCACCACCGTGTGGATGGTCATTAGGGTTCATTACGGAACCTCTAACAGTAGGTCTTACGCCCATGTGACGCTTACGTCCAGCCTTACCGAGATTAACAAGGCCATGCTCAATATTTCCAACAGTACCGATCGTAGCACGTGCTTCAATTGGAACCATTCTCATTTCACCTGATGGAAGACGAAGTGTAGCATACTTTCCTTCCTTAGCCATAAGCTGAGCTGTGTTACCGGCTGCACGAACAAGCTGTCCGCCCTTACCAGGAACGAGCTCTACGTTATGAACTTCTGTACCTACAGGAACTGCTGAAAGAGGAAGTGTATTACCAACCTTTACTTCAGCCTGTGGTCCGTTCATAAGTGTATCACCAACCTTAAGTCCGCTTGGAGCAAGGATGTATGTCTTTGTACCATCTGCATAAGCTATAAGTGCGATATTTGCTGTTCTGTTTGGATCGTACTCGATAGACTTAACTGTTGCAGGTATATTATCTTTATTTCTCTTGAAATCAATGATTCTGTATTTCTGTCTGTTTCCACCACCATGATGACGAACAGTGATCTTACCCTGATTGTTACGTCCTGCTGTCTTGTTCTTTGATACAAGAAGTGACTTCTCAGGTGTTGATGTTGTGATAACATCAAAATCAAGTCCTGTCATATTTCTTCTAGAAGGTGTATATGGGCTATATGTTTTGATTCCCATTTTAAGTATCTCCTTTCGAATGTTAATTCGTTTCTCTGGTCAGTACATAACTTTTCGTCCGACCAATAATCTCATTTAGGCTTATCTTTGATCCGTTTGGATCAGTATTTTACAGACCCTCGAAAAGCTCGATATCTGCGCTCTCAGCTGTAAGCTGAACGTAAGCCTTCTTAAACTTAGCTGTTCTTCCAAGTGTAGCTCCACGTCTCTTAACCTTGCCGTCATAGTTGGCTGTGTTGATCTTAGCTACCTTTGTTCCCTCGAACATCTTCTCAACAGCTTCCTTTATCTGAGCCTTGTTAGCATCTGGGTGAACAAGAAATGTATACTTCTTCTCAGCCATAGCGTTCATACTCTTCTCTGTAAGAACAGGCTTCTTGATAATGTCATAATACTTTAAGTTTGCCATTATGCGTACACCTCCTCGATTGCGAGTGCAGCATCCTTTGTGATTACAAGTGAATCATGCTTAAGGATGTCGTATACGTTTATAGTGCTGCTCATGATAGTATCTACACCAGGAATGTTTCTTGATGAGAGGATAACATTCTCGTTCTTATCCTTTGTTACTACGAGAGCCTTATTTGCCTTAAGGTTCTTAAGAACCTCTACGAATTTTGCTGTCTTTACTTCCTCAAGTGCAAGCTCGTCAACTACGATGAACTTTGCATCCTGAACCTTTGATGTAAGTGCAGAGAAGAGTGCGATCTGCTTCTCTCTCTTATTCATCTTTACTGAGTAATCTCTTGGCTTTGGAGCAAATACAACGCCACCGCCTGTCCACTGTGGAGATCTTGTTGATCCCTGTCTTGCGTGGCCTGTACCCTTCTGTCTCCATGGCTTTCTTCCGCCGCCTGAAACTTCTGAACGTGTCTTTGCGCTCTGTGTTCCCTGACGTCCGTTTGCAAGATATGTTACTACAGCCTTATGTACTAAATTTTCATTTATCTCAACACCGTAGATGTTGTCATTCAGTTCAACACTGCCAACTTCTTTTCCTTCGATGTTATATACAGCTACTGTTGCCATCTAATGTTCCTCCTTCCATAAAGTTCTTAATTAGTTACCCTTTACGGTTTCTTTTATTACAACTAATGACTTCTTAGGTCCCGGTACAGATCCCTTAACTAAGATTACGTTGTTCTCAACATCTATCTTAACAACCTCGAGATTCTGAACTGTTACCTGCTCACAACCCATGTGTCCTGGCATCTTCTTGCCCTTCATAACACGGCCTGGAGTAGTTGCTGAACCATTAGATCCTGCATGGCGGTGATACTTTGAACCATGTCCTGAAGGACCTGACTTGAGGCCGTGTCTCTTAAGACCGCCTGCGTATCCCTTACCCTTTGATCTTGCAGTTACATCAACCTTATCGCCTTCAGCGAATATAGAAGCTGTTATAACGCTGTCGCCTACTGTGTAATCAGCCACGTTATCGAACTTGAACTCCTTAACAAACTGCTTAGGTGTTGTGCCGGCCTTCTTTGCATGACCTGCCTCTGCCTTGTTAGCACCATGTGGATTTCTGATTACCTTCTTACCGGAACCATCCTTGGTAACAACCTTTTCCTTCTTCTCGCCGAAGCCAACCTGAACTGCTTCGTAGCCATCATTTTCTACTGTCTTGATCTGTGTTACAGTACAAGGACCAGCCTTAAGAACTGTAACTGGTGTGAGAACACCATTCTCACCGAAGATCTGAGTCATTCCGACTTTCTCTGCTAAAATAGCCTTCTTCATTTTGTCTTTCCTCCTAAAACAATTTACAGCGGATTGCCGCAGCAATCATACTAAATCTGCATCATTCCGCTCTGCCTTTATCAAATGAAGTTCTTCGCAACTCGATTCCATTTGCTGCAGCGATTGGAACTGCACATTATCTTGTTCGTCCGGCTCGTGAGTGTTGCCGGAGCGATTTATTCTTATCAGCTTCCTTATATAAATGGAAGGCTGTGAGAATTCTTAACACTCTGCCATGCGTTTGCTGTCTACGCCGGCTGATTCTTGTGATGAATCTTACTTCATCTTCATATCGATATAAACACCAGCTGAGATATCCATCTTACGAAGAACATCGATTGTCTTGTTGTTTGGTGAAATGATATCGATAAGTCTCTTGTGGGTTCTCTGCTCGAACTGCTCTCTAGAGTCCTTATACTTGTGAACTGCACGAAGGATTGTAACCTTCTCAACCTTTGTCGGCATTGGAACAGGTCCTGAAACCTTAGCTCCTGTACCCTTAACTGCCTCGATGATTTCCTTTGCTGCCTGATCGATCAGCTTGTGATCGTACGCCTTAAGCGTGATTCTCATTACTTGACTTGCCATAAAAAAAGCCGCCTCCTTAATTCTTTTCTTTGAACAAGTGGTGACTGTACAACTAACCCGTGTGTGTCCTATTCTTGATAGATTCCAAACACGTCATTTCTGATCTCTTTACCAGATGATTTTCGTACAGTGACTTGTCGCCAGTTTCTTTGAACTTGACATTCGCTCCGCGAAGTTACCTGCCTTAGCAGCAATCTCCGTTTCTCTGCTATCATGTCACAGCGAAAATCATTATATATCATGTAATTTTATATTGCAAGCAGTTTTTTAAAGAATTTTCATAAAGTTTTTTTATCGTGTTTCTTCTATATATAATGTAATGATCCGGACACTGTAAAAGCCAGCGTTCCGGATCATTATATCATTTAACCTTTTATTTCAAAATATTATCTATCCGTTTTCAGTGACGGATTATTTCTGTAATATTTCTCCTTATCCAGGTCGCAGTTTGCCTTGGCATCAATAAAGACCATACGGTAATCCTTATGTCTGTCTCTTATAAATGAAGAATATCCCTTCGCTACAGAGAGAAGATTATCCATTGCATTCTCTTTATTGTGCTTTATGAGCAACTCCTCAAATTTAGCAAAATCATCCTTCATCTGAAGAATAGACTCACCTTCCATGATAACAATAAACTCGTCTCCGGTAATATGATATACGTTCTTTTCGCCCCATATCTCCTGAAGCAGCTTCGCACATTCAAACATCAGTCTATCGCCCGCTTCAAATCCGTAATGGGTATAGATCCTCTTGATGTTATTGATATCAAAGAATCCGACAGAGTAAACGTAATTACTGTCAGCTATCTTCTCATCAAGCTCTTTTATCTTATTCTTATATGCAGCCTTATTCTGAACACCTGTAGTATCATCAACATATACTTCCTTCTGGATATAATTTAAATATCTGTCCAGCTTGGAATATACGGCAGCGATACTGCCATTGATCTCATCATATTCCGTAATGCTTTCCTTCTTGTCCGATACGCCCGTAGCAAGAGTTTTAAGTACCGAATTCTCACTCTTAGGAAGAAAGTCAAGCTTCTTGATAGAACTCTTCATGATAAGATTGTCAAGGCTAGCGGTCTTCTTCTCCAGCTCATCCATATTCTTAAAGAGCAGAGTGATCCTCTTACGGTTCTCTGACATGATAATAAATGACAGAACGATACCTACTGCAAGAGCAACCATAGTAAGGATTATCGTTATCGCCCAGTTCGTTTTGAGCTTATTGTCATACCATTCAGCGTCAAAGTCTACTCCGACGATAGCGGCAACATTTCCCTCTGAATCAAATACCGGACAATATGCCGAATAAAACCGTCCCCACTCATCACTGTGAGCCTTCTTCTCAACCTTTGCCTCTCCTGCGCCCGCTTTTTTAATCTCCGGCGTAGTAGCTATTGATTCACCGAACACTCCGGGATCTTCAGGATCCGGGTCAATGATGAATACGAACTTTTCCGGTGATACCTGCCTTACAGCGTAAATATAATCGAGATCCATATTGGACTGGAACGCACTCAGAATATTGTAATTCCTCATGTAGGCTTCATTGCCGACATCACTTGCCTCAAGAGCCTTTAATTCATCGCCGTTAAGCATATGCGCAGCAGATTTAACCACATCAAGCATTCTTTCTTCTATCTGCTCACGAAGTGCCTTCTTCGAAATAGCCGTAAGAGTAAGGCCCATAAGTACGTTTGTGATCAGAAGAAGTATAAGTGCCAGTATAAAATGTCTTTTGCCTATCTTGATATTTTTCTCATTAATAAATTCCATAGCTTCTATCCCCCATAAATAACAATAATTATAAGTTACGGAAGCTTACTCAGAAGCTTTATTTGTAATCATACTTAAGAATGATCGTAGAAAGCGGTGGAATGTCAAGCACCATAGATACGTCCGATCTGTCACACGGTGCCTTCTCGGCAACAAGCTTCTTACCCTTATTGGTTCTGCCTAGTCCTCCGAACTTCTCATCATCAGAGTTAAGTATCTCTTTATATTCTGTAAGACATGGAACTCCGATACGGTAATCCTTTCTCTCAACAGGAACAAAGTTGCAGATCACCATTATCTGATCCTTTGAGCTCTTGCCTCTTCTTACAAATGTTACTATGCCCGAATCCGCATCATCAACCTTGATCCACTCAAAGCCCATGACCTCGTTATCATTATAGTAAAATGCATCATACTTTGTATAAAGATGATTAAGTTCCTTAACGTACTCCTGAATACCCTTATGAAGAGGATTATCCAGAAGGAACCAGTCAAGACTTCTCGCCTCGCTCCACTCACGCTGCTGTCCAAATTCCTGACCCATGAAGAGCAGCTTCTTGCCCGGATGTCCCAGCATAAATCCGTATGCTGTACGTAAGTTTGCAAATTTATCAAATTCAAGTCCCGGCATCTTTCCGAGCATTGAACACTTAAGATGAACAACCTCATCATGAGAGATAACAAGGATGTAATTCTCAGCATATGCATAGGAAAGTGAAAATGTCAGTCTGTTATGATTGAATTTCTTGAAATACGGATCAAGCTTCATATATTCAAGGAAATCGTTCATCCATCCCATGTTCCACTTAAAGAGGAAGCCCAGTCCCTGCATAGATGCAGGAGCAGTAACTCCCGGCCATGCTGTAGATTCCTCAGCGATAAGATAAGCGCCCGGATTTCTCTCTTCCATAAGAGTATTGATATTCTGCAGGAGCTCTATCGCCTCAAGATTCTCCTTGCCGCCGTTCTTGTTGGCTACCCACTGGCCGTCCTGCTTACCGTAATCAAGGTAAAGCATTGATGCGACCGCATCCACACGAAGTCCGTCAACATGGTACTTCTCTACCCAGAAAAGTGCATTTGATGTAAGGAAGTTGGCTACTTCATTTCTGCCGTAATCGAAAATGTATGTGCCCCAGTCAGGATGCTCTCCCTTTCTTGGATCTGCATTTTCATAAAGCGGCATTCCGTCGAAACGTCCAAGTCCGTGAGCGTCTCTAGGGAAATGAGCAGGTACCCAGTCAAGGATTACGCTGATACCCTTTGAATGCATGTAGTCAACGAAATACATGAAGTCCGCAGGCTCGCCGTATCTTGATGTCGGTGCATAATAGTTGGTTACCTGATAGCCCCACGATCCGTCAAACGGATACTCAGCTATACCGATAAGCTCAACATGTGTATAGCCCATCTCTGTAAGATAATCTCCGAGCATCTTTGCAAGCTCGCGGTAATTGTAGAAGCCGAAATCAGAATTCTCATCTCTCTTCTTCCATGACCCGAGATGGCACTCATAGATCGACATTGGTTTCTTGGTTCTTGAAACTCTGTCAACCTTGGCTCTGTCAGCCATCCATTTTTCGTCTTTCCATTTATATTCATTTAAATCAGCAACGATATTTGCATTATCCGGTCTTACCTGATCATAGTTTCCGTAAGGGTCTGCCTTATAAAGAATCTCACCGTATCTTGTAAGGATCTGATACTTGTAAACTGCTCCTGGGTTTACATCAGGAATGAACAGTTCATACACGCCGGATGCACTGTGTATCTGCATCGGATTCAGCTGTCCGTCCCACATATTGAAGTCGCCGACAACTGAAACACGTCTTGCATCAGGCGCCCATACTGCAAAATAAGTTCCCTTCACACCGTCGATCGTCATCGGGTGGGCACCCATTTTGTTATAAATGTCATAGTTCTTGCCTTCTGCAAAAAGATATGCATCATAGTCAGTAAAAAGTCCTTCAAAGCTGTAGCAATCTGCTGAAACAACAGTTGTCCCATCATAATATTCTGTTACAAAGCGGTACTTATTGCCTTTGAATTTTTTATTTGGGAAATATATTCCGTAGAACCCCTCTTCACTCACCTTCTCCATAGGAAAGCTTGTCTTTCCGGATGGTGCTTTTATAGAAACCGATGCTGAATGAGGCTTATAACAGGTGATAACCTGTCCGTTTCCGTAATCATGTATGCCAAGAAGATGCTTTGGTGCATTTATCTTGCCATCGATAAGTTCATCATACAGTATCCAGTTAATCCAGTTATTTAATTTTTCGTTCAAAACGCCACCTCCCAATGCTCTCTTTTCCGACGATGCAAACTTCCCATAAATCGTCGAAATGTATAGCAATATTCTATCATTTATACTCTTCAAAGTAAAGGTCTAGAGGTGCATTTTAAAATGCATCAGATCTTATAATCATCAGCAAGTTCCATCATACCGTACTCAAGAAGGATCTCTTCGAGTCTCTCCTGAGTCATTGGTGTAGGTATTACAAAATCCTTATTCTCTATAACAGCCTGAGCAAGGTTTCTGTACTCCTGAGCCTGATTTGATTCAGGTCTGTACTCGATAACAGTCTTCTTGTTGATCTCAGCATGCTGAACGATATTGTCTCTTGGTACAAAATAAAGAAGCTTTGTTCCGAGTTCCTTTGAGAATGCTCTTAAGAGGTCAAGCTCTCTATCTACATTTCTTGAGTTGCAGATGATACCGCCGAGTCTTACTCCACCGGTTCTTGCATATCTCTGAATACCCTTTGAAATGTTATTTGCCGCATAAAGCGCCATCATTTCTCCACTGGCAACTATATAAATCTCCTTTGCCTTACCTTCTCTGATAGGCATTGCGAAACCGCCGCAGACAACGTCTCCAAGTACGTCATAGAATACATAATCAAGATCGTCTGTGTAAGCTCCGAGGTTTTCAAGCATGTTGATAGAGGTGATAATTCCTCGTCCGGCACATCCAACACCCGGTTCAGGTCCACCTGACTCAACGCATCTTGTTCCGCCGTAACCCTCTTTGAGGATTCTGTCAAGCTCTATATCCTCGCCTTCCTCACGGATAGTATCGAGAACTGTCTTCTGTGCAAGGCCTCCGAGAAGAAGTCTTGTAGAATCGGCCTTAGGATCACATCCTACGACCATGACCTTCTTGCCATGCTCAACAAGTCCTGCTGTAAGATTCTGTGTTGTAGTGGATTTTCCGATTCCACCTTTTCCATAAATTGCTATCTGTCTTAATTCTCCCATTTTTTTATTCCCTTTCTACTTTCTTATTATCATCGTAAAGCGATACCGGTTGGATTCGAACCAACAACTTCAGCCCTAGTGAACCTATGCCCTTCCAGCGGCTACGGCATCGTATTTTGACCGCAAAAAACCAGAGGTCTGCAAAAACGGACCAAAAACACCTTTTTTTCTGCAACCCCTGGTTATTTAAGTCAGTTATTTGAGATCATATATTATCTATAATTAGTTATTAAAAAGCGCTGTTGATAAATATCTGTCTCCGGAATCAGGAAGGAGTGCTACGATCACCTTTCCCTTATTTTCAGGTCTCTTTGCAAGTATCTCCGCTGCCTTAAGAGCTGCTCCTGAAGATATACCTACGAGGATACCCTCTGATACTGCGAATGCTCTGCCTTCTGCAAATGCATCCTCATTCTCGATCGCAAGTATCTCATCATATACCTTTGTATTTAATACATCCGGAACAAATCCTGCACCGATACCCTGGATCTTATGTGCTCCCGGCTTTCCTGTTGAAAGAACCGCACTTGTTGCAGGCTCAACAGCAACAACCTTAACATTTGGATTCTGCTCCTTAAGGTATTCTCCAACGCCTGTGATGGTTCCGCCTGTGCCAACACCTGCTACAAAGATATCAACCTTTCCGTCTGTCTGCTTCCAGATCTCAGGACCTGTTGTTTCCTTATGAGCCTTTGGATTTGCTTCATTTATGAACTGTCCGAGGATAAGTGATCCCTCGATCTCCTTGTTAAGCTCCTCAGCCTTTGCGATAGCGCCCTTCATTCCCTTTGCTCCTTCTGTAAGGACGATCTCAGCACCGTATGCCTTAAGGAGATTTCTACGCTCAACGCTCATCGTGTCAGGAAGTGTAAGTATTGCCTTGTATCCCTTAGCTGCTGCAACTGCTGCAAGACCGATTCCTGTGTTACCGCTTGTAGGCTCGATAATGGTTGCTCCCGGCTTCAGGATTCCCTTCTGCTCTGCATCTTCTATCATCGCAAGTGCGATACGGTCCTTAACCGATCCTGCCGGGTTAAGGTACTCAAGCTTGGCAAGTACTGTTGCCTGTGTTATCTCTCTCTTCTTCGAATATCCATTAAGCTGTAATAATGGAGTTCCACCAATAAGTTCAAGTGCGCTCTGTTTAATATCACTCATCTTCTTCTCCTCCTTAATTCTATTTAATAAATACTACATGAGGGCTCTCCCCTGGAATGGTTATATATTATCATTAATATTTCATTTTGAAAAATTTCTAAATACTATCATCCGTAATAGGTAAAACCTATAACTGCAGCACCTCTTATTTTTCAACAGACACAGCAGACATTCATATTTACCAGCTTATTGTAAATGATGTCTGCAAGCTTACTGTGTCCTACTTCATTTAAATGCCCCTGACCGATCAAATTCTCCGGTTTTGCTTCCGTTTGATCGATCAATTCCTTATAACGTATTCTTTGATACGGTCAAGGCATTCCTTTATTACTGCCCTCGGAGCAGCAACATTTATTCTTTGGAAGCCTTCTCCCGAAGCTCCGAATATAGCTCCCGAATCGAGCCAGAGCTTTGCGTCATATACCACCCTTCTGTCAAGCTCCGCCGTATCTATGCCGGTCTTTCTGAAATCCAGCCATAACAGATAGGTGCCTTCACCATCAATTACATTTACGTTTGGAAGGTTATCCTTTGTATATTTCTTCACAAACTCTATATTTTTTCCAACGTATGAGAGCATTGCCTCATACCATTCATCACCATGATCATATGCAGCCTCGGTTGCAGTAAGTCCAAGCGTTACCAGCTGGCTGATGCCCGCTGCATTTACCTCCTGCCTGAACCTTCTTCTAAGCTGCCTGTTCGGGATGAAAATGTTTGATATAAGCATTCCCGCAAGATTAAATGTCTTGCTTGCAGAAGTACATATCAGTGAAATATCCTCAAACTCCTTCTTTATAGAAGCGAATACTGTATGTTCTCCCTTGAAAATGATGTCATTATGGATCTCATCACTCACGACTGTCACATTATACTTAAGGCATATATCTCCGAGTCTTTCGAGCTCTTCTCTCGTAAATACTCTTCCCGACGGATTATGCGGATTGCAGAGAAGGAAAAGCTTTATATCATTTTCTGCTATCTTCTTCTCAAAATCCTCAAAGTCGATGTGGTATCTGTTGTCATCTCCGAGATAGAGGTCATTACTTACTCTCACTCTGCCGTTATCTTCTATTACCTCAGTGAAAGGATAATACACAGGCTGTTGTATAAGCACTTTATCGCCCGGCTCGGAAAAAGCCTTTACCGCCATGGCAAGTGCAAATACAACTCCCGGTGTTTTTATCAGCCATTCAGGTCTTATATCCCAGTTGTGATGTCTCTTCTGCCAACCTTTAGCAGCCTTAAAATACCTTTCCCCCACTTCAGTATATCCAAATATTCCGTGTTTTGTTCTCTCAATGACTGCGTCTTCAATATATGACGAAGTGCGAAAATCCATGTCGGCCACCCAGAGTGGAAGCACATCCTCAGGCTTACCTCTTCTGACGGCAAAATCATATTTCAGACAGTCTGTTCCTTTCCTCACTATTATTTCATCAAAATTCAGATTTCTCTCTGCCATTTTGCACCTCTGAGTTATATTTTTAACTTACCGAAGCGATTCTGCTGTAACTCTCTTCTTCAAATGAATCTATCGCCTGCTTCAGATCTGCTATCAGATCCTCCTTTGCTTCAATTCCCACAGACATTCTGAGCACGCTCTCGGTGATTCCATTTGCCTTTCTTATCTCTTCCGGAACGTCAGCATGTGTCTGCGTAAATGGATATGTCAGCAGTGTCTCAACTCCTCCCAGACTCTCTGCGAAAGGAATAAGCTTTGTATATTTAAGTATATGTCTTGCTAAATGCGGACTCTCGAGTTCAAATGTTATCATCGAGCCAAAGCCTCTCGCCTGCTTCTTGCTTATCTCATAGCCCGGTGAATTCTCGATACCCGGATAGTAAACATTTTTAACCTTTGGTTCCTTAAGAAGATAATTAACTATCGCAAGGGCGTTTTCCTGAGCCCTCTCCATTCTGACCGCAAGGGTTTTAATGCCTCTGGTTATAAGCCAGCTGTCAAATGGCGCAAGCCCCGAACCGACGGTCTTAATGATAAATCTCAGCTTCTCTGAGATCTCTTCCGAATTGGTCACAATGAAGCCTGCCAAAGTATCATTATGTCCTCCAAGGAATTTTGTTCCGCTGTGAATAACTATATCCGCTCCAAGATTTAACGGATTCTGGAAATATGGTGACAAGAACGTATTATCTACGATGAGTAAAAGATCATGTCTTTTTGCGATCTCAGACATTTTTCTGATGTCGATCGCATTCATCATGGGATTTGTCGGTGTCTCCAGATATATTGCTTTCGTATTTGGTCTTACGTAGCTCTCAACACCCTCTGTAACACAGTTTATATGAGAAAATGTTATACCATTCTTCTCATTGATGTTGTTGAAGAGTCTGATGCTTCCTCCGTAGAGATCAATATCTGTAATCAGATGATCTCCCGGCTTAAAGATTTCCATCAGGGCAGTTATCGCTGCCATACCGCTTGAAAATCCAAGAGCATCAATTCCATTTTCAAGTGATGCTACTATTCTCTCCAAATGCTGTCTTGTAGGATTCTGAAGTCTCGAATAATCAAAGCCTGTACTAAGTCCTACTTCAGGATGTGCATAAGTCGCTGTCTGATATATCGGAAAACTGATTGAACCTGTTGGTTCTCCGGCTAACCCCTCCCTGTCACCATACATACATTTTGATTCAATTGATAAATCCATGTTTTAACACCTCATACTTCTCTTTTTCTCCTGTTTGAAAAATTTCTATGTTCATATACTATATTATTTTGTCTGATATAGGGTAATTTCAAAAATCTATCGTCATCTATAGTCGGAAGCTATAGCCAAAAAAAAAGAAAGTGCGCATGTACATCTTTAGTAAAATAAAGTTGTACGTACGCACTTTCTTTTTCAGTCATATACAGCAGAAAAAAACACCGGGCAGACTATATTTCTCTATAGTCCTGCCGGTGCTTTTTCTGCTTGAATATTAGTAGTCCGTCTCCTTGGTATATTCAGGGTGATTATTCAGCCATGCTGCGAAACCCTTGAAGACATTTTCAGAAAATGCAGTCTTCACAAGCTTTGAAACCTGCTCGCCCGAGAGACTTATGATCGAGCTGTTAGTTTTCTGCTGCTTCTCAAGCTCTTCTGTAACCTTCTTTAAGAAGCTGTTAAACGCCTTTCTTCCGTAGGTGTCATTCAGATATTTTACAAAATAGCAACCATATCTGTATGCATCATTTCTGCTGCTTCTGTAATCAGCTATGAAAAGCTTCTCAGCGTTTGCTGCTGTTACGCTGCCCTTCTTGATAAGGTATCCGTAGAATCTTTCCTGATAAAGCTTATCTCCGGTAAGTCCTGTAAATTTTGAAGTTACAAGCTCTTCGACGTATGAAGCGTAGCCTTCATTTATTATATTGGATACACCGGCATGATTGGTCAGATGCACGTAATGAGTATACTCATGAATAAATGTAGAGAAAAAATACTCTTCATTATTCACGTCAAGGTCATATTCGTGAATTAAAATGTAGTTATAATCGTCGCCCTTGTAGCTTGCCACACACTCCGGACTTTCATCTTCTGTAACATCGATATATACGTGAACCTTCTTGCAATCAGGATCTACTCCTCTGAAGATATCTGTTCCGAGTATGCTCTTCTGAACGCACATTCTTGTATAATATGAATCTGAATCTACAACCTTCCTCTTATATCCGGTTTCATTTTCAACTGCAGCAACGTACTCTTCAAGCTTGACCATGACATTTCCGTTAAAATGTATTCCCTTCGGAAGGAATATTATAAGGTTCTCAGACTCAAGATATTCAAAGTCCTTAGTAACATATCGGCCAGTCTCTCTGCCGCTAACCCTGAATGGTTTCTTAACTTCTGCTGCTTTGCTGACCTTAAGATAGAATCTGCTGCCGGCAGTCTTCACACAGGTGATGGAAACCTCCTTGATATACTCGACATAGCTTACAGAAAATGTTCCTTCATTTTCATCATATTCAAGGCCGAAATAGTGCTCATCGCCGTTGATTGAAACTATACCATCAACCCATTTAGATGCTTGATACTGATTTGTAAGAGTGATCTTTACATTTTCACTCTCGATCTTCTTCTCTTCACCTATTGAGATCCCGAAGGTCTGGCCATAGAAGGCATTTACCTTGCCCTTTACGCTTTTTATGACCTTGCCATCCTTTACTCTGTAGGTCTTTCCACCTGCATAGAAGTTGCCACTGAGAGTCTTATCGACCTGACCCCTCTGTACGAACCATACAGTAGTATCATTTGCTCTGTAGCCTCCAGTATAGCCTGTCATTACGCGGCCGACTTTATAGAACCAGAGAGCCTTAACCTTATTTACTGTTCCGGTGTAAAGACCGGTTTTTGAGGAAACGAGACCATTCTCGCAGTAAAACCATGTTCTTCCGTCTGTTGAAAAGCCCTTATCCTTGCAGACCTTTCCATCTTTAAAACGCCACAGTGCCTTCTTTCCGTCCACGGTACGATTAACGACCATATCGCTGTTATCAGCCATGACAGTAAGCTTCAGAACCTTCTTCTGTCCGCTTGTTAAAGTAACTGTAATGTTTGCGCTTCCGGTTTTAAGTGCAGTGATCTTTCCACCTGTTGTAACCTTGATCACAGCCTTGTTGCTTGACGCATAGCTTTTAACCTTTGCATCAGCCGGGCTTATCTTCAGCTGTCTGCTGCTTCCCTTGACAAGTGCTCCGTCAGGAATTGAAACCGTAAATGAAGCAGCTTCATTTACACTTGTATCCTCCTCTGAAGCTTTAATCTCTTCCGCTGAAATATTTACTTCTTCAGCACTTGCAATGAGCGGGGCGTTAAATGCAAATACCGCACAAAGCATAAGCACTAAAGTCGTAAAGTGCCTGAGCACCTTTTCTCTCCAGCCTTTTCTTGTCTTACCTTTTTCTTTCTGACTCATTTCCTTCTCCTTTCTTATACCTTTTAAAATACTTAATCCTTCAGCACTATCGTATCAAGCACTGCTTTAATCTCTTCCTCCATTTTCGCCTGTAAAAAACCTATTCTCAACCGCCCCCATTTTGATACATTCTAGCATATATGATAGAAAAATAAAACCGATATGATCATGAAAAGTTTAATTCTCTCCGAACGGATTTACCACTTGCAGGCAAGGTGATTTCTGATTATACTTATCTAGATAATTGTGATCCGGGGCACACGACAGATCACAGCATTACAAAGGCAGCGAAAGGATCAGAAAAATGGCGCCAAAAAAGGAAAATCCTACTGTTTCCTCAATAAATACTTTAAATGAACATATCAAATCAGGAAACTTCAGCCGCATCTATCTTCTGACAGGCACCGAAGGCTACTTTATCTCGCAGTATAAAGCATCCCTCATTGAAGCCCTGACAACTCCCGGCGATACTATGAACTATAACGTATTTAAGGGTGAGAAGGTACGCGCTGAGGATATTGCTTCGGCTATATCAACCATGCCATTTTTCTCTGACCACAGAACCGTGCTGGTTGAGGGAACAGGTCTTCTTGCCAAAGCCTCAGATACGCTTCTAGATGTGATAAACAGCGTTCCGGAATCAACAAGGCTTATATTTGTCGAAACCGAGGTTGATTCAAGGACCAAGATCTATAAAGCGATCGCATCTGCCGGAACCATCGCACGCTTTGAGACGCCCGATCCGTCCACACTTAATGTCTGGGTCAAGAGGATACTCTCTTCCGAGGGTGCGCAGGTTGATGACGAAGCTGTATATTCCCTTATAAATGCAGTCGGTCAGGACATGAACCGCCTTTCAAATGAAGCCGCCAAGCTTCGCGCATATACCATTGACAGAAAAAGGATCACCCGTGAGGATGTTAACATAATATGCGAATCCGAAGCAGAGAACAAAGTCTTTGCCATGCTTGATGCGATATCCGTCCATGACAGCCGCAAAGCTCTACTTCTCTACAGCGACCTTGAGATGCTGAAGGTTCCTCCGATGCAGACACTTGCTCTGATCAGAAAAAGATATCTTCAGTTAGCCCAGATCAAAATGATGCAGAAGGACAAGGAAGATAACGCTGCAATAGCAAAAATGACCGGTGTTCATCCATTTTATCTGAAGGATTATCTCTCGCAGGTTAAGAATTTCGAGCTGGACCAGCTGATAAAATCTGCAGAAATGTGTGCCGACGCTGATCTCGATATCAAAGCCGGCAGGACCACCGATAAAAATGCTCTTGAAACGCTTATACTCCACCTGAGTTTAAGCTCTGATAAATCATAAATTAATACTTGACGATTCATGATACATTTGATAATATATCATTTGCATGTTTGGTGTTCGCGGCAAAAAAGCACCGAGATATATTCATATGCCCGGTATAGATTTCTATACTGAACCGTGTCTTGGCTAAGTGGATCATATTTTTAAGACATGCGTTGACCAGTTATAATAAAACCCTCATTGTAGCTGGCTGGTTTCTAATTCCCGTGTCCCGACAAGATTGGGCGATTCGAGTAAGGCCGGATGATAAGTCATTCAGGCGGATATGTAAACTATAACAAACCGGAGGTAAAGTGCTGTGGCAAATATTAAATCAGCAAAGAAGAGAATTCTTGTAACAAAGAAAAGAGAAGAGAGAAATAAGGCTGCTAAGTCTAAGGTAAAGACACTTATCAAGAAGGTAGAGGTTGCTGCTAAGGCTGGCGATAAGAAGGCTGCTGCAGAAGCTCTTATAGCTGCTACTTCAGCTATCGATAAGGCTGCTTCAAAGGGTATCTACCACAAGAATACAGCTTCAAGAAAGATTTCTCGTCTTAATCTTCTTGTAAATAAGATTGCATAATAATTTCGACAAAATATAGCAAAAGAAAACCGGACAATTCATCTGTTCGGTTTTCTTTTTTTGTGTTTTCCATAATCGAGTAGGAGGAATTTCTCATAAGTGAGAAATCCCGACCTCTCACACCACCGTGCGTACCGTTCGGTACACGGCGGTTCAATCAACTTAACAAGTAACACACCTTTCGGTGTAGTAATCTAACATTGAGACTAATCCAAATGAGGTTAGTCTCTTTGTACTTATAGCCTTTTGTACCCACCCATTATGAGCGAGTCTTGCATATCTGTCTCCACAGTAAGCGATATTAAATGCAACCCATCGTGGTACATCCAGCTTCATCAAATTCTTAGCTCTATTCTGCGGAGTTTTCCAATGCTTCCAGATACACATACGGAGTCTGAATCTGATGTTCCCATCGAGTTCTTTACAAAGTGTTTTCATACTTCCTATCTTGAAATAGTTAATCCATCCTCTGATGAGCTGATTAAGTTTCTCCACTTTATAGCTGTTGCTGACGCCCCAACTACGACAAGTAAGTTCTTTCATTCTCTTCTTAAACTTCGCTACTGATTTTGCATGTGGTTTTGCCTTAAACTGATGTGCTCTTGAATCAAAGTAGAATCCGAATCCAAGATATTTGAGTCCTTGTGGTTTATCAACTTTGCTCTTGGTCATATTGACCCTGAGACCTAATTTCTCCTCTATGAATCGGGAGATATTTCTCATGACTCTGTTAGCAGACATTTCACTACCAACCATGATGATACAATCATCTGCGTATCGAACAAAGTTAAGTCCACGCTTTTCCATCTCCTTATCAAGTTCATTCAGCATGATGTTTGCCAATAATGGCGAGAGATTTCCACCTTGTGGTGTTCCCACAATAGAGTCCTCGTACTCATCATCAATCATGATTCCACTGACTAGGTATTTCCTAACGATAGAAATAACATCTCCATCTTTAATAGTTCTACCTATGATGGTCATAAGTTTATCGTGATTTACTGTGTCAAAGAACTTTTCCAAGTCAATATCTACAATCCAATCATTACCGTCATTCATCATGTCGAGCGCTGTTAGGATTGCTTGCTGTGCACATCTATTAGGTCTGAATCCATAACTGTGGTCATGGAATTGTTCCTCATAGATTGGTGTTAATACCTGTGCTATGGCTTGTTGTATGAATCTGTCTGTTACTGTTGGTACTCCTAGGTTTCTGACACCACCATCAGGCTTTGGTATCTCCACTCTTCGAACCGGCTGAGGTTTATACTTTCTTGTCCTCAACTGTTCCTTGATGATATCGCCGTTCTTTTCAAGATGTTCTTTGAGTTCTGTGTACTTCATTCCGTCCACTCCCTCTGCACCTTTGTTTCGTACGACTTGCAGATATGCTCTGTTGAGATTATCGCTAGATAGTATCTGCTCCATTAGACTACTTGTGTCCATGCGTTCTTTCCTTTCCGCCTCGCTTGATTTGACCACCTTTATCCCGATTGGTTACGGCAGATGTTGTCATCTCTGCAACACGAGACATACTCAAACTTATTGATTGTTCACCCCTTCACTCCATCTCCATTACAGAGACTTCTTCATTACTATGGGTTCGGCTGACTTCTCACAGTTCGTTGTTACTAGGCTAATGAAACCTCTGTGAGACCTCCACGCTTAAGGTGCACGCTCTTTCTCTCCATATATCCGCCACATTTACTCTGCTACTACAAATGTGATAGTTATTAGACTTCGTTGCTTTTGGCCAACTTATCTCTCATAGCCTAGCCTTATATGTGATTTCTGTCCGTCGGACCAGAGATTTGCTTACAGCTTCCTTCAGATTCCACCTCACGATGGACACCCTTGCTGTTCGGCTATACACTTCCCACTATCTGGGCGTGTTCGGGACTTTCACCCGTTAGAGCGCGCCCATGGCGCGCAAACCAAAAAAGGGCTACGCATCTGCGTCAGCCCTTTATATGTACAAGTACATGACATGTGGGAGGTTAGGATTTTTTTTACCATGTCATGATAAGAAAAATGTCTTTAGTAAATTACCTTTCCGCCTGATACCTTATAGTATCCGTAATCATAATCTACAAATCCGTAGTAATAACCATTTGCGGAAAAATCAACTTTGCCGTTTACGATCAGCCAGTAGCCGTATTCATTCTTCGCGAAGCCGTTATAAGAGAAGTCAACCTTGCCCTTTCTAATGCACCACCATCCGAACTGATTCTTGGCAACTGTATTTATAAATCTTACTCTTCCGTTCTTAACATACCACCATGCTGTATTTCCGGCGATAGTTCCTTTGATCACACCATTTGCGGTATAATCAACCTTTCCGTTCCTGCAGTACCACCAGCCGTTCTTGTTGAATGCGAAGCCTGTGAACTTCGGATTAACCTTTCCGTTTACTGTGTAGTACCATGCAGTAACGCCTTTATATGTAACCTTTCTTACTCTGCCGGCTGTTGTCGGCTTGTAGATTACCTTAAGTGCGTCCTCTGACTCACTCTTAACTGCAGCGCCTGTAAGGCAGCCTTCATTTATTCTGTAAACAGCATATCCTGTAGCGTCGCCTACATAAAAATGTCCATCGATCGGTGTATAAAATTCAACGCCGTAGCTGTAATTAAGCGAATGTGCTATAGTCGGATGACCATTATACTGACTTCCCCATCTGTACTCGCCGTAGCCGGTATTGTTGGAAGTCTTTCCGCTGTACTTCTCTTCAAGGATGATTGCAGCATGCTCTCTGCCGTATGAATTGCTGAGATTTGCTCCGTATCCGTAATAAATGATGATGTCGCCGGCCTTAACCTGTCCGGACTCTATCTCTGAAAGAAGCCTGCTTGCTGCATCTCCTCCATACCCATCATTAAAATATGCCACTCTGTTGAAATGACTGTCATCTATAAGGAACTGCTCAAGTCCTGATGCAGAAGCTGATGCATATCCGCTGAAATCAGGTACATATCCGTTAAATTCTCCTGCAAGACCTGCAGTATAAAGTACTCTTGAAACCCAGCCTGCACATGACCAGTAATTACTTGCAAGGTAACCACCGTTTCCGTAGCTGCCGTATTTCATATAATTCTTAAGTGATCCGTAGGCATCCACTGTTGATGCAGCTTCAACCTTGTCAGTGTTTCCATTTACAAACCCGGTCATTGTCATTGTGACCGCAAGGATCATACAGACAAATGCCTTTGACAATCTTTTTCCTAAACTCATTACCAGTTAATTCTCCTGCCTGACTCTAAAGATTTCAATTCTTTTAACTTTCATCCCCTTGTGTTAACTATTTAATCATATTGTTACATTTTTGTCAAGTACTTTGTTACAAAATTGTTACATTTTAATTTAACAGATGTCATATTTGAATTGTATTTGAATTTTCCGCCCTATACATCCGGATCTATTCCCTGTTTTGGGCAATAAAAAAGCTATAAAACCAGTAATCCATACTGATTCTATAGCTTTTTCATGTCTAGGCACGCCCGGCGCATCCCTACGTAATAAAACATATTATTAAATTGCTGTTACATCATTTTAAACAGCATAAATGTAAGAAATGCTGCGATCCACGCTACGATACATTGAAGCAGGACCATTCTGAGTGCCCATTTTCCGCCCAGCTCTCTCTTAACAGAAGCTATAGCCGCAACGCAAGGAGTATAGAGAAGACAGAATACAAGCAGTGCTCCTGCTGCTGCAGGTGAGATGGCTGAAGTTACTCCGGCAACATCACCGAAAAGTACCGACAGTGTAGAAACAACGCTCTCCTTCGCCATAAAGCCCGTCATAAGTGCAGTTGCAACCTTCCAATCTCCAAATCCAAGCGGTACGAAAAGCGGAGCGATAAGTCCTGCAATAAGAGCCAGTATACTGTCTCCCGAATCCGTTACCGGCTGGAGATTGAAATTAAAGTTCTGAAGGAACCATATAGCTATTGAAGCAACAAATATAACTGTAAACGCCCTTGTGATAAAATCCTTCGCCTTATCCCAGAGCAGTCTGAGTACATTTTTAAGTCCCGGAAGACGATAATTCGGAAGCTCCATTACGAATGGCACCGCTTCACCCTTGAAAAATGTTCTCTTTGCGATGAGCGCCGTGATAACTCCGACCACGATTCCCAGCACATAGAGCCCTATCATTATCAGAGCACCCTTTCCCGGGAAGAAAGCTGAAGTAAAGAATCCGTATATCGGAAGCTTTGCCGTACAGCTCATGAACGGTATCAGCATTATCGTAAGCTTTCTGTCTCTTTCCGAAGGCAGCGTCCTGCTCGACATTACGCCCGGAACCGAACAGCCGAATCCTATAAGAAGCGGTACTATACTTCTTCCCGACAGACCAAGCTTTCTAAGAAGCTTGTCCGTGACAAATGCAATCCTCGCCATGTATCCGGTATCCTCCAAAAGCGAGAGGAAGAAGAAAAGTATTATGATTATCGGCAGGAACGATAATACAGTACCTACGCCATTAAATATTCCATCTATAATAAGTGAATGAACAATGCTGTTGACATTCAGCCCTCCCAGAATGTAATCCACTTTATCTGTGAGATAATCAACACCCTTCTCAAGAAGATCCTGAAGCCAGGCTCCCGCAACATTAAATGTAAACCAGAAGATAAAGCCCATGATAGCTATAAATGAAGGAATAGCCGTAAATCTTCCGGTGAGTATTTTATCAAGCCTCTCGCTTCTCTCTCTTTCCTTACTCTCCCTCGGCTTTACAACTGTTTCACGGACGAGCTTTTCGATAAATGAAAAACGCATATCCGCTATAGCTGCCGCACGGTCAAGCCCTCTCTCCTCCTCCATCTGAAGGATGATGTGTTCTATCATTTCCTTTTCATTTTGCGAAAGCTCCAGAGCCTCAGCAACACGTTCGTCGCCTTCTATCACCTTATTTGCCGCAAACCTAAGAGGGATATCCGCCCTCTTCGCATGATCCTCTATCAGGTGCATTATGGCGTGTATACATCTGTGAACCGCTCCGCCATGATCATTTTCATCACAGAAATCCTTCTTGCCCGGACTCTCCTGATATTTTGCAACATGTATCGCATGGCTTACCAGCTCGTCTACGCCTTCATTTTTCGAAGCAGAGATTGGTACGACAGGGATGCCTATAAGAGCTTCCATATCATTAATTCTTATGGAACCGCCGTTTCCTCTGACCTCATCCATCATATTAAGCGCAAGCACCATAGGAATATCCAGCTCCATCAGCTGCATGGTAAGATAAAGGTTTCGCTCAATATTTGTAGCATCGACAATATTAATAATACCCTTTGGTTTTTCATCAATGATATATTTTCTTGAAACTATCTCCTCTTCAGTATACGGAGACAGCGAATAGATACCCGGAAGGTCGACAACCTCGGTAAGCGGCTCATTTCTGATAGCTCCGCTTTTTCTGTCAACTGTAACTCCCGGGAAATTGCCCACATGCTGATTTGAACCCGTGAGCTGGTTGAAAAGTGTAGTCTTGCCGCTGTTCTGATTGCCGGCAAGCGCAAAGCTTAGTATTGTCCCTTCCGGAAGAGGATTTTCGTGCAGCTTCTGATGATAGATGCCGCCTTCACCAAGTCCCGGATGATCTCTGTAGGATCTTGTATCGGTTCTCGCTTCTGCTCCGCGGAGAACTCTCCTGCCGCCTTCTGCATCCTGAAGCATCTCGGTTTCGGTCTTAACGTCATCGCCGGTTATCTCTATCTTCTCCGCATCATTAAGACGCAGAGTAAGCTCATAGCCATGTATACGGAGTTCCATCGGATCTCCCATAGGTGCATATTTTACAAGAGTCACAACAGCTCCGGGGATTACGCCCATATCAAGGAAATGCTGTCTTAAGGCACCATCGCCGCCAACCTTTTCTATTATTCCGCTTTTGCCAATTCCTAGCTCCCTTAAAGTCATATCTGTTCTGTCCTATTCTTTTCGGTTAGACTCTGGATTCCAGATCTATACCATATCTGGCCTTGAACTTAAGCTTCTCCTCGTACATTTTCTTATCTGCACGCTTAAATATACTCTCGATTGAGGTGTCTCCTTCTTCATAATCAGACAAACCTACGGATGCCGAGTATCTCTGCCATGATTCAAGCTCTGTATTCTCATAGCTCTCTTTGAAAAGAGCTGTAATCTCTTCTACTTTTTCTTCTCCTTGCTGATCTCGGAGATATCATCTATATAATCAGTGATCCTCATCTGCATCGATTTGATCTCTTCATATATATTTCTGATCTCGTCATGGCTCTTGATCTTCAGATCCACAACGCCGGCTTCATCATATGATCTGCCCGGCGCAGGTGAGAATTTTTCCATTTCGCGGGTAAGTTTGTTGAGTGGTCTCACCCCCACAAAACCAAACTAACCCCTACTGTTTCCGATTATAACCGCTGTTTACCTACAAATCAACCTGAGTTTTCCTCTTAATTTTCCCCAAAATGATATCTGTTATCAAAAACAGGGCTATCACCATAAGTCCGACTGCCGAAACAGCCTTTCCTGCCTTAAGCCCCGGTGCAGTGAAGCTTATCTTTATACTGTGCTGTCCCCTGCTTACCGGAAATCCAAGGAACGCCGTATCTGTCTTAACAGGCGTAACCTTTTCACCATCAACAGTTACAGTAAAGCCCTTCTGCCATACCAGCGAAGTACTCACAAAGCCGTCACTGTCGGCTGTAATGCTGCCGCATATCGTATCATCATGAGTTTTATCCATATCAGGAACAAATGCTTTAAGCTCCCCTTTCATCTCCTTAAGATACTCCGGATCAAGGGTATATGCTGTAAGCCCCTCTATCTTTATATCCTTGCCGGTGATCACGATATCCAGCCTGTCCTCTGTATCTGAGATCACATATTCAAAATAGTTATTGCAGTTCTTATATTTCCAGTCAGGATCCGTAAGCGTATTTTTTACACCATTTATCTTAATCCTGATATCATTCTTGCCAAGGAATTTCTTCTCCACATTGACCGGATCATGAACATATATGCAAAGAAGCAGAATCTTTCCCTTTACACTCTCCGGAAGCTCTTTACTGTAGCATATATCTCCGTCAGTGTTATTTACGATATGCCTTATATTTCCCTCAAGAGTTGAGCCCTCAATATCAAATATATCTCCGATATCGACCTTTTTCATAGAAGATTTAAATGCAGCCTCTCCGCTCACGGCAGATGCATTATTATCCGCACCGCTTACCGTGCCATCACCTGCACTGCTGCCGTCACCTTTCACTGTACTGTCACCTGCACTGCCGCTGACACTGTTTACCGCTTCATCCGGCACAACAGCATAACGCATGAGCGCCTCGATATTATCCGGATAATTCAGCGTCCTGTACTGTGTCTCACTCATGAGCTTATTACTGAAATAAATCATCGGAAATGCATACTCATTCTCATAGAGATAGAATCCGTCATCAGTCTTTCTGATCAGCCTGCTGCCAGGATAACTTTTAGGCTCAGCCGAGATGTAGAATCTGTTGCCCATATAACAGTTAAAAATGATATTTCCGGATCTTGCCGTAAGCGCCGAATTACGGAATTCATTTTCATTATACATCTCATTAAAATAAAAGCTGTTATAATCCCTCGAATGTATCGATGAATATATAGTATCCTGATAATGTCTTGTCGAATATATCTTATTTACCGCATAAAGGCGCTCAGTATCTACCGCCGTTCTGTACAGTTCATCCTGCGGAAGCTCCTCGAAAAACGCCTTAACACTTTCGGAATTGACCGTATCATAACTCTTCTTATCCACCAGAACATCATAATGATTACATCCGATGCACGCAGCAAACGGAATACAGAAGAAAAATGTCATAAAACGTTTCTTGCGCAGTTTCAGTACCGCAAGCAGTGAGATGATAACTATCACAGCATCCGCAAGATATGCGGCAGAAAAGTAATTCTTCTCACATATTAAAAATGATATAAATGAAATCGCCGAAAATACTGCAAGTGCAGGAATAAGACGCCTGCCAAGCTTTCCGGCAGACACAGATAAAATGACCTTCTTCAGCATTTCCGCTGTAAGAAGCAAAAGGATCGGAAGGAATGGGAAAAGCACCTTCGGATCGAAATAAAGAGTTCCGTTAAGTATATAGATCATGACCGGAAATACCGCAAAGCCGATTATTACACCGGCAGCAAACCGTTCATGTTTTCTTCCGTTTATTAAAAAATATACTGCGGAGAATACGCCGAAGGCAGATGCCCCCATGGCTACTCCGTCATATGTAAGTCTGTCAAATCTGATCGTCGGGAGAAATGCTCTAAGAGGCGTTCCCAGAGCAGACGGATCCCTGCCTGCCAAAAGAGTTAAAGCTGTAGGGATCAGAAGAACTGCCGCAGCAAAAACTCCCGCTGCAACAACAAGACCAAAAGCTATAAAGCTTCTGAGAACCTTCTTGTCTCTATTTCTGAGAAGCACGAAAAGGCCGTAAACCAGTACAGCGAAGACAGAAGCAACTGCAAAGAAATAATTGCACATAGTCATAAGGAATACACTGATCGCCAGAAGACTTCTCTTACCTGTTCTGAAATATCTGTCCGTTCCATGCAGTGCAAGAAGAAGAAACGGCATATAATCAATGAACATAACGTGTTTATGACTGTTCAGTATAAGCGGTGCCGATACCGCAAAAAAAAGGGTTACCATTGCAGTGACCCTTGTATCATAATTTTTTCTGACAAGCGTGTACATCAAAATCTCTGATACTACCACGCAGCTTATCGCCATAGCGATAATATATTGTCCCATAGGAACAAAAGGTAAAAGGTATGACAGAAGTATCAGCGGTGACAGAAGTCCGTAATATGAAAATACAAATATATTCTCTCCACCTCCTGCATTTGCAGCATATGAAGGGATGAGACTTCCGCTGTCATAGAAAAGCGTCCGGAAATACTCCGGTATAGTATAATGCTGGGAGCCCCAGTCGATTACAGATCCATATACGCTTTCCCTTGAAAAACAGGAAATGATGATCACCAGAGTGACCATCACTATCCCGCCAAGCGCATATATATCCTTACGACTAAAGCTGTCCCAGCGCTTCATTTATCTTAATACTCCTTCCAGTTCTCATACGGTAACATATGAGAGAATTTCTCTACTACGTCCTCCTGCGAGTCATACTCGCTGAGTAACTGCTTTTTCCTCTGAAGATCTCCATCTGACATCTTCAGAAGCTCCTTATCAGCATTCTTGATCTTTGTAGCCTTGTAATAATCCCCGAAGAAAAACAGTGAAAATTTACGGTTGCTGCCTGTATTTAAGTAAGCCTGAACAGTAATACTGCTTGTCTTCTTATGCTGAATATGACCATATTCGCCTTCCGGATTATGTGTTACAACCATTTTCCAATTCTTATAGGTTAAAATGGTTTCTATATCCTTCTGGATATTCTTAGCCGAATCATCCCAGTTATCTCTGCTGCCGTAAACCTTATCCGGATAGTTAAGGATAAGCGGTATATTTCCCGACATTGTGACAACCTTCTCAAATTCCTTGCTTCTTACATCATCGCTGCCATTTGTGAGACATACTACCAGATAACCGCCATCAAGAAGATGAGATCCGCCCCAAAGTGTTTCATCATCCGGATGAGCTACTATCATAAGTCTGTCAGTTCTTGCAAGATTCAGATTATCCAGAGTCTCCGCAGTAACCTGACTACCCTCTTCACTTTGCGGTCTGAACACATATAAAAGTGCTGCTGTTATAGCCGCTGCTATAAGAAGTATAATCAGCAGAGTGCTTTTTTTAATCGCAAACTTATAAGTTTTACTACGCTTCTTCTTTTTCTTTTTGTTATTCATTTTACCGCTCCCCTTCTTAACGACTGTGACCTTTCCTTCTCCTGTCACGCCGTATAATGATTTATCACTCGGAAAATCATACATTTTTCCTATAACACTAGGCTAAAATAAAACCCGATCTTTTTCAAGTGTTTTTTATATAAGATTTGCTTAAAAATACTACCCTTTTTCTCTAACAATCAATCATTCCCGCTTTTTGACCGGTTACGGTAATTAAATCTTACATACCGAATTATTTGCTGCTGTGTTTTTCACTAATTACGATACCACGCAGTTTGCCGCGCTCCATCAGCTTTCTATCTTCACCGCTTCGGTTTCCACCCAGGCCGGCCTGAATCCACAGTTAAGTGCGATATTCTGTGAAGGAGTATTTGCCGCAGCAGTGCCGTAAAATGGAACATCCCCCATTTCAAGTACTCTGTTCGTAAGCAGGCTCACAAGGTAAGTACCTATCCCTTTTGAACGGTATTCGGGCATAACATCGATTCCGATCTGCTGCCAGTGAGGCGCATCCTCCGAGCATCCCGTCATACCCATGATAGTATCTCCCTCAACCGCAGTCACAACGATCCTGTCAGGTCTCACCGGACATGGTTCAGGAAATGATATGGCATTCGGAAAGCGCTTATCACCGTAAAACCGATCAATCTCATTATCATAAAACCACTTCACCGGATACTTTTCTTCAACCCTGACACTGTGTGAGGGCAGGAACATATGATGCGTTGGATTCATCTGATATCCGTATTTCTTCAGTTCTTCATTCAGCTTCGTAAGATAATCAAATTCAAACAAATGATGTCCTTTTACATTTCTGACAAAGCCCTTCAAAAAATCATGCAGACATTCGTCCGCCATGATCACGGTATTACCGCCAATCGTCACCATTTGCAGAAATGGTTTCCCGCGGCTGTAAATCCTTCTTCCGTCTCTCATTTCTGAAACTGTAATAATATTTTCATGTGCTGTAAGATCATCCGGAGTACAGTTATAATCCAATGACAGCTGCTGAAGAAGTCTTTTATGATATTTTCTTCCAAATGCCCCATTTTCCTTTTGCGCTTTTGGAAAGACTGAGGAAATGTAGGACTTTTCAGCCTTTTCTTCTCCTTCTTCTCCTGCTTTTCCTTCTTCTCCTGCTCCTTTTTGAGACAAAGAACCACTTTCTTTCTCATCTAATAATATCTTGTATTTATCAGGGTGCCTGTATTTATCACCCATAACATCATTTTTCCTGTGTGTTCTGAGTATATCAAGATCAAGCTCAGCTATATAAACTCCCGGAGCTCCCGGAGCCTCCATCACGCACATATCCCGAACGCCGGGTTCATCAGGAAGCCACGGCACGCCATCAAACAGCGTTGAATGTCCGTTGCAATCCGGCTGTCCTTCAGGATAATTGCATGTTGCCACAGCCACCATATTTTCGTACGCTCTGGACCGCAGTGCAGCCAGCCTGTTAATCTCCATAGGGCAGGCATTTGGTGCAAGAATAAGCTCTGCGCCCTTTAGCATAAGTATCCTTGCGCTCTCAGAGAATTCTCTGTCAAAGCAGATCATAGAACCGATCTTAACCGTTCCACGTCCAAAATCCAAATCCGCTGTATAAAAATCTTCCCCGCTGTCCAAAACCTTCTCATCATCAAAGGCGCATATATGAACCTTAGAGTAATGAAGGATTTCATTTCCCAATCTATCAAAGATAACCACTGAATTAAGCGGTCTGGGATCATTTGCCTCAAGAAAGGTTATACCGATCGCCATCTCAAGTTCTTTTGCCAGATCACGAAAGGCATTGATAAAGTCACTTTCCTTATCTATCGCCAGTTTTTGAATTTCTCCATCTTCCTGCGGCAAAGAATATCCATCGCTCCACATTTCCGGGAACAGCGCTATATCAGCCCCTTTTTCTTTGGCCTCGCGGCATGCATTCTGTCCAATTGTAAGATTCTCTCCCAGGTCTTTCCCCGGTAAAATTTGTAAAAAAGCTATTTTCATATTTTTATTTTCATGATGCGATCAGAAACTAATACATCTAATCCCCTCTTAATTCTCTCTATTCTTCACTTTCATTTACTTCGCCGTAAATGCCAAATGATCATTTATCCACCTCATGACAAAAACACCTCTTCTGCCATTTCTGTAAGTAGGATTTTCTCTCCTACACATATATTGTTCCTTCTTAATAAATTATTTTGCGATTTAAAATCCCAAATTGTAATATATATTGGGAGAAATATCAATAGGTTTGGGAGAAAACCTGCTCATTGTCATAGCAAAATGCATCAAAAACCGTTTCGATTTATCAGCAGGTAGTATATAAATAAATACAGATCATCCGTCACATAGAACATTTCTCTGGTGAAATCATACTGTGCGTAAAATTTACCGCTCTCGCTTATGAAGAAGTTTGCATCTCTTTTTGAAGCAATAGTCAGCAGATCCTCGTCTATCAGATCCTCACCTATTTCATTTTGGATTTCTTTCGGATCTTTCATTCTTTTATTGGGGTAAAATCCTATATAGCAATCATCATCTGATCTAGGAAGCCATGTCTTATATCTACCGGTAGGGATCACCTCAAAGAATTTCTTTGCTGCAGGGAAAACCGAAAAACCAAGCTCCCTGTATTTATCTTCAATAGGCGCAGTATCAATGATCTTATCAGGATTCCAACCGTGTCTTTCAAGACTGGTAAATACACGCTCGTTTCGTATCGGAACGACCTCTTTTTCACCACTGAGAATACTCTCAACTATCTTTTTATACACTGTGCCGAGGTATGTTCCGTCATCAAGATAAAACTCACCGTTCTCATTGATGAGTATGAATCTAAAAAAAGCTTTCTTTAGGTAAACTAAAGCAGCAGGCAGATATTTTATGCCGTTGTCTTTTACAAGTTTACGAACCACCTATTCAAGACGTATTCCGTTAAGGTAAAGATATGCTTCATCATATACATTAGGACCACATACCACGCTATTGTGATTGCTTGAATACTTTATTAAATGATACATCTTATAAAATAGCATTGCCGTATCAAAAACAGGGATATCATTAAAACGCTTCTCTAATCTTTTACAAAATGCATCGAAAAATTCTTCATAACGTGGTTTGTGTCTATACTGATCATCTATTATAATACTCATTTCTGAACTTTTCGAATTTAGTTCATCGATAAGACGCTTGCCTAACTCTTTTCCCCGATACTCCAGTCTGACCATCACATCCTTTATGTAGTAACATAATCCATTATCCTCTATTACCCTTGCCATAGCAATAATAGTGTCTCCATCATACATAGAAACACTATAAAGAGTATTCTCAATTGCAAGTCTTGCCTGCTCTATGGTTAACGGCTGTCCTCTTACCGATTCCCACAAAAGCTTGAACTCTTCTGCGCTGAGCGCATTATGTCTTATTTCATAATCATGCACATATTTCATTCTATCTGCCTCTTTAACATCTAATAGAACTATCATCTATTCCTATGATTTCTTAGTTCATTTTATTCCGATTTATATAAGCATTTCAAAAGATAGCCATTTCCATATCCGATATCCATGACCTTATCATCAGTCAGATTTTTCTATCAGGCTTGATTTTAAAATGATATAACCATAGTGTTTTTAAGATTTCCAGTTTTTTCAAGAAATCTTTCTGACGAAAAAACGATCCAAGTTCAAGCAGTTCCGATTTACCTTTCTCCGGCGGTTTAATCACTATGTAAAATCCATTTGCTATCCACTCTGCCTGATCCTCGCATTCTTCCTCAGTATACCCTTCAAAAGCACTCAATCCAGATAGCGCATCCGCATTTAATTTGTTTTCCGATATGCCGTCAAGCCTTTCATCTATACTTAAAATCTGATTGCCCGAGATGATTGCCTCTACCTGTTCCCATTCAAGAAATCTTGCTTCTCCATATCCAAAACCCGTTGATTTCCTGAATAGTATCCCCCGGACATCTGCCATAAAAAAAGGTCGTTTTAACGTAAGAAACGGAAATAGCAATGCAGCAGGCACTCCCGCCAGATATCCCAAAATAACATTCCTGCCTATAAAGCCGACAACAGAAAGTATAAGTAACATTAAAAATACGAGTATGTCACTGATATTCACGGCAGATGATTTTACAGTTCTTATTTCCATTCTGCCCTTCTCTACGTCGGTCGCGCACTGATTTTCTCCCTCAAGAGTATCATATTCTGCTTGCGTCAGATTCTTCGCGTGTTTTCCTGACTGCTCATCATTTTTCTTAAAGCAATCTCCTATAAATACAGAATAGAGAAAGCTCCACAATGTGTAATCCAAAACAAAAAACAGTGCCAGCCATTTGATAGGGCTGATGAGTCCTGCGATAAGTAAATGTATTCCGCCTAAAAACGGAATGCCCGAAACATGATGATCAGACCCTTTTGCCTGATTCTTTTTTGTCTCGATGATTGCTCCGATATTTATTATCAAATATAAAATACCGATACCGCCTATAATTATGGGAAATACCCATGGATGCATCTTAAACCACATTATGAATACCCGTTACATCCTCTCTATAATTTCTGTATATTGATATACTTCTCTCACCCGAACATTTAATCGTAAATTATATTAAAAAAAACTTTACCCAACAAAAATACTATATCATATTTCTTCAAGTATCGGGACAGTTTTTCATACAAAAAAGAGCATCCGAAGATCAATGTCATTAAGTTAAGATGACATTGATCCGAAGATGCCCTTTTCCGGCGAAAGCTTTACTCCTACTCTGTATATTCACTTACATTCAAATTCCCACGTTTAATATTTATCGTTATACATCCGCTGTGATCCGTGCGAAAAACATCGCATCCTGCTGTATCAAGACGTTCCAATGTAGACATTGCAGGATGGCCGTAACGGTTATGCTTTCCGCATGATATAACAACCATTCCAGGACTAACTGCAGCAATGAATTCTTCCGATGAGGAATATGCAGAACCATGGTGCGGACACTGCAAAATATCAGTTTTAAGAGTTTTTTGTCCAGTAAGCTCTTTAGTTTCCATATTCTGCAATATTCTTTCTTCAGTTTCAAAACCAATATCACCCGTAAGAAGTATCGATGTTCCTGAAAAATCAACCCTGACCACAAGAGACTTTTCGTTAGTCTCTCCTCCTTGCAGGCTCTCTACACCTTCTGACAATTTTTCGCTTCCAAATGCCTTTCCGTCTTCTCCAAAACCACCTGCTGTTTTCTGCGTTTTTTCAGGATACAGAACTTTTATTTCAGCATTTCCTGCCGCAAAGCCCATTCCTGCATAGCCATAAATAACTTCGCAGCCTATAGCATCAGCAGCAGAAAGAAGCTTCTGCAGTTCCTTTGTCATTACCGCCCCTTCTGCAATGCAAAGCCTGTCAAGCTTAAGTCCATCAAGCTCTGCCTCTTCAAAAAGGTAAACCAGCCCGTTGACGTGATCTATGTCTCCGTGAGAAAGCATCACAAGATCAATGTGTGACATTCCGTAATACTTAAGCGCCGGCAGAATTATATTCTCCCCGGACTTTTTGTTACTGCTGCTTCCTCCGTCATAAATGATATTTACTCCATCCGAAGTATGTATGAGTATGGAATTTCCCTGCCCCACATCCAGAAATGCAGCGAAGTTCGTGTGTCTATTACTGAAAAATGAAAAACATAAAAGCCCTGCCGCAAGGATAAAACATCCTGTAAAATATATCGCCGCATACCTTCTCTCAATATATCTTCTGATACCATCTTCCCCCAAACTATGAAGTCTACTCACCTTCATACTCTTCTTCAGATGCCTCTCCACTGTCTTTGTCAGCCTTTCCTTCTCTTTCCTCTTCAACCGCCTATCCTCTTTCTTCCTCAACCTTCTATTCTCTTTCTTCAACAGCTTTCTCAGTACTCCTGCGGTATCATTTCGAGCAGATGAAGAAGAAAATATTATGTAAACAAAAAGCAATATCAGCAGGATTATGTAAACTATCACGGCATACATTTCCGGATGGCCCGGATTAAGCAGTGCTGCCGGAAGCTTCAGCATGACGCTGCAGAGCTTTTCATAAAACCAAAGAATCATTTTCGCAGGGAGCAGGACAGCCTTTGCGATATAAATGCATCCGGGTATCAGCCCGATAATCGAAGCTATAAAACCGCCGGCAACCACAATCGTAAGCATTGGTATAACAAGAGCATTTATCAAAAGACTGTAAAGCGGTATTTCACAGTAAGTATCAAGAAGCACGGGGAGCATACAGGCATTTATCGTAACCGAACCAACTGTTCCCCGGACAAGCAATTTGAACCTTTTTCTGTATCTTCTGTTCATATCGGTAAAGCGCTCGTCTCCGTAGATGCTGCGGTAGATACTGTCCGCAAAAGTCACGCCAAGCGCCGCTGCATAACTCATCCGGAAGCCGCTGCTTATTATCACCTGCGGCTGAATTATCATCATGACAAGAAAAGAAAATGACAGCGCAGTCGGCTTATCTGCCGTTCTCCCCAAAGCCTCCGCCATACAGCTTACCGATAAAATGATGAACGCCCTCTGCGTTGCCTCCGAAAAGCCTGTCATTATACCATACAAGCAGAGAAATGCTATCGTCAGCACTGCTCTCTTCTTCCTTCCAAACCCCGCAAGTCTGAGCAAAGCCTTACAAAATGAAGCAATTAGCGCTACGTGCAGAGCTGATATTGCGAGAAGATGTGCGATGCCGTTTTTCTGATACATTTTTCTGATCCTTGCATCAAGGTCTGTCTTGTCTCCAAGAAGCATCGCCTTTAGTATTCCTGCATATTTAGGCTGAAGCAGTCTGTCGAGCGAATCTGCAAGAGAAGTTCTTCTGTCACTGAGAAAGCTTCTTATCAGACTGTCTCTTTCTGGAAATCTCTCTATTCTCTCAAGCTTTATACAGTTTACGACGCCCTTTCCGGAAAGATAGCGCTTCATGTCGAACTGTCCCGGATTTGAAGCAGATGATGCTTCTGAAACCTTCGCCGTGATCCTGTATCCTCTTCCGACTCTTAAAAACTCTTCATCCGAAGAAGCTCCAGCCGCCACACTCAAAGCATCCCCCACAGCCACACTCTTTGATGCCCCCTCTGAAGAATCACTCGAAGCATTCCTTCCAAAAGCATCCCCCTCCACGAAGCTGTAGAATTTTACTCCGTCTCCTTCAAAGATACAGCTATATCCCTGCTCAGATTCAGATTTCTCAAGCAGCACAAATTCACCTTCTATCCTTGTGCCGGCCGGCAGTATCCTTATATTTCCATAATATATGTACGCCCACAGCATTCCGGTGATGAAGATTATCTCAATTATAAGAACCTGCCTTACATTTATCTTTTTAGTACGAAAAAAAGTGGCTCTGCCACGCAGAACCACTCCCGGAATCAGTAATATCATAACTAAAATGGATACAACAATAGTCATCGCCATTTCTTTATGGTCCGTAAACAAGCAGAATCTGCAAACAGCCTCTCCAAGCGCAAACATGACTCCTGCAATGCATAACGGTCTTTTCAAATTATTCTATTAATCCTCCTTCAAAGATAAGCATTCCGGATATATCCAGGCTTCCCCTGAATACGCCCGACTCATCTCCGTCAATATAAATCCTGACATAATTAATACCCTTCGTATTGGTCAGGCTGTCAACTATCGAGTATAAAACCAGCTCGTCCGAGTATTTTCCTTCCTTCTGAATATCATTTGAGAAGTTAATGTAACATACTCCGCCTCTGGTAAATACACTGATTATCTCTGTATCATCAGAGAAAACACCTTCATCTCTCAGATATTTAAGCATCGCCATCTCTGGAGAATCTCCGTTTTCCAGCGTAACCTTGCTTATCACACGCTTAAGCTTTTTCCCGGATTCATTCGGAATATAAAATGTCAGCTCAGATTCATTCATATATTCATCAGCTGAATCATAATACAAAAATGAATCCTTAGTGAATACATTTTTCTCCTTCTCTTCACCATTTTCCTTCTGAATGATAATGGTCATCCTGGCCATTCCATTTATCTGGGAAAATGTATTTACCAGAGCTGCCTCCTCAAGAAGCGTCTCCTCGGCATTGTGCTCCGTCACATCAGTTATAACAAGCGTGATATTGCTGTATTCGTCCGGCTCAAAGCTGAGAATTCGGAAGCTTTCATCCGTCTTCAGAGCGTTTACGATCTCCTCAACCGATGCGTTGAAGGAATCCGGCTGCTTCAGAAGATAATCATCACCCTTAACTATCTCACGTCCATCAGAATGATATAAGGTCACTATGTTATCTCTTGAAATATCTGAAATATCATTTTTCTCAGTATTTTTTTTGTCATCACCGCATGCAGCCCCGAAGGCAAGTATGAAAAGGACTGCTCCGACAGCAGCTATGCGTGACCATTTTTTCTTCTTCATCACTCTTCCTCTTCCTCAACCTCGTGCTTTATCGGTATTCTGACCGTAAATGTTGTTCCTTTTCCCTGTTCACTGTAAAGTCTTATGGTACCATCATGGGAAATGATGGCATTTCTTGCTATGGCAAGTCCAAGGCCGGTTCCTCCGGTATCCCTGCTTCTTGCCTTATCAACTCTGTAAAATCTATCGAAAACCTTATCCTTTGCATCATCCGGAATACCTACACCGGAATCGGCAACCTTGATATAGAAGGATTTTACGTCTGCATTAAGGGAAATCTTAACCCAGCCATTATCGACATTATATTTTACAGCATTTTCTATAAGATTGGATAAAGCAAGTGAAAGCTTAACCTCATCCACATCAGCTGTTACATCGCGGTAGCTCTCGTAGATCAGCTTAATGCCTCTCTTGTCGGCTATCGGAGTAACTCTCTTGATGATCACCTCAAGAAGCTCATTTATACTCTTCTCTTCGTAATTCATGACTGCATTCTGCCTGTCAGTCTTAACGAGAGTCAGAAGGTCATTTATCATCTTGGTCTCTCTGTCAAGCTCCTCAACAATGTCCGACATGAATTCACGGTACATACCGATATCATCACTGTCATTCTGCTGTATTGATTCCGCAAGCACCTTCATCGAGGTGATCGGCGTTTTCAGCTCGTGTGAGACATTTGACACAAATTCCTGACGCGTACCGTCTATAGAATCAAGCTTCTGCAGCACGGCATTATAGTTCTCTGCCAGATATCTGGTTTCCTTAAAGCCTCTGACCTTAAGCCTGTTCTGGAAATCTCCTTCAGATATCTCGTAGATCTGCTTGTTGATCCTGTTAAGCTCCTTAACCGAAAAACCGGCCACAAGCATAAGAGATACAACTCCCAGAGCTATAACTGCTATAACTACGAAAAGACTTCTCGTATAAAGCTTTTTGTTCTCAATATTTATCTGAGTTATACTTCCGGTCGAGATAAGGACTCCCACTATCCTTCCGGAGAATCTGAGAGGAAGTATTACCTCTACATATCCGTCAACGATACGGTTGACCTCATCGATAGAACCCTTCATAACATCAAAAACATCACGGCTTATGATATATGAACCATCCTTAAAGTTGTAGGAATCCTTAACGATCCTGTAATCACTTCCAATTACGAGGATACGTCCCTTCTGAGACTGCGCAAATACATCTATATCGCTTCCTACACTGCTATCTTCAAATGAAGAAAGCTTGTTCTCGCGTCCGATCTGGTCAGCCAGCGAGCAGGCATTGATATAAATATCCTGCTGAAGATCCTTTACCTCGGATTTCTTCAGGGATCTTACTATACCGATGCTGAAAAGTCCCATACACACCACAAGGACTATAATGGTACTGATGAAGATAAATGTCTTGATACTGACTCTGTAGAATCGGTGCTTCTTTTTCTTCCTCTTCTCCTTGCCCTTTTTGATGTCGAAATCCTCGTCCAGATCCATACCTGACGGATCAGCTATCTCGTTCAGAATTTCCGTACTGTTTTCTTCAGTTTTCTTATTCTTTTCCGGCTGTTGCGCTTCCTGCCGCTTCTTCATAAGCTATCTCGTACAATCTTTCCTGTGAATTTATGATAGTGTCGCCTGCCGGAACCCTTACATAGCTTCCGTCCGGCTGCTGTATTCTTGCCTTGTAATTATCGCTGAGCATCATGTTAAATATGTCTCTTACACGCTTCTTCAGCCCTTCTTCAAGTATAGGCGCAGCAACCTCGACACGTCTTACTGTGTTTCTTGTCATATAATCAGCTGATGCGATATAGATTTCCTCTCTCTCGCCCCTGCCGAAGATATAAATCCTCGAATGCTCAAGGAATCTTCCTACAACGCTGGTTATCTTTATATTATCCGTCTTGCCCGGAATCTGTGATCTGAGGCAGCATATACCTCTTATCACCATTTCAATCTTTACGCCTGCCATAGACGCCTCAATCAGCTTATCGATTATCTTCTTATCCGTAAGCGAATTGATCTTGATGCCCAGATATCCATCGCCGCCGTCCTTTGCTATCTGGATCTCTCTGTCGATCCTGTCGATAACCTTGTTCTGCAGGCATTTTGGAGCAACCATCAGAATATCTGTCTCCTTAATTACCTGATTCAGCGAAAGCTTCTGGAATATCTTCGCAGCCTCGGCACCGATCTTCTCATTTGCGGTAAGAAGTGAAATGTCGGTATAAAGCCTTGATGTCTTCTCATTATAGTTTCCGGTACCTATCTGGGTTATATATTTAACTCCGTCATCCTTCCTGAGAGTGATGAGACAGAGCTTTGAATGCACCTTAATGCCCTCGAGTCCGTAAATAACGTGGCAGCCTGCCTTCTCAAGCATTCTTGACCACTCGATATTATTTTCCTCGTCGAATCTTGCCTTAAGCTCTACCAAAACATCTACCTGCTTGCCATTTTCAGCTGCTTCAACAAGCGCCTCAACGACCTTGCTGTGCTTTGCAAGTCTGTAGAGAGTCATTTTTATGGATACTACATTTGGATCATTTGCTGCCTCTGTCAGCATGTTAAGGAAAGGTCTGATGCTTTCATACGGATATGACAGCAGCTTATCGCTCTCCTCTATCTGAGGGAGCAGCGGCTTTGTCTCGTCGAACATCACTGACTTCTGCGGTATCCTCTTCTCGAAGAAAAGCTCCGGTTTGTGACGCAGTGCATCCTGAATATCAAAGACAAATGACATATCAAGCGGTGCGCCCTTCTTGAACATCATATTCTCACTGATGTTTAAATGCTCTCTGATCCTGCTGAGCACCTTTTTGTCCATATCTCTTGTATATTCCATACGAACAGGGCAGAGCTTACGTCTCTGCTTTATTACTTCTGCCATATGGTCGCGGTAATTCAGTTCCTCATCATAAACCTTATCCGCATCAATGTCTGCATTTCTCGTGATCCTTACAAGAGATTTGCTGACAACCGTATATCCTGTAAATACCTCCGGAAGGCAGTGAAGTATAAGTTCCTCCGCAAGCATATAATATCCCTTGCTTCCCGGTATCTCTATAAGTCTTCTGAACATACCGTCATTGCATGGGATGATGCCTATACGCTCTTTATTGTTCTTGTTAGCAAGAACCGATACTGCATATATCTCATTATTTTTTATAAATGGAAATGGCTGCTTCTTCGAAACGGTCATCGGTGAAAGAAGCGGGAGGATCTCACGGTCAAAATATCCCTTAAGATATTCTGCTTCCTTATCATCAAGCTTTGCAAAGTTGATTATCCTGATACCCTGCTTCTCAAGCTCAGCCATAAGCTCCCTGTAAGCCAGATCATGCCTTGCAGACAGAACCTTTACTCTGTCAGCTATCGCATCTATCTGCTCCTCTGCAGTCATATTAGTCTTATTCTCTCTCGGATTATCCTCAAGCAGCATCTGGTCATGAAGAGAACCGACTCTGACCATAAAAAACTCATCCAGATTTGTCTGGAAAATGGACACAAAGCTGAGTCTTTCGCAGAGAGGCGAACGGCTGTCCTCGGCCTCCTCTAAAACTCTCTCATTAAATCTAAGCCATGACAATTCTCTGTTTTCATACAGTTCACTCATATAAGCACCCCTTATCTCTCCATATCATTAAACAAAAACCCCATAGTTATCACATAAAAATCTATATGCACAAAACACTGCCGTGAGAATAAGCTCTTTAAGAGTATATGTGCAGATCATTCATAATGTAATACATAGCTAACAGTATATCACAATATTTTGTTCTATAAAAGACGTGAAAAACATACATTCTTAAAACTTTGTATAAAATATCTTATAATTTACTTATTATTTACAACTTAGCTTTGACATTATCGTTTTTTTATCATAAACTAATATAGTGTGTCTGAGTGTAACATATATGCACTGAAGTGTACTTCCTTATGCTTAGATAACAGTTCACATTCTGCCGGTGAAAAATGCTGCCGGCTTATAACAGCTTTATAGTTTAGTAGAAAACAAAAAAGGACAGGAAAATGTCAGAGAAAAGCAAATTTCAAAAATATAAATATTTTCTATGGTTATTATATATTCCGGCGTATTTCATAAGCTTCTTTATGCTTGAGAAGCGAAATGCCGTGGACTTTAACTATATCCACAGTTCTATTGATGACCACATTCCTTTCTGCGAGTTTTTCATTATACCATATTATCTGTGGTTTGCTTTCATCTTCATTTCAGTAGGACTCTTTATTTTCTTTGATTTTGAAGGTTTTAAAAAGCTTGCATGGTTTCTGGCACTGGGCATGACTGCATTTATCATCATCTGCTACTTCTGGCCAAATGCACTCGCCCTTCGTCCGGTAGAAATTACAAGAGACAACTTCTGTGCAAGGATAGTTAAGTTCCTTTACAAAACAGATACACCTACAAATGTATTTCCAAGTATTCATGTTTACAACACTCTCTGTGTTGAAACTGCTATATTAAAATCGAATTTGCCGAAAAAGCACAGACTCATAACGATCTTTACGATCATCTTATCCGTACTGATCATCGCAGCAACTGTATTTCTTAAGCAGCATTCGATAATTGATGTGATCGGTGCCTTTATAATGGCAGGTCTCTTCTACATTCCGCTCTACCTTCCTGAGGATATCAGAAGCAGAAAGACTGTATGTACTCCTGTAACGAAGATAGAAAGTAATGATGCAGCCGCATGAACAGACCGGTCCGGTACAAAAGATAAGAAATAATATTTTTGACCGTAATATTTGTACATTACTCCTCCCGGAAGGTCCGGGGTCTAAGGAAGAAAGGATCAGATGAAAGGTAATAACAAGCTTTTAACAATAGCGATTCCCTGCTACAATTCGGAAAGCTATCTCCAGCGTGCTCTTAAGTCTACACTGATCGGAGACAACCGCATCGAAGTACTTATAGTTGACGACGGTTCAACCGATAAAACTCCTGAGATGGCTGATGCCTATGCAGCAAAATACCCTGATATCATCAAGGTTATCCATAAAGAAAACGGTGGTCACGGAGACGCCGTTATGACAGGACTTGCAAATGCCAGCGGTAAATACTATAAGGTTCTGGACAGTGATGACTGGCTTAACCGCCGCGCTCTTGCAGCAGTCATGAATTTCCTTGCCGAAAATGATTCCATGGACAACAACTTTGACATGATCATTTCGGATTATGTATATGAGAAAGCCGGCAAGAAGCATAAGAAAAGGATCAATTACAGAAATGTAATGCCTGTACGTACACCATTTAACTGGAACAAGCTTGGCAGATTCATGCCATGGCAGAATATTCTTATGCATTCCGTAATCTACAGAACCACTCTTCTTCGCAAGAGCGGCATTGAGATGCCTAAGCATACATTCTACGTAGACAATATCTACGTTTACCATCCACTTCCGTTTGTAAGGAAGATATACTATCTTGATGTTGACCTTTATCATTATGTGATAGGCCGCAGCGACCAGTCCGTAAATGAAAAGGTTATGATGAGCAGGATCGATCAGCAGGTGCTTGTCACAAAGCTTATGATCGAAGATCACAATCTGAGAAATGTAGAAAACGGCATGCTCCGCAGATACATGAGTCAGTATCTTGCCATGATGATGACGATTTCCACAGCATTTCTCATCAAGATCGGTACACCTGAATCTCTGGCAGAACGTGATAAGCTCTGGAGCTTCCTGAAGGAGCACTCCTCACAGTACAAATACGTTTACAGACATTTCCTCGGCAAGGCTATGCAGATGAAGTCTAAACCGGGTATGTTCATCATCAAAACAGGATATACGATCTCACAGAAGCTTGTGGGATTCAACTAAGCAAAAAACGCCCGCATATCTGTACGACTATAGAGAAATATAGTCTCACAGATATGCGGGTGTTTTATATACTGCATATCATACATAATCCGTACGGATTTAGAGAAATAAAGCCGTACGGAGCATACATGATATATTATATTGTATATATTAAAACAGCCATACGCCTGTCAGACTGTATTTTTCTACTTCTAACGGGTGTATGGCTGTTTTTGAATTGAATAAAATATGTTGATGAATGATGATTAAATTACTCAGCTGAAACTTCGGCAGTCTTGATAATGAACTTTACATTTCCCTTCATATCATCTGAAAGTCCTGCAAAGTTATTATAAGCCTTGCCGGCCTCGATGATCTCTGTTGCATTTTCTGCAATCTCACCTAAGGTGTTTTCAGCATCTGTGAATTTAACTACTATCTGATCTGTAGCATCCTTAAGCTTCTTTCCGCCATTTACAAGCTCCTGGCTGTGGCTGTCGAGCTCTGCAGCACCTGTCTTTAACTTGTCTGCGCCTGTACTTAACTGTCCTGCTCCGGCTGCTGCTGTTCCAAGTCCTGTAGTAAGTGTTGGAACTGAAGCATATATTCTCTCAAGTCCGTTTGAAAGATCTGCATTTCCCTTATAAAGCTTGTTGAGACCTTCATCAAGCTGCTTAGAACCGTCTGCAAGCTGTGAAACACCACCCTTAAGCTTCTCGATCTGAGGTGCATAATCTGACATTGTTGATTTAACCATTGTAAGTGCCTGATCAAGTCCGAACATTACGCCCTGATTTGCATATACCTTGATGATATATTCCATCTTGCCTGCAACGTCCATCATCTTTGTTCCGAGTTCCTTATATGCATTTCCGTAACCTGCCGCAAATGCATTTCCGATCAGCTGTCTGTAGCCTTCTGTAACCTGAGTCTTGATCTGCTCAGCGTAGCCTGCCTTGATAGTTTCCTTAACCTTTGCTCTTACTGCTGGTATAAGCATTGCCTTAGTCTCTGCGATGCTTTCCTCACTGCTGAGCTTATCATTTACTCCACTAAGAAGTGCTGCATAAGCATCTGCTGCTGAAAGCTGAACGCCCTGCTGTGCATACTGATACTGAAGTCCTCCGATAGCTGCCATAGCAAGATCTGAAGGAGCATCTGCCGAACCGAGGATGCTTGCTACAGTTTTATCCTTATACTGACCAAGTGCTTCTGCGATCTTAGCCTTTCCTTCATCAGAAGCCATATATTCATCAGTCTTCTGCTCGATGATGCCGTTAACTGTTGATTCGATAAGTCCCTGAACCTCTTCAGATGTAATGATCTTCTGTACGTTTGGATCATCCTTTGCTGCCTCAGCTGCCTTCTTGATGATGGCTGCAGTCTGCTCTTCTTCAGTCATAGCTTCAAATGCCTCAAGCTCTGACAAATCGATGACAACTCCCTCATCCTCAAGGATAGCCTGTGCTGCCTTCGAGATAGCTTCTTCAGCTGCCTTCTGCTGTTCCTCTGTAAATTTTAGATCTGCTGCTGAAGGAATCTCTGGAAGTGAGAGATCCTTTACAGATTCATTAAGTGTTGCAAGTCCGCCTGCAAGCTTTCCGGAACCGGCAAGAACACCGTTTTCTCCTTCAAATGCATTTTTGAGCTGGCCTGCACCGATATTTGCGCTTTCAAGAGCATTTGAAAGTGTGATGCCGCCTGCGTAGATCTGGTCAAGACCTTCCTTTAACTGAAGGGAACCATTTGCAAGCTCTCCTGCTCCGCCTGAAATCTGTGAAACGCCTGCTGTGTAGCTTGTGATACCTTCAACAAGACTGTTTACGCCGTTCTGATACTCTGTAAGTAAACCATTTACCTGCTCTGCAAGTGTAGAGAAATCAATCTCATTGATATTCTCTCCTACAAGACCTGTAGCTGCGATAGTAAGTGTCATGTCAAGCTTGAAGTCTGTTGTATCAGCTGTAACCTCGAAATAATCAGGAATTGTTACATTGTACTTATCAGCATCAACCTTAAGGCTGTCCTTAAGTCCCGGAATACCGAAGCCTATGACAACGCTCTTGTTTCCATCTGAAACATACTTACCATTTTCAACCTTAACATTGCTGAACTTCGTATTGTCAAGGAAGAAGCCTGTTGCCATGATAAATGGTGTATAAATGTCATCCTTCTTGGACTTATTGATATAATCAAATCTGATCTTAACGCTGCCGCTCTTGCCGGCTATCTCCTTAGGAGTAACCTCCTTACCATCGAGATAATATGTAACCTTCAGCTCAACCGGTACTTCCTTATCAGTTTTTCCCTGATAATAGATAGGCTTTCCGTTTGCCTGCCAGCTTACCTTATTACCATCAACTGTAAAGGTTTCATCGCCTTTAACATTTTCGATATCAGTAAGATCACTGACATCCTCGATCACATCAGCCTTGTCCTTATTTTTAAGCCACTCGCTGACTATTACATCCTTTTTGCTGCCGTCTGCTTCGGCTATTACATAAACTGTTTCATCCTTGTCAGAATCAACTGCCTCAGAGGTTTTAACAGTATCACCTAATATATCATCAAGAACCTCTGTAGAACCTCCCTCACTGAGCTCGATCTCTTCTGTAGCTGCTGCCGCAGGTTCTGTTACATCAACCTTCTTTGTATTATCAGCGCTGCCACAGCTGCAAAGGCTAAGCAGCATTGCTGCACAAAGTGCTGAACTAACGATTCTCTTTCTCATTCTAATCTCTCCTCTCTACCTATGCTGCTTTTGGAGCATCAGGCAATTCATTTCCCGGTTCTTTCTTCTTACCACTGAAGCCTATTGAGGTAACGGTAATAAGCTTGCTGAACAATCTTAAAAATGCAGGAAGAACAAATATAACAACCAGCATACTTATTATCGCGCCTCTGGCCATCAGTACACAAAGTGAACTGATCATATCTATCTCCGAATAAAGACCTACGCCAAATGTTGCAGAGAAGAATGTAAGTGCACTTACGATTACTGAATTGATAGAACCCTTAAGTGCCTCTGTTGCTGCATCGCATCCGTTAAGGCCCTTAAGTCTTGCTTCCTTGAACTTATTCGTCATAAGTATTCCGTAGTCTACGGTAGAACCAAGCTGTATGGTTCCGATTACGATTGATGCTACGAAAGGAAGCACTGTATTTGTATAATATGGAATACCGAGATTTATGAATATCGCAAACTCGATAACACATACAAGTACTGCCGGAACTGATATTGATTTAAATACCAGAAGTATGATGATAGCTACAAGTCCGATTGAAACTGCATTTACCTTATTGAAATCCTCATCTGTGATCTCTATAAGATCCTTGGTACAAGGTGCCTCACCTATAAGCATGCCCTTGTCATCATATTTCTTGATGATGGTATTTATCTCATCACACTGTTTATTTACTTCATCTGATGCAACCTTGTACTCAGACATTACCAGGAGCATCTCATACTCACCGTTGTTAAATATCTTCTCGATCCTCTCAGGAAGCAATTCCTCAGGGATCATAGGTCCGAGTACCGATTCCATTCCGAGAACAGCCTTGATACCATCAAGCTCTTCGATCTCTTCTATGATCTTATTTACCTTCTTCGCACCAAGCTTTCCGTCAAGCAGAAGCATGTGAGTTGAATTCATATTGAATTTTTCCTGAAGCTTGTTATTTGCTACGATACTGTCAAGTCTCTTAGGAAGTGAGGTATCAAGATTGTAATAAACCTTTGTATTTTTATATCCATAAAATGCAGGTGCAAGTCCAAGAACAAATACTATCAGGAATATCCATGATCTCTTTACAACAAACTCGCAAAGCTTATCAAGCTTTGGAATAAGCGGCTTGTGCGAGGTCTTTGATATTGCCTTGTCAAAGATAAGTATCAGTGAAGGAAGTATTGTTACACAACTTATAACGCCGATAACTACGCCCTTTGCCATTACGACACCAAGGTCACGTCCTAAGGTGAAGCTCATGAAGCAGAGAGCAACGAAGCCTGCAACTGTTGTGATAGAGCTTCCTACAACCGAAGAAAGCGTCTTATTAATGGCTTCTGCCATAGCTTCATTCTTGTCGGAAAACTTTTTCTTCTCATCCGTGTAGCTGTGCCACAGGAAGATTGAGTAGTCCATTGTTACCGCAAGCTGAAGCACTGCTGCAAGAGCCTGGGTGATATATGATATCTCGCCCTGGAACACATTTGTTCCGAGGTTATAGATGATCGCCATTCCTATACTAAGTAGGAAGAATATCGGTATCAGGAAGGAATCCATCGTGATGCCGAGAACGATAAGTGAAAGTGCAACTGCGATAAGTACATATTTAGGTACCTGATCGTCTGAAAGAAGCTTCGTGTCTGTTACGACTGCTGACATTCCGCTTATGAAAACCTGCTTGTCTGCAAGCTTTCTGATCTCCTGTATGGCATTCATGGTTTCATCAGATGACATCGTACTGCTGAAAAGAACTGCCATCAGAGTGCTGTCTCCATTTCTGAACGCCTCAAGTATCCTTTCTGGGATCAGGTTTTCCGGAATTGAAATGTCCATAAGCGTGTCATACCAGATAACTGACTTTACGTTATCGACCTTTTCGATCTTTTCCTTAAGACTTACTACATCTTTGTCTTTCATTCCCTCTACAACTACCAGAGAGAAGGCTCCCGTTCCGAAATCATTTGCAAGTATCTCCTGACCCTTCATTGTCTCGATGTCCTTTGGAAGGTAAGTCAGCACATCATAATTGATACGTGTTTTGAAATACCCCATAGCCGCCGGTACAAGAAGCAGAAGCGACATGATCAGAATAGGTACTCTGAGCTTTACTACAGTTTTACCAAACCTGCTCATATTTAATACACCTCCGATTTATGTTTCTTTTTTAATTCAGCACAAGCATAAATCCAAAATAAGATTTTGTAATCATACATTTTTTGACAATTGTCGCATTTTTAGACACGCGCCAAAAACTGTTCCCGAAAAGCCGAAAGCAATCAGCACCACCAGCTTAGCTGGTGGTATGCTCTGCGGCTATAAGCCGCTGTTCCCAGCTTGCCTCTAAAGAGGCTCTGAAAATCCGCCTTCCGCACTGCGGTCACTGGCCGGCTCTAAAGAGCCTCTATTACTTGCCCTTCGTTACCGGCTCACCCGTGAACGGGTCTATATACTCTTTCAACGACATTTGATCATATTCCAAATCTTCCTGTAATTGATTTCGAATATACTCTTCAATCTTCTTTGCATTTTTACCGACCGTATCTACATAGTATCCCCTACACCAGAAATGTCGATTTCCATACTTGTATTTCAGATTTGCATGTCGTTCAAAAATCATCAGCGAACTTTTCCCTTTTAAATATCCCATTATCTCAGATACACTATATTTCGGTGGTATTCTCACCAGCATATGTATATGATCCGGGCATGCTTCTGCTTCAATTATTTCGATACCTTTTCTCTTGCACAATTCACTCAGAATATGGCCTACATCAGCTCTTATTTTCTGATATATTATTTTTCTCCTATATTTGGGTGCAAATACGATATGGTACTTACATTCCCACGTTGTATGTGCTAAACTGTTTTTATCCATTTGGATACCTCCTTTGCTATAATCAGTGCGGTTGGCGAACCTTCACTTATTATAACACGGGAGGTTTTTTTACTTGAAGCTAAAGCTATCTGGGGACACACCTGCATAGCAGGTGGTTTATTTTTATTGCTATACAACAACAAAAAACGCAGCAGACTGTAACAGCTGCTGCGCTTAAAAATCTTATTCAATTAGTAACTTATGCTTGGATTGGTATAAATAAGAGGATCAACTCTCTCACCATCAACTATAACCTCGTAATGAAGATGAGGTCCTGATGCATATCCTGTCATTCCTGAATATGCTATAACCTGTCCTCTTGAAACGTACTCACCGTTTCCTACTGCAAAGCTGGACAGATGCTGATAAAGAGTACTTATATTATTGCCGTGATAAACGATTATATAATATCCTCTTGCTTCATTATATCCGGTAGCTGTGACTGTTCCGGACTCTGATGAAACAACCTCTGAATACATTGAGCATCCGATATCGATAGCCTGATGATAGGTTGATGCACCCGGTACAGGAGCTGAACGTCCGCCGTAGTAAGATGAGATGTAATCACTTGAAGGCATCGGCCATCTTAAATCTCCGCCTGTGTAGTAGATCGGAGGATCGTCATCGTCATCATCATCGTCTTCGTCGTCATAATCATCGTCATCATCGTCATCATCGTCTTCGTCGTCCTGCTCTTCTTCACGACGTCTTCTCTCTTCTTCTTCCTCCTGACGCCTTCTCTCTTCCTCTTCCTGACGTCTTCTTTCTTCTTCCTGACGTCTTGCTTCCTCTGCTGCCGCTGCAGCCTGAGCAATCTGAAGGATCTGAGCATCAAAGGCTTCTGTTACAGCCTGAAGGTCTGAGATCTCACCCTCTGTCTGATAGATCTGAGAGTCATATTCACCGAGGAGCTGTCTCTTGCCATCCATCATTACCTGAAGGGCTTCCTGCTCTGCTTCGGATTCTGCTTTGACCTCTTCAACCTTTTCAAGCTTTTCCTTAAGAAGGTTCTTATAAACACCTATACTGTCTCTGATCTGACAAAGCTTATTGAGCTGCTTCTGGTCATACTCGGAAATCTGTGATGCGTATTCAGAATTGTTCAGCATGTTCTTATAATCATCAACATTCATAAGAGCATCGATATAGGCTTCATCACCATTTTCGTATGCATACTGAATACGTTCCTTCATATTATCATACTGAAGCTGTTCCTCATACATTGTATTCTGGATCTTCAGCTCTGTAACAGCTATCTCTGCCTGAAGCTGTGTCTTGGTTATATTAAGTTCATCTATCTTCTTGACATATTCGCCGATCTCTTCATCAAGCTGTGAAACAACAAAGGAAACATCCTCTCTGTTCTTCTGAAGCTCTTCAAGCTTACCCTCGGCATCCTTGATCTTCTGTTCTGTAGCTGCCTTCTTGGCTTCTATCTCTTCTATAGTTTCTTCTGATGATTCGTCCTCATCGGCAGACACACGGCTTATTCTTCCCGACATAGGCATAAAAGCAAGTGCACCGACAAGCGCAAAAGTCATAAGTCTCTTTCTAAGTCCTTTACGCATGATGAAACCTCCAAAAAAATACATCTTCCCAAAAACTCTCCGGTCCTTTTTTTCGGACTACGTTATAAAACAACACTTTACATAATGTCTTTTATAACCACTCTGATTGACAGTATAAAACAAAAAAATCATTATGTAAAGTGTATATTTTTACTTTTTTATTAAATTTATTACAAAAATATTAAATTTTAAACATTTTCTCTTATTTATACATTTTAAACTTGAAAATGTTGTAGTTTTTGCCATTTTCCTCACAGCTTTCAACGGATAATCTGCCTCCGTGAAGGTCTGCCAGCTGAAGCGCTATTGAAAGTCCAAGACCGTAGCCCGGAGTGCTTTCTCTTGATTCATCGCTTCTGTAAAACCTTTCGAATATCTTTGTCTTCTCTTCCTCGGAAAGGGCTGCGCCCTGATTCTTTACCGCCAGGGTAACACTCCTCTTATCCTTTCCTTTGTCCTTGGTCTTTAGAGATACTGTTATCTCTGATGCAGGACTGCTGTATTTTAACGCATTATCTATAAGGATATCCGCCAGCTGACGCAGCTTGTCGCGGTTGCCCTTTACCACAACATCAAGCTCGATCTCCGTAATGAGAGACTTACCCGCATCAAATACAGGCGCCTCCCAGCCCATTGTATCTTCCTCTAAAAGGTCGCTGTAGTTGACCTCTTCCATAGAAACCTTATTGCCGGAAGCCTCTCCTCTTGCAAGATCGATGAGTTCCTGAACAAGCTCCTTCATTCTTGCGGATTCAGCCTTTACATTATCCATACGTCTCTTATTCTTATCACTTAAGTCATCGGATTTCACAACCATATCTGTATTGGAGATAATGACCGCAAGTGGTGTCTTAAGCTCATGTGAAGCATCCGCTATAAACCTTCTCTGATCCGAAAATGCTCTCTCGACCGGTCTCGTGGCCCATTTTGCAAGTAAAATGCTTAACACGAAAAGTACTGCCGCTACCGCAAGACTTATCCATATCGATTTGATGATCTGTGAATTCAGCAGCTTTATCTCTGAAGAAATGTCCGCAAATGCATATGCCCAGTTGCCGCCGTCCAATTCAAGCTTCATGAATCTTATCTTATAATCTGAAAGCACGCCGGTTTTCTTACCGGTAGCGTCAGCAGCCTTAACCAAAGTCTCAGAGTCCTCATTTTCGATAAAGAAGATATCATTTCTCTCTACGATAAGGTTTCCTTCGCTGTTTCTGAGCACACAGAGTACAGGGACCTTTGACAGCTCGTTCATCTCGCCGCGGTTTCTAAAGTCCGCCATCTCTTCGTAATTATATCTAAAGCCCTTTCTATCGTCCTGTTTATCAGAATCGGAACCACCTTCTCCAGTATTCGGTGAGTTTTCCTTGCCATTATCCTGAGTGGTCTGATCATTGTCATTCCAGTTATCCTGCGGCGGCTGATTATTGTCAAAGCCTCCCGGAAAGCCTCCCGGAATGTTCTCATTTCCGCCCTGCCCCCTTGAGTTATTCTTCTCAAAGCGCTGAAGGGCAGACTCGAGAGCCTTTTTGTTTTCAGTTGCCATTGTATTTTTATTGGAAATATACTGGGCGGAGAATACCACCAGAAGAAAAGCCACGACGATAAGCATCATAACAAGGCAGAATTTTATCCGGAGTCTTTTTAACAGAACCTTATCACTCACGGCTGATTTAGGCATATTTTTCCTGTTTCTGTCATTTTTCTTCATCTATTCTTCCTCTAAATGATATCCGACCTTCCTTACAGCCTTGATGGATACAGATGACTTAAGGACAGTCAGCTTTCTGCGTAAAAATGAAATATATGCTTCAACATTATTATCGCCCGCATCTGAGTCATAGCCCCAGATCTTATTGATTATAGTCTCCTTGGAAATGATATTTTTACCGCTTATCATAAGATATCTGAGAAGCTCAAATTCCTTTACGCTGAGCTTGATATCTTTACCCTTGCAGGAGATGGTACAGGTTGACGGATGTATCGTAAGATCGCCGAATTTGATATCGTCAGGAACAAAATCCGCCTTTCTTCTCATTATCGCATGAAGAGACGCGATCAGCTCTTCATTTTCGAAAGGCTTTGTAAGATAATAGTCTGCGCCGAGGTTCAGTCCGTTTACTCTGTCTCCGAGCTCGGTACGTGCAGTTAACATAAGAACAGGTGTGGAAATGCCTTCCTCGCGGATCTTTCGAAGTATGTCAAATCCGTTCATTCCCGGAAGCATTACATCCAGAACGATCGCATCATATATACCGGAAACCGCATTAAAAAAGCCTTCCTCGCCATCATTTGATATATCAACGGTATCTCCGCTCTCTGAGATTATATCCGCCAGAGTTTCCGCAAGTCTTTTTTCGTCTTCAACTACCAGAACCCTCATAACAAACCCTCCTCACTATTTCATACCTGCATCCTACGCCCCGCTGCAGTCTCCTCTTCTTTACTGATCATCAGCAGGAGCCGCATAATAAAATGTACTCTTTGTCGACTTTCTCTTTCTATGTGCGACAAATGAATACGGAAATCTTGATATAACGCTATTATACGCATTTACGCTCTTATTATGTGCAACAGTCTCAGCGATAAGCTCACGGCGAAGCTGCTCGATCTCCATGATAAGCTTCTCAACACCTTCCCTGTCAGCCGCATCTGTGAATGTTGAACGGTCAATATGCTTCAGATTCTCATACTTCTCCATATATTTAGTAAGCTTCAGCATCTGAAGTGAAGTCGGCATACCGAGTCCGAGTGCTTCAGCATCACTGATGGTCTCAGGATCTACGCCGTATTTCTCAACTATCTCCGAAGCCTTCTTCAGTCTGTGCTGTATATCCCACAAAAATGTATCCATGGTCGATGCTTCATTTCTGTATTTATTCTCGACCTTATCAATCTTGCTCACACATACAACATAAATGATGCCCAAAACAATAAAAAGCGAACATATTATACCTATAAAATAAACCATTTTTTTCTGTCCTCCACTTATTTATATACTTCTAACCTTAAAATAACCTTAACCCGGACAAAAATCCGAAAAAACGCTTATTTTAGTCACAGTTATCTATCTCATAATATCAAAATATGTAATTTTTTTAAATATTTATTTTTTTACACTTTTAAACATATGTCAAAATATGTTACACTAGTAAAAAGTTCAATTCTATGATCATTGTAAAACATTTATTTTTTCAGAAAGAGGTGGAAAATGGCAGGATCTATCTTAACAAAACAGGCTATCGCAAAAAGCCTTAAAGAGCTTTCCCAGACTAAGCCATTCGATAAAATATCAATCGGAGATATCTCCGAAAACTGCAACATCAACAGACAGACATTTTATTACCATTTCCAGGATAAATACGTTCTGCTGAAATGGATATATATGAACGACATCCTCATTCCGAATATGAGCGATCTCAGCTTTGATAACTGGAACACCAAGCTTCTTGACGCTATGCGTGTGATGTACGAGGATAAAGCCTTCTACATCAATACCATCAAGCATGCCGGAAACTATATCAACCAGTATCTTCTTGAAAATGCTGAGGTTTTCTTCAGCAGGGCTATCGATGTTCTGGACCAGAACAGTCATATCAATATTGAAGAGCGTAAATTCTTTGCGAAATTCTTCTCATACGGTCTCTGCGGAATGATAACCGAATGGGTAACCGATGAAATGAAAACCGACCCTAAGGTCATGACTTCTTACATGAAGAAGCTTCTCGACAGCTGTGAAAAAGCTGCCTATAACCACAAGGTCGGTGTTCTGGATATTTAGTATAGCTGTTCTGATCAGAATCTGAATGGAGCGAGTGGAATTCCGGTGTCTTTACCAAAGATTGATACCGTTCCATAATTTGTCCAGAGATATCTGGCTGAAACAGGCTCCTTTACCTTATCAGAACTAAGGATTATCGTATTTTTAACGGCTTCGGAGCTGCAAGATACGGCAGTACCGGAGCCTTTTATATTGTCTTTTAAATCTGTAAAGCTTACAACTGCCGGATAGTATACTCCATCTTTGCCGGCAATCTCAAAGCCGATGATACCATCATTATTTATGATATCTGTTTCATGTGCTCTCTCATCCTCTGAAGGATTGACCGCTCTTACGATAAAGCCTTCCTCTGCATGATCAAAAGTAAGCACAAGGCTTCCGACAGCATTTTCAGAATTACTGTCAGCGCCTGCTTCAACAGACTCAGCTTTTGAAAATATAGGTCCAAAGGCTTCTCTCTCAGGAAGTACATTATAAACCTTATAGAGCGCCTGTCGTGCAAGTCTGTCAGAAACATTCCTCTTATCCTTCGGATGAATCTCATTAAATTCACCCGAGTCAATGCCTACAGCTATTCCGTCGGCGGCATTATCAAGATAAGCCTTCATCTGTGCTTCACGTATGATGCACCAGTTCTTCTTGTCCGGATCCGCCGGATATCTGTGCATAGGCAGCTGAACATGTAAAAATGCAAGCCCTTCATCTTCAAAATATTCACGCCATTTTCTTATAAGCATCGTAAAGAGCTTATAATAAACCTCCGGCCTGTGATCATCGCTCTCGCCCTGATAATATATAAATCCACGAAGAGTATAAGGCATTATCCTCTTCAGCATACACTCATAAAGTCCTGTCGGACGCATAGGATTGTAAACTCCCATAGGTCCCGGATAACGGTTCGGTCCAAGGATATTCTGCATTTCTTCCCAGCTGAGAGAAGGCTTTTCGCTCCAGATCTTAGCGGCCTGCCTGTCCCACTCGGCTATCTCTACCTCATATTCCTTATATTCCTTCTCCATCTCTGAGTGAGTCTTTCCGGCAGTCTTCTCATCATATTCATCTATGTAGATCCTTGTATCTTCATCGGAAAGCATGCTTTCTCTGTCGAGCCATGCCGAAGCGGAGGTTCCGCCCCAGTTGCAGCCGACTACGCCTACTATCACACCAAGCTTCTCAGCGAGCTGCCTTGCGTATAAAAAGCCTACAGCCGACCAGCACTTAGCGTTTTCAGCCGAAAATGTATTCCAGCAGGTCTTCTCCTCTGACTGAAGGAACTCCTCATCTATAAAGCCCTTCTTCTGTGTATAATAAAACCTTACAAATGGAGAATACCTTCTGCCGCTGTCCTGCAGGTCATTTTCAGCGTTAAGAATATCCTTTCCGCCGATCATATTCTGCAGCTCATATTCCATATTTGACTGTCCGCCTGCAAGCCATACCTCGCCGACAACAACATTTTTAAAAACGATCTTCCTGCCGTTTTCTTCTGCAGAATCGGCTCCACTGTTCTCACAGCCGGCTCCGCTTGCATTTTCTCTTCCATCCGTAAATGACGCGGTAATGACCATATCACTTCCGCAGCTCATGACTTCCGACGAACCACCCTCCGGAAGCTTCGTTGCCTCCATAGGTGGAAGATACACTCTGAAATGTCCGTCTGCAGATACACCTTCTGCATTATAGCCAAGATAGCTTACATTTACTCTGATACCATCCCCGGCTTCACCGAAGATGCATACCTTTTTGCCCTGCTGCAGGACCATATTATCCGAAAAAACCGCTGCAACCTTAAAATGCATTTTCTGTCACCCTTACACAATTGATCCGCAGGCTTCATATCTGATCCTGAAGCCAAGCGAACCTGTCATTTTTGTACGATAATTTGTTGCCCAGTCTGCCTTATCGGTTACCGGGTTCTCGCCATCTGCAGGAGGTGCGAAGACAGTAACTGTAATCTCCTCACCCGGTGCAACCGGCTTTGCATCCTTTCTAAAGAATGCAGGCATAGCATCTATCACTCTGACACCCGGCCTCTTGTAAAACCAGATGCCATTTACTTCTATCATTAGATTCATATCCTCAGGAAATGCCATATCGAAAAACTCCGGCTTCTCCTTAAGCTTTATCTTGAATCTGAGGCCTTCGGCATCCTCTGCGCCGCCCCAGCGAAGCTTTGTATTCTTGATACATTTATCAATACTGCTGCTTTCCTTGGCAGTCTTTCTGTCATAGATCTTCTCGATCACCTCTGATCCCGGCTGGAAATACGGATCATAGAGAAGCGTCTTATAGTCATCCATAAGCGGCTGCTCGATACCAACATTCTGATTATTTGGATCCTCTATCTCAAGTCCGAGCCTTCCTCTGTCACGGAACTGATACATAGACATGCTGTAGTTCCAGTCAGGCTTTTTCTCTCTCATATATTCCGCAAACTTCAGAAGTCCAAGTCCCTGAAGCCTCGGTCCGGTAACATCACCGTCTGTATTGAATTCTGTAGCAGAAAATGGTTTCTTCTCGCCGTCGCAGATCTCTCTCAGTCTTGCGATCGTCTTGTCAAGTCCGTCAATATAATTGCCTACAGGATTGATCGCATATGTGAGATCTCCCTTGTCGCAGATATCAAAAGGCCATCCGAAATGAAGTGCCAGATATCTGTCTCCCGACCACACATCGCATGCTCTGAAGGCTTCGAGGAAATCATCCTCCTTCTCCATCTTTCCGTCAGAAGCAAGGAAACCTGAACAGAATACTGTCTGTACATTCGGAGCTTCCTTCTTAATGATATTATGGAATCTTACGAAAAATTCTCCGATCTCTTTATATGAATATCTTCTGTTATGAGTGAACCATGTTCCTGCACATTCATGATTGATCCTGAGTCTCATCCTTCCGAAGCTGCGAAGATCCTTTGCAATAGCAGTAAGCTGCTCATCTGTACAGCTGCAATCGATAGTAAGAGTGAGGGTAACATCCTGTCCGTGACGTCTGATATCCCTCATTTCATTAAACGGCTGTCCCTTAAGGCTTCCGCCGATTCCTCCTCCGTATACAAAATAATCATCATACGGATAATCCCACTGACCATGAACCTCCATATCAGGATAAGCCTCGCTGGATCTTGTCGGCCATTCCTTGTCATTCGGATAATATGTATACATGATACCTACATTTCTGTGAGGTCTTCCAAGCTTATTTATAATATAATCCTGATCTACGTATTCAGCTCTCTCGCTTCCGTCTCCAAGATCAAGTGCACATGCTGCCGGAGTAAGCTTTATCTTTTCAATTTCTGATACCTCCTGCAATCCAAACCTGCTGGTATCTACTTTGATCTTACAAATATCCATACCTGATATACCCCTCTCTAAAACTCATTCAATGGCACATTTAAGACGCCGTAAAGAATCAAAAGTTTTTCCTAAAATGCAAAATGCAGAGGAATGAACGCACTCCTCTGCATATAATTCTATACAAGAATATTAATTTAGTCTATACGAATTATTTTGGAAAAATACCATTATAATTCTAGATAATAGCTTCCTTCATGCTCTTAACATACTCAAAAAGCTTCTCAGGAGCATTCTTACCCTCTGCAGCAACTATCTTCACCATGGCAGAACCAACAATAACTCCATCAGCAGCTCCTGCCATCTTCTTTGCCTGCTCAGGTGTGCTGATACCGAAACCGATAGCAGCTGGAACATCAGTATTCTCCTTGATAACCTTTACCATAGATCCGATATCTGTATTTATCTCAGATCTTACGCCTGTTACACCCAGTGAAGAAACAACATAGATAAAGCCCTTTGCTTCCTCTGCGATCATCTTGATCCTCTGATCTGATGTAGGTGCGATCATGGAAATGATGTCAAGACCGTACTTTTCAGCTGTTTCAAGAAGCTCACCCTTCTCTTCGTATGGCATATCCGGAACTATAGCTCCGTCAGCGCCTGCCTCGGCAGCCTTCTTGAAGAACTTGTCAGCGCCGTAATGGAAGATCGGATTGATGTATGACATGAATACTATAGGAATATCTGTTTCTTTTCTAAGCTCCTTAACCAGATCAAATACCTTGTCAGTTGTCATTCCGCTCGAAAGCGCTCTGATATCAGCCTCCTGAATGACCGGTCCCTCTGCTATAGGATCAGAAAATGGTATACCAACCTCGATCAGGTCTGCTCCTCCTCTTACAACAGCTCTAAAGCATTCCAGACTTGTTTCGAAATCCGGATCACCTGCTGTAAGAAATGCTATAAATGCTTTTTTATTTTCAAATGCCTTGTAAATATTACTCATTTTGTCATCCCTTTCTAACTTTGATCTGCTGGATCAGTTTTTCTATCTTTGCCCCAGACTTTACGCCTGTGGATTCCTCTACTCCGGTCATCACATCTATCATGTCCGGACTAAGGTCATTTATGATGCTCTTAACATTTTCTGCTTTGATACCGCCTGCCGCCATCACAGGAATATCAACCGCTTCTCTTACTTCATTATAAAGCTTTTCATCAAGCTTCGCACTGCTTCCGGCTGCATTTTCCGCTCCTCTTGCATCAACAAGGATTATCCCTGCTCCGCTTTCTGCGAAGGCAGCCGCTGCAGCTGAAGGCTCTTCATTTCCGCTCTGCCTTTTTCTTTCGGCCGCATCATTCGGAACGGTTTTGATCACCACCGTTTTGGAAGCACCCCTTCTCCCGGTCACTTCTCTGATGATCCTGCAATCTTCTTTATAATGCATCTGCAGATAATCAGGTTCAAGCTCTTCGATAAGTCCGGAGAGCTTATCACTGTCTCCTCCCGAAACGATGCAGCATTTTGCAGAAGAACCGTATCTTTCTCTTGTCTCTCTGAAGAAAGTAATCAGCTCCTTAGTTCTCTTTCTATCCATGTTCCAGGGAACCTCTACAGGATATTCAGTTACAAAGCCTACTATATCCACGCCATTTCTGATGCAGCTCTCAACATCCTTCTCGCGCATCAGCCCGCAGATCTTGATCTTAATATCATTCATAATATATTTCACTCAGAAAATGAAAGCTTTTTATAATAGCCGGCCGGATCCTCAGCCTTCCAGATGGCTGTTCCGACAAGAGCCGCATCCGCTCCGCAGCTTACAGCAGTCCTTACATCCTCCGGAGTAAGTATACCGCTTTCGCTGACCAGAACCACGTCCGGTCTTTCCTCCTTAAGCTTTCTTACTTCCTCCAGCATATTACTGATGGTTTCTACAGTTCCTCCGTCCTTCTCAAGCTGGAGGATATTACGGTTATTTATACCGATAAGCTTTGCGCCAAGCTCCTTCGCAAATGCCAGCTCCTCCGGCGTATGAGTTTCAACGAGAGGCTCTATGCCGCGTTCCAGACAATAAGAATAACACATTCTCATCGTTTTTTCATTCATTACCGCACACATAAGAAGCACTGCGCTTGCGCCGCACCTGATGGATATATCGATCTCATCCTTTGATCTGATAAAATCCTTTCGAAGCACCGGAATGCTTACCTCTGCCGTGATCCTCTCAAGAAGATCTATCGAACCTCCGAAGTCCCCCGGTTCGGTAACTACGGAGATGGCAGGTGCTCCGGCCTCCTCCATCATCTTAGCTGATGATGGTGCGTCTGCGATATCTATAAGCCTTCCCTCGCCCGGAGAGATACATTTTATATCCGCTATAACAGGTATAGCCTTCCCGGACATTTTCTTATTGATCAGGCTCTCTGAAAATAAAATCTTACTCATGCTGTCGTAAAATCCTTATCGTAAAAGTAATTTATTTTGCAAACTTATTTGATTCTTCAACAAGCTCATTAAGCTTTTTTAATGCAGCGCCGCTCTCGATGATCTCTCTTGCAAGAGCAATACCCTCTTCAAAGTTCTCAGCCTTTCCGCCGACAACAAGTGCGCCTGATGCATTAAGGATTATAGCATCCTTCTTAGGTCCTGTGATCTCACCGTTAAATACGCCCTTTATAGTTGCAGCGTTCTCTTCAGGTGTACCTGTCTTGATATCCTCAAGAGTGCAGCTCTTAAGTCCGAAATCTTCAGGTGCTATAGTATATTTAAGGATCTCTCCGTCCTTAAGCTCGTAGATCTTAGTCTTTCCGAGAAGAGAAATCTCATCAAGTCCGTCTTCACCGTATACAAACATAGCCTTTGTATAGCCGATACGTCTTGCAACCTCAGAAACTGTCTCAAGAAGCTCAGGCTTATAAACGCCAAGAAGATGTCTTGGTGCAAATGCAGGATTGATGAGCGGTCCGATGATAGTATAGAAGATAGTCTTGATACCAAGCTCACTTTCCGGTGGAAGAACCTTGCCCATAACCGGATGGAAAAGCGGTGCATAGATAAATGCTATTCCGATCTTCTCGATAAGCTGTGCTGCCTGATCCTTGTCAAGATTGATATTTACTCCAAGTGCTTCAAGTACGTCTGCACTACCTGAAAGTGAAGATATTGATCTGCTTCCGTGCTTTGCTATAGGAATTCCTGCAGCAGCTGCTACTAGAGCTGTTGCTGTTGAAATGTTGAATGTGCTGAGTCCTCCGCCGGTTCCGCAGGTATCCATCATTTCTGCTTCTACATTTGCCTTAATAGGAACGCAGTTTGCACGCATAGCATTTGCAAATGCAGCAAGCTCCTCAACGCTTGTACCCTTCATAAGAAGTCCAACCTGAAAACCTGCTATCTGAACGGGTGTAACCTCATCTGCTGCAACCGCACCGATAAACTCTGAAATCTCTTCCGGTGTAAGTGTCTCTTTATTTGTAACCTTTGCTAAAATATCCTTATACATAATACTTCTTTCCTTTCTGTACCTTAAATACCTTCCCTGCATGTTTATAAGCTTTCATTTACATGCTTCTTTAATATTCCCAATGATCCTTCCGGAAAATCCTACTCATAAATGTTAATTCCGCGATAACGTGCGATTGCTGCAACGTCCTTATCTCCACGTCCTGAGATCGTACATACGATGATGCTGTCCTTAGGCATAGTCGGTGCAATCTTCATAACATGTGCAACCGCATGGCTGCTCTCGATAGCCGGTATAATACCTTCAGTCTTTGAAAGATACTCAAATGCACATACCGCTTCTTCATCAGTAATTGGAACATACTGTGCTCTTCCTGTCTCTGCAAGGTATGCATGCTCAGGTCCGATGCCTGGATAATCAAGTCCTGCTGATATTGAATATACAGGAGCGATCTGTCCGTATTCATCCTGACAGAAGAGTGACTTCATACCGTGGAAGATACCGATAGAACCATTTGCCATAGTTGCTGCGTTCTTAGGATTATCAACGCCAAGTCCGGCTGCCTCACAACCGATAAGCTTTACGCCTTCATCCTTGATATATTCATAGAAGGAACCGATTGCATTGCTTCCGCCGCCTACACAGGCAACTACTGCATCCGGAAGCCTTCCCTCAGCCTCAAGTATCTGAGCTCTGCTTTCCTTACTGATTATTGACTGGAAATCTCTTACTATAGTTGGAAATGGATGAGGCCCCATTACAGAACCAAGTACATAAAGTGTATCATCAACTCTCTTGGTCCACTCTCTCATGGTCTCATTTACAGCATCCTTAAGAACCTTTGTACCTGTTGTTACCGGATGTACCTTTGCTCCGAGAAGCTCCATTCTGAATACATTGAGCGCCTGTCTCTTAGTATCCTCTTCACCCATAAATATCTCACATTCCATATCCATAAGTGCTGCAGCTGTTGCTGTCGCAACTCCGTGCTGTCCGGCTCCTGTCTCAGCGATTACTCTTGTCTTACCCATTTTCTTGGCAAGAAGAACCTGTCCGAGAACGTTATTGATCTTATGTGATCCTGTATGATTCAGATCCTCTCTCTTAAGATAGATCTTAGCTCCGCCCAGATCCTTAGTCATCTTCTCAGCATAATAAAGTAACGATGGACGACCTGCATATTCACGATTAAGCTTATCAAGCTCTGCTACAAATTCAGGATCATTTTTATAATGCTCATATGCTTCTTCCAGTTTTTTGATCTCGTTCATGAGAGTTTCCGGAATATACTGACCTCCAAACTCACCAAATCTTCCTTTACTCATTCCTTCTTCATCCTTTCCTTAATACAAAATAAAAAGTCCTCAAACTGAATAACTTATCAGTTTAAGGACGATAAAATCGCGGTGCCACCTTATTTCAGCCTGCCTCATCCATACTTTCTACCGCCTTATCCCCGGTAGCCGGTACAGATAAAACCTACTGCACTCTGTCGGGATACCATCATATCCCCAGCGATTAACGCTCGCTCACGTAACATGCTACTCTCTTCAAAATCCGAAATGACTTTTAAGATTTCACTGCTCCCTCGGTGGTCCATTTGATGAACTGTTACAACGAATCTCACAGCCACACAGTCATAAAAGAAAACTGCTTCGGATTCGATCTCTGGGTGCACATCTTTCACCGTTATCTCCACGTCGTTGGTTTAAAATCTTATTCAACTAATGTGAATTATACATTATTTTTTAAACATGTCAATAATTTTATTTTTTTCATTCATCATCTGATCCATCCAGAATCAATCTGTATGGCGCTCTCAGATATCATTCTTATGCGTCATCTTATTCATCCCGAATCAATCTGCATAGCGCTCTCAGATATCATTCTTATGCGCCGTCTGATCGTCTCGTATTTGCCAGCTTCTGCACTATCCAAGTCTCTCAAGCCTTACCTTGCAGAGTTTATGATAGAGCACATAAGAAATGACAGTAAGCAGAAGAAATGCAGCCGGATTCATCAGATTTCTGTACTCCTCAGGTATTACCATTGCACCTGACGCCATTATTAGTACCGGAAATATCAGAAGAAAGCTTAAGCCGCTTGCTGCACTCTGCTTTACAACCTCAGTCTCGGATTCCCATTTGAATTTAGGGAATTTAATATTTAACATAAGGCCCAGCAGAGCCGAATAAACTATAGTTACAAGAGGAATAAGTATAAGCCACAGCCTCTCCAACAGGCTTACCCTTACCGTAAAAAGCATTATCAACTCTACCAGCCCGAAAAACGGTGCAAGGACTAAAAGATTAAAGATTACCTTTGCACTCAGCACTGTTTTTGATGATACCGGCAGACTCTTCGGTATCCACCAGTTTTTTCCTTCAAGGGATACTGACGATGCAGAGATAGCTACAAATGATAAGACCGGTCCTATAATATATGGTATTCCTGCTGCAAGATTTGCAGATAATGTTGTCCCCTGTAAAACAATTGGCTTATGTATATCTATAAATGCCGCAGCAACCGACATAGCTATCGCAATTACCGGTCCCACAAGCGTATTGGATATATATACTCCGGATGAAAAATACCTTGCTGCTTCCTTTTTCAAAAGAGCCTTCATTACGGAGTTCTCCTTCATAGCTTCCAGCTGATACTCTCTATGCTTTGAAGAAGTAAAAAGCTTTGCTGAAATTATGAAGAATTTTCTTCCGATAACTGCGACTGTCACTGCAAAAGAAGCTATCGAAACAAATACGTACAGTAATATTCCCGGTATATCAGTTTCTGCAAATGCTTTACTTGCAGCCTTTAAAGGCGGCAGCGCTTCTTCAGTATAAATAATGCTGCTTCTCACAGTCTCGTAAAGCTTCTCTCTGGCAGCGCCAGATATCTCAGGCTTTCACCCTGCATGCCTGTATTAGACATTATCACAGAATATAAGACGAACATTCCAAGCACAACTACGATCATTAAGATTACCTCAGTAAGTATCTTATGACGATTTTTTGCTATGATCGATGCAAAAAATATGCCTATCCAGGCAGAAAAAACCACCGGCAGTATCGGACAGATCAGGAGCACCGGCAGTAATGTGATAAAAAATAGTATATCAACATTGCTTTCCACACAATATACCATCATTCCCGGAAGATATATGCCAAACCAGAGCAGCAGCCCCTCAACATACATTCTGAATGTTCTTGCACTCACAACACCTACTCCCTTGATCGGAAGTCCTGCCAGAAGCTCCATATCCTTTTCTCTGTAGAGCTGTCCCTTTGCCTTAATCGCCCCAAGCATAAACTGGCTCATGAAAGCCATAATAAAAAACATAAATGGTATCTTATCTGTAAGTCCAAGCTCCTTTAGACCCACGGCCCCGGCAACAGAATATCCGATAAGCATTAACCCCAGCATACCAAATATAAAAAGTAAAAGGCCCTTCCTCTTTCTGCCCTGTGGATCCTTCATGTATTTAAACTCATTCAGACCAAATATATTTATCAGTTCTAATCTTGCAAGCATTCGAAATTGCTTCATTTTAAGCTCTCCCAAACAAATAATTACAATGCTGTCGTTTCCATAAACAGGTCTTCAAGAGACGTGCCAGCCTTTACTACATCCTCCATATGGCCGCTTGTGACAAGCCTTCCGTCTTTTATTATGGCTACCTTATTACAAAGCTTTTCAGCAACCTCAAGAACATGAGTTGAGAAAAATATAGCCGAGCCCTCAGCTATCATTTCACGCATTATTTCTTTAAGTACAAATGCCGCCTTCGGATCCAGTCCAACAAACGGTTCATCCATGATAAGAAGCTTTGGTTTATGAATAAGAGCTGAAATGATTACCAGCTTCTGCTTCATTCCGTGCGAATATGAAGATATGAGATCCCCAAGTGAGTCTGTTATCTCAAAAAGCTCTGCATACTTCCCGGCAATATTTTCCCTTTCTGCCTCTCTGACTCCAAATACGTCCGCAATAAGCTGCAGATACTGTATTCCGGTAAGAAACTCATAAATATCAGGATTATCCGGAATATAGGCAAAACGCTTTTTTACCTCCAGCGGATCATCCCGAAGCTTCACTCCGTCAATAATAACCTCACCCTTATCAAATTCATGTATGCCTGTGATTGCCCTAAGAAGCGTCGTTTTTCCCGCTCCGTTATGCCCGATAAATGCATATATATCTCCGGGTTCAACATGAATTGATATATCCCGGATTCCTTTATCGGTCCCTTTATATATTTTTTCCAAATGATCTATTATAAGCATTTTCTTTCAACCTTTACACAACCTTTACTCATAAAATAATCGTATTATTCACACAACGCCCTACGAATCATTACTTCATGACTCTTCCTTTTCCTCTCCCGCTTTCTTCTCCGTCTTCAGCCGGCGAAAGAATGAGTGATACATTTCTAAGTCTTCCTTTAGATTTCGTGGAAATTTCATCATATTTCTTCATAATTTCTGAAATATCATTTATAAAGCTATCCATCTCCTCGTCTGTCAGATTAAAGTTTGCCATTGAAAGAGCAAGCTTATCTCTGACAGGATCCGCATCAGGCTTCTGAGAATACTTATAGAAGCTAAAATACAGCCCCATAAGAAACTGGTAGGCAAGCCCTGAAATATCCTTTTCATTATACATTTTTGCCGGATCTGCCGATAAAAGCCTCTCTACACTTCCTCTTACCTTATGTTCCTCCTTGACAATTACTATCCCATTCTCAATCAGATAATTAATGTGCCGGTATAATGTCGGCTTCGGTATATTTGACGCATATTCGGCTATCTGCTTCGTAGTTCCGTCTCCATGTCCTATCAGGTACTGCAATATCCGCATCCTCACAGGATTTGATAACACACTTATAATATCCATATTTCCCTCATTAATGAATTAATCAAAAAAACTCTATCATTATTAACGTTGTTATAATTATTGTTATCAATATTGATAATAATTTCATATTTAATAATTGTCAAGAAAAAATCCCCACCGACAGGAAGAATGTGACCTGTGGTCAGGTACATATTCAAAATGCCGGTGGGGATTTGATATTTTCAGTTAAAATTATTTACTTTTCTTCTTCAGTTCAACCTTAACCTTCTCGAGATGCCAGATATCCTTAACATACTCTTCGATGGTTCTGTCTGATGAGAACTTGCCTGAGCAGGCTGTATTCATCATAGCCATACGAGCCCATGCTGCTGTGTCTCTGTAAGCTTCATCAACACGCTTCTGAGCTTCTGCATATGAATCGAAATCCTTAAGGATAAAGTATACATCTTCTCTGGTAAGTGAATCATACAGATCTCTGAATCTTTCAGGATCATCAGGAGAATACATACCGTTGATCAGCTGTGTAAGAACCTTTCTTACATTCTGATTAGAGTTGAAGATATCCCAAGGATTGTATCCGCCCTCACGCTCATACTTCATAACCTCATCAGCTGAAAGTCCGAAGATAAATGCATTCTCAGCGCCAACCTCTTCAACGATCTCTACGTTTGCACCATCCATTGTTCCGAGTGTAGGAGCACCGTTAAGCATGAACTTCATGTTACCTGTACCTGAAGCCTCACGTGAAGCAGTTGAGATCTGCTCTGAAACATCAGCTGCAGCAACAATAATCTCTGCATTTGATACTCTGTAATCCTCGATAAATACAACCTTGATCTTGCCATCGATAGATGCATCATTATTGATAACATCTGCTACTGAGTTGATAAGCTTGATAGTAAGCTTTGCTCTCTTGTAGCCGGCAGCAGCCTTTGCACCAAAGATGAAGGTTCTTGGATACATATCCATATCCGGATTCTCCTTCAGTTCGTTGTAAAGGTGCATTACATGAAGTATATTGAGAAGCTGTCTCTTATACTCATGAAGTCTCTTGATCTGTACATCGAAGATAGAGTTTGGATCAACATCGATACCATTGTTCTCCTTGATGTACTGAGCAAGACGAAGCTTGTTCTGATATTTAATATTCATGAATTCCTGCTGATACTTTGGATCATCAACAAGAACCTTAACCTTACTGATCTGAGACAGATCTGTGATCCATCCATCACCGATATTATCATTGAGCCACTTTGCAAGAAGCGGATTTCCGTGAGCAAGGAATCTTCTCTGTGTGATACCATTTGTCTTATTGTTGAACTGCTCCGGTCTCATCTCATAGAAGTCCTTCAGCTCTCTCTTCTTAAGGATCTCTGTGTGAAGCTTTGCAACACCATTTACAGAGAATGAACCAGCGATTGCAAGGTGAGCCATCTTAACCTGTCCATCGTAAAGGATAGCCATTGACTTAACCTTATCCTGATTGCCCGGATACATCTCCTGAATCTTCTGGATGAATCTTCTGTTGATCTCCTCAACGATCTGATATACACGAGGAAGCAGTCTGCTGAAGAGCTCGATAGGCCACTTCTCAAGAGCCTCTGACATGATAGTGTGGTTTGTGTATGCACATGTACGTGTTGTGATATCCCATGCATCATCCCACTCAAGTCCTTCCTCATCCATGAGGATTCTCATAAGCTCTGCTACACAAACTGTTGGATGTGTATCATTTAACTGGAATACAACCTTATCCGGAAGAGTATGGATATCATCGTTGTTCTCCTTAAACTTAAGGATTGCTCTCTGAACTGAAGCAGAAATGAAGAAATACTGCTGCTTAAGTCTGAGCTCCTTACCGGAGATGTGATTATCATTTGGATAGAGAACCTCAACAAGAGTTCTTGCAAGGTTAGCCTCTTCTACAGCCTTATCGTACTCACCTCTGTCGAATGACTCAAGGTTAAATTCCTGTGGAGCCTCTGCGTCCCAGATTCTAAGTGTATTTACAACATTATTGCCATATCCTACAACAGGAAGATCATATGGTACCGCACGTACTGATCTGTATCCTTCCTGAACAAACTGGTTGCGTCCGTTCTTCTGCTCAACCTTAACGTATCCGCCGAACTTAACCTCAACGGCATACTCTGCACGCTTAACCTCAAAAGGATAACCATTCTTTAACCAATCGTCCGGAACTTCATACTGATATCCGTCCTTGATCTTCTGCTTGAACATACCATAACGGTAACGGATACCACATCCGTATGCAGGATAACCGAGAGTAGAAAGTGAATCAAGGAAACATGCTGCAAGTCTTCCGAGACCGCCATTTCCAAGCGCAGGATCTCTCTCCTGATCCTCTATAAAGTTCATATCAAAGCCCATCTCATCAAGCGCTTCCTTGATCTGTGGATAATAACCAAGGCTTAAGATATTATTTCCAAGAAGTCTTCCGATAAGGAATTCCATTGAAAGATAATAAACCTTCTTGACATTCTGCTTCTTGTAAACCTTGTGGGTTTCAATCCATCTGTCAATGATATCATCCTTAACAGCATAGGCTACAGCCTGATATATCATCTGAGGTGTTGCCTCTTCGATATCTCTTCTGTAGAGAATCTTAACATTGTTGACAACCTCCTGCTTAAAGGCCGCCTTATCAAAATCAGCAATTTTCTTCATTCATCTTCCTCCTCTTTATCATAAAAATTATCATACCCTTGCAACGCCCATCTTAACGTCTTCACCATTTATGTTCCAATCCTTGATGAAGCCGTTTGTCTCTCCGCTAATAACAGAATCTGCAAGAACAGCAGTTCTTATCACATCCTTGTTAGCAGCGATGATCTCAGAGATTCTATCATTTCCTTCAACGTAAACATTGATCCTGTCAGTAACATCGAAGTCTGCTTCCTTACGCATTGACTGAATCTTGGAAATGATCTCTCTTACATAACCCTCCTCGATAAGTTCAGGTGTAAGCCTTGTATCGAGAACGACGGTTACATAGTTATCACCCTCTGTTACAAAATCATCTGACTTTGCAACTTCTATAAGAAGATCCTCTTCAAGAAGAGAAATCTCTGTGTCATTTACTGTAAATGTAAGTGCTCCTGTTTCCTTAAGTGTCTTCATGGCAGCATTACCATCTACATTTGCAAGGTATTCCTTGATGCCTCCAAGGCACTTTCCATACTTAGGACCAACAGTTCTGAGCTGCGGCTTGAAAATGTATGTAGAGAACTCTGAAACGTCTTCCTTCCACTCAACATTCTTGATGTTAAGCTCATCCTTGATGATATCAACGAAGAATGCAGGAAGCTCCTTATCAGACTTAATGAACATATTAGCTATAGGCTGTCTGTTCTTGATGTTTGAGGTATTTCTTGCTGCACGTCCGAATACAACGCACTTAAGAACCTCATCCATGTTGTCCTCGAGTTCCTTATCGATAAGTTTTTCATCTACCTCCGGATAGTCGCAGAGGTGGATGCTTATAGGAGCGTCCTTATCAATATTTCTTACAAGATTCTGATAGATGCTCTCTGTAAGGAATGGAACCATAGGGGCTGCAACCTCACAGATTGTTACAAGAGCTGTATAAAGAGTCATGTAAGCATTTATCTTGTCCTGAGGCATATCCTTAACCCAATATCTCTCACGGCAGCGTCTTACATACCAGTTACTCATATCATCCACGAACTCAGCAAGAACCTTTGCTGCTTCAGGAATCCTGTAATTGCCAAGCTGCTCATCAAATGCCTTAACTGCTGAGTTAAGCTTGCTGAGAAGCCATTTATCCATAACTGAAAGCTTATCATATTCAAGGCTGTATTCCAGCGGATTGAACTGATCTATCTCAGCATAGAGTGTATAGAATGCATATGTATTCCAGAGAGTTCCCATGAACTTTCTCTGTCCCTCGAGAACTGCGTCCTCGTGGAATCTGTTAGGCAGCCAAGGTGCTGAGTTGGTATAGAAATACCATCTGATAGCATCTGCGCCGTACTTATTAAGTGCTTCCATCGGATCAACTGCATTTCCCTTAGACTTACTCATCTTCTGTCCATCCTTATCCTGAACGTGACCAAGTACGATAACGTTCTTGTAAGGAGCCTTGTTGAAGAGAAGTGTTGACTCAGCCATAAGTGAATAGAACCATCCTCTTGTCTGGTCAACTGCCTCTGAGATAAAGTCAGCCGGGAAGTTGTCCTCGAAGATGTCCTTGTTCTCAAATGGATAATGCCACTGTGCAAATGGCATCGCACCTGAATCGAACCAGCAGTCGATAACCTCAGGTACTCTCTTCATAGGAAGTCCTGATTCAGGATCATCGATGATGACTGCATCAACAAATGGTCTGTGAAGCTCGATATCTTCAGGAACAGGAAGCTTCTCGCCATTCTCGCCAAGGATATAGCCCTTCTCACGAAGTTCAGCTATACTTCCGATAGAGATCTGATTGCCGTTCTCTGCACACTCCCAGATATTGAGCGGAGTACCCCAGTAACGGTTACGTGAGATTCCCCAGTCCTGAACGTTCTTCAGCCACTCGCCGAAACGTCCCTTACCGATACCTTCCGGTATCCAGTTAACTGTATTATTATTTGCAACCATTTCATCAGAAACAGCTGTCATCTTTATAAACCATGACTCTCTTGCATAGTAGATGAGTGGTGTGTCGCATCTCCAGCAATGTGGATAGTCATGCTCGAACTTAGGTGCAGCGAAGAGAAGTCCTCTCTCCTCAAGGTCAACAAGTACCTTTGGATCTGCATCTTTAACGAAGAGACCTGCAAATGGAGTCTCCTCTGTCATATTACCTTTTCCGTCTACGAACTGGATAAATGGTCCATCGTACTTACGTCCAACACGTCCGTCATCCTCACCGAATGCAGGAGCGATATGAACGATACCTGTACCATCTTCCATAGTAACGTATCCGTCACATACAACGAAATGAGCCTTCTTGTGCTGCTTTGCAGCCTTCTCTCCTGCGCATGCGAAGAGCGGCTCGTACTCTTTATATTCAAGCTCTGAACCCTTGTAAGTCTCAAGGATCTCATATGCCTTGCCATCTGCATTTGCAGTAAACTTGGCATTTCCTTCCTTATCCTTAATATCAAGGAGTCCGCCGATAACCTTATCAAGAAGTGCCTCGGCAAGAACATATGTATAACCATCAACTGCCTTAACCTTTACGTAGTTCTCATCAGGATTTACGCAAAGATAAGTATTTGAAGGAAGTGTCCATGGTGTTGTTGTCCATGCAAGGAAATAGTACTGCTCAGCTGCATCAGGATCTATAGCCTTGAATCTTACTACTGCAGAACGCTCCTTAACTGTCTTATAACCCTGGGCAACCTCGTGGCTCGAAAGCGGAGTTCCGCAGCGAGGACAGTAAGGTACAACCTTGAAGCCCTTGTAAAGGAGACCCTTGTCCCAGATAGTTTTAAGTGCCCACCATTCAGACTCTATATAATCATTATGGTAAGTTACATAAGGATCATCCATATCAGCCCAGAAACCAACCTTGCCGGAGAACTCCTCCCACATGCTCTTGTACTGCCATACAGACTCCTTACATTTACCGATGAACGGCTCGATGCCGTATTCCTCGATCTGCTCCTTACCGTTTATTCCAAGTTCTTTCTCAACCTCAAGTTCAACAGGGAGGCCGTGTGTATCCCATCCTGCCTTACGGATTATCTTGTGTCCCTTCATTGTCTGATATCTAGGGATCATATCCTTGATAACTCGTGTAAGTACATGGCCGATGTGCGGCTTACCATTTGCTGTTGGAGGTCCGTCATAGAAAGTATAAGTCGGAAGCTCCTTCTTCTCATCAATACTCTTCTCAAAAACTTTGTTTTCATTCCAAAACTTAAGAACCTTATCCTCATTCTCAGTAAAGTTAAGTTTTGTCGAAACCTTGTCGTACATAATTGGATATCCTTTCATCTCTAAGTATTATCTGCTCTCTCTTCTCTTGTCCGGATCACTGATCCTTCTTCGGAGCAGACTTTACGAAATATGATTTGCAGATAATTTGCGCGCTATATATCCACAATCTTGCAATAGTATACCACTTTGCAAGGTGTTGGTCAAATAAAAAGGGCGGAATACGTGGTATTCGCGCCCTTTTTCAAGTGATTTTTTCATATCATCAGTTAATCCGGTATACATAATTATCTTTTATTTTTATCTTTTCAAAGCCTTCGGGAATATAATTACAGCAGTTCCTCAACTGCCTTGAATACCTTTTCCATTCTCTCCGTCGGCTCAAATCTGGCAACAACAGTTCCTTCTCTGTCTATCAGAAACTTTGTAAAATTCCATTTGATATCCGGAGTATTTTTATAGTCCTTATCCATCGCTCTCAGGACAGCAGTCATGCCGATACCTTTCGGAGTTATTCCGAAGCCATCAAAGCCCTTCTGCTCTTTAAGGAATTTAAAAAGCGGGATGGCATTTTCTCCATTTACATCAGACTTTTTCATTCTCGGAAATGTTGTATGATAATTGATCGTACAGAATTCATTTATCTCTTCGTCAGTTCCCGGAGTCTGATCAGCGAACTGATTACATGGAACATCAATTATCTCAAACCCCTTATCATGCAATTTTTTATACATTGACTCAAGGTCCTTATACTGAGGTGTGAAACCACAGCCCGTAGCTGTATTTACAACAAGGACTACTTTACCTTTAAAATCAGCAAGACTTATCGTCTCACCCTTTGTGTTTTCTACTGTAAGATCATAAAAACTATTCATACGGCCTCCTCCTGTATCTGTATCCCAGCCGGATTCATGTTATGTCAACCTTCAACTGTCCTTCAAAAAAATCATAAATATCAAAAAGCTTCAAAATCCTTAAAACTTTTCGTTAACCTTCAGCATCCTTTAATTTCACATTAATGCTCTTTAGAACGGATCACACCTTCCCTGTCTCTATGATAGTATTCGACGTATCAACCCGGTTATCTTCCATGATCACTTCACCAATAGAATCCGCACGTATCACTCCGCCCTTTGGATTCTTAATGCTGTCAATATGGCCTTTTACCTCAACATCGCAGGTAGAATATTCAAAAGCAAGAGTAGTATTCAGCGTTCTGCAGTTTCTCATAACGAGATTTTCAATGTAGCAGAGCCCCTGAAGACTTTCTATAGTACAGTTGATAAATGTAAGATTCTTTGAATTCCACCCGAGATATTCTGCAGAGATAAATGAATCATAAACGGTTACATTTTCGCTGTTCCAGAATGCGTCCTTGGTCATAAGTCTTGAGTCATGGATCTCAACATTTTTCACATCGTCAAATGAATATTTTCCAACCAGCTCAAGTCCGTCTGCCCTGATATTGCTGCAGTTCATAGCAAAATAATCTCCCCGTGCGTACACATTTTTCATTCTGATATCATCACAGAACCAAAGTGTTTCGGGACCATTTGTGAAGCTGACATCTGTAAGTTCTATATCTCTGCATCTTCTTATATTCTTAGGCGAATCGATGGTCGATCCGGAAATCTTCAGATTCTGAGTATACCAGAAGCCTGCCCTGACGCCTTCAAAAAACATGCAGTTCCTTATATCAATGTTAGCGCTGTACCAAAGAGGATATCGCCATTTAAACATACTGTTCTCTACTGTGATATCCTTACTTTCCTTAAGGGGCGACTCTCCATCCATAAATGTACAATTATTTATATCAAGGTCAATCGCCTGATAAAGCGCCCTCTCACCTGTGAAGATCTGCTGTTTTAATACCTGTCTTTCACTCATAAAAAACTCCTGTTCGAAAAGTAAAATTCATTTGTATTATACCACGTTCTGTGCCGTATAACCATCTAATTCTAAAAAAACAAATACCGCCGGTTGTCCGACGGTATCTGTTTTGCTGTGAGGGGGGGATATTATGAAACAAAAAGCAAAATCTTATCTTTTCGGTCTGCTCAACTGATCATTAGTCAATTGAGATAGTAACCTTAGCCTCTTCCTTTGGCTCTTTCTTAGGAATATCAATTGTGAGGATTCCATTGTTGAATCCGGCCTTGATGCCTTCTGCATTGATGTCTTCGCCAACGAAGTAGCTTCTCTGTCTTACTCCATTGTATCTTTCTCTGCGGATGTATCTCTTCTTTGCAGCACCTTCTGCATTCTCTTCTGTCTTTGGAGCATGCTCAGCCTTAACTGTAAGGTAGTTATCCTTAAGCTCGATCTTTACCTCGGATTTATCAAATCCAGGAAGCTCAACTGTAAATGTATAACCCTTTTCAGTTTCCTCGATATCTGTTCTTACATTGGCAGTTCTCTTTGGCTGCTCCGGCTTTCTTCCTGTATCGCATGCACATCCTCTGTCAGCAGCACCTCCGAAAAGCTCATCTAAAAAATCCTCTACAAAACCATCATTAAAAATATTTGTGTAATACATAATCTTATTCTCCTTTCGAACTGTAAGTGTTTTTTCATTTAAGTTTCTCAACTTGTTTATGTTATATCACTTTTGTTAGCACTCGTCAAGAGTGAGTGCTAACAAATTTTGTGAAATATCTGTGATAACATGTTGCCTGTATGAAAAACCTTTTAAAACGCGGCAATCCGCTTGTCATCACAGAACTTCAAACAAAAAAAATGCGCAGCAGTCTTTCAACCACTACGCATTTAACATCATTATTATATATTTCATCAGCTGATCATATAGTGCAGACTTCCTGATCACAGTTTAAACGCTGCGCATCCGTGTGCCGGAAGCTTCATGCTTATCGTTTCCTGATCAACCGATAATCTCTCTCCTGTCCAAAAATCCGCGATATTCTGCTTTACAGTCTCACTACCGCTTACGGTAAGATCAGAAATCTTTACGCTTACTGTTCTCTCTTCATCCGACAGATTGAAAAGTGCTGCAAAATGATCACCATTTGCATCATTTTTAGCCTCCCATACTGCCTCTTCTTCATTTCTAAGGATCTGATGAGGTCTGTTCTCAGGAGATAACATCGAAAGGATCTGTCTGTTGGTAAGAAGTTCAACTGTCCACTCATCCATGAGAGGAAGCTCGCTGCCTATCATAAGAGGTGAACCGAATATACACCAGAGAGTAAGCATTGTTTTCTGCTCGTCCTTGGTAAAGTTCGATCTCCACTCATTTCCGAAGCCCTTTCCCATGACGCCTATAGGAAGCATATCACAGTCCGGATAACAGCCCTTCGATACATGATCCTGCCACAGCTCGCAGCGTCTGAACATATCCAGAAGAAGCGGCCACTGATCCCAGAGATCATCTGTTATACGCCACATATTTGCATATTTCTTATAATGCCATGAATGCTCTATAAGAGCCGGTCCCGGTGATAGTGAGAGCACTATCGGTCGGCCGCATTTGTCGATAGCCTTAGCAAGCATTTCAATCTCATGCTTTCCTGAATAAGGAGCATGAGGATATGCATTTGTATTGCAGATATCATCGCATTTGATATAATCAACGCCCCATCCGGCGTAAAGCTCTATGATTGAATCATAATAAGCCTGACCGGCCTGAGAATCCCTGACTCCGTACATATCCGGATTCCACCTGCATATTGAAGAAGGATCAGCGATATCATCAGCAGTCACATCCGTTCCAAGAACTGCCCCATGAGAATGAGCCGCATTTCTTGGGATTCCCCTCATGATATGGATTCCGAATTTAAGCCCCTTAGAATGAACGTAGTCCGCAAGAGGTTTAAAGCCTGCGCCGTCGCGCGATGACGGAAATCTGTCAGGATCCGGCAAGAGGCGTGAATATTCATCCATATAAAGTGTTGAAAATGGTATATACTGATACTCGCTTCTCCTGCTGCCGGCATCTTTAGCGTACCATTCAATATCTACTACAACATATTCCCAGCCGTATTCCAGAAGCTTGTCCGCCATGTAGTCGGCATTTCTCTTCACATCAGCTTCTGTTACAGTGGTGTCATAATAATCATAGCTGTTCCATCCCATCGGAGGAAGCGGAGCGAAATCATTTTTATTCATCCTAATCTACTCTCTTCCTGCCCCAGAAGAACAGTGCAACCGTTCCAGGGCCTGTATGACATCCGATTGTTGCGCCTATAGGGAATATCCTTACCTTTCCCTTCATCTTAGGAAACTCAGCCTCGATCAGCTTCATTACTGCTTCAGCATCCTCCAGGCAGTCCGAATGTGAGATAAAGCATGTATCATCATAATCGGTTCCCTTCTCGGCATCTTCCTTCATTTTATCAACAAGTCTTCTGATAACCTTTTTCTTGGTCCTGATCTTTTCTCTCGGAATAAGCCTTCCCATATAATCTACATTTAACAGAGGGCATATACTGAGAACTGTTCCGATAAAGCCCGCTGTCTTGCTGACTCTTCCACCCTTGATATAAAATGTAAGATCGGTTGAGAAGAACCAGTGCACTGCACGAAGCTTATTCTCCTCAGTCCAGGCATACAGCATTTCTATGCCCATGCCCTTATCCCTTAAGTCTGCCATTTTGTCCAGAAGAAGGCCGAAGCCTGATGATGCAGCCATTGAATCCACTACATATATCTTTCTGTCAGGATATTTTTCTCTCAGTTCATTTGCTGCAAGTACAGCTGAATTATATGTTCCGGAAATGCCCGTTGACAGCGTAACATGGATCAGATCCCTTCCTGAATCAAGTATCCTTTTAAAATGATCAAAATAATCACCGATACTGATCTGGGAAGTCTTTGAATCCTCACCTGCGAGCATTCTTTCATACAGATCATGCGGCGCTACAGATACTCCAAAGTCATCCTTGTACTGTGTCCCCCCAAGTTCGTAATTAAATTCTATATATTCAATATTACGTCTTTCCAGCCAGGATTTACTGAGATCTGCAGATGAACATCCGCTAATAACATATTCTGCCATTTAACACCTCACCTAAAATACTGTTTTTTGTCATTGATTAATGACAATACTAAATTTGATTTTATCATATCGCAAACTGCTTAACAACCCAAAAAAGCATCACTTTCTTTACAAGATAAGCATAAAAAAACAGACATTTGCATAAACTTTTTAATTTATGAAATGTCTGTCTGATTGATGGTTTTATTGATTATATTATTGTTTTTTATCGTTCATTGTGGATTATGTAAACCAATGGTCCACAAAATCCCACATGCTCCTTAAACTATTTTGTAAGCTTGCCAAGTTCAGTAACAAGTTCCGGAATAGTTGTCTCAAAATCAACGCCGTACCATGGCTTCTCAGGATTCTCTATAGTAGTCTTGATAGTATCTGCTGTGTAATCAGCAGCGAGCTTAAATGCCTGATCAAGTGAAAGTCCTCTTGTAAGAGCACCTACAGAAACGCTGGCGAAGATATCGCCTGTTCCATGGAACATTGCATCTACTCTGTCATTCTGATATGTGAAGTACTGGTCAGTCTCTGTATCATAGCCGTAAACGCCTGTCTTACCCTCTGAAAGTGAAACGCCTGTAAGAACAACCTTCTTGGCACCAAGCTTTGCAAGCTTTCCGAGAAGAGTCTTTACATACTCCTCATCATATACTTCCTTATACTCTGTATCAGTCATGAAGCATGCTTCAGTGATATTTGGCACGATGATATCTGCCTTGCCGCAAAGAACTGCATTTTCCTTTGCATAAGCTTCATCAAATGCAGGATAAAGCTTTCCGTTATCAGCCATTACAGGATCGATGAAGATAAGTGTATCTTCTGTCTTGAACTCATCAAATATCTTCTTTACTATCTCAATCTCCTCAGCTGATCCAAGATAACCTGTATAGATGGCGTCAAACTTAACGCCTTCTGCCTTCCAGTGATCTGTGATCGGAACAAGCTGATCCATAAGATCCTTAACAGTAAAATTCTTGAACATTGTATGTGTAGACAGAACTGCCGTAGGAAGTATTACAGTCTCAACGCCCATTGCTGAAATGATAGGCAGCGCAACGGTTGTAGAGCATTTTCCAAGACAAGAGATATCCTGTATTGTTAAAACCTTCTTCATTATAAATTGCCTCCTGAAACAAAAATATTCTTTTCCAAAATAGTGTCTGTATATTCTTTCGACACTCAAATAATTATATTATAAGTTTATCATATGTCAATTTATTAATATATATGCAGGCTATTCAACTTTTTTATATCCAAATATACGATTTTGCTATCCCTTGATTGCATCCTGGTTTAGCTTTCCCATGCATTATAAAAGCGGCAACCTTAAAGATTACCGCTGACTATCATTATAATTTATTTTTGTCACAAATCTGTATAAGCATATCATATGTAATGCCCTGAGCCTTATTAAAGGACCATACAAGATGTCTTTCCTCCGGAGAAAATGCCCCTCTTACATCCATGATACATTGATATGCGCCTTCTACAGGAGCCTCCGGCATATTTTCATTTCCGAAAATGGCAGTTTTCCCTGCCGCCTTATATATTGCCCTGTTAATGGCCGAGATTATCCGTTCATTCATCCGGCGGATTCTTTCATGAAAAGCTTCCTCAAGCAAAGCGACTCCCGGAAGAATATCCTCCAGACTGTAAAGCAAGGATCTTATATAAAATGATAACGAAGAAAAAAGCTGACTGCATACTCCGCAGCATACCACAACTTCTGCAGCTTCTTTTGGGATAAGATCATTTAAGTCTTTTTCTTTGCTTATAAGCTTTTCCTCCAGCGTATCAATCTCTGTTAAGAGCGCTTCGCGGAAGATCTCCGTCTGGTGACATTTACCGGCCTCTCTTGCATGCTCCATCAGCCTGTCGCAGAATCCCTCCATATCATCTTCACTGATACCGGTAAGAGATGCTTCTTTGCATGTAACCTTATCCCTCAGATCTTCAGGAAGCATATTCACAGCCCCCGCGGTTGCCTCTTTATCGATATCAAGAAGTATCACTCTCCCGGCCGCTGCCGCAATTCTGCAAAGATCAATATCATTACAATGTCCTGCGCCAATGATCATCACGCTTTCAGGGTCTCTGTCAAGAATCATTTCCGTTAGCTCTGTACGGTACGGTGCCCAGTCCTCCCGGGCATTTTTCATTATGAACTTTTCCTTTATCTGCTGATAGATGCTCATTTTACACTCTTCTTTATACTCTTAAAGTTTTAATCTCATATCCTTATATTTCTGAACCTTATCTTCAAAACCCAGTTTTTTATATAAAGAGTATCCTTCATCAGTTGCAACTAAATCTATTCGGCAAATATGATGTTCTTTGGCATATTCAATCATATTGCTCATGAGTTTCGTACAGATTCCCATGCCGCGATATTTTTCTTCCGTGTATACGCTGAGAACCTCTGAAGCCAAACCGTTCAGGAAAAATGGGTTTGCAGGTTTCTCGATGATCAAAAGATATGCTGCGGCAACGAGCCTGCCCTCCGCTCTAGCTACAAATGCAATTAGTTTATTTCCGAGTTCTCTTTCAAAATAGCCCGGAAGTTGAGCCTCCATACCTTCTTTTTCCTTGTCAGTGATAGAGCCAAAATCATCTATCATATATAGAATCCTAAGCCTGACTAATTCCGGGATATCGCTTATGTTTGCAGTATCGTATATAATTCTTTCCTTATCCATTCGTTTCACCGCTTTCTGCGTCTTTGATCCGATATTTCTGACAAAAAACTCCTAAGGTTTTCTTTTTCAACGGGATACGGGATCAAGTTTGCGCACCACATCGCATGAGTTCTTTCATCCGATATCCAATTGCTGATGTATTCATAATCCCTGTCTATTTCAAACGCACGAATTACCATTTCCATCAGGTTATACCCCCTTTTGAGCATCTTTTATCCTGTAATAATCCTCTGCATCAATTGTAATCTCGATGTGTTCCTTTGCCGATTTTATTTGTTCAAGCAAACAACAGACCTCCACATGGTACTACTTCGAGAAAGCATACTAAATACAGCGGGAAACGTGTTGTTCGCGAAACTGTTGACATTGAACAGTTGCAATATGATTTAGGATTTGAAGAAATAATACCGCCTCAAGATTAATCAGTAATATCTTTCGTAATATAGTCTTCAATCACAAAATCATTATTATTAATTGACTGCAATTTCTGAACTATTTGCTTAATTATGCCAATCATCTCTTCATACGCTGCCTTATATCCATCCTCATCAAAAACGCATGCGCTATCGTCTTCATTAAATGAATAAAAAGAATCATATAGATTTCTTGCTTGTTCATTCAGTTTTTTTAAATCTTCATCGCTATCGATTAATGGATATTTCCTTCTTATAAATCCCTCTTCATCGTATACCCATATAGGGCCATGAAGATACTCATTCATCAATTTGATTGTATACATTATAAATCATCCTTTTAACCCTTAACTGTGTGCACTTTTGACATCAAAACCACTGTCTCGACGTCGTTTTCGTTGAGCAACACCTTGCCACCTGCTTCAGCATCAGAATCTACGCGGGATTTAAATCTGATTCACTTCAAAATGCGGCCATCTTTCTATCATAACCAACGTTCTTCAAATGCTTTATAATGAATCCTGACATAAATCTTGTATTTCCTTCAGCTCATGTCAAATAAAGTCTCAGAAAATCTTTTGAGTTTTTCTAACACCTATCGATTAAGTATATCTGTTACTGAATCAATCAGTTCCTGCCATTCAGGAACTCTTTCGCGAAACAGTTTCCAATCCGCCTTTGATATCTCTACCATAACCCAATCTCCTCAATCTCAAAACCGTTTCAGTTCATCTATCATTGCAGATCTTCTCGGATACTGCGCTCTAAACTTTGCTGCCAGTTCAGCCGCAAGCTCCATGC
>Ga0247611_10000215_pt1 | contig 120610 bp, 83 predicted proteins | sample 177DNAGHGhighgp2_FD_192422 | JGI IMG/M metagenome (GOLD analysis project Ga0247611, IMG submission 192422) | Sheep rumen microbial communities from Palmerston North, Manawatu-Wanganui, New Zealand - 1770 DNA GHGhigh gp2 | ecosystem: Host-associated > Mammals > Digestive system > Stomach >...
CCTGGTCCGTCACCGCCCGTACCCGGGTCGTCCCCGCCCGTGCCTGGGTCGTCACCGCCCGTACCTGGGTCGTCACCGCCCGTACCTGGGTCGTCACCACCCGTTCCAGGGTCGTCACCGCCCGTTCCAGGGTCGTCACCGCCTGTTCCTGGGTCATCACCACCCGTTCCTGGGTCGTCACCGCCCGTACCTGGGTCGTCACCGCCCGTTCCAGGGTCGTCACCGCCCGTACCAGGGTCGTCACCGCCCGTACCAGGGTCGTCACCAGGCTCATTTATAATGGGATAGATATTATAGATGAGTCCTATATCGTCAGAATAAGTGTATTGGTCAACGTTATGATAAGGAGAAAGTGAAGAAAACCTGAAATAACCTCTACAGGCTCCACTCCATCCCCAGTCGAAATGGAAGTAGTCATCCTGGTCGTAGCCATCACAGACAAAAACGTGTCCAGCACCAGTAAGACTTATTCCGTCTACAAGGATCACTCTGCCTTCATCCAGTTCCTGATAGAGAATATCTTCCCACTCTTTCATGGAGCGTGTTCTCATCAGCGTATAGGCTGAGCAATTATATCCCAAAGACCTGAGAAACTTCGGGGTGTTCTCAGTGACGGCCCATGTGCTGGTGGGGGAATAATTGGTTTTTATTCCTTGTCCGACATACCTGACGAGTGCGGCCACAGCCTGGCCCTCAGTGGAATTGTAACTGCTAAGTAGATAATTGTTCTTAATGTTGTCCCAGTCGATTTTTGCCCCGGGCAATGCGGGGATGGTGTCTTTGTCGGCTGTTTTATAGGAAGCCATTGCACCAATGGAGTCGGGGAAATTCCAATGTCCCACAATCTCAGACACGGCTACAGCAACACATCCTGGCTTGCAGAGTGTATCACGGATGAGAGGACCCTGCTTGCTGAACGGACTATCCTGGCTCCAATTGCGCGTGAGTATAGGCTTGATAGGATAGCGTGCAACAGACATGACGCGCCGGGGGCCATCGGCGGAATCAAAGTCTGCCTCGACACCTTGTTCATCGAGCGTCTTCATCTCATGGACATAACGATTGAGAATCGCCTGCAGTCCTTCTGGCATATTGTCAATGTCGATGTTCCCGAAGTCTGAATAACCTAAAATCGGGTAAGTGCGGTCGTCGCCTGACACAATGATATATCCATTTCCATTGGTGGAATTGAATATATAAAAGGCCGGGCCATCGGAATTGGTTAAGCCAGGTGCCCTGAAGGCTTTGCCGGCACTTACCGACATGGAAATGCCTCGCTCATCCATGAAAGACATCGCCTTTTGCAGGGCACTGTTTTCATCGATAGGCAAAGAAAAGAGTTTTGCACAGAATGCAAAACAGAGAAGCAGTAATGTGTTTCTTTTTATCATATCTGTTTATTAGGCCTTAGACTTGCGACAATAACTCCAATTTTCTTGCTGGTTATGGAATTCCGTTTGGGCAATGTTAAGGTAGATCCTTGTTAAAATTTAAAATAGAAAAACAATTATTATCCTAATTTCTGTGAGAGAAGTGCCTTGAGACAAGTACACCATTATTCATAATCTCGGCAAAATTACAATTTTCGAGGCAATTTCTTTATATTTAAGGTGTGCTCTTTCGATAAAGTAGGAAGATTTATGGAAAAATAACATCCATTAACAATTGGGGTGGCTAAAATGAATACTCACCACGCACTTCAACTCCTTGTTGCAAATCGGAAATCAAAGAGGTCAATATGCCTTTTTGTCGGGAATAATCAGAGTGATGGCAGTCTTGAGGATGATTTTGATGTCAAGCCAGAAAGTCCAATTCTCAATATACCAAATATCCTTTTGGATACGCTCCTCCATTTGCCACACTTCCTTGGTCTCACCACGACAGCCAGTCACCTGTGCGTATCCTGTGATGCCGGGGCGACTGAAATGCCGCACCATATATTTGTCGATAATGGTGCCATATTGCTCTGTATGGGTAAGCATGTGCGGACGTGGCCCCACAATACTCATGTCGCCTTTCAACACATTGAAAAATTGTGGAAATTCATCTATGTTGGTCATGCGGATGAAATTGCCAAAAGGAAATTTCCGGGGGTCGTCTTTGGTGGCCTGAAGGGTGTCGGCATCATTGTTGACGTGCATCGAACGGAATTTCAGGCAGATAAACGTCTTGCCGTTCAGGCCTGTGCGCTCTTGCTTGAAGAACAACGGACCTGGGCTCTGGCGCTTGATCATGAAGGCGATTAAAGGAATGAAAGGCAGCAGGATAATGCAGACAATCAAACTGACCACGATATCGAAAGTGCGTTTCACAAACTGGTTGAAAGGAAGTGAAAGAGGCTCGTAGTGGTTGGTGAACACCATCGTCTCGCCCAGTTGCTCGGGCTGGAGGTTGAGCAAGAAGTTGCCCGACATGCGGGGGACATAATAGAAATGGATGATGTTTTTATCGCAAAATTTCATCACCTTCATGATTTCCACACTCTCATCGTGCGACAAACTACAGAACACCTCGTCTATCTTGCTGATTTTCAGTTGTTTTAACTTTCCATCTTGCTCGTCATCATAACTAGGTGCCGCATACTCCTCGGCTATCTGGTTGAAATCATCTATACTGCCCAGATGCTTGATGGACTCAGGACAGTTTTCCATTTCTTCGTCAGCATAATAGCCAAGCACCTTATAGCCGGTAGAGGGGTCGGAGAGAAGATTGCGGTAAAGCATGAGGATGGCTGGGTCGTTGCCGATGAAAATCACACTGCGGGTGTTGCGACCTGCCTGGCGCGACATCTTGATGAGCCCTTTCTCAATGATGCGGCTGCATGAGATGGCGAAAATCTCGACAATGGTGAATATCACCATGAATTTGAACATTCCGCCACTTTCGCCGATGATACGCACAATGAGGAACATGATGACACTCTGCAGGGAGCATAATTTCAGTACTTGTACAAACACCTCGTCCATCGTTGCACGGCGTCGATGGATGATTACACCAACAGATGATTGACTGATAATCATCGAGATGTTGGCCATGATGAAAGTGATACGGGGAGCCGCCTTGAGGTATTTCGGGTATAACTCAGAAAAATATCTGGCTGCAAGAATCAGCAGCAGATTCATTATGATAAAGTCAAGTACAATTACCAGGCCCTTTATCAAATCGTTTCCTGAAGCATATTTCCGTGTTGCCATTTTTGTGTTTTATGACCGCAAAGATAAACAATTTTTTTATAATAATCTCACTTTTGTCTTTTCTTTTTCATAAATCATGCCACTAACTTTCCTAATCTTCAAACTCCAGCATCAGTTGTCCGTCGCCCAGGAGGTTGTAACTACGTCGGTGATAGGGCGTAATGCCAAACTGCCGGATGGCCTCACGGTGTTTCCGGGTGGGGTATCCCTTGTTGCTCTGCCAGTCGTATTGTGGGTATTCCTGGGCTAGACCGTTCATGTAGTCGTCGCGGAAAGTTTTGGCCAGAATGCTGGCGGCGGCGATGGAGAGGTACTTGCCGTCGCCCTTGACAATGGTGGAGTAGGGCAGGTCGTGATAGGGAGTGAAGCGGTTGCCGTCGACGATAATGGCCTCGGGGCGGACTTTCAACTGGTCGAGCGCGCGGTGCATGGCCAGGAATGAGGCACGGAGGATATTGATACGGTCGATTTCCTCGGGGGTGACAATGCCCACTGCCCAGGCCACGGCATCACGTGTGATAATGTCGCGTAGCATGTAGCGTTTCCGCTCGGAGAGTTGTTTCGAGTCGTTCAACTCCGCATTCTCATAGTCTTGTGGCAATATCACAGCCGCGGCATACACACTGCCTGCCAGGCAGCCGCGGCCCGCCTCGTCGCAGCCCGCCTCCACCAATCCTTCATAGTAATGACTTTTCAGCATCGTTTCATCCTAAAATTTTACCCTTGTACGTCTCTATGGTGCAAAAATAGGAAAAAAAAGCCAACAGGGAAAGTCCCTTGTTAAAAAAACAACTCCCCAACAGTAATTTCACGATTTCAAAACGATAGAATCCAAACTTCAAACTCCAAACTAAAATCCGCCACTTCTCCTGATGAAGTGGCGGATTATATGTATTCGGGAATTTCCAGTCTTCAATTTTTATTTCTCCTTTGTCTTCAGATATTCCTCATACTCGTTTCCGGTAGGCTTGAAGTATTTTGCTGCCAACTGTTCGTTGCTGAGTTTCATCTTCACGCTTGCACTTTGAGGGAAGTAACGTCCTGTGAAATCACAGGCGACTTGTACCGTGCCATTGGCAGGGATGTCTTTGCCTGGCTTTGTTTCAAAAGAATACCGTTCAGTCATCATGTCGTGTAAGTCGCAATATCTGAATACCACATTGTAGTCGGAAGCAGAAAAGGCAATATCGGAATTGTTATGGATGATGGCAGCCATGATACCTGAATCCATCATATACTCGATGTCTTTGATGGTCTTGAGTTGTCTGCCAACAGTCAGAGCACCTTGTATTTTCTTGGAAAAATCTGTTGTCACCCATGCTTTGAAGTCCTTGTCACCCATACGCTCAGCCTGTTCCAGGTCGTTGAGTCCGTCTTTCCATTGACCCGTTTTCTTGGCAAAGTCGATGTCTTCGGCAGGCCAGGCGAAGAGACCGTGGGTTTCGTCCACCGTCATCTTTCCGTCCTCAGCCATTGTCACCAGCATGTCTGCATTGCCGAAGTTCACCTTGAACTGACCTGCTGTCTGTGTGGGTTCAACACCGATGCTGTCGGCTGCAAAGGCAAGGGCAAGTGAGTCGGCCTTTGCCACGCCGGGCCAGATGGCTGTGAGAGAGTCCTTCTGATTCTTGCTGACTTTTTCAGCGAAATTGGCGGCAAATTGCCTTACTTGTTCCTCTGGGGTATTGCCAGAGCCACACGAGGAGACGAATACGGCGGATGCAATGAGCACCAGCCCAACGGATAGTTTCATGATTGTTTTCATAATAATAAATTGTGGTAAGTAGTTATTGGTTTATAATTGATTGATTTCCTCTTGTAAGAACTGGAAGAATTGTCCGATATGATAGCCATCAATGAAGCGGTGGTTGACGGTGACGGTGATATTCAGTATCCAGCGGCCATCACGCCTGACGTATTTTCCCCAATTGATACGGGGTATGGCATCATCAGGATCTTCCATCCCGGGATTGGAAATGCACGTCGTGTCAAGGGTCGGGGCGCAGGAGAAGTAAGCCACGTTGGGAATATCGCCCAGACCACCAAAGAGTTGGTCTTGATGGGCAATGGCGTCGGATGTCGCTTTTATATACTCCTGTAGTGTACCCTTGAAAGGTGCCGTATGGTAGCGGAAGATGTCTTCCTCTGGACGTTTGTGGGTAAAATTCGTGTGGATGATGTCATATTTCACAACACGCCCTTCCTTGATTCTATATTGAAAATTCTCTATCCTATTCAGGCTCTTGGTGGAAAGATAAATGATAGAGAGGTAGAACGACAAGCCATGTTTCCGCTTGTATTCTATCAAATTGGTCACATCAATATTGGCCGCTACAAAATAATGCGGTAATTGAAGGCGGGAGAAATGCGAAAAAAGTTCCCGTCTCTTCCAACTGTTGATGTCTATTTCTCTATACATTTGCTTTTTTCAATCTTATTCAGTTCCCTTTGTCTTCAGATAATCCTCATACTCGTTTCCGGTGGCTTTGAAGTATTTATTGAAGAGTTGCTCGTTGGAGAGTTTCATTTTCACGCGTGCCTCAATGGGAGAGTTGTGTAAGCCCCAATAACAGGTTACCTGTACAGTATCTTTGGCTGAGATGTCTTTGCCTGGCTTTTCTTCATCAGAAATATCCTCCATGCCACCATAAAGAGTTCCAATTTTGAAAATCACTTGATAGTCGGTGCCAGAGATGTCAATGTCGGAGTTGTTGCGGATGATGGCAGCCATGATACCGGGTTCAGGTGGGTTTACTTGGTCTTTAATCATTATGATTTTTTTCTCCGCCTTCAGGGCATCTTGCATCTTTTTAGAAAAGTCTGCTGTCACCAATGTTTTGAATTCCTTGTCACCCATGCGTTCTGCCAGTTCCAGGTCATTGAGGCCGTCTTTCCATTGACCTGTTTTCTTGGCAAAGTCGATGTCTTCGGTAGGCCAGGCGTAGATACCGTGGGTTTCGCCCACTGTCATCTTTCCGTCCTCAGCCATTGTCACCAGCATGTCGGCATTGCCGAAATTCACTTTGTACTGACCTGCTGTCTGTGTGGGTTCCACACTGATGCTGTCGGCGGCAAAGGCAAGGGCAAGCGAGTCGGCCTTTACCACGTCGGGCCAGATGGCTGTAAGAGAGTCTTTTTGATTCTTGCTGACTTTCTCAGCGAAATTGATGGCAAATTGTTTCACTTGTTCCTCTGGGGTGGCACTTTTTTCACAAGAAGAAACGAAAAAGGCCAATGCGACAAGCGTCAATCCAATTGATACTTTTGATGTTGCTTTCATAATAATAAAAAGTGGTATTAGTTTTTATTTTTCGATTTGTTTGCAAATATAGGCATTTTCTTTTTTTTCCAATGATTTTTTGCACAAAAAAAATGATTGTGCAAAAAATCATTGGGGAAAAATGTTGTCTCAACGTGATAGCCTATGCATCAGAACATTCTGCTCACGCGTTGAATGCCCTCGACCAGCGCATCCACTTCCTCACGGGTGTTGTAGATGGCGAAGGAGGCTCGCACGGTGCCTAAGATACCCAGGCGGTCCATCAGGGGCTGGGCGCAGTGATGTCCGGTGCGTACGGCGATACCCAGGCGGTCGAGCAGGGTGCCCATATCCAGGTGGTGGATGTCGCCTACAAGGAAACTCACCACGGCATCTTTGTCAGGCGCGGTGCCGAAAAGTCTCATGCCGTCGATTTCCATCATGCGCTCCATACAGTAGCGGGTGAGGTCGCGCTCATGTGCTTGAATGGCGTCCATTCCTATCTGTTCCAGATAATTGATGGCAGTGGCCAGTCCGTGTGTAGCCACATAGTCGGGGGTACCGGCCTCGAACTTGAATGGCAGTCGCTCAAAGACCGTCTTCTCAAACGTGACACTCTCAATCATCTCGCCGCCACCTTGATAGGGTGGCAGACGGTCGAGCCATTCCTCTTTTCCATAGAGCACTCCCACTCCCGTAGGCCCATACATCTTGTGGCCACTGAAGGCAAAGAAGTCACAGTCTATTGCCTGAACGTCGATTTTGGTGTGTGGCGCACTCTGTGCTCCGTCGATGAGCACGGGCACGCCATGGTCGTGTGCAATACGGATGATGTCGGCCACGGGATTGACGGTGCCCAGCACATTGCTCACATGGGCGATGCTCACGATACGTGTGCGCTCATTGAAAAGCCGTTCGTATTCGTCCATTATCAATTCGCCCTGGTCGTTGATGGGAATCACCCGTATGGCGATACCCTTGCGGGCAGCCTGCAGTTGCCACGGCACAATGTTGGAATGATGCTCCATGGTTGAGACAATCACCTCGTCGCCCTCCCGCATCATTCCATCAGCAAAAGAACTGACCACCAGGTTGATGGCCTCGGTGGTGCCACGTGTGAAGACGATTTCCTCGGTCTTGGCGGCATGGATGAACTGGCGCACTGTCTCCCGGGCGGCTTCGTGCAGGTCGGTGGCCTGCTGCGAGAGGTAGTGGACACCTCGGTGGACGTTGGCATTCACATTCAGGTATTCCTCGCGCATGGCATCGAGCACACACAGAGGTTTCTGGGTGGTGGCGGCATTGTCGAGATACACCAGCGGACGGCCATAGACCGTTCTCGACAGGATGGGGAAGTCTTTTCTGATTGTTGATATGTCCATGGATGATTTTATTTGCAGAGTTTGCAGCCCTCACATTTGCTGAGTTCGCCACGGAAACGTTTCTCCACGAGGTAATGAAGTCGGTCGCGGAGGGGCTCGAGTTGGATTTTGTCGATTACCTCATTGACAAAAGCGTTTTGCAGGAGCAGGCGGGCCTCGCGTAGGCTGATGCCTCGTTGCTGCATGTAGAAGAGCGCGGCGTCGTTGAGTTGGCCTACTGTGCTGCCGTGCGAGCATTTCACGTCGTCGGCGTAGATTTCCAGCATGGGCTGGGTGAACATCCGGGCCTCGCGGGTGGCGCACAGGTTCTGGTTCACTTCCTCCGAGTTGGTCTGCTGGGCATTGTGGCGCACCAGCACCTTGCCGGCAAAGGCTCCCGTGGAGGCTTCGTCGAGCACGTATTTGTAGAGTTCGTGGCTGGTGCAGTGGCCCACCTGATGGTCGATGAGCGTGTTGTTGTCCACATGCTGTGTCTTGTCAGAGATGACGCATCCGTTGAGCCAGCATTCAGCCCCTTCACCTTTGAAGAGCAGGTCGGTGCGGTTGCGTGTGATGCCGTTGTGCAGCGTGATGGTGTTGTGGCTGGCCCGGCTGTTGGCCTGCAGTTCGATGTAGGTGTTGCTTACAAGTGCGTTCTTGTTGTGTGTCTCCTCCAGGCTGTAGATTTCGAGCGAGGCGTTTTCTCCCACGAAAGTCTCAGTCACCTGTGTGGTGAGGAAGGGGCGGTCGTCGGCGGCATGGTCGCAGAAGAGCAATTTGACGTGGGCTCCCTCTTCCAGAATGATAAGCACGCGGCGGTTTACCATCAGGTCGACGTCAGAGCGAAGAATATTGATGACTTGGATGGCACGGTTCACCACCACGTTTTTGGGCACATATACCAGTAGCCCGTCTTGTGCGAGCAGCGTGTTGAGTGCGGTGATACTGTCCTCGCCGGTGTCGGCCAGTGTCGCGTAATGCCGGCCTACGAGGTCGGGGCGCTGTTGGGCTACGTTGCGCAGGGAATCTACAATCACTCCCTCGGGTAGTTTTCCTTTGGGTGTGACCTTGTCGTAGAAGGCGTCGTTGACTACAAAGTACAACAGCGTGCTCAGGTTGGGGACATCGCAGCGAAAGGCATCGTAGGGATTGACCGGAATCTCCAGACGGTTGAGGTTCAGGCCGTAGTCGGGAGCAAAGAGTTTCTCGATGTCGGTGTATTTGTAGCGTTCCACCTTTTTGGTGGGAAACCCTTTGGCACGCAGATGCTCCAGCGCACGCTCACGCACGTTGTTCATGACCTCCGACGAGTGGCGGCAAATCATGTCGCGGCATTGCTCGTAGAGTTGGATGTATTGCTGCTCGCTACTCATGGGCTTCGGTTTTGATCCAGTCGTAGCCTCTTGTCTCTATCTCCTTGGCCAGTTCTGGGCCGGCGGTCTTCACGATTTGTCCCTGGTACAGCACGTGCACCACGTCGGGGCGTATCATGTCGAGCAAGCGCTCGTAGTGGGTGATGACAATGGCGGCGGTCTCAGGACTCAGCATCTTGTTCACCCCCTGGGCCACGATGCGCATGGCGTCGACATCCAGTCCTGAGTCTGTCTCGTCGAGGATGGCAAGGCGTGGCTCGAGCATGGCCATCTGGAAGATTTCATTGCGCTTTTTCTCTCCGCCGCTGAAACCCTCGTTCACCGAGCGGTGGGCCAGTTTGCTGTCCAGTTCCACTATTTTGCGCTTCTCACGCATCAGTTTCAGAAACTCCGTGGCATTGAGCGGTTCCAGCCCTTGATACTTGCGCTTCTCGTTGATGGCGGCTTTCATGAAATTGGTCATCGACACGCCGGGGATTTCCACCGGATATTGGAACGAGAGAAACAGTCCCTCGTGAGCGCGGTCCTCGGGCTTCATCTCCAGCAGATTCTTGCCGTTGAACCAAGCCTCGCCCTCAGTCACCTCGTAGAGGGGGTTGCCCACCAGGACGGCTGAGAGTGTGGACTTGCCGGAGCCGTTGGGCCCCATGATGGCGTGTGTCTCGCCAGCATTGATGGTCAGGTTGATTCCCTTGAGTATTTCCTTGCCGTTGATGGAGGCATGAAGGTTCTTGATTGTAAGCATAATATTGAACGTCTGTAAATACTTTTAGTGTCAGAAGAAAAGTATATCGATAAGCGTATTGACGATACAGCCACCCAGTGACATGTTCTCTAAGGGCTCGTAGAAGAGTGGGGGAGGGTCGGGCACCATGTATGGCCCGCACTTGAAGGGAGACATGTCTATCAGATGGGGTCCGGTCTCATTGGCATGAACCATCGTCCAGTGATTCTGATGGGCATTGGCATGCATATTCCATCTTTTGGCAGCGTATGGCTCAAAACGGGAAGTCAGAGACATCATGATAGAGTCGGTCTTCTGAAACAAGTCCGTTTGGACGGCGTTTGTCTGTTGCAACGGATGATACTGCACACTAAATGATTGTGCCGACAGTTGTGTTGCAACAGATATGAAAACCAATGACAATATAATTGTTTTGACGTGTCTCATCCTACGGTTCCCTCCAGTGACACAGCCAGCAGTTTTTGTGCCTCGACGGCAAACTCCATGGGCAGTTTGTTGATGACTTCCTTGGCGTATCCGTTCACTATCAGTCCCACAGCCTGCTCGGTGGGTATGCCGCGCTGGTTGCAGTAGAAAAGTTGGTCCTCACTGATTTTCGATGTGGTGGCCTCATGCTCCACGATGGCCGTGTCGCAGTGGATATCCATATAGGGGAAAGTGTGGGCACCACAGTCGCTGCCCAGCAGCAGCGAGTCACAACTGCTGTAGTTGCGGGCATTCTCTGCGCTTTGTGTGGCGCGCACCAGTCCGCGGTAGGAGTTTTGGGAGTGCCCTGCGGAGATGCCTTTCGAGATGATGGTACTGCGGGTGTTGCGGCCGATGTGAATCATTTTGGTGCCAGTGTCGGCCTCCTGGTAGTTGTTGGTCACCGCCACGCTGTAGAACTCTGCCTGCGAGTTGTCGCCGCGGAGCACGCACGATGGATATTTCCAGGTGATGGCGCTGCCCGTCTCCACCTGCGTCCATGAGAGTTTGGAGCCTACCCCGCGCAGGTCGCCGCGCTTGGTCACCAGGTTGAGCACACCGCCGCGTCCGTTCTCGTCGCCGGGATACCAGTTCTGAACGGTGGAGTATTTCACCTCGGCCCGGTCGTTGACAATGATTTCCACAATGGCGGCATGCAACTGGTTCTCGTCGCGCATGGGAGCGGTGCAGCCTTCCAGGTAACTGACATAACTGTCGTCGTCGGCCACGATGAGCGTGCGCTCAAACTGTCCCGTGTTGCGGGCATTGATGCGGAAGTAGGAACTCAATTCCATGGGGCATCTTACTCCTTTGGGAATATAGACGAAAGAGCCATCACTGAACACCGCGCTGTTGAGAGCGGCGTAGAAATTGTCGCGGTAGGGTACCACGGTGCCCAGATACTGGCGCACAAGGTCGGGGTGATTGCGGATGGCCTCGCCGATAGAGCAGAAAATGATGCCTTTCTCGGCCAGTTTCTCCTTGAATGTGGTCTTCACCGAGACGGAGTCCATGATGGCGTCGACAGCGGTCCCACTTAGGGCAAGACGCTCCTCAAGGGGGATGCCCAGTTTGTCGAAGGTCTTTTCCAACTCGGGGTCTATCTCCTTGTTCTTGGGTTTCCGGGCCATGGGGTCGGCATAGTAAGAGATGGCCTGATAGTCGATGGGGGGCAGTGTGACGTGCCCCCAGGTGGGTTGGGTCAGGGTCTGCCAGTGGCGAAGGGCACGGAGCCTGAACTCAAGCATCCATTCTGGCTCTTCCTTCTTGCTGGAGATGAGTCGCACAACATCCTCGTTGAGACCCTTCTCTATGATTTCGGTATGCACGTTGGTGGTGAAGCCGAATTCGTATTTCTGCTCCGCCACCTGTCTTACAAACTTGTTCTTCTCGTCTTTCATCTTTTAATACCCCCTGCCGCCTCTGTTCGAGAGGGCAGGGGGTGGAATTGTTTTTAGAGGTGAGTGGTGAGAGGTAAGGGGTGAGTGGTGAGAGGTGAGAGGTGAGGGGTGAGAGCGGAAACTTATAGTTTCTGCTGGACCTCTATCTCCATGAAGGTCTCGATGATGTCGCCTACCTGGATGTCGTTGAAGTTGACAAGCGAGATACCGCATTCCAGACCAGTGGCCACTTCCTTGGCATCGTCCTTGTAACGTTTCAGGGCGTCGATGTTGGCGGTGTGGATGACGATACCGTCGCGCACCACGCGGGCCTTGTCTTTGTTGTGGACCTTGCCCTCGGTCACCAGACCACCGGCAACAGTACCCACCTTGGAAATCTTGAATACTTGCTTCACCTCAATCTCACCGGTGATGACCTCCTTCTTCACCTTGTCGAGCATACCCTCCATGGTGGAGCGCACCTCGTCGATGGCATCGTAGATGATGGAGTAGGTGTTGATTTCCACACCCTCGCGCTCGGCGAGTTTGCGGGCGTCGGCCGACGGGCGCACCTGGAAGCCAACGATGATGGCGCTGGAGGCACTGGCGAGCATGACGTCGTTTTCAGAAATCTGACCCACGGCCTTGCTGATGACGTTCACCTGGACTTTCTCGGTTGACAGTTTGATGAACGAGTCGCTCAAAGCCTCTATCGAACCGTCGGTGTCACCCTTGACGATGATATTCAACTCATGGAACTCACCCAGTGCGAAGCGGTGTGACAGTTCGTCGAGACCAAACAATTTGGTCGTGCGCAATCCTTGCTCACGCTGCAATTGCAGACGCTTGTTGGTGATTTCGCGGGCTTCCTGCTCGGTGGGCATCACATGGAAGGTGTCGCCTGCCGTCGGGGCTCCGTTCAGACCCAGGATGATTGCGGGCTCGGCAGGGCCTGCCTGCTGGATGCGCTGGTTGCGCTCGTTGAACATAGCCTTGATGCGGCCATAACTGATACCGGCCACCACGATGTCGCCCACTTTGAGGGTGCCGTTCGACACCAGCACCGTCGACACATAGCCACGTCCCTTGTCGAGCGACGACTCGATGATGGAACCCGTGGCCTTGCGGTTGGGGTTGGCCTTCAGTTCCAGCATTTCGGCTTCGAGCAGCACTTTCTCCAGCAGGTCGTCCACACCGATGCCTTTCTTGGCAGAGATTTCCTGGCACTGGTACTTGCCGCCCCAGTCCTCTACAAGCAGGTTCATGTTTGCCAAGTCCTCACGTATCTTGTCGGGATTGGCGCCGGGCTTGTCTATCTTGTTGATGGCGAATACCATAGGCACGTTGGCTGCCTGGGCATGGGCGATGGCCTCCTTGGTGGTGGGCATCACGCTGTCGTCGGCGGCGATGATGATGATGGCAATGTCGGTCACCTGGGCACCACGGGCACGCATGGCGGTGAAAGCCTCGTGGCCAGGGGTGTCGAGGAAGGTGATCTGACGGCCGTCTTTCAACTCCACGATATAGGCACCGATGTGCTGGGTGATACCTCCGGCCTCGCCGGCAATCACGTTGGTGTTGCGGATATGGTCGAGCAGCGAGGTCTTGCCATGGTCCACATGTCCCATCACGGTCACGATGGGGGCGCGGGGCACGAGGTCGTTCTCGTCATCCTCTTCCTCGGTGATGGCATTTTGCACCTCGGCACTCACGTATTCGGTCTTGAAACCAAATTCATCGGCCACAATGTTGATGGTCTCGGCGTCCAGACGCTGGTTGATACTCACCATGATACCGATGCTCATACAGGTGCCAATCACCTGGTTCACACCCACATTCATCATGGTGGCCAACTCGCTCACGGTCACGAACTCGGTCAGTTTCAGGGTCTTGCTCTCGGCTTTCTGCTCACGGCGCTCCTCCTGCAACTTCTCCTGAACGGCCTCGCGCTTCTCCTTGCGGTATTTGGCGCCCTTCTTGTTCTGGTTCTTGGTGGTGAGGCGAGCCAGTGTCTCCTTTACCTGGCGTGCCACATCCTCCTCGTTCACTTCCAGTGGACGCTGGTTGCGCTTGCGGTTGCGTTCTTTCTTGTTCTTGTTCTTGCCGCCTTGGTTGTTGCTATTGTTGTTATTGTTGTTGGGCGAGGGCGAGGCGTTCTGGCTGGCAGCGTTGATGTCCACACGCTCCTTGTTGATACGCACGCGCTTTTTCTTCTCGCCGCCCTGTCCGTTTGCGCCATGTTGCTGCTGGGCTTTCTCCTCACGCTCCTTACGCTTCTCCTCCTTGCTCTTCTTCTTGGGGCGCGTGCTTTGGTTGATAGTGCTCAGGTCAATCTTGCCCAGAACATTCACCTTCGGGGCGTTCTTCTGCTCGCTCTTCAGGGTGAAAATCTTGGTGCCTTCCGTCTTGGGCTCTTGTACCTGCGGTTCCTCTTCCACAACAGGTTGCTCGACAACCTGAGGAGTGGGTTCCACTTCGGCGACGGGCTGTGGCTCCTCGACGATGACCTCTGGCTCGGGTTGTGAGGGCTCCTGCTCCTTTGGCTTTTTCTCGATAGCCACAGGGGGAACGTACGCCGATTTTGGGGTTGGCTTCTCGGCCGGAACCTCAGTCACGACGGGTGTTGCGGCTGGGGTGGCGACAGTCTCCACGGGCTCGTCGACCACGGGTGATGGTTTCTGCTCCTCTGCCGGTTTCTCTGCGACAGATGGGGTGACAGGGGCTTTAGCCAATGGCTCTTCTTTCTTATCCTCAGGTTTGGGCTGGGGGGCTGGGGCTGGCTTCGGGGCGGGCTTGCCGATTTGTGTAAGGTCTATTTTGCCCAAGGGTTTGTATTGGGGGCGGTTTGACTCCAGCAGCGTCTCGGCGCGATGGTTTTCCTGCTCGCGCTTCTTGTCTTTGGGACGTTTCTGCTGGAACTTTTCGACCTGGCTTCTGGCTTCCTTGTCGCTCTTGAATCCCTCGGCCAACGCCTCATACTGGGCATCATTGAGTTTGAAGTTGGGGTCACTTTTCACCTCACCCAGATGTGCGCGTTTCTCAAGGAATTCGACAGCCGTCTGCAGTCCTATGCTAAATTCTTTTATTGCTTTACTTAATCTTATGGCCATTCTATTTTAATAATGTGTGTTGTGTTTGTTATCAGTTCTCAAATTCAGCCTTGAGTATGCGCAGCACGTTGTCCACCGTCTCTTCTTCCAAGTCGGCTTTCTCGACAAGCATGTCGCGGGGAGCATTGATTACGCCCTTGGCTGTGTCGATGCCCAGACGCTTGATGGCGTCGATGACCCACTGGTCGATTTCGTCGGAGAACTCGTCGAGGTAGATATCCTCCTCTGCTTCGTTCTCTTCCAACTCACGGAATACATCGATGGTATAGCCTGTGAGCATGGAGGCCAACTTGATGTTCAGACCACCACGACCGATGGCGAGTGACACCTCCTCGGGTTTCAGGAACACCTCGGCTTTGTGGTTCTCTTCGTCGATGTTGATGCTCGACACCTTGGCGGGGCTAAGCGAGCGCTGGATATAAAGTTTGATGTTCGACGTGTAGTTGATGACGTCGATGTTTTCGTTGCACAATTCGCGCACGATGCCATGCACACGGCTGCCTTTCACACCCACGCAGGCACCCACGGGGTCGATGCGGTCGTCGTAACTCTCCACGGCCACCTTGGCGCGCTCACCGGGCATGCGGGCAATATTCTTGATTGAAATCAGTCCGTCGTTGATTTCGGGAACCTCTCCCTCGAGCAGGCGCTCCAGGAACATGGGGCTGGTGCGTGAGAGGATGATTTTCGGGTTGTTGTTCTCATTGTCCACGCGCAGGATGACGGCACGGATGGTCTCACCCTTGCGGTACTGGTCGGCGGGAATCTGCTCCGACTTGGGCAGAATCAACTCGTTGTTCTCGTCATCCACAAGCAGCACCTCGCGTTTCCACATCTGATACACCTCGCCACTGACAATCTGTCCCACACGGTCCTTGTACTTGTTGTAGAGGGAGTCGTGCTCCAGTTCGAGAATCTTCGATGCCAAGGTCTGGCGGAGGTTGAGAATGGCTCTGCGGCCGAACTTGGCGAAGTCCACACGCTCGCTCACATCCTCACCCACTTCGTAGTCTTCGTCTATCTTCTGGGCCTCGGAGAGGGAGATTTCCTTGTTCTTGTCCAGCACCTCACCGTCGGCCACAACCATACGGTTGCGGTAAATCTCAAAGTCGCCCTTGTCGGGGTTTACTATCACATCGAAATTCTCATCGCTGCCGAATATTTTGGCTATCACGTTCCGAAAACTTTCCTCAAGCACGCTGACCAGGGTCATGCGGTCGATATTCTTGTTTTCCTTGAACTCTCTGAACGTGTCAATCATGTTCGGTGTTGAATCTGAAACTTTTTTTGCCATGGCTTTATTTGAAACTTATTATATATTTTGTGTATTTTACTTTATCCATCTGGAATGTCTTGTCCACGTCGGTGAGCACAGGACGTTTTTTGCCTTCCTCTCTCACTTTCTCCTGGGTTGTCACGATGAAGTCGTTGCCGTCAACGGATTTCAGGATGCCTTTGGTCTTCTTGCCGTCGGCATCAAGCACTTCCACTTCCTTGCCCACAAAGTTGATGTACTGCTGGGGCACCTTGAAAGGCTGGCCAAGTCCGGCTGAACCTACTTCAAGTTCATAATCTTCTTTCTCACGGTCCAAGTGGTCTTCGATATAGCGGCTGAGTTCCACACAGTCTTCTATCCACACTCCGTCGGCGTGGTCGATTTCCACCACAATCTTGTTGTCCTGATTAATATCAATACTCACGAGGAAGTAGTCCTTGTCTGCAAGCCACTCCTCCACCAGGGTTTTTACAATGCTTTTCTCTATCATAAATGGGTAATTAAAATGAAAATGAGGGGCTCTGTCAAGCCCCTCATTCCACTGAACGCTGCAAAATTACTAAAAATCCCCGACCCCACAAAGTTTTTCGGTGTTTTTTTCCCTTTCAAGCCTAAAAACGGCAGGAAACAGGGCCTTTGTTGGCTCCTTTGTCGGGTTTTTCACCTTGTTTGACTCCCTCTCAATCTTCAATTTTCAGAATCTTCTTGTATTCTGCGATGTTGTTGATGAGTCGGCAGGCTTCCTCCATCTGCTTGTCGCCGATGAGACTGTTTTCCATGGCTCCGCGCTGATAGTAGTATGCTGCCACGATGTCGTTGGCCAGTAATTTCTTAATCTGGTCTTTGTTGATTTCCAGGTCCTTGGCGATATTGTGGGTGAGTTTTTTCTCCAGATTCGCAAATTCCTCCTTTGCATCCTCGTAATAACCCTCAAACTGGGCCAGTTTCACCAGGTTTTTGAGATATTTCTCGCTCTCGTGGTCGTAGGTGAAACCGCTGGCCAGCACGCGCTGTTTGAAATCCTCGAATTCGGCGTCGGAAATCTCAAATTCCGATGGTGGCGCGATGGTGGGATGCTTGGCTATATAGTCGACCACGTAGTTGAGCATCACCTCGGTGGAGTCGAGCCCTGAGGTGCCAAGGTAGTAACAGATGTTGGCCAGGGAGTCTGATTCCACGATGACATCGGGAGTGATGCCTCCGCCGTCGCGCACCTCACGTCCTCGCGAGGTGTAGAAAACCTTGGTGAGCGAGTCGGGGATGTGCTCGGTGTAGCCACCTTTGCCATGTTTGTAGTCGATGGCCTGGATACAGCGCCCGCTGGGGATGTAGTATTTGTTGGTGGTGAGTTTCAGGTTGCCGTTGTAGGGCAGGTCGACGCTGATTTGCACCAGGCCCTTGCCATAGGTTCGGGAACCCAGGACGACAGCGCGGTCCAGGTCTTGAAGGGCACCGCTGGTGATTTCGCTCGCACTGGCTGTCATGCCGTTGACCAGCACCACCACGGGCATCACCGAGTCGATTGGCTCCACGGTGGTCATGTAGTCGCGGTTGGAGCGACTCAACTTGCCGCGGTTGGATACTATCAGTTTGCCGTTTGGCACAAACATGTTGACGATGCTCACTGCCTCGGCCTCCGACCCGCCGCCATTGCCGCGCAGGTCGAGCACCAGGCCTTTCATCCCCTTGTCCTTCATCTCGATGAAAGCACGGCGCACCTCCTTGGAGCAGTCCTCGGTGAACTGCTTGAGGTAGATGAAGCCGATGTTGTCGGGACGGAGTCCGTAGTAGGTCACAGCAGGGGTCTGGATGGTCTTGCGGGTGATTTTCATCTGCATCTTCTTGCCTATCGACGGGCGCTTGATTTTCAGCATGAAACTCGTGCCGGGGTCACCGCGCAGGTGGCTGCTCACATACGACACGTCTTTATCCTCCATCGACGCGTCGTCGATAGCCAGGATGATGTCGCCTTTCTTCAGACCGGCCAGGTCGGAGGGCATCCCCTCGTATGGCTCGTCGATGACCACGCGCTTGAGTTGGGCATTGTAGCGGATGAGGGCGCCAATGCCGGCGAATTTGCCGGTGTAAATCTCCTTGAGGTCGTCGGCATCCTCCTCGGGGTAGTATTCGGTATAGGGGTCCAGACTTTGAAGCATCGCCTCAATACCGGTGCCAATCACCTCTTCAGCGTCGAGCGTGTCGACATACAGCATGTCGAGGTTCTTGTAAATAGTGTTGAAAACGTTCAGGTTCTTGGTCACCTCGAAGTAGTGCTCATCGTCGGTCTGGGCCATTGCCACGACAGCCACGACACTGGCCGCCAGGGTAAGCAATATGCGTCTCATATTGGGTTCTTTATGGGTTTCAATGCTTGTTTCGCCACAATCTGATTTTGCCAGATGGGGAATTGGTGGCAAAAATACGGCAAAAAATCGGATTGTGCAAATAGGAAGGCAACGAAAATGGCTCCAGACGGTAAAATGACCTTCTGGAGCAATGGTGTAGGCGCTGCACCTGGCAATCTCCTATGACAGCGAGGGGTGGGCGCGGCGGTAGTTGATGATAAACAAGAGGCAGAGAGCCAGTGCGAAAAGCACTACGACAATCGACCACATCATCATGGATGCGTCGTCGCTGCTGCCAGAGATACCGTTGACCACACTTTGGCTGATGCTGTCGTTGGCGGTGCTGTCGGGACACACGGTGGAATTCTGCAAGGTGTCAATCACTTCTTTCGGCTTTTCGATGACTTGCCTGATATGATGATGGTGGTAATGCCCCCCGCCAATTGGGGCGACGTCTAAAAGATGCATGATATGATGGTTTTAAATGTTGTTATTGCTAAATGATGATGATTCCGAAATACAGAAATACGAATTGAAAGAGTAGTCCCACCAGAAAACTGATGGCGTTGCACAGTACACTGTATGTGAAGGCCTGCGACAGACGCTTGACAAAACAGTAGTACCAGAGTGTCTCGACGGCCACGACAAGCAGTTCGCCCACCAGCAGTGCCGTCCATCCCCCATCGATGTGGCGCAGAAACAGATTCAGGGGGATATTGGTGAGTATGTTCACCGCTACCGATGACCAGAGCACGCGCCTGCGCCGTTCGCCGAGGAGCAGCAACACGCCATATTCTATGAGGATGGTCGCAACGAGCGCTATGGTCATTTTCAGTGCCATGTGGTGCGACTTTTTAGACAAATGCCAGCAGGTATCCTGGCATCAGCGCGGCGGCCAGCAGGCCGAATGCGAGTCCCTCTTTGCCTTTCAGCACGACGTTTGCCAGATAGAGTGTGACAGGCATGGTGCAGTTGATCATGAACAGTCCCAGAAAGAGCGCTGTCTCTCCTGTATCCCGGGCCAGCAGGCATGCCAGCACGGCCAGCAGCACAATGACCATCGCCCGGATGATGCCGAGTCCTTTCGCTATCCAGCCACCTGCCATCTTGCCCGCCATCGATACCGCGCCTATGAGCAGAATGGTGGTTTCGCTTCTGAGGATGCCCGACGAGAATGCCTCGCCCAGGTACGACCGGAAGACCACGAATGCCATGATGGCTGTCATGGATATCAGGATGGCTGCCAACGCATAGGGTGGTTTGCCGCTTTCTTCCTCCTCGGATGTCGCCGGTGTGGCAGTCGGTTGTTTGTCGCACTGCAGGTAGGCAAGAGCCAGTATGCAGATGGCCAGTAGCAGCACATACAGCAATGTCCATGAATAGAACACGATACCGACGGCCAGTCCCATTGCGCCGGTTGAGACAAACACACCTACGTCGCGGATGTCGTTGCCGGTCTTCAGTGCTGTCAGTTTTCCGCCCCAGACGTGAAACAGTGAGTTGCCCATTCCCAGCAATGTGGCCACGGCAATTGTGCAGCCTGGCGTGTGGAGCGAGTTGTACGAAATCACCACCGACGCTGCCAGCACGGCCAGGGTCAGCAGCACCACCGCGGCGAGCAGTGCCCAATGCCTCCGGCTCAGTTTGTCGACGTAGAAACCCGTGAGGGGCTGTGTCAGAAACGCTAGTACGTTGTAGGTGAGAAACACCCCCAGGAACTCCACCGTGGTGACATGGGCAGCCAGCAGGTAGAGACTGCAGACACAGAGTCCGTCGACCAGGAAATGCAGTGTGGAACTGATGCCGGTGAGAAGGTGGACACTCCGTGCTGTCATGGATGGTGGCTGACGATGTTTCGGGATTGAGGCGTGGTGGCGCTCCGGATTAGAACCTGAACAGGTCGAAGAAGTAGATGACGGCCACCCACTGACGGTTGGTCATGTTGCTCACCCGTCCTACTTGGCGGCCATTCTTGTACACATCGCCGTTGGAGCGGATTTCGCCCACCTTGCGGCCATCCTCATACACGTCGCCGTTGGAGCGCACTTCGCCCACCTTGCGGCCACTCTCATACACGTCGCCGTTGGAGCGTACCTCGCCACGGTTGCGGCCATTGACATAAATCTCGCCGTTGGAGCGGGCTGTCCCCACATTCCGGCCATTGATATACACGTCGCCGTTGGGCTTGATGTAGCCCACCTGACGACCATCGTAATAGAGTTCCATATCTCCCTGGTTGATGGAGGCAACGCTGGGTGCGGTCCCCGTGCTGGTGGAGACGGAGGCGATGTTCCCAGCCTGGGCAGTGAGCGCACAGATGAGTGTGGCAAGCACTGCAATGATTGTTGTATATCCTCTCTTCATAGTTTTCATGTCGTTTTGTTCTTATTGGTTTGTGAGGGCAAAGATAATATAAAAAATGAAACAAATGATGTTTTTACTTTTTTTAGCACAAGTTATTCACATTTCTTTAGTGAAAATACAATTTTGGCTGAATTCCGGTCCGCCGACCGCCTGGGCCAGTATGGTGCCTCCCGATATCCATGGCTCAAAGAAGGGGTGACAGAGCTTGCCAATATGCTCTGTCACCCCTTCTTAGGTTTGTTGTGCTGTTTGTTGCAGGGGTTCCGTTATTTAATCACCTTCCTCGCTGTTCCATTACTCATGCGCACGATGTTGATGCCTCGCTGCATGGAGTTCTGGCGGCGGCCGTCGATGGAGTAGACAGCGGAAGTAGTGGTTGCCTCCTGAGAGACCACAATGCCGATTCCCTCGCTTGTGCCGGCTTTGGCCTTGGCGCTCAGTCCGCCAAATTCATTCACGGCCTGCACGTAATAGGTGTTGTCGGCTTTGGCGTCGCTGAAAGAATTGCCGGTGGTGAAGCCTACCACCTCGCCGTTGCAGGTCACTACATAGCAGATGGCGTAGGGAACGGGTTGCCAGTTGATGGTTGAGCCATTGATGACAGGGACAGGAGCATCGCAGGCCTCACACAGCAGGTCGGGCTGCCAGTTGTCGTCGCCACCCATCACATTCTTGATGGTGTATTCGGCGGCCTCTTCCGGCGTGAGGAAGTTCTTGGCGGTGCCATAGACACGCTCGCCGTTGCTGTCGGTGTAGTAATAAGTGTCGCGGCGCTGACTCAGGTCCACGGGGTTGCCGTTGGCATCTACGGTGTTGTAGTCGGCCCAGAGCACGGGCAGTCCGCCCATGGTCTCATACCATCCTGCGGCGGGTATGGTCACGAAGGTCTGTGTGTTGATGAACACCGTCTTGGGGGAGTTGTGCCAGGGACGGCCCAGCCACACGTCGGTCACATCTACACCCGGGTGCGGGCGGATGATGTTGTTTTGGAAGACATATCCCCATTTCACGTCTTTGCTGTGGCTTGGTGCCACGATATAGCCGCCGGAGGGACGGTTGATTTCAATTGTGTCGCCGTCGAGATAGACATTGCCTGAGTTGTAGATGAAGTCCACGGCACCCTCGATGAGCGAGTTTTTGATGTAGTGGCGGTTGTTGGAGGTGGATGTGGTAATCCAGGTGTCCTGATAGGAGAGCAGTGCCACATTGTTGAGCGCCACACGGTCGGCCACGGTGTTGAGGGCAAGTGCCTGTGGACCAGCCTGCTGCTCGTGTCCCCAACTGTTTTCCAGGGTGATGTTCTCGAAGAAGGTGTTGGAACCTTTCACCACGACGGTGGCTCCCGGGTCTACACTGTAGGCATTGGCGCCGCCACACAGACGGTTGTCGTAGACCACGGCGAGGTCGCGGTCCTGACCGATGATATGCAGATAGGGCTTGCTGGCCGGAATGTCGATGTGCTCGTTGTAGCGACCGTTTTTCACGAAAATCAGCCATGGCTTGGCGCGGCCTGTGGGCGCGGCGTTGATGGCTGCCTGCAACGTGGTGTAGTCGCCGCTGCCGTCCTGAGCCACCACAGCGTCGTAGACACGAGGCTCGGGCTGTGTGCGCTCCATTGTGGTGAAAGTGATTTCGGTGGCAGCCACGGCATTGCCGCTGCGAGAGGTGAGCACGCCTTCGGGCATGGTGAAGGTGTAGGTGGTGGCGTATTTCAGACCGCCATACTTGAAGATGGCGCTCTTGCCGCTGATGATAGGCTCGATTTCCTCGCCGTCGAGCAGGGCCTTGGCGTCGCCGGCTTTAATCTTGTTGTCGAAATTCAGGATGATGCTTCCGTTGCGCGACACACCAGTGGCGTTGTTGGCCGGGGTGCTCGAGACGAGGGTGGCCTTTTCGTCGGCCAGTGCGCCCAGGTCGGCCAGCACGAAGATTTCGGCGATGGATGTGCCGTCGTAGTCGCTGCTCACACCCACAAGTTCACTGGTGCGGTCGGGCATCCAGCGGATATAGACGCGCTCCTGGTCGTTGACCTCTGCGGGCAGTGCCATCTCCTTCGGTCCGTCCCATCCGCGCGATGGTGGGTTGAATTCGCCAAACTTGGTGAAGTTCTCGCCGTCGATGCTCCATTCGGCATTGATCACGCTGTAGGTGTTGTAGTCGTCGCCAATGCATGAGGAGAGCACCAGGTTTTGATAGCCCTTCGACGAGAAGGTGATTTGCCAGTACCATTCCTCGCTGAGGTATTTCCAGATGCGTGCGGCATACTTGCCATTTTCCTGCCCGTTGTTCACACCACGGGTAAGCCAGCTGGTGGTGGTGCCGTCGGCCTTGCGCAGGGTGAGCATGCCGGCGTTCTCGGAGTCGTATTTGTAATCCGCCTGGCGGTCCTTGGCGGGCTGGTCGTTGTAGAGGTCCCAACCCACGATGTAGTCGGTGCACGAGAAATTGGCGGTGATGTTCTTCTCACCATCCATCTTCACGTCGAGTTCGGGACTGGTGCCCTGACCGTCGCCGTTCCAGCCGGTGAAAGTGAGGATGCGGTTGTTGAGAGCCGTAAGTTTCACATCGGTGCCTTCCTCGTAGTAATGGATGCCGTCGACGACATTGCCCGTGGGCTGCAACTGCACCAGGTTGGTGTTGGCGCCGCCCTCAAGTTTCAGATTCAGGGCATAGACATTGTTCTTGGTGTAGACGGCCACAAGCGAGGTGTTGGCCATGATTTCAAACGTGTAGGGATTGTCGGTGGAAACGGTGTTGCCGGCCTCGTCGGTCCATTCTGAGAAGTGGTAGCCAAAGTTCTCGGTGGCAGTCACGGTGATAGTGGTGCCTTCGTCGAATTCGGTGCCTGCTGGGTTGCACGACACCTTGCCGGCGCCTTCAGTGCCCAGTCTCACAGCCATGCTGTAGGTGGGTACCGACTCGATGGTGCCTGCCATGTCGCTGGTGATGACCACATCACTGAAAGCGTATTGCTTGTTGGTGGCCAGGTTGCGCAGGTAGATTTTCACGGTCAGCAGGTCGTCGGTGGCGGGCACGCTGCTGAGGTCGTACTCATAGGCAGTGAAATAAGGGGCTTCCTTCACCAGTTGCGGGCGCTCGTCGGTGGCGATTTCCACTTCTGTGCCACCACTGACGACCACCACATCGAAGTTGCCGCCGTTGGTGCCCACGCGACTGGCATGGAAGGCCAGTTTCCGCGGGGTGAGCGTGAGGGCTTTCTTGGGTTTCAGGGTGAAGACGAGGGCGAGGGCATCGTTGCGGTCGGATGTCTGCTCGGAGGGTTGGAAGCAGGTCTCGCTGATGCCGCCGTCGGTGCGGGTGCCTGTAATCTGAAGACCGTCGCCGTAGGAGAACTCTGCCACAGAGGTCAGATCCTCGGCAGAGGTGGTTGCTGCCGTCTGACTGTCCTTGCCGCTGTTGAGTGGCCATGTGGCGGTGAAACCTTTCTCGTCGACGGTGCGGCCACCCTCGGCGGCTTCGCCTTTCACAGTGAAATAGTCGAGATTCCAATTGCTGGCGAAACCATTGCCGGCAATGAGGCGCACAATCACTTTTTCCTTGTTGTTGGCCGAGAGGTTCACTTTGCCTTCATTGTAGGTCCACCAGGTGCCGGCGGTGGTGTATGTGCCGGCATCTACCCATGTGCTACCTCCGTCGGTGCTCACCACGGTCTGCATGGTGGCCTCTTCATTCTTTCCGTAGGCGCAGGCAAATTCCACGGTGATGTTTTTGTAGCCGGTGGTGGGGAATTGTGCCTCGTAATAGACATTGTGCTGGCTGGCGTCGGTGTAGTCGGTGATGGCGTTGGCATCGGTGTTCTCGATGCGCAGCACTTTGTTCTGCCATCCGCTGCACACTTGCCAGTAGCGGCCTGTGGAAAGACCGGTCAGCACGTAATTAGAAGCTTCGCCCACACAGGCATCGGGGGCAATGGATGGGGCTCCCGACGCAAACCAGGTGGCGTCGATGTCGTCGCTGGTCTCGAAATTCCAGTCGGCCAAAGTCGCTGCATCCTGAGCCTGTGTGCAAAGGGTGCCCATGAGCAGCGAAATCGCCAACATCATTTGTTTTGTCTTCATTTTCATAATAGTTTTTTTATCAGTTTGGAGTTTTTATCAGTTTGGAGTTTTTATCAGTTTGGAGTTTTTATCAGTTTGGAGTTTTTATCAGTTTGGAGTTTGGAGTTTGAAGTTTGGAGTTTTTTCTGTTTGGAGTGATGATTCATTCTTCATTTAAAAGACATCCCTTGTTGAATGGGCGAAACTGCCCTCAATCTCCAATCATTTGATGATTTTTCGGGTCACTACACTGCCGTCGGCCATTTGCTGGCGGATAATGTTGAAACCTGGACGGGCCTGGGCATACTCTATGCCACCAAGGTCATAATATGTGGTATGCTCTGTTTGGTTGCAACCCTGGCTGCGGATGCCGGTGGCTTCCAGCGCCACACCGCTGATGGTCACGTCGGAAAGGCAAATGGTCTTGCCGGTGGCGGCTCCATTATACCAGGGGTAGACGCGGATGAGCAGTTCCTGGTTTTCTTCGAGCGAGATGACGGGAGCCGCTTTCACTTCCTGCATATTGTTGGCGGGCATTTTCTTCATCTCGAAGATGGTGGTGCGGGTCTCAAAATTGTCGGTGGAATAATAGATGTGACTGCACATTCCATTGCCGCCACAGCCGCAGACAAAGAGGCTGATATTGTTGATTTTCAATGTGCTGCCAACGTTTGGCTTGATGCCAAATTGGATGTAGCGGTCGGGATTGTCGTCTATCTCGTCGGCTGGCCAGGCATCTCCGGTGAGAAGGTTGCGCTGGGTCTTGCGCGAGGCATCGAAACCAGTCCAGTCTGGCCATACAGTGTTGGCATTGGGGTTGGAATAGCGCTGAACATACATGCCTACCCAACTCTCGTCAATCACGGTGGCGGGACCAGTGAGTTCGTATGTGGCATCTTTTTCCAGTCGCCAGTAAGCCTGCACTTCCGAGCCGCCTTCGAGCGAAACGGCAGTGGCACTCACAGGAACTTCAAGGGTCTTCTCGCCTTGCTGAACGGTGATGGTACCAGTGGTCTCGCCATTTTCCTGTAGGGTGACTTGGGCATAGAAGGTCTGCACAAGGGTGGAGGCTTGATAGGTCACGGTGAGGGAGGATTGCCAGTTGGTCTTGTCGGTGGAGAGGAGAATGCCCTCTGATGCGCTGATAGCCACGGTGCCGGCTTCGGGGGTGAGTCCAAAGCCATTGAGAGTCAGTTCCTTGGTTAATGTCTGACCTTTGTATGCCTCGCCGAAATTGGCCTCCGAGGGGGTCACGCTGATGTCGGTGGGCAGATAGATATTGTCGGCCAGAATGCCTTGGGCTTTCATCAGGCGGGCGCACTCTCGGGCCACAAGCAGTGCGCCGGTGGTGTTGAAATGGGTACTGCCATCGCCGTCGAAGAGGTATTCATGGCATTTGGCATCGCCATAACTCTCATAGAGGGTGGCGGTGGCGGCGGTCAGGTCGATGAAGGCCACGCCTTTTTCCTGCGCCAGTTGCTCGGCATGATAGGCATAGTCCATGGTGTGGTCGCCCTCGGGTACCTTGTTGCCTGTGGTGGGGCCATTCTCTGTCAGGATCGAGAATGAGTCGCCCAGGTCGTGGCGGCCATTGCGGCGGATTTTGCTGCCAGTGAAATAACTGCGGCAAACAGGTGAGCAGATGACGGGGATGGCGCCTTTGGCAAGCACTTCATCCACAATCATGCCCAGACATTCTTTGTATGTGGTCGAGGGCACTGTGCCGCGCTGGTCTACGGCAGCCGCTTTGGCGTTATCGCCGATGTTCTTATAATAATTGTAAAGGGCCAGACCGTCCATGCCGCCGTTTTTCTCGTCGTTGTGGCCGAAAGTGATAATCACATAGTCACCAGGTGCCACATTTTTCTTGGCGGCCTGCCATAATTCATTGTAGCCGCCGCGGGAGTCACGACCGCCGCGGGCATAGTTCAGGGAGGTCCAGCCATTGGTCAGGAAATTGCCGAAATACATACCCCAGCCTCGGGTCACTGTGGCCGACTCTTCGTAATCGGCCATCGTGGAGTCGCCCAGGGTGTGAACTTTCTGTGCTTTCACAGCGCTTCCGAAAAGCAACATGCTCAATGAAAGCAGTGCAAGTAGTTTTGTTTTCATTTTGTAGTTTGATTTGTTTGATTTCGTTTTTCTGATGCAAAATTACCCTGTTTCCATGCTACAAAGGGGCTAAAAATGCACCAAAAAGGGGTGAAATCTGCGTCAAAGGGCATTTTTTGCCGCTGTTTTCCCAAAAATCACGATAAATTGGCCATCAAGACCATTCGCATTGCACAAACAAATCCCCTCCATCCATGACGGATGGAGGGGATGATTCATTGTTATCTTCAGATAGGTCATTTCACCACCACCTTGTAGGCAACGGATTTTCCTGAGGAGACATCCAACCTGACGATGTAAACTTCACTCTTTGGTACCTTCACGCTATAGGTGTCTGGAATATGGCTTTTCGTTGTCAACAGTTTACCAGACAAGTCATACACATAGAGATTGGCGTTACCTGCTGCATGGTTGACATGGATAGTTCGGTCTGATGTCCATATTCTGAAGTCATCATGCCTCACGTTGGACACCACATCCGGGTCATACACCAGATAGGAGAATGTCGCCGTCTCACTTTCTTCCATACCCTCTTTCACGGCAATGGCTTTGATGACCGTGTTCTCATTCAGGACGATTGGTTTCGTGTATTTCATCCTCACGCTTTCATCGCAAGGACATGAGCCGTCGGTAGTATAGTAGATGGTGGCTCCTGGAGTTTCACAACTCAGTTCCAATGCATAACCCTTCTCCACTAAACTACCCGTGGCCAGGGAAGCCTTCGGTGTCTCCACCATGTTGAATGTCGTGATGACGTTAGCCAGAATGGCCTTCTCGAGGTCATAACCATCCAGGGCAACCTTTAAGTAGGCTTGACCCGGCAAACTGCCAATGACATTGAATGTGGCATAGCCCTGATTGTCGAAGACTACTTCCTTCTTGTCTGGATACATAATGCTGTTTAACGATGATGCTAGATGGGCTTGCTTCCCATACGCAGCTTCGGCAGGTATCGCCCTTACCCTTACTTGTGTCTCGGCTCCAAGTGGCACATCGACGATGCTGTCAGCCTCCAAAGAGGTAATTTCAGGGATGATGGTCACAAGGGTGTGAAAATCCTCCGTCATCTTGACGCCACAGTAACTCTCGGGATGTTTCCTGAGAAGGGTGAAGTCTACCTTATCACCCACGTTGAAAGGTTTTTCTGGGACGAATTTGACGATGGAGACATATTGCCTGTCTTTGTCGTAGGGATCGGCCTCCATGTTGAGGAATGTTATTTTTCCCGCTACCTTCTTTCCTCCACACATTACTTCGGCACAACTTGTCGGCATGGTTTCCGGCCGCATGTATTTGCTCATGACAAATTTAATGCCACTCTCATATCCATATAGTTTTTCCACAACCGGTGCGACAGCATGCTGCATGGGCTGGTTGATTTCGAGTTGGGGAGGAGGCACTGGGAGCCAGTTGCTTGTTGCCGTTTCATAACCATCCTTCTCATATTTCACCTGCCACCATCCTTGGGGCACATCCCAAGCATAGTAACCTTCCGCATCGGTGACGAGAGGATTATTCTGGCCAAATGGCTCGGCATCCCATTTCATCACCTTTTCGTGCAAGTCGCCATACATGTCCTCCTCTGTGACCTTCTGGTACACAGTTGTGATGACACCCTCCAGACGATTGCTCGGAACAGCCTCGTAAACATAGCCAGACGGGTCGCGGATGGGGGTGAGAAAGAAAGGAATAGGCGGTTCTTTTTTACCTGGAGGTGGTAGTGGTGGAAAACAATTATATTTATAAATGATTTCTTTCAAAAATTCCTCCTCTTGTCTTTTCCAAATATAATCGTTGTAATAAGTCAGACAATCATCCAACTGAGACACTACATAATTGGTTAATATTCCAGCCCAACCTGTAGTTTTAAAAGCATTACCAGCAATAAGCCATGTTATCGAATAATACATCTTAACTTTTCTCATCAACTCCTCTTTCTTTCTTAGAGACGTTGCCTTCTTAATGATGATTTCTCGGTAAGTTAAACATTCTTTGTTGATGTACGATATCGTGTTATCCCACATTTCATTCCTTTCATCTATCCTGCCCTGTTGGTCCCATATATTATTCATCTGTTGGCCAATATCAAGCAAACCCTTATAATATCGTTCTTCCAACAATTTCGCCATCTGCCAGAATAAGTTGAGGGTGTTATTGGATCCTCTATTTGCCCTATGATTTACAGAAGCCTCATAATCGAAGTGCTTTCTGATTCTGGCGTCCATAACAGTATGGTACAGAGAAAGGAATCTCTGTTTCTCAAACAAATCAACATCTTGAAAACGACTGATAAAATGTAATAAATTAGCATTTTGCATAGCGGCAATACAGCCATCTATATCATCATAACTGTCAGGTAGGGTAAACTTTATCTTATCTCCAGAAACATCGTTAACCAAATAGAAATACTTTGTGTCGTCTGAAATTGAGTCAATGTTCCATATTCCATATCCATTGTCATTTTGTGTAGAAGAGCCAGCGGCAATATATTGCATTGACGGCAAAACCACACCATTGCCTAAATCAACAGATGGGATAAATTCTTCGCTGGAAATCTCGGCTAATTGCATCAAAGCATTGATTTCCGGTGAAAATGAAAGATTTATGTCGCTGACGATTTCGTTGAATTCACTTAATGAGGAGGCTTCCATTAATTGCCAATGCAACTCTTGGTATATACGTCCTGTGGACAATTGCACATCAAACAAATCCTCCATATTGGCCACAATTTCGTCTAACAAATCCATCGCTTCGATCCAATCATATCCCGGCATTTGGAGCATAGTGTTCAAACTGTCGTCCAACTCTTCTACATATGAAATCTTATTATTCCTTTCCTCTAAGTAAGTTAAATATTTATCTATTTCCTCGTCGATTTTATCATCATATACCAAATCATCGGTATATGTTGGTGTGTAATCAATGTCAGCGAACACTGGTAATTCCTCATAACCGAAATTTTTGGAAGCCACCCATGTGCCGTCATTGTTGTAGGTAGCCGGTAAGGAGATAATCCTGTTTTTGTCGGTATATACCATGATATTTAATCGGTCGATTTTATCAGGCTCATTTTTGTCCAAAGAGGCGATGAATGTGAACGCCTTTGGATTAGTAAATATGTAGGAATTGGAACTCGTCCTGTTGTTCTTCAAATCGAAGGTGATGAGGCTGTTTTCCAAAAAATCATCAACAAAAGACATGACAACCTGCTTTGGCATAGGTGCATTCTTGTCATAAAGCACGCGTTTTGTCTCTGTTGCCACGTCAAAGCCACTTGAGGTATGTATCAGTGCATGGATGTGATGATAGGAATAGTTGAAGTCGGTATTCAACTCACACCATTGTTCCCAGTAGCCCACGTTGTTGGTCTTGGCCTGTCCGACGAGCATGTCTCCATTATAGATTTCAACTGTTGCCCCTGGTGAACTATGACCTGACACTAGTAGCGGACTCTGGTTGAAAGGCGAGATTACGCGAATGCCGATGTCATTGACGGTCACATCCGTGCTGCCAATGAGCCGTGTCTTCCTACCCTCATAGTCAAACTCTACATAAGCGGTGAAATATTGTGTTCCACTGATGGTAGGCACGACACAGAACCTGAACCGCTCGCTCTCCTCGATGTTGCTGATGGGGATATACAACTTGTTGTCCTCAAAGGTGTATGGTATGACGGCGACGTCGGAGATGACAGAGCCACTCACAAACTGGCAATCCTCCGGAATGTCCACCACCAGCACCGCATTCGATACTGCTCCCTTGTATTCCTCGCTGAATACGGCACGCGAGGACAAGGTGACGTAATTTCCTGCGATGCTTTCCAGCTTGTTGCTTTGCAGATAAGATTTCTCCGCATCCGTATATGCCACGGTGTCTTCAACCCTTGGAATGACCCCACAATTAGACGTAGCGTTCCTTCCATCCTGCACATCCACCTCTTCGGCTACGAAATTACCTTCACCTACGGCTCCCGACTCATAAAAGTCGGACAACGACTTTATGGCTGGAATGTTGTCGCCGCTCATGGAAATGAGGGTGTAGTGGCCGGCAGGTAAATGAGAGAACTCATGGCGCCTTGATGAGTAGGAGCCTCGACCCTTTAGTACACCCGATTCATCATAGAGCAAAACTTGGTTCTCTTCACTTGTGCTTGCATTGAATTCGGCAGTGATACTGCCAAGTTCGACCAAAGACAAATCGATATTGACCGAATCATTGGCCTGAATGGTGCATAAGACGTGAGCCTGGGTATATCCTTGAGAGGAATGGCTTGCATTGATCTCAACCTGGTCGCCTGGCGAGACACCACTCGGAATGATGATGTTCAATCCATCCATGAGGAAATGGGTGATGGCGACGTTCTTGCTTTTGTTGTACAATTCATAATTGACCTCATTTGTATATGCAAGCCTTTCGTCTGCCGGCCCATTCTCACTGGCGTTGAAGATTTTGGCGTTGGTCACAATGGCTGTTCCCGATGCTTTCTCAAGGCGTATGATACCCAAGTCATTGGAGTGATGGAAATCGGACCTAGCAATGGAAGCGCTGGCGAATCCGGGATAAACCACGGCAATCCTTGTGGAATCATTATACAATTCGATCGAGAACTCACCATTCTTGTCCGTTCTCATGTTGTTTGTCGTGCCAAACTTTCCATTTACCCATTGGGAGACATTCACCAAAGCCTCTGAGGCTGGACCATACTGTGTCTCCACCTTGCCTTTTACCATGATTTTCGGATTGGCGGCCAGCACGAAGTCCACCACGTTGTCGCCAGCTGTCACTTGATGCTGCTGGATGGCTGGTTCCATGTATTGAAGGCCTGTAGCATCGTCAAGCAACATTTGGCACCATACCATTTGACCCTCGGGGACACCTTGGATGGATGCCCCGTTGCTGAATGGCATACCATCCTCCGTCAGCCAAGAGACAGTTGCATGGCTGGTCTGGTCGTTACCTTTGTCGTCTGTCACCCTTGCGGTCACGGTGTGGACAGATGGCAATTGGGTCAAGGAGATTTCATTGTTAATGGACGACAAGTGGATATTGTCCCTCACCATAGCCCGATGGCCATACCTGTTTTGCAAACCAAGCGAATAGGTTGCATCTGGCTGCAATCCAAGGTAGCGGTAGGTGAGTGCATCGGTGATGGCTTGAGGCATCGTCATTCCCTCGTCTGACAAAACGAGACGCATCCCCTTGTAATCGTCCAAATTGAAATTATTGGGCAATGTGACAACAAGACTTGCCGAGATGGGAATGAAATTCTGAAATTTTCCCCAGATTTCATGGGTGGTATAGGCATTGACAAGGCGAGACGGGATATGAAGTGTCGCATCAAAATAATCGAATGAGTTATACGACACCGATGGAACCTCGTTGCAACGGAGCGTGATCTGGCTTAAGACCGGGCAATTGTTAAAAGCGTATTCAGCAATGGAATTGACTTCTTCTCCAATATCCAAATACACAAGACTGTTGCAACCTGAGAAAGCCCACATTTCAATCTCCTTCACACCGTTGCCTAAGATGGCCTCCTCCAGTGCCGTGCAGCCGCTGAACGCGCCGTATCCGACACTTGTCACCGAACTTGGTATATTCACCGATGTCAGCGCCGTGCAGTTTTGGAAAGCGGAACCTCCGATGACGGAGCAGCCGTCGTGGATAGTGACGGAAGCGAGGGCCTTGCAGTCATTGAAAACATAGGAAGCCATATTTTTGACCGACGGGCCAAGTTCGGCGTGCGTGAGAGAAACACATTGGTCGAACGCACTTTCACCTATGTCGGTGATACTTCCCGGCCAGTTGATGTCGGACAGTGCAGAACACCATTGAAAAGCATGATAATCGATGACCTCCAAACCCTCTGGCAAAGACACCTTGGAAAGGGCTGTGCAACCTGAGAAAGCCCACATTTCAATCTCCTTCACACCGTTGCCTAAGATGGCCTCCTCCAGTGCCGTGCAGCCGCTGAACGCGCCGTATCCGACACTTGTCACCGAACCTGGTATATTCACCGATGTCAGCGCCGTGCAGTTTTGGAAAGCGGAACCTCCGATGACGGAGCAGCCGTCGTGGATAGTGACGGAAGCGAGGGCCTTGCAGTCATTGAAAACATAGGAAGCCATATTTTTGACCGACGGGCCAAGTTCGGCGTGCGTGAGAGAAACACATTGGTCGAACGCACTTTCACCTATGTCGGTGATACTTCCCGGCCAGTTGATGTCGGACAGTGCAGAACACCATTGAAAAGCATGATAATCGATGACCTCCAAACCCTCTGGCAAAGACACCTTGGAAAGGGCTGTGCAACCTGAGAAAGCCCACATTTCAATCTCCTTCACACCGTTGCCTAAGATGGCCTCCTCCAGTGCCGTGCAGCCGCTGAACGCGCCGTATCCGACACTTGTCACCGAACCTGGTATATTCACCGATGTCAGCGCCGTGCAGTTTTGGAAAGCGGAACCTCCGATGACGGAGCAGCCGTCGTGGATAGTGACGGAAGCGAGGGTCTTGCAGTCATTGAAAACATAGGAGGCCATATTCTTGACCAACGGGCCAAGTTCGGCGTGCGTGAGAGAAACACATTGGTCGAACGCACTTTCACCTATGTCGGTGATACTTCCCGGCCAGTTGATGTCGGACAGTGCAGAACACCCTTGAAAAGCATGATAATCGATGACCTCCAAACCCTCTGGCAATGACACCTTGGAAAGGGCTGTGCAACCTGAGAAAGCATAACGTCCAATAGCAATGACGTGGTATTCTTCATTATTGTAAGAAACGTAATAGGGAATTGTCACTTCTCCAGAATATGGATTGTCGCCAGATGTGACCGTCAATTCATGACGGCTTATGTTGCTGATGTCATAATAGACGCCACCTTGGGTGAAATCGTATGAAAAAGCATTCAAACCTACAAAAGTGGCCATCATCAGCAATGCGATTTTGATTTTTACAATCTTGAATGTTGTCACAGCATAAAGCAACAAAGGTCTTGGATGTGTTTTTTTCATATTCATCATATAGTAATTGTATTTTCAAATGATAATAGTATAGATAGAGTTCAAGGAAAATGATTGTCGCGTCATGAATGTAACGTTCATCGCACAATATGCCTGCAAATATAAGGAATATTCTTCAATTATCTATCTTTTTGATACGTTTTCTGTGGATTTTCTTGAATTTGCATTATTATTACCTATGAGAGCAAACGCAAAAGTTGATATTTAAAGTGATTGGTGATTCACAAGGATAAGACACAAATCACTGAATAAACTTGTTTTTCAAAATCTAACAGTTTGGCGAATCATTATGGAGTGCTCTGGGGCAGAACCAATGGTCACTGTTCGCGAAGCTCATACAAAAACGGTACAAATCATTCAGAGATGATTCTAAAATTGTATGACCTGTAATCCTTTCCCTACTCCCCTCCGCTCTTAAACGCTGTAGGCGACTGGCCGGTGCTGGTTTTGAAGCATCGACTGAAATATTTGGGGTCGCTGAAGCCACAGGCGTATGCCACCTCTGCCACGGTTTTGTCTGTCTGTCGGAGCAACTGGCAGGCGTGCTTGATACGCGCCTCACGCAGCAGGTCTTGGGGCGTGATGCCCATCGCCTGTTTCAGTTTGCGTTGCAACCCCGACCGGCTGGTGGCTGCAGCCGTTGCCATGTCGCCTATGTTGACGTCGCTGTTGCCGATGTTCTCTTCGATGAAGGCCATCACCCGCTTGATCATGGCATCATCCTCGGGGTTGATGTTGGTGGGTTTGGCTACGGTGGCCACAGTTTGTTGTGTGGGTGGCTCCTGCTGGTCGTTGAGCAGGGCCAGATAGGCTTCCAGTGTCTCATGTTGTTGCCGGCGGATGCGCCTGATATAGAGAATGGTGGAAGCGACCGCCGCCAACAGACTCAGGATAAGCAGGGCGATGAGCGAGCGCCCGATTCCTGATTCCCAGAAAGTGGGAAGTACGACGATGGTGAGTCGCCTCACATTGTCGAGCCATTGACCGTCGGCGTCCGTACTGCGCACTTCCAGCACATAGGTGTTGGGAACCAAGTCGATCAGTGTGGCCGAGCGGTTGTGCCCGATATAATTCCAGGGATTGTTGTTGTCGTCGTTCACCAGGCGGAAAGCATAATTGATGCGCCCCTCGGCTTTGTAGTCGATGGCGGCGAAATGCACGGTCACATTACGCTCGCCGGGTTGCAATGTCAGTGTGTCGGTGTGCTGTGTGGCACGATTGTCGGAGCCACCTTGCACAAATGCCCCTGTGATGACCACCCGCGGGGCAAATGTCTTGCGGTTCATCTGTGCGGCGGGCAAGAGCAGGGCACCGTCGTCAAGGCCTATCAGCCAACGGTCGGCCCCGAGGTGCAGCGGATGGGCGTCGCTGAAATGTGAGTTGATGCCCAAGTGCCGTGAGTCGAGTGTGCGGGTGTGTCCGGTGCTGTCGATGATGCTCACCAGATAATTGCCCACCACCATCATGGCGTTGTCTTTCAACAGAGTGAGCGACATTGCCACATCGTTCAACAGGTGATGGCTCTTGGTGTTGAGATGGGTGAATGTCAGATGGTCGCCCAGCAGGTCTTTGTCTTCGATACGGTTGACGCCGCCGCTCTCTGTACTCACAAAGAGGCGGCCGTGGCTGTCTTCCAGAATGTCCATGATTGCACTGCTGCTGAGGCTGGTGGCGCGGTCGGGCTCACGGAAATGCCTGTGGAAGCGCATTTTGTCGGCGTCTTTTTCCAGTTTTGTCACCAACAACCCGTCGGTGGTGGCGGCCAAGAGCACGTCGCCACGGGTGATGTGCAGATAGCGCACACGCTGGCTGCTGCCGTCGGTGGGATACCCTTTGGGCACGATGAAGGTGGGGTTTGCGGCTTGCGGCTCTTTGCAATAGCACAGACCGCCGTCGAGTGTCCCTGCCCAGAGCCGCCCGTACCGGTCCTGGCGTATTGCATAGACGTTGCGGCAGGGCAGGTCGGTGAGATGGTCGATGAAAAAATGTCCCGCCGCAGTCTCACGCAGCCGGTAGATGCCATCGGGCTTCGTGCCCAGCCATATCGTGCCGTCGGGTGATTCGTAGAGGCAATAGACGGGAGAGCCAAATGACGTATACGAGGCATGAAGCGCACCATCTCTGCCCAGGTAGCCCAGCAAGTGGTCGTCTTTCAGGTCATAGAGCCGCACGGTGGCGTCTTCGCGAGTGGTCACCCAGTATCGTCCATGGCTGTCGGCGAAAAAGGCTTTTATCTGGGCGGGTTGTTGCTGTGGAAGCCATTGCGCATAGTTGAAATGGGGCACCACTTGATAGATGCCTTCCTTGCCGAGTACCCAGAGGCAACCTTGCCGGTCGGCCAGGGCGAATGAAGGGCCGTGGATGGGGAGGTTGGGCACAATGGCTGTGCTCGTCGGGGCGCTGGCGGTGTGATAGGCGAGATGTCCTTCATGGTCCAACGTCCAGATGGTGCCAAATTCGTCGGTCCACTCGAAATTGCTGTGTGAGGTGAGCGAACGGCTTTGGCGCAATGCATTGATGTCGGCGACAGTTGGAATGTCGTTGGGGGGAATGTCGCGAAAAGTGGAGGTATGAGTGTCGAAGAGATAATAGTTGTCATCTACACGGCAGAGGATGTTGCCATCGGCGCGAAGGGCGATATCGCGGATGCGGTCGGTGGGAATATGGCAGCCATCGCCGGCCATGGGCTTGAATGTCTGGAATTCATAGCCGTCGTAGCGGCAGAGTCCATTCCAGGTGGAAAACCACATCAGCCCGTCGGCATCCTGTAGCAGTTGGGTCACATGACTGTGGGGCAGCCCGTCGTTTTCGTCGAGCAGCCTCACTTGGCACTGTGGCTGAGCATTTATCCCCAGCCATCCCGTCAGCAGACACCAAAACAGCAACAGAATTTTCTTCATTGTATAATGGTTTTTAGGGGTGAGAGGCGTTTTCAGTTTGGAGTTTGGAGTCGTTTTCAGTTTGGAGTTTGAAGTCGTTTTCAGTGTGGAATTTGGAGTTTGGAGTCGTTTTCAGTGGTGAGAGAAATGCACTGAGGGCGCAATAGTAATGTCCTTTAACTTCCTTTAACTTCCTTTAACTTCCTTAACTTCCTTAACTTCACTAACTCCCTCAACTCCCCTTCTATCTTCCTGTCATTCTATTCCGTCGAGGAGAATGAAGGCGGCCCAATAGTGGGGGTCGGCATAGAGTTTCTTGGGGCCGGCCCGCTTGGCCCGTTTGGCTCTCGACGAGATGGCGCGGCGCTTGCGGTGGTTGTCATCCTCCACATCCATGTTGCGCAGGTCGTGCTGGGCGCGGCTAAGGGCCTCGTGCTTGCTCATTCCTTGCACTAAATTGTGGTAGAAGAGCGTCATCAGCAGGCGGGTGGCCTTGTCGTCAACCTTCCACAGACTCATCAGCAGACTTTGTGCTCCGGCTTTCTTGAATCCACGCTGCAGGCCAAACACACCGTCGCCTGTCACCTTGCCCAGACCAGTCTGGCAGGCTGAGAGCACCAGCAACTGAAGTCCCCGGAGGTCCATCACCGATATTTCCTTGGCCGTCACGATGCCATCTTCCTGCTGTTCTGTGACTTGATTGCCTATAAGGGCATTGTTCGCACCGGCAAAAAGCAGGCCCGAACGGGTGAGTGCCCGGTCGGCGTCGTCCAGACTGCCGTACATGGAGAGAAACTGCAGTTTTTCGTCCATGCCTCCTGCTCTTACTTCCTGGTCTGTCCAGTAAAAGCCGTGTGTCGCAATATGCATGAGGTCGGGAGCATGGCCCGATAGTTGCTTCAATGTCTCCTCTGTGGCCCGGCCACCGATGAATAGCCTTACCTTCAGACCGTGGTCGGTGATGCATTGTGCGATTTCCTCTGCCTCCTTCTTGGTTCCCGGCAAATATTTGGCTGCTTTCTGCCGAATCTTTTTCCCCGAAGTGGCTCTGTCATCACCGGCCTGGTATACCCTGTCGTAGACGATGCCGCCAAACACCACCATTTCCTGGCTTTTGTGGCGCTTCCTGTCCTTGACCAGCACCAGTTCGCGTGTGGACGACAGGCGATGGATGTTCCAGCGGTCGGCCATGTACTCACCTGCGTCTGTCCAGTGGGGCAGCGATTCGATTCCAATGTTGTAGAGTTCGCCGGCAGGGGCGAAATACACGTTGCGGGCGAGGTCGAGATAGTCGCTGAGAGGTGCCCACACCAAGGCCGACAATTTTTGGGTGGAATATATGTCCTTGGCGGCGATTTTGTCGAGTTGCTCTTGGCTCATCAGTGGTACCAGGGTGGGGTGGCGGTGCTGCCGGTCCAGCACCAGGGCGGCATATCTGACGTCGCCCGAGGGGTCTTTGTAGTTGACAAACTCAATGGCCACATCATTCTGCGAGAGTTGCCCTACTACTTGGTGCCAGTCGATGCGCAACTGGCGGGTGTAGTTGCCATAGACTTTTGAACGTTGCACGAGGCGGCGTTCTTGTTTGGTGATGACACGGCGCAGGGAGTCCACATTCACGGTGCGCTGTGCTTTCGGGGTCTCATAAGCCTTGATGAGTGCCGCACGGTCGCGCTGGAGCCGTTTGTAGGAATCCACCAGTAGTGAGTCGCCGCTTTCCATCAGCAGATTGGCCATTTCCAACTCACTGTTCAGCAGTAGTCCCTTGGCCAGCAGTGTACCGTCGTAGGCGCACGACACCATCTTTTCTGTGGGGTGTTTCGCCGCCAATTGCACCACCATGTTGGTGAACCATGATTTCATGCGCATCCAGAAAAAGTTGCGCTCGCTGGATGTCATGTCGGCGAATGTGCTGAGGATAAACTGTGAGTATTTCTCCGTGGCGCGCACGGCATAGACATCGGCGGAGTCGGTCTGTTCGTTGGCGGAGTAGTAATTGGCCATCTTGCAGAGCGACCAGGCGTAGGACGGATGGTCCTCGCCCAGCACATCCTTGCGTAGCGACAGCACCTCCTCGCCCCAGCGCACCGCCTCGGCATGGTTGCCCAGAGTGTGGTGGTAGGCGGCCAGGTTGGCCATCGACTCGGCATAGTCGGGGTGGTGCTCGCCCAGAGTCGTTCGGCGTATTTCCAGCGCTTCGCTGCCGCAGCGCATGGCCTCAGCCAGATTGCCCTGCTGCTCGTAGAAGTCGGCCAGATTGCTCAGCGAAGTGGCGTAGTCGGGGTGTTGCTTGCCATAGATTTGCTCCCGCAGAGCCAAAGCCTCTTTCTCCATTTGCACGGCCAGGTCGTATTCTCCACGGAAATAATGATATTTGGCCAGGTTGTTGAGCGATTGGGCATAATCGGGGTGTTGCTTGCCCACCACCCGTTCACGGATGGCCATAGCCTCCTCGCCGGTGCGCACAGCCTCGTCGTAGTTGCCCGTGCGCGAGAAATATCCGGCCATGTTGCTGAGCGACTGGGCGTAGTCGGCGTTCTCTGTGCCGAGCAGCCGCTCCTTGAGTTCGATGGCTTTGCGTCCCAGTCTGATGGCTTCGAAAAAGTCGCCTTTGAAGGAGTGGAAGCGGGCCATGTCGTTGAGCGACTGGGCATAGTCGAGGCTTTCTTCCCCGAGGATTTCCTGACGGATGCGCATGGCTTCACCCCCCAGCCGCAGGGCTTCGTCGTAGTTGCCGGCGCGGAAGTTTTCATTGGCCAGACTGTTGAGTGAGTCGGCCACGGCAATGCTGTCCGCATCCTGTGCCCAAGCACCGGTCGCAGTCACCAAAACGATTATGAAAACTATTATTCTTCTCATCTGTGGGTTGGAGGTTTTTTTTGTAAGTTTGAAAGTTTTTGGGTTGATGGGGGCGTAAGTTGGTGAGAGAATGTTCTTACTATCTTGTGTTTTCTAAACCCCGAAGGGGTGATAAGACCACAGGCAGATGGTGGAGCGAAGCGGAACCCCTGCTAATAGTTGGCTCCGAACTCTTGCCGCCTTGTGTTTTCTAAACCCCGAAGGGGTGATAAGACCACAGGCAGGCGGTGGAGCGAAGCGGAACCCCTGCTAATAGTTGACACCCAATATGAACCCCGAAGGGGTGACAGACAACCATCACCTCAGTCTCCAAAAGCATACCGCTCATCATACTGAATCCCATATGCCTCCAGGAATAGTTTGTATTCTTCTCGGAATGTCCGTTTTCGGTGGTGTTCAGCCTGGCAACGGATATATTGCACTGTCTTGTCAATGAGCGACGGACTCACTGAGAAAGCACCGTACCCTTCTTGCCAAGTAAAAGCATCGTAGTATGCATCCATCGATTTCATCCATTTACTGCAGTTGGCTTTGATGGTTCGCACGAAATCGGTCAGCGTCATCGTTTTCGGTAATGATGTCAATATATGCACATGGTCTGGCATTCCACCGATTTCAATCGGCAATCCTCCCATGCTTTTGATGATGCCTCCTATGTAGGGGAAGATGCGGTCAAGGTCTTCCGTGCGCATCTTGATGCCAGTGCTTTTGATGTGGAATATCAAATGAATGTCAATTTTCACCAAAGTACTTGCCATAATTGTTCTGTCACCCTTTCAGGGTTTTTATTGTGTATATCGTTTTTTTGCAGGGGTTGCGTGCTTCGCACTCCACCGCCTGCCTGTGTTCTGGCCACCCCTTCGGGGTTTAATTTTCAGTCTATGATCACGTAACTATTCTGTCACCCTTTCAGGGTTTTTATGGTTTATATCGTTTTTTGCAGGGGTTCCGTGCTTCGCACTCCACCTCCTGCCTGTGTTCTGGCCACCCCTTCGGGGTTTACATTTTCGGTCTATTATCGCGTGAATGTGCAGTCACCCCTTCGGGGTTTTAATTTTCAATCAAAAAAGATTATTCCAACCCCAGTTTGTCGATGAGGTCCTTGGAGATGTAGTCGGCGGGGGCTTTGAGCGTGGTGATAATCCATGACTGGGTGATTTCGTCCCATTTCTGGTTCGACACCATCTGCCAACAGCGCTCTGCGATTCCCATGTTCTGGGCCTGCTTGGTCAGTTCCTTGCGGTGTTTGTAGTCGTTCTTCCAGTTGGCACGGTATTGCTCCGTCACGTCGCAGGTCTCTTTGATGTTGATGGCCAGTTTGTATTGTCCTGTGCCCCAGCAGTCCTTGAAATTGTCTTTCTCGTCGCGGTAGCCCATGTACGAGCGTGGCACGATGAAACATTCGCCAAGTACCTGGTATCTTGACGGTTGGCCGGAAGGACGGATGTAGCGGAGGAAACCATTGGCGTCGAGCAGACTCTCGTCCACGGGGATGTTGATGGTGAAAGTGCCCAATTCCTGGTTTTTCTGTAGTTGGACGATTTCATTCATCCACGACGAGATGATGGTGATGTCCATCGAAAGGGTGAAATTCTTGCGCTCGTCAAAGGAGTAGGGGATGCTCAGTTGGGTGTTTGGCAGATTGCTGTGTTTCGGACTGAGTATCAGTGTGTCGAGCGTGAGTTCAAACTTCGAGTGGTTGATGATACGGTAGAGTTTGTCGCGGTTGATGTGACAGGAAATGTAAAACATGGTGTCGGCGTCTTCCATCCGCAGGCAGCCGATGCCGTCGAAGCGCATGCCCTTAGGGTCCATGGCCCCATCGAAAGACGTGTCGTTGTAGAAGTCGCTCATTTCCGAGACAGAGTTGATGGCCGTTTGATAGACATTCTCTTTCTTGATGGCTTCTTCCCACTCTTTCTTCATGCGGGAGTTGCGGGTCACCAAAGCGCCGATGGCGTTCACGCCAAGGTCAAAGAAAGAGGTGACATACCCCGAGGCAAGACCTTTCATGCTGCCACCAGCGGCTGAGAGTACATCGCCGAGATAACCACGGGAGGTGTCGCGCTCATCGTTCAACTTGCTGATTTCATTGGCCAGTTCGTCGTTGGTGTAAACAAAGGTCTTGTATTCCACCTTCTGGGCTGAGGTCTGCATCGTGACCATGAATATGGCAAAAACCACCAACCCCATTTTCCTAATAAGTGTCAGTTTTGTGTTCATAATGCAAAAATAATCATTTCCCTTGAATCAACGCAGTTTTTTTACAGTTTATTCAGTTGCTCCCCCTTCACTGCCAGCTCCTTCTCTATCTTCTCTATCTTATTCCTCCGGTCGAAGGAGAAAAGACCGCTGTGGCTGTCGATAAAGTGGAAGAGCAAGAGAGAACGCCGGTATAATTCCGCCCGGAAAGGGGTGGCACGCATGTCGGCTTCCACGTAATACAGTTCGGCGAGCATTTCCATGCGGTGGATACGCTGTTCCTCTGGATATTGGTTGATGGCTTCCATCACTTCTTCCATGCTTGAGCCTTGGAAAAACTCGTAGGGATGGCCCAGGTATTGCTCATACATGAGATGGATGGCTTCACTGCGGCTTTCTATCTCCTTTTTCTCCAGCGCCCGTTCCAGCGCCGCAAAAAACTCGCGAATCAATCGCATGATGTAGTCTTGTTGCAACATATCTTTGTGAGTTTATGAGTTTGTGAGTTTACTTGTTCTGGAGGATTTGTAATCCGCCAGCCCCTTGCTTGGGGATTTGCATTCTCTTGCAGTCACGGTTTTTGTTTAACCCCGAAGGGGTGACAAGATCACAGGCAGGTGGTGGAGCGAAGCGGAACCCCTGCTAATAGGAGTCACACAACATGAACCCCGAAGGGGTGACAGACAATCATCAGTCTTCAAAGACATACCGTTCATCGTATTTGATTCCATAAGCCTCGAGGAATAGTTTGTATTCCTCGAGGAATGTCCGTTTGTTGTGGTGCTCGGCTTGGCAGCGGATGTATTGCACTGTCTTATCGATGAGCGATGGACTTACCGAGAATGCACCGTACCCTTCCTGCCAGGCAAATGTATCGTAGCATGCATCTATTGATTTTATCCATTTACTGCTGTTGGCTTTGATAGCTCGTACGAAATCGGTCAGCGTCATCGTCTTTGGCAATGATGCTAATATATGCACGTGGTCGGGCATCCCACCAATCTCAATCGGCAATCCTCCTGTGCTCTTGATGATGCCTCCGATGTATGGGAAGATGCGCCCAAGGTCTTCCTTGCGCATCTTGATTCCTGTGTTCTTGACGTGAAATATCAAATGTACGTCTATTTTTACCAAAGTACTTGCCATTTCTATTCTGTCACCCTTTCAGGGTTTTGATTGTATATGTCGTTTCTTGCAGGGGTTCCGCTTCGCTCCACCGCCTGCCTGTGGTCTGTCAGCCCTTCGGGCTTTCCGTTGTTTGTTCTATTTTTTATAGGGGTTCCGCTTCGCTCCACCGCCTGCCTGTGGTCTGTCAGCCCTTCGGGCTTTCCGTTGTTTGTTCTGTTTTTACAGGGGTTCCGCTTCGCTCCACCGCCTGCCTGTGGTCTGTCAGCCCTTCGGGCTTTCCGTTGTTTGTTCTGTTTTTTACAGGGGTTCCGCTTCGCTCCACCGCCTGCCTGTGGTCTGTCAGCCCTTCGGGCTTTCCGTTGTTTGTTCTGTTTTTGCAGGGGTTCCGCTTCGCTCCACCGCCTGCCTGTGGTCTGTCAGCCCTTCGGGCTTTAGAATGTATTGTCGCTTTATTTTTCCTCCTTGCAAAACTCCCACAATTTCTTGTAAAATGGGTGGCGGGTGAGGGTGGTGGAGTCGCCCAGGATAATGAGTTTCATCCGGGCGCGGGTGATGGCCACATTCATGCGCCGCAGGTCACGCAGGAAACCTATTTGTCCCTCGTCGTTGGCCCGAACGAGCGAAATGAGGATTACGTCGCGCTCCTGCCCCTGGAAACCGTCCACCGTGTTGACAGAAATCAGCCGGCGGTAAGGTTTGAAAAATTCCTTTTTCGCCACCAGCCGCCGCAGGTATTGCACCTGCGCTCGGTAGGGAGAGATTACTCCCACGTCGATGCGCTCGTCGAGAATGCGGTCGCGCCCGATTTTCTCGAAATACTGTTGCAGTGTCTCGAGGGTCAGCGCCGCCTCTGCCTTGTTGATACGGCCAAAACTCTCGCCCACAAACTCCTCCCGGCTGTCCAGACCGGCAGTGTCTATCCACAGCATGGGGTGGTCGTAGTCGAGGATGCCACGGTGGCGTATTTCGGGGGCACTTTCCAGTTTCCCGTCATAGAAATAGTCGGATGAGAAGCGCATGATACGCTCATTCATGCGATATTGCACGCGCAGCAGTGTCACCACCTCGGGCTTGTTTTCCACGATGCGCTCCATCAGCGTTTTGCCCAGTCCTCCCTTCAGGGCAGCGATGCTCTTGACGGTGGGCGGCAACTGGCAGTGGTCACCGGCCAGCACTACCCGCGACACTTTGCGGATGGGAATCCAGCAGGCGGCTTCCAGTGCCTGGGCGGCCTCGTCGATAAACAGGGTGTTGTATTTCTGACCGTCAAGCAGACGGTTGGCCGAGCCAGTGAGCGTGGAGGCGATGACACGGGCCTCGTCGAACAACTGGCTGCGGATGCGGATTTCAAGTTCGGTGGCTCGACTTTGCAGACGGTCCATTTTCTGATGGTAACTGTCGCTGCGCTTCCGTTGTCCCCGGAGTTCGCGGATAGCCTTGCGCAGGCTCCACAACTGAGGATAGTCGGGATGTGCCTCAAACCGCCGCTCGTAGGTGTAGGAAAGCATCTTGTCGTTCACACGGGTGGGGTTGCCGATGCGCAGTACGCTGATGCCGCGGTCGGAGAGTTGCTCTGAAATCCAGTCCACGGCCATGTTGCTCTGGGCGCATACCAGCACCTGACTCTCGCGGTGGAGGGTCTCGTTGATGGCTTCTACAAGAGTGGTGGTCTTGCCGGTGCCGGGAGGGCCATGGACGACGGCCACATCCTTGGCGCGCAGCACCTCGTTGACGGCTCGTTCCTGGGTGGGGTTGAGCCAGGGGAAGCGCAGTGGTTCGAATCGCAGGCGGCCGGCAGGCTGGTGGGAATAGAAAAGGTCGCGCAGATAGGCCAAACGGTTGTTTTTGGCGCTCATCGTGCGGTCCAGAGCCTCAAACATGAGCCGGTAGGTGGTCTCGTCGAAAAACAGTTGCACCCCTAAGTGGTCACTCCCCTGGATGTCTGCCACCTGGCCGCTGTCGCTCACCACCACCACAAGGCGGTCGCCGTCGGCATAACTTACCGTGCAAGGATGCTTGAAATAAGTGATTTTTTCGCCCCCGGGCTGTGCTGTCACACGGAAGAAGCACACAGGGCGTCCAAACTCAAAATTATGCTCGATGTCGGTGTCCTGGGTGCGGAACACCTCCACCACTTGCTGATTGAGTGAGTTGTAGTAGGAGCGTCCTGCGCGGAGAGGATACCAGGCATCTCCACGCTTCACCTTCCGCCGTAAGCCGATGGTCTCGGTCTGGCGGCGGTATTCCTCCTTCTCGGCGTAATATTCCAATTCAAGGAGAAGCCGCTGTTGCTGAAGTGCCTGGTGCAATTTTTTAGGGAGTTATGGGAATTATGGGAGCTATGGGAATTATGGGAGCTATGGGACTTATAGGACCTATAGGACTTATAGGACTTATAGGACTTATAGGACCTATGGGACTTATGGGACTTATGGGTCTTATAGGGCCTATGGCAATTTCTGGAGGCCTTCCCAGCGGACATTCCAGGTGCCGTCGGCGGGGAAACCGGGATTTGTGCCCTCAGAGCCGTCCCAACCGGCACACATCATGGCCACTGCGGTGAGCAGACCGCCATTGCCCGGCAGGTAGACACGCAGGCGGTTGTCCTGATAGTTGTGCCCGCTCACCAGATAGGTGTTGGTGCGCTTACCGAGCAGGAGCATGTCGAGCGCCATTGCGGGCTCATTCATCCGGGCGGCACACATGGCGGCCATCGGGAAATCCCAGCCCCAGGTCTTGTCCCAGTTCCAGTTGTCGTGTACCCATTGCAGGGTGTTGCGCATCACCCGCTCCTCGGCCTGTGGGGTCATGGGCAGGATGCCCACGGCACCCAATACGGCGGGATGGTCGCTGGTGAAACGGATGTCCTCGTAGGTCTGGGGCGCCGTTTCTGCAGCTAGGTAAAGACTGTCTTTTGCGGCCAGTGGGGAGAGGCGGTTGATGACCTCGTCCCACTCGCTGTGGCGTGCCAGTCCGCGTCGCTCTCTCCAGTCCTGTGCCACTTGCAGGCCAAAACGCCAGTAGGAAAGTTCCATCGGCGGGTTCACGGTCTCGGCGGCGCGCAGGGTCTCCTGGGCGGGGATGCAGCCACGGAGCACATAGCGGTCGTTGGCGTAGTCGTAGGTGGCAAACGACCGCATCATCTCGGCGGTCTCTTCCACCAGTCGCCCGTATTTCTCCAGATAGTATCGTTTGCTTCCCTTGCCGCTGTGGTTGTCGGGGGCGGCACGATAGAGCAGTTCGGCCAGATAGATGAGGTGGGGCTGCTGCCAGATGAGGAAACTGCCCACTTTCGATGGTGCCTCGGCTGCCGAGGGGTCGGTCATTTTCATCCAGCGCACACCACTGAATCCTTGCCGGCGGGCTATCTCACGGGCCATCGGCTCGGCCTGGAAATACCATTCGAGTGTGTGGTCGAGCAATTCGGGATGACCCCAGAGGGCAAATTGTGCCTGGTGCCACCAAATCATCTCAAGGTGGAATTTCCCGAACCATGAGTTGTAGGTCAGTCCGGTCTCCTGGGGTGGGGTGTCGCCGGCGTCGTTCACGGCCAGCAAGTATTGGCTCAGCACCACGCGGCGCTCCAGTTCACGGGCGCGGGGGTCGGTGCAGCCAGAGAAATCCACGATGGCGCCCTTCGTCCAGTAGTCTTTCCAGTGACTGGCCGAGGCGGCTGCCACTTCCTCAAAACTCATCGGCGCGCGTGTGGCGTCTTTCTCGGTGAAAAACTCACAGGTGAAGGTGGTCTCCTCGTTGGGACAACTATATAGCAGATTGTTCCACAGGGGATGGTCGGCGGTGCGGTTGATATATTTGTGGCAGCCTTTCCCCCACTGGATGGCCACATAGTAGGCGGCGGAGTCGAAACGTGAGGTTCCGTCGAGGATACGCTTCAGCGTGTCGGCACAGGTGGAAGGCTGACCATCGAAACAGGTGAGGTTGCGCTCCCATTCGTCCCAGTTGCAGGCATCATCGCTGTGCTTGCCACTGGGGTAGGGGAAATTGAGGGTCACACGGCAGTCGCGGTCGTCGGTCACAATGCGGGTGGCGATGAGGTCGCGCACGGGGTGGCATACGGTCTGTACGTGATAGCGGTGGCCACGATAGGTGAAACGGCTGTCGATCATGCCGGTCCACAGATTGAGGGTCTGGTCGATGTCGCTGATGTCGCTGGCTTCGAGGTCCAGGCCCACGGCTCCCAGATGCATGCGGTGGGGATTCTGGCGATACCATTCCGAGGCATCGCGTTGACGGCCTTTCTCATTGAATTGTGTGGAATAAAACTCGGTGTGACCGTGCCCGAAATCGTAGGCTTTCAGGGCTTCCTCCGGGCGCAGATTCTGAGGATTGGCAAAACTGTGCCACCCCCAGTCGCTCATGGTGCCCAGGGGCATGCCGTTGGTATACATGCGGGGGAAGGACTGCAATCCTGTGGCATCCACAGTCATGGCAAAGCCTCCGTTGCCCACAGTCAGGGCTCCTAAAGTGTCGAGTGAGGTCACATGGGGATTGTTGCGTGTTACCACAGCCTCGCGGTCTATCGGTTGGCCCGTCGCGCTCAGCCAGCCGATGGCGATGATAGCAAATAGTATTGTCTTTCTCATGATTGAGGGGTGATAGTTATTATTCTGATTATTCGGAGTTTTCGGAATTTTCTGATTATTCTGAATTTTCCGATTATTCTGATTATTCTGATTCCTTTTTCTAAAAATTCAGCAGCGAGAGATAATTCTCGAGGGGGATGCCGCGGTTCTTGTCCTTGTTGTGCTTGTTGAGGTCGATGAGGCGGGCCACGGTGTCCATGGCGATGCGGGTGGAGAGGCGCAGCGGGCGGTTCTGAAGCAGATGGCCCACAAGTACTGCCGAGAAGATGTCGCCGGTACCGGGGAAATGCACCGGAATCTCCTGATAGGGCAGGAGGAAATAATTCTGCTGATGATGGTTGTAGCCCATCACCGCTGTCTGCCCATCAACACGGATGCTGGTGATGAGCACCGACTGCGCTCCGATTTCGCGCAATTGGTCGAGCAACCTTTTTGCCTCCTCTTTGGTGACCCCTTCCTCGCGGTAGGGCGTGTCGGTGAGATAGCATGCCTCAGTGTAGTTGGGGTAGGTGAGGTGGGCCACACTGATCATTTCCCGCATGCTGTTGATGGTGGAGGGGGTGACTCCGTTGTAGAGTTTTCCCTCGTCGCCCATGATGGGGTCGACGAAGATAATCGTGCCCTTGGCAGCCTGTTCGCGACAATATTGTGAGACGATGCCCGCCTGACGCTCGGAGGCGATAAAGCCGGTGGCGATGGCATCGAAACTGAAACCCAGTTCGCTCCATACGGGGAAGACTCCCATGATGTAGTCGGTGGTGTCGAGAATGTTGAATTTCCCGTAGTCGAGGGTGTTCGACACCAGGGCTGTGGGAAGGTTGTAAACGGGCAGGCCCATATACGAGAGAATGGGCAGCATGGCTGCGGTGGCCACTTTGCCATATCCTGCCATGTCGTTGATTAGTAATATCTGTTTGTTCATCTAAAAAATCAGTGGTGAGAGGTGAGGGGTAAGGGGTAAGAGGTGAGAGGTGAGGGGTAAGGGGTGAGAGGTGAGAGGTGAGAGATAATTTTACTGCAAAGGAAATCATTTTTGGCGACATTCGGGCATAAAAAATGTATTTTTTGAAAAATCCCCCACACATCATTGTGGTGTGTGGGGGATATGTTGGGTTGATGAGTTATGGTTTAGTCTTGGTCTTCCTCATCCCAAAGGCCGCCTGGGCGACCTAAATAGTGGTCTTGCAAGTCGTCGTCGAATCCACCACGGTTGCTGAAAATGTCGCCACTACCTGGACCCTCTCCGGGTTTAGACTGTGGCAAACCGAGGATGGAAGCCTCAGCGGAGAGGCACTCGATATATAACATGGGTTGAATATATTTCTTCATAGTTGTGTCCTCCTTGATTTTTATTTAATAACCACTTTCTTTCCATTCACGATATAAACGCCCTTAGACAGACGGTCGCCGTTGATGCGTACGCCAGAGATGGTATAGACACCCTCTGCTGTGGCCGACTGTTCGTTGATGCCACGGATATTGGTGCCGAAACCGTCGAAGGTGAAGGCGGGTGCTCCTGCGAGATCCTTCTCCACAGCCAAGTAAGCGCGGTTAGCGGGCATGGTGAAGGCAGAGCCGTCGGCATTCTTCCAGTAGAAACCGATGGAACCTGTGTCGCTGTTAGCGTTCAGCGAGAGTGAGTAGAAGTAATAATCCTTGTCTGGGTCGGGACCGATGGTCTCATGGCCAGCTTCGTCGAAGCCGTTCAGCATGTTGTCGGCATGAGCCTTTTCTGTAGCAGCGATGGTGGTGAAGGTCACATCGTAGTAGTTTCCGGTAAAGACATCTTTGTCTGCCAGTTCAAGCACAACGGCGCTTCCTGCCGGAATGATGTTTTTGTAAGCAGTCTCCACATATCTACCATCCTCGCCTACCTTATAAGTGTAGGCATTCACACCTTCTGGAATAGCCAGGTTCTTGTCTCCGCAATAGAGGGTGGAGAAACCCTCGGCTCTCTTGTTGAAACTGACCACGATTTCCTCGGGTTCAATTATTTTCTTGTAAAATGCGAATGTCTGATCTTCGATATTGCTGTTGATGCTGGTGTAGCATCTCCAGTCTTGCGAATTGTAGATGCCGACATATCTGCTTGTCGCAGTGTTAAACAAATAATCGTCTTGTATTATGAAGAGGTTGTTAGTTTCATTTACACCCACACGCACACCATTGTTGGAGTTGATAGTGTATAGCCATTTCTCAGTCTCACCATCGGGATAGAAGGTGTAACCGTCGTCGGCATTGCCGCTGATGTTCCATTTGATGTTGTCTGTCACCGTGCTGGTTATTTTCTGCTTGTTGCTGCTCAGGGTCACTTCTACGGCTGATGGTGCAGAGGAAGCTCCCCCGTCGTTGGACATGGCGTATGTGCTGCCATTGTCGCCCACAATCACGAACACATCACCAGGAGCAAGGTCGGCAAGGTCGGTCAGTACCCAGTCGCCCTCGTTGATTTGTACGCTTTCCTCCTGGTTGATGGTGATCATCTCGGAATAGACATTGTCGCCATTGCCGTCCATGGCAAAGACTTTCAGATAGGCAGTGCGGGCCTCGCCAGTGTTGGCCGCTATGGTATAGGCTACATTGTTGTCGCTGTTGATGGTAGCGGTGACCCAGTCGTATGTGGTTTCTTCGTCGGCCTCATCATAGAAAACGATGTCGGCCTCAATCTCCGTGTCGCCGAAGTTCTCGTAGGTGACAGTGATTGTGCCACTTCCGCCATCAGCATCGTAGTTGATTCCTGTGGGATCCACAATGATTGTAGGTACATCTGTATTCTCATTTGATTTCTTGTAGAACGAGAAAGTCTGACCGGTGATATTGGAATTGATAGAGGTGTAGGATCTCCAGTCGGTTGAGTTGTAGATACCAACATATCTCGGCGCGTCGTTTACTGTTACGGTTAAATAGCCTTCTTTGGACAGTGAGAAAAGTTTAGCATTGCCTGTTCCCACGCGTATACCGTTGTTGGAGGAGGTTGAGTACAGCCATTTCTCTGTTTCACCGTTGGGATAGAATATGTAACCATTGGTGGCATCACCGCTGATGTTCCATTTGATGTTGTCAGCCACCGTACTGGTGATTTTCTTCTTGTCGCTGCTCAGGGTCACTTCTACGGCTGATGGTGCAGAGGAGGCTCCCCCGTCGTTGGACATGGCGTAATTGTTGCCATTGTTACCTACGATGACGAATACATCGTCTGAGGTGAGGTCAGCAAAATTGGTCAGCACCCACTCACTCTCGTCAGGAGCCACGTATCCTTCCTGGTTGATGGTGATGAGGTTGGAATAGATGTCATCAGCATAAACTTTAAAATAGGCTGAACGAGCCTCACCTTCATTTGCTTCTACTGAGAAGGTCATATTCTCTGTATTGACTGACACCCAATCAGGATTAGTGGTGGTCTCACCTTCTGCAGTATAGAACTGCACCTCGTAACTTTCAGGCTCTTCTGCAAAATTGTCCAATGTCAAGGTCATCTCATTACTACCTCCATTGCAATCTATGTTGAATACAGATGGATCAACTGTAATGGTTGGCTCTGTGTTTTCCTGAACTACGATGTCCCTTGGGTTGGCAATTTGCAAGGTGTTGTAGCAACCGATATTACCCGTGAGGGTAATCATGTCGTTAACGGCGAAAGTAATATCGCTGGTGTTGTTGAAGCGAACTAAGATACTATTATCACCTTGTGCTATGGTGACATCTTTACTACTGATAGCGGTGACGGTGGCCTCTTCAATCTTGATTAACCAACCTTGGTTGGTGCTGGCATTGACTTCGGCGATGGTCATTACCTCGGGTGTCACAGAGTTATTCGATGATAGGACTTCCAATTTTGTGGGATTAATCAGCTCTATCAGTCCATTTTGATCCTTTACGGTGCCTTTCACAAGTAATTCGTCACCTACATTAGCGGTGATGTTGGTATTGTCGTAGATGCAGATGGCGGCATCGTCATCCTGGATATAGGCAGTTCTGTTGTAGATACTGGTGACGATACCTTTTGTAAAGGCTACTTGTCCTACTGTAACAGCTCGCGCGTCGGTGATAGAAACCGGTGTCTCGATGTTATATGTTGCCTCGGCTATCAGGCTGCTCACTCCATCCAAAATAGCGATGGCCTTCAGCGTGGTGGTCTTAGAGATAGTGATGGCACCCGTATAAGCTGTGCTACTTGAGGTGGGATCAGAGCCATCGGTGGTATAGTAGATGGATGCACCTTCGGTTGCACAGGTGATTTCCACACTCTTTGCCTCTGTGTAAACGCCCTCTTCAACAGAGAAAACAGGAGTGGCTACACTCGACAACTTAATGCCTGTGATGGTGATAGTGTTGATACCTGCACCACCACCTGTTTCACCGTTGGCATTGGGGCAGGTGAACACCAGTGTGGCAGCTGTCATGGTAGAGGTTGGAGTGAACTCGATGGGAGCGAGTTCCGTACTGGCATTCGTACCTAATGCTTCGGTGGTGCCAACAGATGAACCGCTGATAGAAGCGTCGATGATAGCCTTATTTGTGTCATCAACTTTATTTAAATTTCCATAACGGCGGGCCTTGATGTCAATCCGTACCTTGTCGTAACTTGATAGGTTAAGGGTGGGAGCTGTGATGTTCTCGCCTACATAGAGGACGATACAGTCGGTTCGCCCTTTTCCTGTTCCTGTGGTAGTCCACCCAGCGGTGTATTCACCATCTTTGCCGTTAAAGGTGCCGCTGGCAAGCTTAGTTTCTTGCCCCCAAGCACTACTGAACACCGCACATAGCAGTGTCAGCATTAATAATCGTAAATTTTGTTTCATAGATAATATTTTTTAGTTAATAGTGTCTGGTAGAGCCAGTTTTTATTATGTGGATTTCAGGATTTTGTCGCAAAAGTAACAAAAAAAATCAAAAGTTGTATATTATTTCCTCCTTTTTTGCAAAAATATGTAAAATAACGCACGCGGAAGGTGAAATAATTTATTCTTTTTTGGAAAGTAAGGAATTTGCTTGTCTGATTCCGCAAGATAACCCACAATTCTCCCAATCGGAATTAGACGAGCGATTTCCCTATACGAGTGTAAACCTAAAAGAGTATGGGCGGCACGTGCCGCCCATACTCTTGTGTGGTTGTATGATAATACTGTGACTGATGCGTCGGTTTTCTGTTATTCATCCCAAAGAGAAGATTTACTTGGGATTTCGGTTTGTTGTCGGTCCTCTTCCCAAAAACTTTGGTTGGCTTCGATTTCTCCTTCGTTTTCAGTACTATAATGCACGGGCATTTCATCTCCACTCAGGATATGGCAATTGAGAACGACGATGTCGATCTGTGGCACGTTGTAAATATGTTTTTTCATTTCTCTGCTCCTTTCTTATTTGATGACAATTTTACGACCGTTGACAATATAGATGCCTTTTGACAGCTGTCCTGCTTGTGGCAGACTATCGGCCACTTTGCGACCGCTGAGGTCGTAGATGGCTCCTTGCATCAGCCATGTAGTGGCTGAAGCCTTTGGCGTAGAGATGCTGGTGGTTTCGCTATTGCCTAAATCTTCGAGCAGGAAAATTCCCAGTGCTGCATTGGTAGTGTTGGTGATGGTTTCGCTCAACTCTGTGCCGTTGAGGTAGGACTTGCGCTCTGGTATGGTACGGCCAGTGGCCAACTTATAGAATCCATAATTGTTGTATGGGTCGTCGGCAGTCCAGTCGGAAGATTTTTGGAATACCAGCAGGCGTTGGTCGTCTGTGGCTTTCACATCACCGTAAGAGGGCTTCAACAAATTATTCTTGGGTTTGGCGATGACATCCTCAGTCTTTGCAATAACCAAGTGATTCTCTCCCTGAGTACCTTTCATGATGATTGGAGTCTCGGCTGGGATGATCTTTTCATTCTCTCCAACTCCAAATTCAGCGAAGACAGCGGTTTCCATTGAGAATTCAATCACTTTGTAACCATGCACGTTGACAGAGCCGTCGGAGTTGTTACGAGCCAGGGTCTGCTCCCAGTCGATATCATTCTTCACTACGTATGTCACATATCCATCGGTTTTCATGTTGACCACTTCTGTTTCGGTGGTGGTGAGGGCAAATTTCAGTACATTCCATGTACCCGTGCTTTCAGAGTCGGCAGTGTAGAGGAAACTGATTTGGATTTTCTTGCCAGCGTAGGCGCTCAAATCAATATCTCCCGAGTTGAATCGAGTGTATTGACCGCTTTGGGTAAACCAGTTGGGAATGGTTAATTGTGTCCAGGAGCCGCCTTCTTCACGCACATAGAGTTGTGCATGGCTGGGAGCCTCACCGGCAGCGGTTTGCTCAACTGTTAAGTTATCTTGATTGTAACCATCAAAATAGCGTCCTGCATGGATGAAGTTCAGCGTGGCAGTGGTGATGGCCTCATCAGTAAGGTCAATCATAGGTGAAATGAGTCTGGCTGTACCGCTTTTGTTCGAGCCATTGACGTAAGCGTAGCGTCTTGCTTCGCCATATCTCTCAATGTCGGCTTGCGACGCGTTCTCCCTGAATGTCCATACTGGTGGGTTGTCGCCTTCGGTCTCTACTGTGAAGTTGCCCAGGCCTTGGTCGAAATTCTCATAGTAAGGAGCGTTGACTGTGCCGGCATAGTTGTAGGTGGCAGTAACGGTCTCGCTCAGGTTTCCTGCTGCGTCCATGGCTACTGCAGTGATGGTGGTGGCTTTGCTCAGGTTGTTGATGCCGTCGTTGTATGCGATGGCTTTGCCTGAAAGGTTGCCATCTTCATCAATCGGGCTGTCAGAACCTGTGGCATAGTAGATGCTTAGTCCGTCAGTGGCAGTCAGATGGATGGCATAGGGCTCAGTGAATGTGGTTCCAGATGTTTCGGTGAATACTGGTGCATCTACTGGGATGGCAATGGTGATGGTGCTTGTGGATGTCAGACTCACCTCATTGTCTTTCACTGCGATGGCCTTGATGGTATAGGTGCCATTTTTGCTCAGTACAAACGATTTCTTATAGACTGTGCTCGAGGTGGTTGGTGTGCTTCCATCTGTGGTATAATAGATGGTGGCTCCCTCTTCCTCGTTGGTGATGGTGACTGTTTGTGCTTCTGTATAGGTGCCTGTGGCTGGGGTGATGATGGGTTTCGCTACAGCGGAAGTGGCTTGTGAGAGGTGGATGGTGACAGATGACAAGCCTCTTGTTGTGCCTGTGCCTGAGAATGTTACACTCTGTACTCCATTTTCCGATGTCCAGGTGGTTCCACTCAGTGTCCCGGTGCTAGCATCTGCAGCAATGGATGTGTTGAAAGTCAAGGATGTAATAGTGTAGCCATCGGGTACTTCGAACACCAAGGTGTTGCCGTTGTAAAGGCGAATTTCATTGTCGTTAATATAAGCATTGTTGGATGTCCCTCTGTTGTATGTCACGGTGACAATATCGGAAAGTGTGCCGGATGCTGAGGTGAAGCCAGCAGTGACAGAACCATTATATTTCGTTCCGAATGTGGCGTTATTTAGGTTGCCCGTAATGGCGTTTGGATCCTCCACTTTCAATACGTATGATGCTGTGCCAGCCAAGAAGTTGCTGGTCTCTGATGCAGTGGCGGTGATGGTAGTGGTCTTGCCGATGGCAGAACTGCCGAAACTGATTTCACCAGTACTGGAATCTACGGTAATCGCGCTGTTGGAACTGCTGTAGGTGATGGTGCCATTGTAGCCATCGGCATAGGTAAGTGTCGGGGGTGTGAAGGTTTCACCATAGTAAGCGGTCACGCTTGTCTCGGAGAATGCCAACTGTGGGTCGGATTTAGCCACCGTGTAGGAGGCGGTGGCGACATCGCTGTTGTCCATACCTTCTTTTACAGCGATTACTTTAAGTGTAACATCGCTGTTAACAGTATAGGATAAACCTGTGCTGCTTGAGGTAGTAGATGGGGTAGAACCATCGGTAGTATAATAGTAGGTTACCTCTGTGGTAGCACAATTGAATGTAACTTCTGTTCCTTTTGCCACTTCACCTGCTGCAGGATTAAATGTGGGAGTGGAAACTTGATTGGATGCAGCCTCCTCGATAGTAAAGGTTATTTCCACCTTACTTGTTTTTCCTGTGGCATCTCCCACTTTGACTTGGAAAAAACCTCCTCCAACAGTGGTGCTGGAAGATGGTTGCGTAGATGTTCCATAATAAGTCGTGAAAGTGCCTGCAGAAGATGTCACATCTACATTTGTAATCGTGCCCAAGTCAGTGTTATTATAGATATATCCCTTGCTTTTTTGCCATTGCATCAAACTGCTGTTTTGATAGACTTGGTTAGAAGTCCACTCCACTTCATATGTTTTAGTTGCATCTGTGGTGCAGACAGCATTCGATGTTTTCTTATTGTTGTTGTCAGCATAACTGATTGTGGTGAAATCGTCTGGAGTAATCGTCAACTTGTATGTGACGCTTTCCCCCCACATCGTACTGAACACTGCACATAGCAGTGCTAACATTAAATAGCGTAAATTTTGTTTCATAGATCTATGTTTTTGTGATTATTTCATCATAGGTTTTTATCTTGACGTTACAGGCAGGGCAAGAAAAATGCCTGTCGGATACTTCAATGATTTGGCTATTTGGGGGCAAAGTTATATTTTTTTTCCCAATATCGATACATTTGATTTGTGTTTTTGCAAAAAAAGTGCAAATAATCAAGGCATTTCTTGACAAAATCTGCAAATTCCACAAATTCAGCGTACTTATTCATTTTGTCTGCGGATGGCTTTCGCGGTGCAAGCCTCGTAGGGAATTAGCTCGTCTAATTCCGCGCGTTCCCCATGAGACGCCTCGATGAGACGTCTCTACTGCATTTCGTCTACGGACCTCAGGGACTTGAAGGACTTTTTTGCAATTTTCCTGATAATTTTCCTATAATTTTGAGCGAAGCGACCACAATAGGAGATAACTCCCTAGCACACTTCATCTATGGACCTCAAGGACTGATTTGTCTGACGACAAATGGGCAGTTGCGGTTGGTGGCAAATGGCTCGCCGCCCGCAAAATCATTTCTCGTAGGGAATTAGCTCGTCTAATTCCGCGTATGATTGTCCGAAAATTCCGTGGAATTGTATCCACCCCGCTGCCAGAGGTGTAGAGACGTCACATTGTGGCGTCTCCGTAGGACCCTCTGTATATTTTCCACGCTAATGTGATGGTCTGTCACCCTTTCAGGGTTTATGCTGCGTGTCTATCGTTAGCAGGGGTTTCGCTTCGCTCCACCGCCTGCCTGTGGTCTGATCAGCCTTTCAGGCTTCAACTCCTTCTGTTAGCAGGGGTTTCGCTTCGCTCTACTGCCTGCCTGGACGAATGGTACTCACCATCGTCTTCTGATCAGCCTTTCAGGCTTCAACTCCTTCTGTTAGCAGGGGTTTCGCTTCGCTCTACTGCCTGCCTGGACGAATGGTACTCACCATCGTCTTCTGTTCAGCCTTTCAGGCTTCAACTCCTTCTGTTAGCAGGGGTTTCGCTTCGCTCCACCGCCTGCCTGGACGAATGGTACTCACCATCGTCTTCTGTTCAGCCTTTCAGGCTTCAACTCCTTCTGTTAGCAGGGGTTTCGCTTCGCTCTACTGCCTGCCTGGACGAATGGTACTCACCATCGTCTTCTGATCAGCCTTTCAGGCTTCAACTACTTCTGTTAGCAGGGGTTTCGCTTCGCTCCACCGCCTGCCTGGACGAATGGTACTCACCATCGTCTTCTGTTCAGCCTTTCAGGCTTCAACTCCTTCTGTTAGCAGGGGTTTCGCTTCTCTCCAACGCCTGCCTGGACGAATGGTACTCACCATCGTCTTCTGTTCAGCCTTTCAGGCTTCAACTACTTCTTTAAGAACCGCTCATCGAATTGCACCCAAAAACTCAAATCAAAAAATATCTCCGGCTGGGAAGTTCCGGCCGGAGATATATATAAATAAGGTGTAAGTGCGTGCTTACTCCCAGACGCTCTTGGAAGTTGATATTGTCTCTTCTTCTGGTTCGAAGTTAGTCTCGTTGACCAACTGCTCGGCGCCAGTTGGGTCACTGACGATATCAAGACCACTCATGACATCACCAATCTCTACTGTTCTGATGTTTGGGACAATGTATCTTTTCATATCTTGTTTCCTCATTTTTTATTTGATAACCATTTTCTTACCATTCACAATGTAGATGCCGGCGGGCAGATGGTTTGCGTTGACACGCACGCCTGAGAGGGTGTAGACAGTGGCACCCTCAAGTGCCGGATTGATGGTCACGTCGTTGATTCCCGTGAAGAGGTCGAAGGTGTAGTAGGAAGCAGCACTCGAAGCCGGTACAGCCAGATATGCCTTGTGGGCACCATTCTTGAAGCCGTCCTCCACTCTGTAGAAGGCCAGGCCCTCCTCGCCGTCGGCCAACTTGTAGAAACGGTACTCGCCGTTGCCCGGAGCCACGGGAGCGGCCTTCTTGTCGGAGCCGTAGAGCATGTTGTCGGCAGCCGGTGTGCCACCTGTGGCAGCGAACTGGAAGGTGTAGGTGCCTGGGGCAGCCTGGATGAGCACTGCGCTACCTGCTGGGATGACTGATGTGTAACTGCGTGTCTCGATGGTCTTCTTGCCATCGTTGGTCTTGCAGGTGTAAGCCTTCACGCCAGAAGGAATCTTCAGGTTCTTGTCGCTGTAGTACAGGGTGGCATAGCCTGTTGATCCAACGGTCACATCCACGCTGGTGGCAGGTGTCTGGCGGCGGAAAATCTGCACCTTAGGCATCGAGGTATTGGTGCTGGCATAGCAGGAGAACATCGGTGTGCCATTGTTGTAGTTGAAACGCAAGTTGTTGCGGGTGTATGAGCCCTGGAAGATGACGTCTGCGAGATTGTCGGAGCCAATGGCGATGGTGGCCTTGGTGTTGTTGTCGGCGTCATCCTTTGTCTTCAGATGATTGGAGCTCGAACTGGCGGCATAGAGGTAACCGTCGCCTGTGTAGAGGTCCCAACCTGCGGCATCGCCCTCAAGTGTCAGACGCTGTACGTTGCTGTTGGGCTTGACAGTGCCGTCGCTGAGCAGTTCCACGATCTCAGCACCGCGGTTGTTGCTGTTCTGAGTAGTGCTCAAACCATAGTAAGTGGTCACTTCATTGGCGGTGCGACTTCCCACAAAGATAATCTCGTCGTCGGCTTTAAGCGTGGAGGCATCTTCCACAAGTACGAATACATCGTTGCCTTCCACGGCTTTGTTCTTCACGGTGAGGGTATATTGGGCACTGCCTTCTTTGAAGTTGTCGTCGCCAGCAAAGGTGGCGGTGATAGTGGTCTTACCAGGTGCCAGCAATGTAATCTCACCAGTGCTTTCGTCGATGGTAGCCACGCTCTTAGTGCCGCTGGTGTAGGTCACAGGGAGGTTGTTGGGGTTCGACAGGGTGGGGAATTCGTTGTCGGAGGCGTTCAGGTATACCTCTGCGGCATTGGTGCTCCATGCCAGGCCAGCCTCGGCCTTGCCCGACTCCACTGTAAGCGTGTATGACACGCTGCCAGCCAAGTATTTGTCGGTCTCCTCGGAAGCGGCGGTGATAGTGGTCTTGCCCTCACCGACAAGGGTGATGGTGCCGTCGGCGGCGATGGTGGCCACGGTTTCCTTGCTACTGGTATAGGTCACGGCCAGTTTGTTGGGGTTGGTAAGAGTCGGGAACTCGTTGTTGTCGGCACCGATGGTGACGGTGGCCTTGTCGGCACTCCATGCCAGACCAGCCTCTTCCTTGCCGGAACTCTCGACTGTGACATCGGTCGGGTTGGCAATCTGAGCGGCGTCGAAACAGCCGATGTTACCTGTCAGGGTGATGATATCTCCTGCCTTGGGTGTCACTCCAGTGATATTACGCACCACGATGGTGTTCTCGCCCTGGGCGATGGTGGTGTTCGAGCCACTGACTTGGGTGACAGTAGCACCCTCAATCTTCACCAACCAGCCTTGCAGGGCATTTTGTCCGGCATAGTCGCTGTTGATTTCGGCGATGGTCTTCACGGTCGGGGTTACAGTGTTGCCCTGCGAGAGAACCTCACAAACGGGGTTGGTAATCTCCAGCAGTCCTTTGTAGGTGGACAAAGTGCCTTGAACTTTGATTTTGTCGCCTTTCACAAGATTCTTGGCGCCATTGCCATAGACGCAGACGGCGGCTGTTGCATCCTGGATGTAGGCGGTGTTGCCGACGATGCTGGTCACTGTACCAGAGGTATAGACATCACCTGTCTGCTGGGCGCGCACCTGAGCAATGGTCATGAGTGTTGCCTGAGCCTCAATAGTGTAAGTTGCTGTGGCGACTGAGCTCTTGGCACTGCCCTTGATGGCGATGGCTTTCAGTGTAGTCGTCTCAGAAACGGTAATCGGACTGGTGTATTTTGTGCTTGTGCTGCTGGGTGTCGAGCCATCTGTGGTGTAATAGATGGTGGCGCCTGATGTGGCACATGTGATGGTCACGGTCTGGGCCTCGGTGTAGGTGCCGGCTGCCGGTGAGAAGGTCGGGGTTTTCACTGTTTCAACAGAAGAGTTCTTATCCACGGTCACGCTGATGGCCTGGATGCGCCAGTGACCTGATTCAGAGGGACGGGTAAACACGACGGTGTTGGAACTGCCCGTCCAGACACCTGTCTGGGCATCGTACTCGCCGCAGTCGACGACATCGTTGGCCGCGGGCTTGTAGTTGTCGCCAGCGTAGGTGACCTCAATCTTGACGATATTCTTGCCGTTAAGGCCTTGCACGGTCATCGTGCCCCCGCTATAAACACGGATGCCGCTGCCAGTGGTGTAGTATTTGCCGTCGTTGCCGCCGCCACCGAAGGTCACGGTGAAGATTTCATTGTCGTCGGTGAATGGCTCGCTGTACTGCACGCCATTCTCCAAGCCCAGTTCGCCGAAGACGATGTCGCCGGTGACACCGTCGCCTTGTGACGCATTCTTCACGGTGAGGACGTAGGTGGCCTCGCCAGCCTTGTAGGCGCTGGTCTCGGCAGAAGAGGCGGTGATGGTGGTCTTGCCCGCACCGACGAGGGTGATGGTGCCGTTGGCGTCGATGGTGGCTACAGAGGTTTCACTGCTGGTGTAGGTCACGGGCAGTGAGTGGGGGTTGGTAAGTGTCGGGAAGGTGTTGGTGGCACCGATGGTGGCAGTGGCGGTGCTTGCGCTCCATGCCAGACCGGCCTCTTCCTTCTGTGGAGCATCCGACTCTATGGAGATGAGGTAGTTGCCTTGAGCCATCTCGGGAGTGGTTACTCCGTCTTTTACGAATTTCTGCAGCTGGCCATATACAACAACGACGTCATTGACATGGATTTGGTCTTCGCCGGTGAAGTTGGCATTCTCAAGATATTTGCCACGGAAGATAGTCAGCGCGTTGCCGGCATTTCCATCTTTGATGTCGTAGGTGGCATTTCCATGCTCGACACTTAACTCCGTGATGTTGGAAATTGTACCCTTGACATAGACTTTGTCTGAAGTCTTGCCATTATCTGCCAAGGCGCTGATCACGTCGAGCGCCTGTGCCACGGTGTAGGGATTGTCCTTTGTGCCGGCGGCATTGGGGTCGTTGACGGTAATCTTGCAAGTAGCGGTTCCTGCTCCATACACGCTGTTGGCGGGTGCACTGGCTGTGATGGTGGCCACACCTGCTCCACCTGCCAGGGCAATCACGCCACTGTTGTTCACGGTGGCTACCGCAGCATTGTCGGTGGTGAAGGTTACTGTTGCCGTGGTGGCTTTGCTGAAGACGGGTGATGTGAAGTCTTCGAAGTCTTCGCCAAGATTCAGTTTGACTGAGGAAGGCTCAAATTTCAGTTCGGCGGGTTTCAGCACAGTGGCAGAGCCACTCTCCACTGTCACCTCGACTTTCTGTATGCGCCAGTGGCCGCTGCCCGAGGGGCGTGTGAACACTACCTGGGCGGAAGTGCCAGTCCAGGTGCCTGTCTCTGGGTCGTAGGTGCCTTGGTTCACCACATTGGCGGCATCGGGCTTGTAGGTGCCATCAAAGGTGATGACAATCTTTTTGATAACCTTGCCACTCTCTTTCGGTTCGAAGGTCATCGTACCATTGCCATAAAGGCGGATGCCGGTACCTGTGGTGTAGTACTTTCCATCGTTGGTTCCTCCTTTGAAGGTGACGGTAAAGTCACCACCGTCGAAGGGGTCGCTGTACTGTACGCCATTCTGCAAACCTAAGTCGGCGAAGGTGATGCTGCCACCCCACGCCATGCCAAACACTGCACAAAACAGTGTCAATAGATAAAAACGTAGATTTTTTGTCATAACAGTTAGTATTTTGATAAATTTTTAGTCTTTATAGGTGTAGTGACATACCCTGTGCATGTCCGTCAAAGAGAGGCATTTGTGTCGTTCCTGGCATACACGGGGCATATCCCTGTGTTGTATTGCTAATCTAAAATGCAAAGATAATAATTTTTTTAATATATAGTGTCAATTATTCGAAAAAAAACGACTTTTTCTGTAGGCACTTAAATGGGTATGTTCCTACGGCTGTTTTTGCTGATATTCCTCGATGCCCTTGTTGTGCTTTGCGAAAAGGTCGCGGGTGGCCTTGAGGTAGGCAGCGCGCTTGGTGCGCTCGGCGGCATTGAGGTTCTCGTCGGGATAACTGGCCGGTATGACGCGGTATTGCTTGCGGCCGGAGTTCACTGGGCGTGACACCCAGTAGAGGCAATAGCCACAGTCGGTGAGTGTGGTGTGACCATCGCGCTTGGTGAGCGTGAGGCGCACCATCGTACCTCCGTCGGTATTGGGGCGCGACTGGTTGGAGATGTAGTTGCCCAGCGAGTAGGCCAGCAGATGGCGCTCGCCATTCATCTCCCGTACCTCGATAGGTTCCACCACATGCGGATGGCCGCCGATGATGTGGTCGACACCCTTCTCAAACATCCAGTTGGCCAGCCGCTTTTGTCCCTCGTTGGGCAGCAGGTGGTATTCGTCGCCCCAGTGCGGCATGCAGATAATCACGTCGGGATTCATCTCACGGGCACGGGCAATGTCGGCGGCAATGAGGGTCGTATCGATAAGATTGACGATATAGGGTTTGGGCACGGGGATGCCGTTGGTGCCGTAGGTGTAGTTGAGCAGGCAGACGCGGATACCGTCGTGCTCGATGATGAATGGATATTTCGCGTCGCGCTCCTTCTGGTTGCGGTAGGTGCCCAGGTGAGGCATGCCGATGGAGTCCATCATGGTGATGGTGCGGTCGATGCCCCGCCCGTAGGTATCGACACTGTGGTTGTTGCAGGTGGTCAGCACGTCGAAACCGGCTTCCTGAATGGCATACAGGTATTCGTCGGGAGCGCAAAACTGTGGGTATCCTTTGTACGGAGGGCCGCCCAGTGTGACCTCAAAGTTGGCGATGGCCAAATCGGCCCGCTCTATCTCGGGTTTCATCAGTTGGAAACAGTCGCTGTAGTCGTAGGCTCCGCCGGAGGTGCGGGCAGCGTTGATCTGTGGCTGGTGTTGCATCAGGTCGCCACCGAAAATCAGCGTCACGCTGTGTGCCACGGTGTCGGCTTTGGGCGCATTATCCTGCGGATTGCGGGCGTTGGAACTGCACGACATCAGTGCCGTGACCAGCAGAATGGAAATCTGTAGTAGTTTCATGCTTGCTTTTAGTTTTGGTGATTCTGGTATTTCTAGTATTCCTAGTATTTCTAGTATTCCTAGTATTTCTAGTATTCCTAGTATTTCTAGATTTTCTAGATTTTCTAGATTTTCTAGATTTTCTAGCATCTGCAAAATTATGAAATAATATCCATAATTGTCAATGTTGGAGGATGATATTTGCTGGCTTGTGTCAATTTGGCGCAAAAATATGTCACTTTGGCAGTGTTTTGCGCTTGGTATGCAAGTTGCATAATGATGAGTGTGAGCGATGAAAAAATCACTTACAGAAAACGAAATTACCAACCATTTAAAGAATAGGAGATAGAATTATGAAACGTATGCATGGAAATCTTTGGCTGCCCGACTTGTTCAATGATTTGATGAACATGGATTTTCCCGCACCCAAGCGTGCTTGCACAGCACCAGCAGTCAATGTGATTGAAAGCGATGAGGCTTATATCGTGGAAGTGGCCGCACCGGGGCTAAAGAAGGAGGACTTCTTTGTTCATATCAATGACGAGGGCAACCTCACCATCAAGATGGAGCAAAAAGCAGACAACAAAGAGGAGAAGGCCAATGTCCACTACCTGCGCCGCGAGTTCTCTTACACCAAGTACGAGCAGACATTGATTTTGCCCGACGATGTGGACAAGGAGAAGATTGGTGCCCACGTCAACGACGGCATCCTCACCATCGACTTGCCAAAGGTGGGGGAAACCAAGGTGAAACTCTCCAGACAGATCAATATTGATTAGTTTGTTGATCAGTAGGTTTGTTGATTAGTTAGTAGATTAGTAGATAGTTTGATAGTTAGTTATATATAAGATTTGTGTTATTTTGATTGAGATTTGGTTATTAGGTTTTTGTCATCCGTCGACGTGAGTCGGCGGATGTTTTTTTAGTTCTTAATCAACGTAACTCCCATCAGTCCAATCACCACGTCGCAGGAAAGGGTGCGTAGGGTGATGCTGCGCAGCCGCTTTTTGGGATTGAGAGGCATTTTCAGCAGTTGAGCTGCCCCACAGTCGATGATGCGGGGCTCGGCACTGTCGGGATTGACGGTAGGCCTTTTAAACGGACTGTATCCCTCGCGGGGCTGCGAGTTGTCGATGGCCAGGGCGGTGGCGAGGTCTCTGGAGACGGTGCCGCTGCCCAGATGCACGCGGTAGGGGCGTGGCTGTACGGCGTCGAAAGCCAGTCCGTCGATGTAGTAATCCTGTTCGATGGGGCACCAGTTGGTGGGATTTTCCAGTCGGAGCGTGGAGGTGGAGCCGTCGGTGTAGCGTACGGTGACGATTCCGTTGTCGATGCGGCTCTGCATGTTGTTGGTGCTGCCTGCCAGGAGCAGACAGGCATATTCAGCCTTGCCTTTCAGGCGGATGGTCACACTGTCGGGATAATTGTCCCACAGCGATGTGTAGATGATGTTGTGCCCTTCGGCGGGAGAGAGGAAACTCACACCAATGCCCGTGTCGAACACGCCATTTACAGTCTTTGCCCGCAAACCGTCGTCCTCGATGTTGGCGGTGCGCTGTGGAAGACACCACTGACCGATGCCCTGCTTGGGGATTTCCAGTGTGGTGTAGGGTGGGCGGGGTGACAGGTACTCGTTGCGGAAGATGTCGTCGACATTGGCGTTGAACAATTTGCTCAGGTCTACCATCTGCTGCTTCTCGCCGATGATGAAATCGGCCAGTCCGGCCATGTCGATGTCTATGTAGGGGTCGGCAGGCTCCTCTTTCTCGGCTATGGCGTTGGCCCGGCATTTTTCCAGATTGATTGAGATTCTTTGGTGTGGCTCATTGGTGCCGGCGAAATCGATGAAATGCCCGTCGCCAGTGGGTATGCGCAGGATCATGCGCAAGGGCTGAGGAAAGCGCTGGGTGATGTCGTAGGTGATAATCTCGTCGTCGCGGTGGAAGTCGTAGGAAAGGTAAGGTGTCTCCACCGATGTCTCGTTCCATTCCTCGGGCAGTGTGTATTGCAGCACACAGCGCCCGAAAAGCGCGTCGGGACGTATGCCAAACAGTCCGTTGACAATGGCCCGTGCCGAGATGCCGATACAGTCGCCGAAGTCGCGGTAAGCCTCGTTGCGGGCCTTGTCGTAGTGGCTGATTTGCCCGAAATTGCCGGGGCAGGCAGCCAGGAACATGCCGTCGAGCACGTCGCTCTTGAGCAGGCGGAACCCCTCTTCGTTGCGCCCGGCGAGGAAATAAGCCAGCGCCATGTTCATCACCTCCTCATGAGCCACATTGTTGGTGCTCCAGTCGTAGGGAAGCCAGTCGGATGAACTCACGGTGGCATAAGGTGTGTCGTCGAGGGCAGACAACTGTCCGTCGGACTCCCATTCCACGGGGATGTGAGGCAGGTGCCGCGTGGCATAGCCCGTGGCGCGCCAGGCCTGTGTGGGCGAGCAGGCGTCGCAGTCGATAGGGGTGTAGATAGACCAGATGGCGGCGCTCTTGTGAAGCCGGCGCTCGCCCATCAAGTCCTGGAACTCAGCCCAGTGCCCCTCTTTCTCCATCCAGAGGCGCTTGTTCATCGCGCGCAGGATGGCGGTGGCCTCTTGCTCATAAGGGGTGGGGTCCTCGCCGATGAGGGTGGCAATGCGTGCCGCAAGGCGGTGGCCACGATAGTTGTAGGCCGACGAGTGCGTGACGGCTCCGCCATTATACCAAAGGGCATCGCTGGCCCAGATGCAGCAATAGGCATCGTAGAGGTGGTCGCCGTCGGGGTCGAAATTGCGCTTTTCCCATGCCAGGTGTGACTGGATGACAGGCCACATCTGCCGCATGTAGGCGGTGTCGGCATTGTAGGAGAAATGCCACAACAACTCGTCGATGTAGTTGAGGTTCATGTCGTAGTGGCTCATCTTGTCGGCCTTTCCGGGGAGTTTGCAGATGTAACCGTTGCTGTACATCTGCGTGCCCCATTTCTCGGCGGCGCGGGCCAGGTTTTGCGTGCTGTCCTGGGTGGGGTGAGGAAAGACCGGGGGAACCTGGGTGACCTGACTGCGGGCGTAGGCGTCGAAATGGGAGCGGGCGCGGTCGTCCCATCCCAGCACGTCGGCAACGTAGGCGGCACGCCAGCCGGCCAGGGGAGTGCGCCATCCGCAGCATCCATGCAGCCACGTCTCGCCGTCCCACAGTCCGTCGGCTGCTGCCGCAAGATTGGCGCCCAAGGTGTTGATATAGGGGTCGGGGGTGTTGATGCGAAGGTTGGAAATCAGTTGCTGGCGCATCTGCTCTTGTGCTGTGTAATGCGCCAGGCCGAGGGTGTCGATGAGCAATTGGCGGTCGGCGGTGAGCCAGAGGTAGATGTCGCTGTCGCACGACCAGGTGAGTTCTTGCAGAGGCGGCACGTCGGCGGCCTCGAAACTGCTGCGAGGCTCCAGGCCATAGTCGCCGTCGCGGGTCATCTTCGACTTGGCCACGGGGCGAATGGTGGCTTGCATCGTGGGGACGAAGGGAAAGTCGTGGGTGGTGATGCGCCAGAGAGCACCCTCGTCGTCGAAAGTGGCCAGGGCGGTGATTTCCATCGTGCCATTGTCCCAGCGGTCGTCGCCCAGGGTGTAGGTGCGGCGGCCGCCCTGATAGTGCGACTCGCAGAATGTGGTCTGGTCAAGGGGCACGGGCTGGCCGTTGATGTTGATGTCGAAAGCGATGTTGATGCTTTTGTCGCGGTCGTAGGTGGCGAAGACCGGGCGGTCGCTGGTCTCAAGACGGAAACGGGTATGGCTGCCATAGAGTGCACGGGTGTAGCGGTTGTTTCCATTCACGCATACGATGTCGCCACCCTCGGGGTAGTAGTTCATCGTGCGTGATTCTTGTGCCATTGTCGCCTGGCACCAGGCGGCAAGTATCATTATCGCCGACAGATATTTCATTTCATTAAGTAGGAATTCAAAATTAGTGATATATATCCATTAGCAGGTGCGCTAAATTTTGAACACCTACTTAGATTTTTGTGCAAATATAGACAATTATTCCGTTTTTTCACCCATTTGAAATAGTTTTTTTATCCCAACTGTGACTTGACAAGGCAAGCGCGACACACGACATCAAGATAATTTTGAATACATACTTGTCGGTTATTAGGAGAAAAACTGTAACTTTGCCGTCGATGAGAGTGCATGAACTACAGACGACCCTGTTGCCACCCAAGCGGATGAACAATCCGTTTGGCTATGAACCGCATCCCTTGTGCCTGTTGGCCACAGAGGAAGTGCGACGGGAAGTGATCCGTCATGCCGACTGGATGGCAGAGGTGGAACAGGGTAAAATGCTGGGTGTGCTTGTGGTGGAAACCCCCGGGAGGCACCTGGGCTATCTGGCCGCCTATTCAGGCCAGCTCTGTGCTCGCAGCGACTGGGATTTCTTTGTTCCCGCCGTCTTCGACTACCTGCAGCCCGATGGGCATTTCAAGCGCGAAGAGGCCTGTATCAGCGATATCAATCGCCGGGTGAGGGAAATGGAAAACTCTCTGGAAATGAGGGAGGCCGAAAATGCCCTGACCCAGGCACAGACCGCGATGGTCACCGAGGTGGAAGCCTATAAAAATCAAATGGTTGCAGCCAAGCAGAGACGCGATCATATCCGACAGACATCTTCCGAAGTGGACCAGGAAAGCCTTCTCAGGGAAAGCCAGTTTATGAAAGCCGAACTGCACCGGCTGAAAAAACGCCATCAGGAAAAGGTCGCTGCCTGTAGTGACCAACTGCGTCGGTTGCGCCAGCAGACACAGGCCCTGCGTGAGGAGCGAAGCCGCCGGTCGGATGCTCTCCAGAAATGGCTGTTCAGCCAGTTTGTGATGTGCAACGCCCAGGGTGAGCACCGGTCGCTGCCCGACATTTTCAGGGATACCCCGCAGGGTGTGCCTCCGTCGGGCGCTGGTGAATGTTGTGCTCCGCGGTTGTTGCAATATGCCTATCAGCACCATCTGCGCCCTCTCTGTATGGCGGAGTTCTGGTGGGGGCAGTCGCCGGTGGGAGAGGTCAGACATCACGGGCATTATTATCCTGCCTGCCGTGGCAAATGCCTGCCCATCCTCCAATTCATGCTGCAGGGACTTGACGTGGACCCTGCTGTGGCACCCATACCACAGGAAGCCACCCCCGCCATTATCTATGAGGACGAGTGGCTGCTGGTGGTGAATAAACCAGCGGGTATGCTCTCTGTCCCCGGCAAAGTGGAGGCGGGCAGTGTATGGACATTTGCCCGCGAGCATTGTCCCGAAGCCGACGGACCGCTTATCGTCCACCGGCTGGACATGGCCACGTCGGGACTAATGGTGCTGGCGAAAAACAAAGAGACGCATCGATTGCTGCAAAGGCAGTTTCTGCAGCGCGAGGTGAGCAAGACCTATATGGCTGTTCTCGACGGGAAAGTGGGGGAGGGCGTTGCTCAGAAGGGTGTCATACGCCTGCCGTTGCGGCCTGACTTGAACGACCGTCCACGGCAGATGGTGGACCCTGTCAACGGTAAGAAGGCTGTGACGGAATATGAAATCGTAGGCACTGACACCAGTGGGCTCTCTGTCGTGCGGCTGCATCCCCTCACAGGGCGCACCCATCAGTTGAGAGTTCACTGTGCCCATCAGCAGGGACTCGGATGTCCAATCCTTGGCGACACGCTCTATGGCCACCCCGCCGATCGCCTCTATCTGCATGCCGCCAGACTGTCGTTCACCCATCCCGCCACAGGCGAGCAAGTCTCTTTTTATGTTGACTGGCAGCCAAAATGAATGATGCGTTTCAATAGTTTGGCACCCCATTCCAAGCGGTGGAGGGGAGCCGTTGCTTACGGCTATTCAAACCATATAAAATAAAAGGAGGAGGGTGTGTTAAAATGGAGATTTGCATTACCGATATTTTCAATTTGTAATCATTATGTCGGCCTGAAAGGCCAACAAGAACATAGCCCAGGGCAACGCCCTGGGTTTTTATGTATGGAACAATTGTCGCCCTGAAAGGGCAAAAGCGTTAAAAGTCAATGCTTTTGCCCTTTCAGGGCGACATGAATACTCTGCCTTATACCTAGGGCGATTGCCCTAGGCTGACAGCTGCTGGCCTTTCAGGCCGTTCTTCTTCCTTACAATCTGTAAGTTTTGTTCTCAAGTCATTCCATTTTGACACACCCTCTCTGCCATTTTCATTTGAATGAATTTCTCTTTTACCAGATATGTGCGCGCTTCTTCTTCGGGAGGAAGAGGCGGTTGCTGCTCTTCACCTTGAAGGCATCATACCAGGCGTCGATATGAGGCAGGGCAGCGTTGACACGGGCCATGTTGGGAGAGTGAACATCAACAGTAATCAGCATCTCCAGGTACTCGGGGCGCATATTGCTGGCCCACACACGTGCCCATGAGAGGAAGAAACGCTGCTCAGGTGTGAAACCGTCTTTCACGCCAAGCGGATTCTTGAGCATGGCATTCTGAAGTGCGCGGAAAGCGATGTTGATACCGCCATTGTCGCCGATGTTCTCGCCGAGCGTCTGCTTGCCATTGATGGTCTTGCCCGACACAATTTCCACTTTGTCGAAATAGTCCTCAAGCAATTTGGTGCGTGCCTCGTAGTTCTTCTTGTCCTGGGCTGTCCACCAGTCGTGCTGGTTGCCGGTCTTGTCAAACTGGGAACCCTGGTCGTCGAAGCCGTGGCTCATCTCGTGGCCAATCACACCACCGATGCCGCCATAGTTGGCTGCGTCGTCGGCTGTCGGGTCGAAGAAGGGAGGCTGCAGGATGGCTGCAGGGAAACAAATCTCGTTGGTAGTGGGATTGTAGTAGGCGTTCACCGTCTGCGGTGTCATCAGCCACTCGTCCTTGTCGACGGGTTTGTTCACTTTGCGCTTCAGTTCGTCGTCGAGCATAAATTCTGAGATGTTGGCCAGATTCTCATAGAGCGAGAGGTTCTCGTCCACCTGCAAACCACTGTAGTCCTTCCACTTGTCGGGGTAGCCTATCTTCACGATGAAGTTCGACAACTTGTCCTGAGCCTGCAATTTCGTCTCGGGGCTCATCCAGGTGGCCTCGTTGATGCGCTGGGAAAGGGCTTCCTGCAGATTGCTCACCAATTCGAGCATGCGCTGCTTGCTGCTCTCGGGGAAATGCTTCTCAACATAGAGTTTGCCCACGGCCTCGCCCATCACGCCGCTCACCAGGGAGACGGCACGCTTCCAGCGGGGACGGTCTTGCTGCACACCATTCATCACACTGCTGAACTTGAAAGCCTCGGCACGGAAATCATCGCTCAACTGGCTGCTGGCACCGCTGATGACCTTGATTTCGGCATAGGCCTTCAGGTCGTCGAGTGGAGCCTCGGCAAGGATTTTCTCCACCTCATGAATCGGCTCTGGCTGACCTACATCCACATAGTCGAATGGAGGGAAGCCTGTGGCAAAAAACACATTGCCCCAGTCGATGCCGGGAAAATCCATCACCAGTTGGTTGTAAGTCATCTTGTGATAGTTGGCGTCGATGTCGCGCAACTGAACACGGCTGTAACTGGCTTTGGCCAGGCGGGTCTCGATGTCCATCACAGCCTGCGTCTTGCGCTCGGCAGTAGCCTCATCGTTGCCTACCATCTTGAAGAGATTGCGCAGCATCGTCTTGTAGGCTTCGCGCACACGGACAGTCTGCTCGTCATCGTTCAGATAGTAGTCGCGGGTGCCAAGACCCATGCCGCCCTGACCGATTCCCACAATATTCATCGAGGCATTGCGCTGGTCGGCACCTACGCCAATGCCAAACATCATGGTGCTCTCGCCGCGGCGGTCGATCTGGGCGGTGACCAACTGATACTCGCGACGGTCGCGAATGGCTGCGATGCGCTCAAGCGTGGGGCGGATAGGCTCCCAACTCTCGCGGTTGAGCCGCACACTGTCCATCATCAGGTTGTAGAGCGTGCCAATCTTCTGACCAAGGCTGCCTTTCTCCTGGGGGGTGTCGGCATACTGGAGAATCAGTTCCTGTATGTCTATCTGACTTTTCTCATAGAGGTCGGTGAAAGCACCATTGCTGGTGTGTTCATCGTCGAGAGGATGATTCCGAAGCCATCCACCTATGGCATACTGGTAGAAATCATCGCCAGGGCGGACACTCGTGTCCAAATTCTGTGGGTCGATGCCCGATTTAAGGGGTTGCGCTGACAATGTCGCTCCACAAAGCAACAGAGCGCCCAAAAACATTAACTTTTTCATATTTGTAGGTTGTGTATTTTGTGCAAAATTATGATTTTAATTCCATTTCAGCACATATTTTCTGCATAAAATGTTTAAAGTGCGTTTTTTTTTATAAGTTTGTGGGCGGAACAACGACAGAAGTGGGAGAAAACAGCCAGAAAGCGAGGGAACAACAGTCCTACAGCCCTTTCAGGCACTATACTTTTGTGGTCTTCCATGTGTAATTTAAATAGAAACAATGGCCCGATACCTTTTTTTTGCCGAATTGGCCTATGCTTATTCCATTCTCCGGCCCTTGCAGCGCGAAATATGGCGCCGGGGCGATGAGGTGGCATGGTTCCTCTTACCCTCATGTCCCGACCAGTTGATGGAGGGAGAGCACAGGCTGCATACACTCCGGGAGGCAGCCGACTATAATCCTAAAGCCATCTTCGCCCCGGGCAACTTCATCTATTATTTCCTTCCGGGGGTCAAAGTAAAAGTGTTTCATGGCTATAGTATCAACAAGCGCAGCCGTGTGGTGGATAATCACTTGCGGCTGAGAGGGTGGTTCGACATTCTGTGCACGCAGGGAGACGCCAGTTTCCAGCCTTTTCAGAAATTGAGCGAGGAACATCCCTATTTCAAGGTCTATAAGACGGGGTGGTCGAAAATGGATGACTTCTTTCCCCTTCATGAGACTGAGAGAAAGGACACCACACCCACCATCCTCTATGCCTCGACTTTCACACGAGGCATCACATCTGCCTATATTATGCCCAAGGTAATCGCTAAAATCGCTGAGGAAAAACCCTGGCACTGGCTGCTCACACTGCATCCCAAACTGGACGATCCACAGTTGTTGGAGCAGTATCACCGTTTGGAAGAACAAAACGACAACATCACTTTCAAGCCTTCTGTCACCGTGGACGACATGCTGGCTACTGATGTCATGCTGTGCGACTCGTCGAGCATCATCCTGGAGTATATGATGTTGCGGCAGCCGGTGGTCACTTTCCGCAACTCACAGCCTGGCGACTATCTCATCGACGTGAAGGAGACCTCTGAAGTGATGCCGGCGATAGAGCGGGCACTCACCCGGCCACCCGAGTTGATGGAAGCCATCGACCGACAGACTGCCTACCATGAGGCGTTTCGCGACGGTCATAACTGCCAGCGAATCCTTGATGCGGTAGATGATTTTTGCCTCAACTATTTGGGGCGTCTCCGCCACAAACCCCTCAATCTCGCCCGAAAAATAATTCAAAGATGGGATAGCAGGCACCTCTGAAAATCAGAATACTCAGAATAATCGGAAAACTCAGAAAAATCGGAATATTCAGAATACTCCGATTTTTCCGAAAACTCCGACAAACACACACAAAAAGGCCCAGGAAAAATCCTGGACCTTTTTGCTGTGTGCCCGGGGGGACTCGAACCCCCGACATTCAGAACCACAATCTGACGCTCTAACCAACTGAACTACGGGCACCATGTTCCGCTTTCATTGAAAGCGGTTGCAAAGGTACGTGATTTATTTCAAATCACCAAATTTTCTCTTCGTTTTTTCTTGTTGTGAGATTATTTTGCTGGTGTCTCTGCTGGAGCAGCGGGAGCCTTGGCGGCATCTTCCTTAGCGGGAGCAGCATTTTCCTTGGCAGGAGCGGCAGCACCTTCCTTGGCAGGAGCAGCACCTTCCTTGGCATCAGCACCTGCAGCTGTGTTGGATACAGGGATAGGCTGATTTTGGCCTGGCGTAGGAACGGAAATATCCTGTGCGGCACTTTGCTCGCTTGTGCCCTTAGGATTGCTATAGGCACAGAAAATGCTGAGAACTACCATGGCAATGGCAAGACCCCAAGTGGCTTTCTCTACAAAGTCGGTAGTCTTGCGAACACCCATAATTTGGTTTGAAGATGAAAAATTGGAAGAAAGGCCACCGCCTTTGGATTCCTGAATCAAAACGATGAAAATCATCAGAAATGATACGAGACAGATGAGAATAATAAAAAAAGTGAACATGTTTGTTTGTATGTTTATTGTTTATTTTTTTTACTTTGTTTTGTCGGAGATTTTTATCAATTTCTCCAAAAATCGAATTTGGTCTGCAAAGTAAGCATTTTTTTTTGGATAATTCAAATTTAATCGCTTAATAATTTCCAAAGCCTTGGAATATCTACCTTGTTTGACGTAAATTCGTGCCAAAGTCTCGGTAAAATAGCCGTCGTCGTTGTTTTTTGCACTTTCCTCAGGAATTTGTGGCACATATTCGGGTTTTTCCTGAAGTTGGATTTTTTTGTTGTCGCTGGCGATGAAACTATCAATCAGTTGCTGGCCTCTCATTTCAGGTGTTTCCTGGGTGGTGGCTGGCTCTTTTTCGTCCTGTTCGAGCAGATAGGCCACATAATCCACGGTGGCATCGGCTGCCGTGGGGCGCCGTCCATGTTCGCGGGGCTTTCCCTCATCGCCGGGGATGCTGTTGAGGAAATTGTCGATGAGCGATGTGGTGCGGTCGCCGGTAGTGGATGTTGCGGTGCTGGCAGACCGCTGGCTGCGTATTTGGTAGTGTGCCGCTTCCACCAGGTTGAAGAGCACTTTGCGGTCGGTGATATAGATGGCAGCCCGCCGCAGTTCGTCGTCGAACGAGGACTCGTGCAGTAGGTAAAGGTTTTGAAGCATCAGCAGGCGTGCCGTCTGATAATATGGGTATCGGGCGGTGAGCGAGCGCAGTTCGAACAGCGTCTCCTTGTTCATTGCCTCGGGATGCTTGATGAGGTAGGTCAGGTCCATGATGTGAGGTTTACCAGTTGGCTACGGTGGCGTTGAAAATTTGGTCGGTGATGTCTTTCACCATCTGTGTCACCAGTTCCTCCTGCACGGAGTTGAGTGACTGTGTGGTCTCATAGGAAGTTGTCGAGGTGAACTGTTTCTCGAAATCCTCGTTGTGGTTCACGTTGTTGGTGAATCTCACATTGACAGTCATCGACAGTTCGGTCTGTGCGGAGTATCCCTCGCTCGACACACTCTTGTTGCGCTGGGTGTATTGGGTGATTTCGCCCTCGATTTTCAGGTCGCCGTTACGCTTCACCTGGGTGAGGCGCGTATGATTGGCGAATACATCTTTCAACTCGTTGTTGAAGATGTTCTGCATGGGGCCCCACACGTAACTGGAGCGGATGGGGAAATCGACGATGGTGATGGTCTTCGTCTTGCTGTAGTCGATGCTTGCGCCGTTGAAACTGTAGGACACACTGCACGAACTGACTACCAGCAGGATGATTGTCAGCAGAGCCAAAATCGGATATTTAGTTCTTTTCCAGTCCATAGAGTTTGATTTTGCGGTAGAGGGTGCGGTCGGAGATGCCCAGTTCCTGGGCGGTCTTCTTGCGGTTGCCGTTGTTGCGCTCCAGTGCCTTGATGATGTTTCGGCGCTCCTGGTCGTTGAGGTTGAGGCTTTCTGGCTCCGGCTCGTTGACGGGTATTTCCTCGGCCACGGCGTCCTCTGCCTCCGACATGGGTTCGATGTGGTCGGTGTGAGTAGGCTCGAAGGTGTTGTATTGTGTGCTCAGTGCCTGTCCTTGCGATGAAATGGCGTTGGTCTCGTCTATCTGCTTGCGGAGCCCGTTGAGTTCGCGCCGCAGGTCGGAGACGTTTTGCCGCAGTTCGAAAAGCACCTTAAACAGGGCCTCGCGCTCATTCTCGTAGGAATGTGAACTGGTGGTCGGGATGGGGGCGGGCAGGGTGGAGGTGTCGTCGTCGGGGATGAAGTGGCTGATGGTCTCCAGGTCAATCTCACGCTTCTCGCTCAGCACCGACATCTGCTCGGTGATGTTCTTCAGTTGCCGCACGTTGCCCGGCCATTTGTATTTCAGCATCTTCTGCTTGGCGGCCTCGTCGAGAGTGATGCGCGGCAGGCGGTATTTCTCAGCAATCTGCATGGCGAAAAGGCGGAAGAGCAGCAGGATGTCGTTGCCACGGTCGCGAAGAGGCGGCATCTGGATGGGGATGGTATTGAGGCGGTAGTAGAGGTCCTCGCGGAAGCGGCCCTCGCTGATGGCCTTCCTGATGTTGACATTGGTGGCGGCCACCACGCGGACATCGGTCTTGAGCACTTTCTGGCCACCCACACGGATATATTCGCCAGTTTCCAGCACGCGCAGTAGTCGTGCCTGTGTGGCCAGGGGCAGTTCGCCCACTTCGTCGAGGAAGATGGTGCCCTTGTCGGCGATGCCGAAATAGCCTTTGCTCTCGCTGATGGCGTCGGTGAAGGCGCCTTTCTCGTGACCAAAGAGTTCGCTGTCTATCGTTCCCTCGGGGATGGAACCGCAGTTGACAGCAAAATAATTCTGGCCGCGGCGGGTGGAATAGTCGTGAATCAGATGGGGGATGATTTCCTTGCCCACACCGCTTTCGCCCACAATGAGCACCGAGAGGTCGGTGCGGGCCACCTGCAGGGCTATGTCGAGCGCACGATTGAGCGCATCGCAGTTGCCCACGATGTTGTAGCGGTTTTTGATGCTTTGAAGGTCGTTTGTTCTCATTGGGTGACAAAATTACACATTATTCTTGGAATAACTGCAATTTTGGCAGATTTTTTAACGACTTTAACCACCCCGAAGTCCTTGACGGCCTTCAAGTGGCTATTTCTCTTCCCTCACATCTTTTTTCTCCAACTTAATCAGCAGAAGTCCGATGGCGGTCCAGATGATTTCGCGCAGGCGGATGATAAGAGCCACGAACACGCCATCGCTCGCTGAGAGAGCCAGCCCCTTGGCCGACATGAGAAAACCACCCTCGCGGCCGCCCAGTTGCAGTGGGATGAAAAAGAGCAGGTTGGCAAAGAGCGAAGTGAAAGCGAGAATCAGGATACAGTCGATGAAATTGGCCGACGGATTGATGACCCGTAGGACGAAATAAATCTCGAGGGCGGAGCAAATGCGGCACGACAATTCCGAGAGCACGGCACCGACAAATGTCCTGGGGCTTTGCTTGTGGAGTGCCGCAATCTGGGCATCTACGTTGTCGAGTTGCTCACGATGGCGCTCGATAAACGGCAGCGCCCATTTTTTCAGGAAGGGGATGTGCCCCAGCAGTTGCATGGCCCGCATGGCCAGTCCCTTTTGGTAGCCTACGATGAAAAACCAGATGCCCAGGAGGCAGAACGCGGTGGCTGCCGCCAGCAGGATGGCCATGCCGGCACTGAGGGGATGCCCCTCGGCCAGCAGCACGTGGAACACCAGATAGAGCACGATGGAAAGCAGCCAGAACCAGAAATGGCTGAAGATGTGGGTCATGGCAAAGAGGATGACCGATGCCGATGCTCGCTCGGTGCCGATTTTGGGCGTAAGCGACATGATGCGGTAGGGCTCGCCGCCCATCAGTCCGCCCGGGGTGGCATAGTTGAGCGCAAACCCCGAGACGGTGATTTTGTATAGCCACCAGAACCCCACCTTGCTGTCGTCTTTTTTTGGAAGGCCACTATGGATGATGATATACCATGTGAATGTGTTGAAGCAGTAGAGAAACAGCCACAGTGCCACCACAGCCGCAAACCAGTAGCCCGCATGCTGAATGCCTTGCCACACCTCCTTGAAGTTGAGTTGCGACACCATGATGGCCAGAACGACCAGACCGAAAATCAAAAAGCCGTTTTGGTATTTCTTTTTCATTGTCCCTGCTCGTGCTTTTTGGGAATGGCGAAGCGCACTTTCTCACTCTCGTCGCGCTTCTCGTGGTAGAGTTTTTTCAGGGGATTGGCCAGTGGAATGTCGTAATTCTGACGGTTGCGGAAGGTGTCGATAGCCAGGTAGATGGCCTGGCGAAGACCATTCTCGTCGGCCTCGCCCTTGCCGGCAATGTCGAAACCTGGGTCACCGTAGGCCGATGTGACGATGATAGGCAAGCCGGTGGCCAGACAAACACTGTTCTCCTGGGCCAGAAGCCGGAAAGGTGTCATCGCCTGGTTGTAGTGCATGGCAAGCGTGCCGTCGAACTCGTTGAAAAGCCTCATGCTGAAGTATTCATCGGCGGGGTAGGGGCCGTATGCACAGATGCCGGCATTGTGCAATTCCTCGATGGCGGGCTTGAGTATCTCTTCCTCCTCGGCACCAGCCTTGGGGTTCACCTGAAGCAGTGCGATGCGGGGATTGGACAGACGGAAGTCGCGGCGGAGACTCTGGATGAAGGTGGTGGCACGCTCAACAATCAGGTCTTTGCGGAGTTCGCGAAGGGCATCGCCAAGAGGGATGTCGCTGGTGACGGAAGCCATGCGCAGGCCGTCGTTCAGGAAAATCTGAAGAGCCTTGCCGCCTTCGGTGGTCTCGCGCTCGATCAATTGCAGTTGGGATGTCGAGGGACGGTCCTCGTCCATGCTCTCGTCGGTGTTCACGGGTGAGGTCACAAGTACGTCGAAGAGGCCTTCCTTGAAGTCGCTCACCGCGCGCTGCAATGCCATGCAGGCAGCCTTGGCCGATTGCTTGGTGGGGGTGCCTATATCTACTTTCACCTCCTCGTCGAAGGATGTCAGCATGTTCAACTTGTCGTCGTGGGCATCCTCGGCCTTGCTGATGATGGTGAAGTTGGCCTGAACGCCAAGACTCTTGCGGTGATAGGAAGCCACTTTGGGCGAACCATAGATAATGGGTGTACACAATTCGAGGATGGCTGGGTCGGCGAATGTCTTGAAAATCGTCTCGTAGCCTATGCCGTTGGTGTCGCCATGAGTGATGGCAACTCTGATTTTACTTTCTTCCATTGTTATATAATATATAATAAGGTGTAAATAGTCTTGTCAGGGGGTGCTGGTTGTTGTCGATGACTGATGAGCGGTGTTCAGAAGGCCGCAGGCAGCGTAGATATCCTCGCCGCGGCTGGCACGTATGGTGGTGAAAATGCCGTGAGAGGTGAGATAGTCGCGCAGCGACAGCATTCGTTCCTCGCTGGCTCCATGCAGGTCGGTGCCGGGTATCTGATGAAATCGTATCAGGTTGATACGGCAGTCGAGCCCCCTCAGTAGTTTCAGCAATGCGCGGGCGTGAGCCATGCTGTCGTTGACACCTCCAAAGACGATGTACTCGAACGACAGCCGGCGCTGGTGTGAGAAGTCGTAGTGCCGAAGCAGTTCCACCACATCGGCGATGGGCATGGCGCGCTCGGCAGGCATCAACTGCTGTCGCTGCTCATGCAGAGGTGTGTGCAGGCTGATGGCAACATGGCACTCGCTCTCGTCGAGAAAGCGGCGCAACTTGCTCTTCACTCCCACACTGCTCACAGTGATGCGGCGGGGGCTCCAGGCATATCCCCAGGGTGCGGTGAGAATCTCGGTGGCACGCAACACGTTGTCAAGATTGTCCATCGGCTCACCTTGGCCCATGAACACGATGTTGGTCAGGGAGTCGCGCTCGGGCAACGCTTCAATCTGGTTGATGATGTCGCCAGCGGTAAGGTTGCCCTCGAAACCCTGTTTGCCGGTCTGGCAGAACAGACAGTTCATCTTGCAACCCACCTGTGATGACACGCAGAGGGTGGCGCGGTCGCCGTCGGGGATATAGACAGTCTCTACCGACTTGCCCGAATGGGTGGGGAACAGGTATTTCACTGTACCGTCCTTCGACCGCTGACAGTCGATGAAAGGCATCCTGCCCACCTCGTAACTTGCCGACAGCAAGGCGCGGTTGGACTTGGAGATGTTGGTCATCGAATCGATGGAAGTAGCATGGCGGTGATAGAGCCATTCAGCAATCTGACTGCCAGTGAAGGCTGTCATACCCAGGTCTGTAGCCAGTTGGCGAAGTTCACCAGGGGTCATTCCAATCAGTGGGTTTTTGTGGATTTCCATCGTATATGCTGTTTCAGCCACAAAGGTACGAATTTTTTCTTGTGTTTCTCGTTTTTTTTCAGTAAGTTTGCAGTTGATTTCTAAAATCCACCCTCAAAACCCTATAGCATCTATTGTATCTATAGCCCATTTAAAAGCAAGAAAGATAAAAAATGCGAGGAAAAATTGACTGCTTCCTGCCTTTCGACCTGCCGAGTCAGGCAGAAGTGACCCTGGCGCAACTACGCACTGACAAAACCATCCGACACATATATCTGCTGGTAGGGCAAGGCACCACCGCGCCCTGTCCCGCCGACTGTATCTTTGTGGAGACCGACAGACTGCAATCCACAGCCACCATGCTGAAACTGGCGGCCAATGCCACCGCCGAATACGTGATGCTTCTCACCAAACCTACTCCCGTGACCCTGGGATTGTATGCCACCGACCGATTGCTGCGTGTGGCATGTGATTCGCAGGCTGCCATGGTGTATGCCGACCATTACTCGATGGAGGATGGGAATCTGGTGAGACATCCCGTGATTGATTATCAGAAGGGCAGTGTGCGCGATGACTTCGATTTCGGTTCGCTGCTGCTCATACGCACCAAAATACTCCAGGCATTTGTGCAGCAGGCGGGTCTGGCCGATTATCAATATGCCGGACTCTACGACCTGCGTCTCTTCATCAGCAGGAAGGGCAAGATTTTCCATATCAACGAGTTTCTGTATACGGAGCAGGAACTTGACCTGAGGGCCAGTGGTGAGAAGCAATTCGACTATGTGAATCCGCGGAATCGTGAGGTGCAGGTGGAGATGGAACAGGCTGCCACCCGCCACCTGAGGGAAATAGGCGCATTGGTGGACATCACGACTTATCAGCGGCCCAAATTCGACGAACAGGAATTTGACTGTGAGGCATCGGTGGTGATTCCAGTCTTTAACAGGGCAAAGACCATCCGTGACGCCGTGGACTCGGCATTGGGGCAGAAAACGACATTCAAATACAATGTCATTGTGGTGGACAACCATTCCACCGATGGCACCACGGCACTGCTCGACGCTTACGACGACCCACGGCTGGTGCATATCATCCCCGACCGCAACGACCTGGGCATCGGTGGATGCTGGAATGTGGCCGTGAATGACGACCGCTGCGGAAGATTCGCCGTGCAACTTGACAGCGACGACCTCTATTCATCGCCAGCCACCCTGCAGCAAATCGTCGACGCCTTCTACCGGCAGCAAGCCGCCATGGTGATCGGCGCTTACCGCATGTGTGACTTTGAACTGAACACACTGCCACCTGGACTGATAGACCATCGTGAGTGGACAGACGACAACGGATGCAACAACGCGCTGCGTATCAATGGGCTTGGTGCGCCAAGGGCGTTCTTCACACCGCTGGTCAGACAGATACAGTTTCCCAACACCAGTTATGGTGAGGACTATGCACTGGGACTGGCCTTCAGCAGGCGCTATCGCATCGGAAGACTCTACAACGAACTTTATCTGTGCCGCCGCTGGGGTGGCAACAGCGACGCGGCGCTGAGCATCGACAAGGTCAATGCCAACAACCTGTACAAAGACCGCTTGCGCACGCTTGAAATCACCGCACGTCAGCAGGCACCACAGAAGAACACGGATGGTGGCGACTCGCTGAACAGATTTTTCAACCGACAATTGGAACGGTGGTCCGACGCCCGGCAGAGATACAGAGACTTGCACTCGGTGGAGACACGACGACTCGACACCGACGGACTGAGCATCCCCATCACCGTGCAGTGGAATCCGGCCCGCATCGTCTCGACAGGTGCGAAGATGGACCAAAAGACCATCGGGCAGAGACCCTGCTTCCTCTGTGAGAAAAACAGACCGGGAGAACAGATTGTGAAACCTTTCGACAGCAAACTCGACATCCTGGTCAATCCATATCCCATCCTTGGCACACATTTCACCATCCCGTCGAAAAAGCATGTGCCACAGCAGATACACGACATCTATTATGAGATTTACCGGCTGCTGGCGGAATACCCGTCGCTGATGGTGTTCTACAACGGACCGCGATGTGGGGCCTCGGCCCCCGACCATCTGCACCTGCAAGGAGGCAATGGCGAGAATTTGCCGCTGATTCATGAGTGGCCACGCCTGGCACGAAACCTGAGGGAGGTGTTGTCGCTCAGTGAAAACGAGGGACTTTATGTGATAGAGAATTATCCGTGTCATGCGTTCCTCATTCGAAGCCGAAGCAAGGATGGAGGTGAGCAACTGTTTCGCAAACTCTATGCGGTCATGCGTGATAAAGTGACTGAGAAACAGAGTCTTCCAGGCGAGGAGCCTATGATGAACATTGTGAGTTGGCGGCAGAACGACGACTATATGACAGTGGTGATTCCCCGAAGGAAGCACCGCCCCGACTGCTATGAGGCAGAAGAGGGACAACGGATGGTAATCAGCCCGGGGGCCCTCGATATGGCAGGGCTGATGATTACCCCGCGCCGCGAGGATTTCGACAACATCACAGCGGAGCGGGCCGTCGGAATACTGCGTGAGGTGGCCATCTCGGATGAGGATATGCAAAGTGTGACCGAGGCATTGGCAGCAAATGTCGGTGCCAAGACCCGGCTTGCGATGAAAAACCGTGAGCCGGAGGTGACCGTGGGTATCGTGAGCGGCACAAGGCTGGAATTCTCGCTCAACAAGCCCTATACGGCCAAAGGTGAGACCATCATTGGAAAACAGGTGGTGGAACTGCGTGAGGGAAGCATCGTGTGGAACGGCAATGAATACCGCGAACTGGCTTTTGTGCCCAAGGCGGCAGGAGCCTCCTTCTCTATCAGCGATGTCACTATCGGAGTGGGCTTCCACTGGGAGCGCCAGCAGGAACAGACATTCCTTGGGGTGCTCAGACTGGTGGTGGAGGCCGACAAGATATATGCCATCAACTGCCTGCCCGTGGAGCAGTACCTGGCAAGTGTCATCTCAAGCGAGATGAGCGCAAACGCATCGGTGGAACTGCTCAAGGCTCATGCCGTCATCTCGAGAAGTTGGCTGCTCGCCCAGATAGATAAACGGCAGCGGCTCGACCAAGAGGGTGGGGGATTCTTCTCGTTTGTGAAAAAGGAGGATGAACTCATACGCTGGTATGACCGTGAGGACCATACCATCTTCGATGTCTGCGCCGATGACCATTGTCAGCGCTATCAGGGCATTACCCACGCTGCGGCACCCAAAGTGGTGGAGGCGCTGAAAGCCACTGCCGGCCAGGTGCTGGTCTATGATGACGAAATATGCGACGCCCGCTTCAGCAAATGCTGTGGCGGAGCCACGGAGGAGTTTCAGTATTGCTGGGAGTTCATACGGAAGCCGTATCTCGCAGCAGTGGCTGACAGCAGAAAAACCCTGCTGCCCGACCTCACCCAGGAGAGCAATGCGCAGAAATGGATACGCACAAGGCCAGATGCATATTGCAACACCACCGACCAGGCTGTCCTCTCGCAAGTGCTCAACGACTATGACACGGAGACCCATGACTTCTATCGTTGGCGTGTGGAATATACCCAGCAGCAACTTTCGGAACTCATCTCCAGAAAAATGGAGGTGGACTTCGGTGGAATCCGGGCCCTCACACCTGTGGAAAGAGGTGGAAGCGGCAGAATCTCACGATTGCGCATCGAGGGAACACAGCGCACGATGACCATCGGAAAGGAACTGGAGATAAGGCGCACATTGAGCGAGACGCACCTGCTCAGTTCGGCCTTCGTCGTGGATACGGAGGGAGTGACCGACGGCCTGCCTGCAAAATTCATCCTCACAGGTGCTGGATGGGGACATGGCGTGGGACTGTGCCAGATAGGCGCAGCCATGATGGGAGAACAGGGCTGCAAATACGACGACATCTTGCTCCACTACTATCAGGGAGCGCAAATTACAAGGCTTTATTGAGTATAGAAACGACAGGCTCTATAGTTGCTGAAGACACTATTGCCACCATAAAAATCATAAACAATGAAAAATAGCAATAATATCACCCCATGGGCTTGGGTGCCCACACTGTATTTTGCAGAGGCATTGCCATACGTGGCCGTGATGACCATATCGGTGATTATGTACAAAAAACTTGATGTCTCCAATACAGATATAGCCCTCTACACGGGATGGCTCTATCTGCCGTGGGTCATCAAACCCTTTTGGAGTCCTTTCGTCGATTTGATGAAGACAAAGCGTTGGTGGACAGTCACTATGCAGTTTCTCGTGGCTATAGGGTTTGCTGCCATAGCATTTTCGGTGCCCACAAACATGTTTTTCCGGTTGACGTTGGCCGCTTTCTGGCTGGTGGCTTTCACCTCGGCCACGCATGATATCTCCGCCGACGGCTTTTACATGCATGGCCTCACCAAGCATGAGCAGTCATTCTATGTGGGTATCCGCAGCACGTTCTATCGCATCGCGACGATAGTAGGGCAGGGGGTGCTCGTCTATATTGCCGGACTGATAGAAGACTCCACAGGTAATATTCCCATGGCATGGACGGTGGTGTTTGTGGTGCTCTCGGTCTTTTTCCTGCTCACTGCTATCTATCACAGTTGGATATTGCCACGGCCGCAGACCGACCATGCGGTGGAGGGAGTTACCGCTAAAAATATTGCCAAGGAATTCCTGGAGACGTTCAAGACTTTTTTCACCAAGAAGAATGCGCTGCCAGCTATCCTCTTCATGCTGTTGTATAGACTTCCCGAGGCACAATTGGTGAAACTGATCAATCCTTTCCTGCTCGACCCGACAGACAAAGGTGGACTGGGGCTTTCTACCAGTCAAGTGGGAGTGGCCTATGGTACGGTGGGCATCGTCGGACTCACAATCGGTGGAATCATCGGAGGTGTTGTCGCCTCGCGTGGAGGACTGAAAAAATGGCTCTGGCCCATGGTCTGCGCCATCACGCTGCCCGACTTGGTGTATGTCTATCTCAGTTATGCACAGCCCAGCAGCATGCTTATTATCAATTCCTGTATCTTCATAGAGCAATTTGGCTACGGATTCGGTTTCACAGCCTATATGCTTTATCTTATCTATTTTGCTGAGGGTGAGCACAAAACCGCACACTATGCTATTGCTACAGGTTTCATGGCCCTGGGCATGATGTTGCCCGGTATGATGGCCGGCTGGTTGCAGGAGACCATCGGCTACCGTCATTTCTTCGTGTGGGCAATGATATGCTGTGCCGCGACATTTATCGTTTGTCTGTTTATCAAAATTGACCCTCAGTTTGGGAAAAAACAAAAAGTAAAATGAGCGAGTCGAAGCCTACCCCCAAAAAGCAACGCATCTCATGGCCCCTGTGGCTGTGGGTAGGTGTGCTGTGCTTTGTCAGGGGAGCGATGCTTGTGGCTGTTGTGCTGATAGCGATGCTGATGTGCAAGCGCCTGGGTATGTCAGATACCTGGGCTTCTGCTGCCATGGCGGCGCTGTTGCTGCCCGTGGTGGCAAGGCCGCTCTACGCAAGGCTGTTGCGGGGTATGGGTGATGCCAAAAGATGGATTGTGGGCACAGAGGCTCTGTTTGCCGTGGCGATGATGGAGGTGGCCAGCGTGGTCACCGCACAATCGTGGCAAATCAAGGTGTGGCTCTGGCTGCTTGTGGCGGCACTCGCCTGGGCTGTGCACGGAGTGGCTGCCGACGAGATGTGTTTTGGCCAATTGAAAGGCCGCCGTCGGAAAAATGTCGTAAACAGTGCCTATGTGTATGTCGTGGCAGTGATGATTGCCGGCGGCATGATGCTGATGATGGCAGGCAATGTGGAGGTACTGGGAATCGGCAATGTGGAAGTGACCGAGACCGAACTGGGTGCGGCATGGTCGTCGGCTTATAAACTGGTGGCGGCTATTGTTGTGGCATGCATGGCACTGCTGCTGTTGTCGCTGCCCAATCACCCGATGGAGTCCGACACACATAAGCGCAGACTCGGGAAGGAATGGCCAAAGCATCTTGCGGTGTTGGTGCGCCGACCGGAGGCCCGGCAATTCGCGGCCATGACGATATTGTTTGTGCTGGCGCAGGGATTTGTGGTGATGGGTGTCCCCATGTTTATCTCAAGTCCCGCAAATATTGGTGGACTGGCACTCGGACCACAGGAAGCCGCTTTCGCTTTCTTCACGGTGGGCATCATGGCTTTTGCCTTCGGGCTTGCTGGGGGGCTTAGCATGGTCGGGAAAAAGGGCATGAGGCGCCTGATGTGGCCCATGGCCCTGATGGTTGCCATTCCAGATGCCATTTATGTGTACCTGGCTTTTTCGATGACTTCCGACCTGGCTGTCGTCAGCCTATGCTTGATGGTGGAGCATTTGCTCTGCGGCATAGGAATGGCAGCCTTGATGACATATCTGCTGAATTTCTGCCAGGAAGGCGACGCAAGGCGGCGTTTCCATGTATGTGTGTCGGCTGTCGCTGCGATGCTCTTGTTGGGCGGACTGCTCACAGGCGCCTTACAGGACTACTTGGGCTACCGGAAATTCTTCACTCTTTTGTTCGCATTCGCCATTGGCATCCTGATGGTTATATTCTGGATAAAACCACTGGAGAGTGAAGAGGAGGAGAAAGATTGAAATTTTGAGGTGCCGCCGATAATTGTAAGGGAGTTTTTTTCTCACCTCTTACCCCTCGGCAAAGCGACGTAGAATGTCGTCGTACGCATCGATGCGGCGGTCGCGGAGGAATGGCCACCACCGGCGCACTTGCTCACTGTGGGAAATGTCAACAGTGACTACCGACGAAGCCTCCTCACTTTCGCTGGCGCGATAGAGAAACTCTCCTTGTGGACCAGCCACAAAACTGCTTCCCCAGAATTGTATGCCTCGTGTCTGGCCAGATGGGTCGGGCTCATGACCGACTCGGTTGACTGTCACCACAGGAAGACCGTTGGCCACCGCATGGCCACGCTGAACGGTGGTCCAGGCCTCGCGCTGGCGCTGTTGTTCCTCGGGGGTGTCGCTGCTCTCATAGCCGATGGCTGTGGGGTAGATGAGCAGGTCGGCGCCTCGCAGGGCCATCAGGCGGGCAGCCTCGGGATACCATTGGTCCCAACAGACCATCACGCCCAGACGTCCCACGCTGGTGTTGATGGGTTGGAACCCCAGGTCGCCAGGGGTAAAGTAGAATTTCTCGTAATAGGCAGGGTCGTCGGGGATATGCATCTTGCGGTAAATGCCTGCTATGCTGCCGTCGCGTTCGAGTACCACGGCGGTGTTGTGATAGAGTCCGGGGGCACGGCGCTCAAAGAGTGAGGTGACAATCACCACTCCGCATTTTTTGGCGAGTTTTCCGAAAAATTCTGTGGAAGGTCCGGGAATGGGTTCGGCCAGGTCGAAATTGTCCACGGTTTCTATCTGGCAGAAATAGGGTGTGTTGTGCAGTTCCTGCAACACTATCAGTTGAGCACCCTGCTGTGCCAGGTCTTCGATGGCTGCGGCCATCCTGCGGAGATTTTCTTCTTGATTGTCGCTCTTGCGCTGTTGCAACAGCCCGATTTTTAGGTCTTTCATTTTTTATTGGGGATTTTACTGGGGGTTTCTAGTATTCCTAGGGTTTCTAGTATTCCTAGGGTTTCTAGTATTTCTAGGGTTTTAGGGTTCCTCGTGGGAATTGCATGGTGAGGCAATGGAGGGAGCCATGTTGGCGCACTACTGTGCTGGCGTCGATTCCGATGATGTCAAGACCGGGGAAGGCCAGGCCAATGGTTTCCATTGCCTGAGTGTCGAGGTCTGGCTGACCATAAGTGGGCACGATGACAGCACCATTGATGATGACAAAGTTGGCGTAAGTGGCGGGCAGACGCAGATTGTCCTCATAAATGGGGTGGGGCATGGGAAGTCGCAGAAGACGATAGGGGCGTCCGTCGGTGGTGCGGAGATTGCGCAGTTGTTGTTCCAGCGACTGAAAATCACTATACTGCTCGTCGCTCTCATCGTCGCATCCCACATAAATCAATGTGTCGCCTGGGGCGAAACGCACGATGGTGTCGATGTGGCCGTCGGTGTCGTCGCCCACCAGCGTTCCGTAATCGAGCCAAAGCACGCGTGTGGCATGCAGGCGGCGCAATAGTTGATTCTTAATTTCAGACTGACTGAGGGGCTGGTTGCGGTGAGGAGCCAGCAGGCAGGTGCTGGTGGTGAGGATGGTGCCCTCGCCATCGGATTCTATCGAGCCGCCTTCGAGCACAAAGTCGTCGTGACAGTCTGGAGCATGATGGAAATGCCCTTGGGCGGCCATTTCCCGGGTGATGGCATTGTCGAGAGAGGCGGGAAATTTCTCTCCCCAGCCGTTGAAACGGAAATCCAGGACCATGGTGCCGCCTGTGCCGTCGACCAGCGTGATGCCGCCATGGTCGCGGGCCCAGGTGTCGTTGGTGGGGCATTCGCAGAAAGTGACACGGACAAGTGCTTCTGGCGACAGCACCGCATTCAGTTGATTCCTGACGGATTGCATGTCGGGAGTTACGATAAGAAGCCGCTCGTATCGCGTGATGGCGGCAGCCAACTGCAAGAAAGTCTGGGTGATTTCTTCCAGACAGTATTCCCAGTCGGTCGCGGCATGGGGCCAAGTCAGCATGATGGCATCCTGAGGATACCATTCCGCAGGGAGATGATAGAAATCTTTCATTTCGCCACAAAGATAATGAAAGTTTTTCAGTTTATAAGGTTTTTGGTCAGATTTTCCGGATTTTCCAGAATCTTCGGAATTTCCGGAAAGACTGGAAAATCCGGAATAATCTCAACAGAAATCGAAAATTGGCAGATACGTTTGCTTTTTTGGGGAAAATGCACTATTTTTGCGAAAACAAATCAATATCGACCTTTATTTATGTCAAAAGCGAAATTTAACTTAGCAAAAGTAGGCGTGGGCTTGTTGCTGATAGTCCTTGCAATCATCCTGATATTGAGAGGGAGCGACGATGAAGAGGCGTTTCCGCTGGACTCGATAGAGGAAAAACAGCCGGAACCACTGCTCGATGAGGAACTGGTCAAGGAAAAAACCGACGTGAACTGGCCAAAGGCCATGGAGGTGCCGGCACAGATGACTGGTGTGAAAGAGCAACTGCTCAAGCGCGACGGTTACTGGGCATCGTACAACAAAGACCGGAAGGTTCCCAACTGGGTGGCATGGCATCTCACCGCAGCGCATACTCGCGGAGGAAACCAGCGTGATGACATAACTTTTGAGGCCGACTATGAGGTGCCTTTCCCACGGGCCACCGACGAGGATTATTTCAGTTCGAAATACGATAGAGGGCACATGTGTCCGGCCGGCGACAACAAATGGGACCGCCGGGCACTGATGCAGACTTTTAAGTTCTCCAACATTTGCCCGCAAAACCATTCCCTCAACAAGGGTGACTGGAACGACCTGGAAATGCAAAGCCGATACTGGGCAAGAGAAATGGGCGACATCTATATCGTCACGGGGCCAATCTTTTATAACGGGGTGAAATCTACCATCGGTAAAAACAAGGTGGCTGTGCCCGATGCGTTCTTCAAGGTGTTACTTTGCGACAACAGGAAAGCCAAAGCCATCGGCTTTGTCTATCCAAATAGGGGAGGGCACAAGGAGATGACTGAATACGTGAAGTCGGTGGATGAAATTGAAAAAATCACAGGCATCGACTTCTTCCCAAAACTGGAAGACGCTCTGGAGGAGAAATTGGAAAGCGCCAGCAAAAACGATATGATCGACCAATGGAAAGTTTATAAAAACAAACCCAACAACTTTGGACGAGTAGATAAGTAGACGAGTGGACGAGTAGACGAGTGGACAAGTAGACGAGTAGACAAGTGGACGAGTAGACGAGTGGACGAGTAGACGAGTAGACAAGTAGACGAGTGGACAAGTGGACAAGAATACGAGTGGACGTGACCAGAATTCTATAATTCTACCAATAGAGTGACAAAAGGATAATTCTACAATTCTAATAATTCGTGACCCAAAGGATAATTCTAAAATTCCAATAGAGTGACAAAAGGATAATTCTACAATTCTAATAATTCGTGACCCAAAGGATAATTCTAAAATTCCAATAGAGTGACAAAAGGATAATTCTACAATTCTAATAATTCGTGACCCAAAGGATAATTCTACAATTCTAATAATTCGTGACCAAAAGAATCCGTGACCAAAAGACTCCATGATATCCTTCTACAATTCTACCAATTCGAGACCAAAAGAATTCGTGACCCAAAGACTCCGTGACATTGGACACCCTATTTGGGGAATAGATTTATTTATATGTTTGAGCGAATCGACCACCTGAGGAGAGGATGGCTGAGTTGTTACAAGAGAGGGAAACACTGTTAAATTATTGTTAAATTCAGTAAACTCATATTGAATTTAATGTAAAATCATTATTTTTGCAGTTCAAACCAAATTGCTGAAAAGCGTGAAAATAAGAGAAGTGGTGCATGCCCTTGAACGATTCGCGCCTCTGCCCCTGCAGGAAGACTACGATAATGCCGGCCTGCAGGTAGGATTGACAGAGACGGAGGTGTCAGGGGCATTATTGTGTCTGGACGTGACCGAGCAAGTGATTGATGAGGCTATCTCGCTGGGATGCAACCTCGTGGTGTCTCACCATCCGCTGGTTTTCCGTCCGTTGAGAAGAGTGAGCGACGGCAACTTCGTGCAGAGGTGCGTCATCAAGGCCATTAAGAACGATATTACCATCGTCTCGATGCACACCAACCTGGACAATGCCCAGGAGGGAGTCAACTACAAAATCGCCGAAAAGATGAAACTCGGCGACGTGCAACTGCTGGCTTCAAAAACCGTTGGCGAAATCGTCGGGGGAAGTGGTGTTGTGGGAAATCTGGAGACACCAATGGCATCCGCTGACTTTATTGCCATGCTCAAAGACCAGTTTGATGTGAAATGCGTTATGGCCAACGAGTTGTTGCAAAGAGACATCCACCGTGTGGCTGTTTGCGGTGGGGCAGGGGCTTTCCTGCTCGGAGATGCCATCAAGGCCGGAGCCGACGCCTTTGTCACAGGAGAAATGCACTATCATGAATATTTCGACCATGACCAGCAAATCCAAATCTGTGTCATCGGGCACTACGAGAGCGAACAATACACCAAGGAATTACTCAAATCAATCATAGAGGAGAAGTGTGAGGGAGTGAGGTGCTTCCTGACAACCATCAACACCAACCCGATTAATTATTTATAATTTTATGGCAAAAAAAGACCCTACAGACTTATCAGTTGAGGAGAAACTGAAAGCGCTCTATCAACTGCAGACTACACTCTCGGCCATCGACGAGAAAAGAGCACTGCGTGGCGAACTGCCACTGGAAGTTCAGGACCTGGAAGACGAAATTGAGGGACTTTCCACCCGTATCGAGAAAATCGAGGGGGAAATCGCTGAGTTCCGTGCGGCCATCTTGCAGAAAAAAGCCGATATCGAAGAGGCTGAGGCCAGTGTGGCACGTTATAAGGAGCAACTCAACGATGTGAAGAACAACCGCGAGTACGACATGCTCAACAAGGAAATCGAGTTCCAGACACTCGAAGTGGAGTTGTGCAACAAGAAAATCCGTGAGGCCAATGTGAAGATCGAGGAGCGGGAGGCTGTGCTGGAGCAGAACCGTGAGACCGTGAAAGACCGCCGCGTGGCTCTCGAGGAGAAAAAGGGCGAATTGGACGAAATCATGCAGGAAACACGCGAGGAGGAGGATAAACTCAAGGATAAGGCCCGCGACCTGGAAATGAAAATCGAGCCAAGACTGCTGATGAGTTTCAAGCGCATCCGCAAGAATGCAAGAAACGGACTCGGCGTGGTGTATGTGCAGCGTGACGCCTGCGGAGGATGCTTCAACAAAATTCCGCCACAGCGCCAACTGGACATCAAAATGCACAAAAAAATCATCGTTTGCGAGTATTGCGGACGTATTATGATTGACCCCGAACTGGCCGGTGTGAAAACTACTTCTACCACTGAGGAGAAACCCAAGAGAAGAGTTTCACGCTCACGCAAAAAAGTGGAGGAAACCGACGATTGAAACATGTGCTAAAATAGGCACTTACGACATTGAAAGCAGGAAAAATTGCCAATTACCGCAATTTTTCCTGCTTTTGGTTTGTCTTTCTGTTTTTTTTTGTATAATTTTGCTACAAAATGCCGTAAGGGGCATTCCATGCGAGGAAAACACTTAATATTTTGTCTAATAACTAAAACAAATGCCAATGAAAGATTTAAAAATGTACATCAACGGCAAGTTCGTTGAAAGCAAGTCAGGAAAATGGATCGACGTTCTTAACCCATCCACCGAGGAGGTAATTAGCCGCCAGCCCGATGGCACCATCGAGGAAGTGGACGAGGCTCTCGATGCCGCAAAAGCCGCACAAAAGGCATGGGCAAAAACACCTGCCATCGAGCGCGCTGCCTATCTGAAGAAAATGGCCGATGGTATCAGAAACCGACTCGATGAGTTCGTGGATATTATCATGCGCGAGCAGGGAAAGACACGCAACTGGGCAACCGTTGAGGTGGCTGTGACCGCTGACTATTTTGACTATATGGCCTCCTTCGCACGTCATATCGAGGGAGAGATTATCCAGAGCGACCGGCGCGGAGAGAACATCATGCTCTTCAAGGAGCCAATCGGCGTGGTGGCTGGCATCCTGCCCTGGAACTTCCCCTTCTTCCTTATCGCACGCAAGGCCGGAGCAGCCCTTATCACGGGTTGTACCATCGTTATCAAGCCATCACAACTCACACCTGAGAACTGCTGCGAGTTTGCCAAGGTGGTGGATGAGACTGGACTGCCGGCAGGTGTGTTCAACGTCATCACCGGACGTGGCTCTGTAGTGGGCGACGCAATGGCTAAGAGCCCCAAGATTGGCATCGTGAGCGTGACAGGAAGTGTGGGTGCCGGAACAAGCATCATGAAAGCCGCTGCCGACAATATCACGAAGGTGTCGCTGGAACTGGGTGGAAAGGCTCCCGCCATCGTCTGCAAAGATGCCGACCTGGAGGCCGCAGCACAGTGGATTGTTGACTCCAGAATTGGCAACAACGGACAGATTTGCAACAATGCCGAGCGTGTATATGTGGACAAGGCCGTGAAGAAAGAATTCACCGACATCCTCGTGCGCAAGATGGAAGCCGTGAAGGTGGGCGACCCATGCAAGGACGACGCTGTGGACATGGGACCACTCGTGGAGAAGAGAGCACTCGAGAGCGTGGAGGCAAAAGTGGCCAACGCCATCAAGCAGGGTGCCAAACTGCTGTGCGGTGGAAAGAGAGTGGGGGAGAAGGGTTACTTCTATGCCGCCACTGTACTCGACGACTGCAAGCAGGACTTCGATATCATTCACGAGGAGACATTCGGGCCGGTTCTTCCGCTCGTGGAATTCGACAACATCGACCAGGCTATAGAGTGGGCCAATGATGTGGAATATGGACTCGCATCGTCGGTCTTCACAAAGGACATCGACACTGCCGCTAAAGTTTGCCGCGGACTCGAATTCGGCGAGGTCTACATCAACCGTGAGCACTTCGAGGCTATGCAGGGATTCCATGCCGGCGTGAAGAAGAGCGGTATTGGTGGCGCCGACGGAAAGCATGGCGTCGAGGAATACCTCGTCACAAAGGTGGTCTATATGGACACACACTACGAGTAAAGAGAATAATGAAGATAGAAAAAGGGGAGCCAGACGGCTCCCCTTTTTGCTAAAGTCCTCTTGCTTTGTAGATGCGCTCTTTGGCGTTGTTGATTTCCTGGAATTTCTTCTCTGCGGCAGCCCGGACATCGTCGCCGAGTGAGGACACACGGTCGGGATGGTGCTTCAGGGCCAACTTGCGATAGGCGGCTTTCACCTCCTCGTCGCTGGCATCGGGAGAGACCCCCAGAACCTTATAGTCGTTTTCCAGACTATAAGTGCTGCTTGAACTGCCATCGCTGCCTGAACTGCCACTGCCACTGTTGCTGCTAAGATTGAGCAGCGAGTCAACGTCTATGCGCTGAACACCCATGTAACCGGCTACCTCGTATAGGGCAGCCAACTCTTCTTGTGTCACCCGCCCGTCGGCCTTGGCTATCAAAACAAGGTAGTTGAGCAGTTGCAGGCGCATACTATAATCCATGCTCATGGCAATCTGAATACACGCATTCCGAATTCTTTTCTTGTATGCGAACGGGTCTTGCGCATTCATGAATTTTGCCTCTTCGAACATTTGCAGTAAGAGATTGTTGTATTCTTGCACTACCTCCTCGCTGAAGTTGCTTCGCAGGAAGGTGCGCACGAATTCCATCTCGGAATGCATGATTTTTCCGTCGGCACGAATGATATACGATGTGAGCAGGAGAAGTGCGTTCAGAAACTGATTACGCTGCCCCATGTTGACACGCTCATTGTAAGTGCTGTCTGAACGGGTGGTGTAAGGGTCTTCCTTGTGAGTGAACATCGAGTCAATCACATAACCCAGTAAAAAACCTAAAAATGCGCCATAGGGTGGGTATAATATTAATCCCAACAGGCCGCCAATCCATTTAAACATATCTTTTCAGTGTATAAGAGGTGAGAGGTGAGGGGTGAGAGGTGAGGGGTGAGGGGTGAGACAAATTGTCAAAGACTTTCATACTTTGGGATATCCATCAAAAATAAATATTTTTGATGGTCATAATCCATCTTGCAACAATAGTGCTGAAGACCATTGCTGATAATCAGATAATCAACGTGCAGCAGCAGGTTGTATACTGAAATCTGGTCGAACACCTTCTGGGTGAGGGCGATAGTGGGTGACTTGTACTCGATAATCATGCGCGGATGCGCCTGACTGTCGTATAGGATGCTGTCGCACCGCAGTCGCTTGTGCCCTATCTGCAACTCCACCTCATTCGCCATCATCGACTGAGGATAACCCAGATGGGCAGTCAGGTAGTTCACAAAATGCTGTCTAACCCATTCCTCAGGGGTCAGTACCACATATTTGCGGCGCAAAGGGTCGAAAATATAGGCCTTTCCGCCATCAACCCTCGTTTTTGTGGCAAAAGTAGGCAAGTTTAATGGATACATTTTGGTATTTTTGCATTATCTTTGCAACTGAATGCAAAGATACTACAAAACTAAGGTAGGACAAAACGAATCCCTCCATTTTTCCAGTTTGAGGGGGCTTTACGTGTCATTGTGCAATGAATGGTGGGAATAATTCAATCCCACACCAATATATAGAAACTTTATGGCAGCGGAAAAACTGACTTACGACAGTATCATGCGCGACTTGAAGGCGCGAAAGTTCAAGCCCGTGTATATCATCATGGGGGAGGAGTCGTATTATATCGACAAACTCTCTGACTACCTGGAGCAGAATGTGCTTCTGCCCGAGGAGCGTGATTTCAACCAGACGGTGGTCTATGGAACAGACACCTCGGCCGCCCAGGTGGTGGACATGGCAAGAAGATATCCCATGATGGCCGAGAGACAGGTGGTGATGGTGAAGGAAGCGCAGAACATGCGCTCGTGGGACAAGTTTGAGAATTACCTGAAGAACCCACAACCATCCACCGTGCTGGTCATCTGCTACAAGAATGGCACCATCGATGCGCGCAAGGCTTTCATGAGACTTGCCAGCGGAGTAGGGGTGGTGTTCAACAGCCAGAAGAAGCGCGACAGGGAGTTGCCTGCCTTTATCGAGAAATATACCAAGGAGAACAATGCCAGCATTGAGCCGAAGGCAACACAGATGATTGCCGACTTCGTGGGCACCGACCTCTCACGACTGGCATCGGAAATCGACAAGGTGCTGATCTCGCTCAATGAGAGCGACAGGAGAATCACACCCGAAATAGTGGAGAGCAAAATAGGCATCAGCAAGGACTATAACTTCTTCGAACTGCGTGACGCCATCATCAGCCACGATGTAACCAAAGCCAACAGGATTGTGAAATATATTGACAGCAATCCCAAAACTGTATCACTCTACTCTTTCCTGCCTCAACTCTTCAAGTATTTCCAGAATCTGATGATAGCCCATTTTGCAAAGGATAAAAGCGAAAGGGGTATCGCTTCCGCTCTCGATCTCGGTTCACCATGGAGTGCCAAATTCTATATCGATGGCATGAGATTTTACAATGCTGTGAAGACAATGAACATTATACGGAAAATTAGAGTAACCGACGCTAAAAGTAAGGGCATTGACAACCCAAACACATCGCCTGGAGACCTCATGAAAGAACTAATTTACTTCATTTTTTACTGATTTTGACGAAAAAACGCCTTTTCTCGTTCTAGATTGCACTCCATACATGGGGTGCTTTTTTTCGCTTAAGCCGTTGGCAAACAAGTTATTCCCCGAATTTATACCCCTTCAAAACTTCAATTTTTCATTCAAAACCGACCAATGGCCGGGAATAATCGAAAAATGCAATTTTTTCGGATTTTCAGCCTTGCCCCATCCTTTCATTAAGTTTTTTTAGCGTTTACAAACGAAAACGCGCCCCCTGGCGTGTTTACAAAACAAAACCAAATTCACAAAACAAAAGTTTTAGATTTGTAAATCAAAACACCAATTCAACTTTGTAATATACAAAAACAAATGTAAATTAGAACACCCAGATGGCGACTTGAATATTTATACGTTTATCCAAATAGCAGTTAATTTGCTTTATATCAGTGCTTTATATGATTGGATTAAAGAAAACCATGTCTTATTTCTCTAAAAATCCCCTCAAAATGGCGTTTATAAACGACTTTTTACACCTAAAAATTCATCTAAACATCTGAAAACCAATTAGTTATGCTATTTTGCTAGATTATTTCTTTGTAATGATTTAGGATTGTAAATTTTAAGATGTAAAATACACCCACCATCTACATTCTACAAACGCAAACCACTACAAATTTAAAAATCAAAATGCAAAAGTTGCAAATGAAAATTTCTCTAAAAAAATTTGGAAGTTTCAAAAAAAACATTTACCTTTGTAAAATCTTAGTAAAAGTGGTGTGAAAACACCTTGCTTTGATATATTCGGCTTATGAAAGATAGAATCAAAATCATCATGGAGTCACGTCATATGACCCAGCAGACCTTCTCGCAGTTCCTCGGAATATCTTCTGCGGCACTGAGCAGCATATTTAATGGGCGTACAAAGCCCACATTGAATACTGTCGAGGCAATAATCCAGAAAGTGCCTGGTATCAGCATCAACTGGCTAATGACAGGCACAGGAAGTATGTATGAGGAAGCCCAGTCCGTTCAGTCGCCTGCTAAGGAAAAGAAAGTTACTCAACCACTTCTTGATTTCGATACCCAGACACCTGAATCCCCTACCCACCCCACCAAGAGTGTAGTAGAAAAAACAAAAACCCATCCACAGTCACCCAAGGGAGGAGAGATAAAAATTTCCAACATTGTAAGACGTGAGATCACGGAAATCAGGGTCTATTTCGATGACCAGACATACGAGACATTCGTTCCAGACAAGGCAAATTAGTACACATATTCTATTAATATACATTTCCAATCAATCAATTATTTATTCGACGTAGGCTATGAATGATAGAAGCCAATGACGTCAGTGTTTTCATTACGGATAACATTTCTTAAAACATCGGGCATCACACGGATTTTAGTGATAAACTCCGTCGGGTGAGTGCCCGAAGTTTTTTTTATTGTCCCTAAATCACTTTTTCCGTTTTTTTTGATTATCTTCGCAGCAAATTCTGATTGATATAGTAGAATGCCCCAACTTTCGCATGAGAGGAAATGAGAGAGAGTTGGGCGAATGTGAAACCTGTATAGAATGAAAAAACATGTATTGAATCTGACTGTACTGTCGGCCGAGAAGATGGCCGGCAAGTATGTGCTGCTACGTCTCACCTGCGACGAGCCGCTGCCTGAGATGCTTCCCGGACAGTTTGCCGAACTGCGAGTAGACGGGTCTCCCACCACTTTTCTGCGGCGTCCCATCTCCATCAACTATGTGGATCGTGAGTGCAATGAGTTGTGGTTTCTGATTGCTGAAGTGGGAGATGGCACTCGCCGCTTGGCAAGCCTGCGAAGGGGCGATTTTCTCAACTGCGTAATACCCCTGGGTAATGGTTTTACCATGCCTGCCTCTGCCAGTGAGCGCACGCTGCTTGTGGGTGGTGGTGTAGGGGTGGCTCCACTCTTATACCTGGGTGAGTGTCTGCGGCAAATGGGGAGCACCCCCACCTTCCTGCTCGGTGCACGGTCGGCAGCCGATTTGCTCGAACTGGAGCAATTCAAGCGGATTGGGCGCGTGTTTGTCACCACCGAGGATGGCAGCGCCGGTGAAAAAGGCTTTGTCACAGCACATTCCATCCTGCGTGACGAGCAATTCGACCGTATCTACACCTGTGGCCCCAAGCCTATGATGGTAGCCGTCGGAAAGTTTGCCGTCAGCAATGATATCTGGTGCGAGGTGTCGCTGGAAAACAAGATGGCTTGTGGACTGGGGGCTTGTCTCTGTTGTGTGGAGAAAACCACCGAGGGCAATGTGTGTGTGTGTACAGAAGGACCAGTGTTAAATATTTTGAAGTTGTTATGGCTGCACTAAATGTAAAAATAAATGACCTTTCCCTGAAGAATCCTGTCATGACGGCTTCAGGCACTTTCGGCTATGGTGTGGAGTTTGCCGACTTCATCGACCTCAGCCAGTTGGGTGGCATCATCGTCAAAGGCACCACCCTGCATGCCCGTGAGGGCAACGACTATCCCCGTATGGCCGAGACCGCTTCGGGGATGCTCAATTGCGTTGGTCTTCAGAACAAAGGCGTGGATTATTTCTGCCGCCATATCTATCCCACCATCAAGGACATCGACACCAACATGATCGTGAATGTAAGCGGCTCCTCGCCCGACGACTATGCGGAATGTGCCGCGAGAGTGGATGCGCTGGAGCGTATTCCGGCCATAGAACTGAATATATCCTGTCCCAATGTCAAGCAGGGAGGGATGGCTTTCAGTGTCACCACACAAGGAGCCGCATCGGTGGTGAGAGCCGTGCGCAAGCGCTATCACAAGACTTTGATTGTGAAATTGTCGCCTAATGTGACGAATATCGCAGATATCGCACGAGCCTGTGAGGACGAGGGAGCTGATAGTGTGTCGCTTATCAACACGCTCATGGGCATGGCTGTGGATATCGAGCGGCGCCAGCCCATGCTGAGCATTGCCACAGGAGGGCTCAGCGGCCCTGCTGTGAAGCCCGTTGCCCTGCGGATGGTGTGGCAGGTGGCCAAGGCCGTGAAAATCCCTGTGGTGGGCCTGGGAGGCATCTGTAATGCCCGTGACGCGATAGAGTTCCTGATGGTGGGAGCGACGGCGATAGAAGTGGGTACGGCCAATTTCCTCGACCCGACGGTCACCATACAGATTCGCGACGGCATCAACGACTGGCTCGACAGTCATGGATGCAAGAGTGTCCAGGAAATCATTGGGGAAATATAAAATGTGAGGGCAGCGAATAGCTGCCCTCAACCAACACAAAAACTAAACTAGACTTAACTAAATTAATAAGGATTTTCTCAAACCCCGACTAATCACTTGCAAAAATAGGAAATAATTGCTAAATACCATATTTTTGGCGTGATTTTTTTTCGTTCATCAACAAAAAAAGCAACGCGATTGGCAAATATTTACACTTTAACGGAATTATCGGACATATAATAGTCTATAATTACCATGGCTGCCATGGCCTCCACGATGGGTACTGCACGGGGCAATACACAAGGGTCGTGACGCCCGCGGGCTGTCAGTGTGGTGGGATTGCCCTCCATGTCCACTGTGTCTTGCGGCCGCAGGATGGTGGCCACAGGCTTGAAGGCAACACGGAAATAAATGTCCTGACCGTTGCTCAGGCCACCTTGGATACCGCCGCTGTGGTTGGTCGCTGTGCTGATAGCACCGTCTTCGTTGATGAAAATATCGTTTTGCTCGCTGCCCTTCCAACTGACACCGTCAAACCCCTCGCCATACTCAAAGCCTTTCACGGCATTGATGCTGAGCATGGCCGCGCCCAGGGTGGCATGTAGTTTGCCAAACTCAGGTTCGCCGATGCCTGGCCGGCAACCTTTCACCACGCAGGTGATGACTCCGCCTATGGTGTCGCCCTCACTTTTCACCTGGCGGATGAGTTGGGCCATTTCCTCCGCCTTCAGCGGGTCGGGGCATCTCACTGCATTACTCTCTGCCTGCGATAGGTCGTAGCGATGGTAATCCCTGTCCAGCGCGATGTTTCCCACCTGAGATGTGTAGGCTGTGACGCTCACGCCCAGTTTTTTGAGCGCAAGTTTTGCGAATGCCCCACCTACGCATCTGCTAATGGTTGTTCGCGCAGATGTACGGCCACCTCCCCGATGGTCTCTCAAACCGTATTTTTGCTGGTAAGTATAGTCAGCATGCGAGGGTCGGAAGAGGCATCTCATGTTCTCGTAGTCCTGTGAGTGCTGGTTGGTGTTGCGCACTATGAAGCCGATGGGCGCGCCAGTGGTCTTCCCCTCGAACACGCCGCTGAGCAGTTCCACGCGGTCGGCTTCTTGCCGGGAGGTGGTCAGGTCGCTCTGTCCCGGTCGGCGGCGGTTGAGTTCATGTTGGATGAAGTCCATGTCGACGTCGATGCCGGCGGGCATGCCGTCAATGACACCACCAATGGCTGGTCCGTGACTCTCGCCAAATGTGGTCAACGTGAAAAGGTTGCCAAAAGTGTTCCTCATTGACAAATATGTTTGCGTTGTCTCTTATTATATTTCCACTGTTCAGCACCCGCCGCATCCTCCGCAACTGCCGTCATTGCAGTCGCCGCAACTGCCACAGCCGCAGCCTTCGCCGCTGAGCATCTTGGCCACGCGCTCAATCTCGGCGTTGGTGGCTTCGCGGCTTTCCACCACGGTACCGATGAAATGCAGGTCGAGGCCGGCCAGCGGGTGGTTCAGGTCCACGGTCACATGGTCGTCGCCGATTTCAAGAATGTGGCCGATGAATTGGTTGCCGTCCTCATTCACCAGTGGCACCATGGCATCCTCGTAGATGGTTTTGGGGTCGAGTTTGCCGTCGATCATAAATATTTTCTTGTCCATGTCCACGACATGCTCTTCCAGGTATTCACCATAGGCCTCTTCCTTGGTGATTACGAAGTCGAAGGTGTCGCCGGTGGAGAGGGGGTCCAGGGCACGCTCAAATGCAGGCAGGCTCATGCCCATGCCGCTGATATACTGATAGGGTCTTCCCTCGGTGGTCTCCTCCACTACCTCATTGTTGCCGTCAATGTCGGCATACAGTTTGTATGTCACGGCGATGTACTTGTTTGTCTTGATTTCCATTTTTTAGTATGTATTGTTGATTGTTTTGTCTCAGACTGCAAACTTACGCAAATTTTTCCGAAATCAGCCCTACACATCAAAAAATGTTGTTTAAATCGTCTTTTCATAGCCATGCCCATTCTACCTTTCGGGCTTCGTGTGCTTCGGGAGGTGTTATTTTTGAGAGCATCCTCTTTATGGCCTGTATGGGCACCATGTACTCACGCTGGCGGTTTCTGTCCACCAGCGTGTCCCATTTGGTCTCGAGATAGACGATGCGAATTGAGGCATGGTAAGTCTCGAAGAGTGCCACGAGTGATTCGCGCATCTGCCTTGTGATATTGGTGGCGTTCCATACGAAGGGCTGGTGTTTTCGAAGGTATTCTTTGGCTTTTTCACGTGCGATGCTGGCCACGGTGCCCTGATTGTCGGTTGGTGGGATTTTCAGTGAGCGGCGTATGCTGTCGAGCGAGACGACAGGCAGGTCTGGACAGTTGTGTTGTATCCACGTGTCCTTGCCCGTCCCGGGAAGGCCGCTTACCATGACCACCTCTCCCCACGTCTCGTCGTAGAGTTCCTGTTCTTTCCATACGTCACACCCGGAAAGGAATGCCCGTCGTGTATGACAGGAGGGGAAAGGAAAGCACGACTCCCAACAATTCTCTTCCTTGGCCATTTCTTCACACAGTGCAATCTGGTCGAGCATTTGCTGCTGGTCGTCGCATCGCCGTCCGAGCATGTCGGCCTTGCAGAGGATGCAGAGCATCTTTATGGAAAAGAAAGGTGTCAGCAGACCGTTGGCTGCCATGCGGTGTAGCCTCAGATGTGCGTCGTCGAGGTCAATGGCATGGGGTGGAAAGGAGTGGTGGCGTATAAGCAGGCAGATGGCTTCGCGCACCTGCGTCGGTTCCTTTTCTCCACTCAGTCCGTATTCCCTCCACAGCCATTCCCGTGCCATCTGGCTGCCCGTTGACGAATGGTGCGGAGATTGCCATTCACCGTCCACCAGTGTGGTGGTGACGGTCTTCCCGATGTCGTGGAGCAGGACAGCCGCATGCATAGATATGCCACCATAATCCGGTGGTTAGTTACCGATATGAATTTCACTTTTTTGCAACCATGCTTCAGAAAGAGCGATTTCAGGTCTTCATTAGTGAAGAGATGGATGTGCTCCGGGTTGTCATCGGGCTTCGACGGAACCGACACGACGATGTAATTGCGTGTCAGTCTGACAGCATTTCTCACCACCGTCTCCGTGTCGGGGATGTGCTCCATCACTTCGAGCATGGTCACTACGTCGAAGGAGCTGTCCGGCGCGTCGAAGGTGCAGATATCCCCTAGGATGGGGTGCAGGTTGCCGATGCCCCCGTCATGAAGGCATTCGAGCAGTTCGACGCAGTGGGGAAGGATGTCTATGCTTGTCACCTCCAGGGCAGGGAAGTCACGGAGCAGCGGGAAGAGGAACACACCTCTGCCACTGCCCACGTCGAGGAGTGACTGACATTGTCCTGCGGGTATGATGCCTTGCAGGAAACCCAGCACAGCCTTCACTCTGGGCAAATCCTCCTTCACTTTGAAATAGTGGTCTTTCTTCTCAGGTGCTTGCCGTGCGTCCTTGTATCTTTTCTCATATCCTTTGGTGTATGCATCCAAAAGGGAGGTGACAAATTGCTGTTCCATTTCCGTTTACTTCAGTTCATCTAAGCAGTATCTTACAGCCTCCATGAGCATCTGGTCATGAACTTCCATCATTTCTAATGCCTTTTCCCAGTTAGGAGAGGATGTGATTTCAGAGTTTTCTCTCGCCTGGTTGATGACTTTACGGATATGGTTCCATCGACCAAATTTGTTTCCAAGGAAGAGGTTCAACCATGATGGTGTGTCTTGGTCGAAGCAGATGTTACCATTCTCGTCCTTCATCAATTCGTGGAAATCAGCACCCACCTGTTCCATCTGGCTTCCAAAATCATCTTTTTGAATGGAGCCTTTGGCGTATTGGGACAATAAATTGATTGCCCGTTTCTCAACTTCCGAAAACCTCGTTTCCTTTTTCCTGAATTTGCCGAATAAGTCGTATAAATAATCGAAGCCCATTTTTTCCTTTTTTATTCTTATCTAATTGTTGCCGTATGGTCGCACATTGTTCTGCAAATATACGAAAAAGATTTGGTTACTGCCTTAGGTATATTGCCTCATTCAAAACTTTTTATGAATTTTGGTGCAGATAGCATTTCATGCCTCCTGCTAAGCCTCCTGCTTAGGCAGGAGATAATCGAGCACGCTTTGCCAGTCGGGGAACTGCTCCGAGCCGAATTGTATCCATTCACCGGCAAACTCACTCGTGCCGTGCTTGCCCCGGTCGTCGATGAGGTAATCACCTTGGCACAAGTCCTTGCGGTGGGTGATGACCATACGCTTGTGGAACACATCGTCCAGGTGCTTTGTCACCCACTTCACCTTGTCGGCCCAGGCCGAGGGATTTCCCCATGGGGCCGTGGAGAGGATGAACAGTTCGTAGTGCTGTTGCAGTGAGTGCATAGCCTCTATGGCATCCTTCATAGGCTTCATCAGGGAGAAGATGCCGGGGATGTCATCGGGATGCCCATCAAATTCCTTCAGCGTCTCCTCGCTCTGCTGGTCCAATCCCGACTGGAAGTCCACCAGCACATTGTCCATGTCAACGAACACCCGCTTCTTTCTTGGCGGCACCTTCGGCTGCTTGTCGTAGTCCTCTCGCAGTTTGGTGAGTATCCCGCAGAGTTCCTCATCGGTGATGATAGTCTTGTAGGGATTATGCTCACCGATGGTGTGGGTGAGTGTGATACCCCGTGTGGACATCAATGCCGTGCGGAACCGCTCGCTCTGTTCGAACATCGCCTTGTATGCCCGTCGGAGCAACAACTGGTATTCCTCGCTCTGGCGGTCGATGGCCTGCCCGCGCCACCATACGACTTGGTCGGTCTGCCAGGAAGTGACACTGTGCTTTCTTGCGTTGCCGCCCTTCATTGAGCAGATTTGCCGCTGCTTGTCCCGGTTCTGCTGCTTGAGCGATTGTAGGAATCCCTCCATGCTGCCGCACACCATCCCGTCGAGACGGAATCCGTTGCTGCACAGGTTGCTGAGCACACCAGAGGGGTACATCCCGTTGGAGCGTATGTCCAGCGTATTGGTCTTCGGATTATAGTAGTCGGTCGGCTGCTGACCGTTTCTTGTTGTTGGATTTTGTTCTGTCTGTTGCTGACTGTTGGTTGTTTGCTGATTGTTTTCCATTGTTGTATCGTCTATATATTTCACCTTTACATATTCTTACTGGATTGAACTTTGTCTTGAAAATTTGCCGAGACATTCGGCAGTCCCGACACTTCTTGACCTCTTTGTCAGGAACGATGCCTTTGATTTGAGTACAAAGTTAAGCATCGTCAACGCAACATATTTGCGTAGTTGATTTTTTTATATGTAACTTAAGTTTCTAAAGTTGGGTATGTCATTCTCACTATATATAGATAGGGTTATCCCCCTTAATCTATCATCAGCCATGAAAATTGTATGAACCAAATAACAAGAAAAAGCCACTTTAAAACTCCAAGTAGAGTCCTAAAGTGGCTTTCTCATACCTTATGATTGTGATTGTGGAAGTAGTCGTTATTCCGTTGTCACTTCCTCCCAGTGAAGCACGGCTCCGTTGCGCCGGGCCGGGTCGGCACCTGTGAAGTCCATGGAGTAGGGGCTTCCCGTCGTGGGACTTTTCCCGATGTAACGGTGGTTGCGAAGCGATAAGAGCATGAAGTCATGGTAGAGATAGTCTTGCCAGAGGAATATTTCAGCCTCTTTGAGGTCGGTGGTGAAGCGCACGTCACCGGGCAATCCCTCGCCATAGCCTTTCACGTAGCGTCCGTCGACGCATTGCAGTGCTACTTTCCCCATGCCCAGGTCTACAATCCTGAATTGTGTGCCTGGCCCGTGATTGTTGGGTGCCGCATCATAGAGGAGACCATGAGGGGTACACTGGGCAGCACGCCCTGTTCCCTTGTTGATGATGCGGAAGGTCTTGCCGTAGGGGATGTTCTGGCTTCGGTCGGCCTGAGACTCTGTCACGGTGAAGTTGTCGAACTCAGCATAGCCGCCGTTCTTGCCGTTGATGTTGAAGGCGAAGAGGGCGTGGCGTGAACCCTGGAACGAGAGGAGTTGGTAACTGAGCGGCATCATACGTCCCAATGTCTGGTAATGTGTTCCGTCGGTGGAGTAGGCATACTGGGCCTGGTCGTTGTCGTAGTCGCCTATGCACCTTAGCCATATCTTTCCTTGGGGCAGGCTTACTGCCATGTCTACCGTGTCGTTCGTCAGTTGTTCGAAGCATCTCAGGGTGAGACTTTTACCGCTCTTCACAATGCCTATCCATGAGCATGGCACGTTGATATTGCCCAGTCCGGCCACGTCGCCGTCTTTCATCCCCTTCACGCTCATCTCCACAGTAGCAATACTTGAGGGACCTATCACGCGTTGGGTCAAGGTGTTGCGCGCCCACATCAGTTGCTCGGCAGGCATGGAGTTCAGGCGCAGTTTGCCTGATTTCAGTTTCCACATTTGGTCGTCGGGGTTATGATTCCACTGCCAGACACGTCCCAGTTGCTTGCCGTCGAAATTGTCCGACCGCTCATAGGGGCCATGGACCACGTGGGAATTTTCTTTTCCTGCCATCTCGTTCTCCTGATTGGTTCCCGGGATGAACCATGTGCGTGGTGCCCTGCCCAGATTGCCTTCCAGGCCCACCATAGGCCAGCCGTCTTTCCAGGTGATGGGCATCAGGCAAACAGTGCGGCCTATGGAGTGGAAGTCTTGCATGAAGAGAGCCCACCACGACCCGTCGGTAGCCTGCACGATGCCGCCCTGGTGGGCGTTGGTGCATGCCGTGGCATCCTTGTCTACGGGGCCGAGACCGAATTTCGTGCCGTCCTGCCCGATGCGGTAGGTTTCTCCCCGTGGCACTTGGGTGAGCGAGGCGGCATGATAGCCATAGGTCTCGTCGGCAGTGATGACGCGTGTCTCATACGGTCCCCAGATACTCTTCGACCGGGAGCAGAGCGTGCGCCCGTTGGGCATGTAGTCGGTGGAGATGAGGTAATACATCCCATTGATTTTGTAGATGTGATGGCCTTCGCCCACGCCGTTGCCCTCGGGGATGATGACACGCTCGGTCTCTTCTTTCGGACCGCTCATGTCGGGATGGAGTTCGGTGCATTTCACCGTCCCATAGCCGTGTATGGCATACACCTTCCCGTCGTCGTCGAAGAGCACGCCCAGGTCATAGATGTTTCCCCGCATGTTGTGGTGCTGCCACGGGCCCCGGATGTCCTTGGCAGTATAGCATTGCAATCCCTTGCCATTGACGTTGGAGAACACATAAAACTGTCCGTTGGCGTAGCGGATGCATGGTGCCCATATACCCTGTCCGTAGATTTCCTTATGGTTCTTCAGTGAGAACTGGTCGTCGGTGAAGTCGAAGCGGTCGAAGCAGTAAGCGATGTTTTCCCAGTTCACCAGGTCCTTGGAGTGTAGGATGACCAGTCCGGGTACGGTGTGCATGGTGGTGCCGGCCAGATAGTAGTCCTCGCCCACCCGCAGGATGTCGGGGTCGCTGAATTCGTCGTAGAATAAGGGGTTGGTGAAAGTCCCGTTACCATTGTCCGCACTCCATGAGGTGTTTTGTGCATGAACGCAGGGCGTCAGCATCGCCAGAAAGATGCCTAAAATAAAGATTTTTCGCATGTTGATTTATTTCAAGATTAATTTTGATGCAAATATAGGTGTTTTTTTGTGAAAACTATGATTTTTTTGGCTTGGAAGATTCTGAAGAGGCTGGAAATCAAGATGAGTCTTCAGTTTTCAATCAAATCTCCAATATCATTTGACGATGATTTTGTCACCCGTGAGGTCCACCTCAAAGAGATGGGGGATACGTACGGTCCTTCCCTTTGAGTCCTTGGCGTGGCTGTGGACAGACATCATCCATTGCCCGTCGAACCGCTGGAAAAGCATGCTGTGCCCGTAGTTGGGCGGTGTGATGGGGTCCTTTTCCTGAATCCACGGTCCGTTGAGTGTTCCGCTTTCCGAATAGGCCACCCCCTGGGTATAGTCGCCGAATACCCACGAGGTCCAGAGCATGCCGAGCCGTCCCGTGCCTGTGCGGAACAGCCAGGGGCCATCGGTCACCTTGTTCCATGTCACATTGCCGTTGTTATCCTTCTCACGGCTCCACGGCGAGTCGCTGGCACGGAAGAGCACGCTTGGCGACCCTATGGTTCCACTGAAGTCAGGCTTCAGTTCTATCTTCTCTATCGTTCCGTTCCAGTTCTGGAGCCATTCGCCGCAGAACACCATGTAGGGCTTGCCGTCGGTGTCACGCCAGTATGTGCCGTCGAGTGTGGGTCGGTTGGCAGGCAGATAGATGCTGTCGCCAAAGGCGCGGTAAGGTCCCATGGGGTTGTCGGCCTGCAGCACCTGACAGGCGCGGCGTTCGATGACGTTGCCCCGGACGGTGTCTATCTTCACCTCGCGGTTGGTGAAAGTGGCGAAATAGTAGTACTTGTCGTTGATATAATGCAGTTCTGCAGCCCAAATCATCGGCCGTGGTCCCATCCACGAGTCCTTGTCGAATTCTGTCACGCGGTATGGACCGTCCCACAGTTTCAGGTCTTTGCTGCGCCACATCATGCCGCCAGTGCCGGTCATGTAGTACGTCTGTGTCTTTTTGTCTGCCAGGATGGCCGGGTCGCTCAGGCGGATGGAATCCAGTGGCGTGTCAAAATTGCCCGTTGGTCGTACAGGCTGGTTTTCCACTGTCGGCACAAACCTGTGCATGCCCATATCCTCTCTTGCATTGACAAGTGTTGTGAAGGCAGTTAACAGGATGCCTGCCATCAATAGTTTTCTGTTCATACTGAATGTGTATTAGGGTGATTACTGTGATTGTTTTCTTTCTATCTGCCCCGGGTCAGTCTTGCCAGGTAATCATAATGGTCGCCTTCGGCAACGATTTCCACGAGGAAACCATTCTTCCGGGCTTCCTCTGTCAGCGAATTCTTGTCGATGTAAAGCCACGGGAAAGGTTCGCCGATGATATCCCGGTATTGCATTTGGTAAACAAGTTCTCCGTAGTAGTTCGGAAAAGGGTAGTCGAAAATACCATCCTCGTCTTCAAACAGGTAACTGATGTCCGACGAGTCGCAGAGCAGTTGGCCTCCTGGAGTGAGGACGTGGTCGAGATGACGAAAGAACTCGGGCAGCCGCCGCATCGTGCCCACGATTCCGATGCCGTTCATCAGCATGAGGATGGTGTCGTATGTGCCTTCAAGGGTGAAAAAATCCTGTTCGTGCACATCCCTGACACCGCGCTCGCGCATGGTCTCCACCGACAGCGGAGAGATGTCGATGGCTGTCACGTTGCGACCGCGTTCTTGCAGCACCAGTGTGTGGCAGCCGGCACCAGCGCCCACGTCGAGCACTTTCCCCTCAGCCATGTCCAGGGCCTTGCGCTCTATCTCCGGCATCTCCTCGTAGGTGCGGAAAAGGGTCGGCAGGGGGATTTCGTCCTCTTCAAGCATCGGAGAGAGCACCCGCAGCCTTTCTGCCGTCATTGTCTGTTGGTAGTCGGCGATGGCTCTGCCCATGGGGTCGGCTGTTCTTTTCATCTTTTCTTGCTTTTTACGATTTCGTATGAGTTGCGAACCAGTTCTTTCAGCATATCATCCGGCAAGTCCTGATTGGGTTGAACACTGATCCAGTATCTCTTGTCGCCGTTGAATGGTTCCCCAATGGCCTGGTAACGCTCCTTCAGTTCTGCTGCCTCCAGGGTGTTGCACTTGATGGTGATGTTCGAGAAGTCGTCCACGTTGAAGTAGCAGAACATATGGCTGTTCACATAGAAAACGAGTATGGTGAATTTGCCCCTAGAAAACTTCTCGAAGGGCGTCGCCTCGGTCACACCGGGCAAAGTCAGGCAATAGTCACGAAAATCTTCTATGTTCATATTTTCCATTATAGCATCAATGCAAGTGCAAAAATACAAAATAAATCTCAAAAATTGACAAATGATGCCATGAGAATCACAACACCAGGGAAATTTCATTTCATGATTCTGTAATTTTCAAAAAAACAGTCAATCACTTGGTATTCCTCTCAAATCACTGAAGTTTCAACCCTCAAATCTCACATTGAAACACGAGGCTCTCTGATAATGCATAATCTTACAGGCCGACAATTGATGTTTTTTTCATATCTTTGCACATCAATTGCTGCCGTATAACCATCAACCAGATAGCAGTCATACAATTATGGGTTACATAAGAGTTACTAAAGAAAATTTGGAGAAGGAGCATACATGCTGTGCCATCTCCAGCAATAAGGTTGTTCGAGTGTCATCCATGACGATAAAGGCTATCGATTGGTTTGATTACAAATAAGACTATGAGACTAAAACAAATATTCTTTGCACTGGCCTTCATGGCATGCTGCCAGAGTCTGGTGGCACAACAGTCGTTGCGAGAGGACTTCATCCATCCGAAGGACGAACACCGTGCCTGGATCATCTGGCAATGGATGGACGGACTGGTGAGCCGTGAGGCCATCACCCATGACCTGGAGGCATTCAAGGCCGCCGGACTCGTCGGTGTGCAGAATTTCCAGATTGGCGGTGAGCAACAGAGTCGCGTGGGCGACCCCTCTTGCGCCATTGGAAGCGAGAAATGGAAGGGAATGATGCGGTGGACAATGGACGAGTGCGAGCGGCTGGGCTTGTCGTTCGGCACACACAACTGCCCGGGCTGGTCTTCGAGTGCCTACGTCAATGTCACACCCGAGTATTCCATGCAGAAGGTGGTGGTGGAATTGGTGCCATTCGAGTCAAAAGCCAAGACCATCCGACTTCCCCACGCAGAGGTTGACCCCAGGTACAATTACTATCAGGATATCTGTGTCTTGGCGATGCCCGATGACTCTGTGGTCGGCAAGAACGACATCCTCGACTTGACACCCTGTTTGCCTGCAATGACGGATGGCCGATGGACAGATACGCTTGTTGTCACGAAGAAGATGATGAAGGCGTTGCCAAAATCGTTTTCCAGACAGATGAAGGAAGGAAAGTGGCTGCTGATGCGCTTCGGTCACACCACCAACGGCAAGACCAACGGGGCTCAGTCACCCATTTCAGGACAAGGACTGGAATGCGATAAGATGAGACGTGAGGCAGTGAGGCATTTCTGGAACGGCTATCCGCAGATGTTGATTGATCTGGCAGGAAGGCATGCGGGGAAGACTTTCTGCCGCCTCGAGATAGACAGTTACGAGGCGGGCGGACAAGACTGGAGCGTAGTGTTGCCCGATGAATTCCTACGGCGCAAGGGCTACGACATCCGTCCGTGGCTGCCCTATATTTCGGGCAAGGTGGTGATAGGAAGCAAAGAGGAGAGTGAGGCCTTCCGGAAGGACTTGGTCGATGTACTCACATCGCTCTTTGCCGAGAATTACTATGGATATATGGCTGAATTGGCCGAAAAGAGTGCACCCGGCATGCAACTATTGGTAGAGCCTTATGGAACGGGTGGACAGAAGCCGTTCCAGGTGCTCGACATTTATAAGATTCTGCGTGCGGCCCCTAACGCTCTAGTCGCCACCGAGTTCTGGGTGCGTCCCGACTGGGGGTGGAAGGATATGAGACGGCACGAACAAGTGATGCGCAATCTGCAGAAGCCGCTGCTCGTGGCAGAGGCATTCACCTGCTGGCCGCTGCACGCCTGGAAGGACGACCCACAGTCGCTCAAACCCATCTGCGATCGTGCCTTCTGCACGGGTGTCAACCGCATGATGCTGCATGCCGGAGCTTGCAACCCATGGATACAAGTGGAACCGGGCATGTCGTTCGGTGTATGGGGCACACACTTCGTGCCCAGCCAGACGTGGTGGAAGGCAGGCGGTGCGAAGGCATTTTTCGACTACATGGCCCGTTGCCAGTCATTGCTGCAACGTGGCCTGCCTAGCAAGCAGCAGTGGGGAGACATTGGCTGCTTCAAGACGTACCGCCGCACTGACGGCGACACCGACATCGTATTCGTATGCAATCCCACAGACTCTGCTGCCACAGCCACTCTGCCCATCGCACAATATACAGGTGGCAAGAGCATAGAATTGTGGAATCCTTACAATCTCGAGATGGAAACCTTCGTCGGTGACTCGCTGACCATCGAGGCAAACGGCTCGCGGTTCCTCGTCATCACGGCAAATCCTATGGAGCATTTGCAAAATGACTCCTTGGCAACATTGCTTGTCGATTTCCATCCAGAAGAATGTGTGGTGGCACTTGATGACGGTTGGGACATAACATTCCCAGACGTGGCCAAGATGGAGCGTCAGCAACTATTCGATTGGACACAATCACCAACGCCAGCCGTCAAGTTTTTCTCTGGAACAGTCACCTACAGCAACCACTTCACACTGAACAACCGACAACTGAAAACCAGTCGTCTCGTGCTTCATTTAGGCGAGGTGAGGAATATGGCCTCAGTGCGCATCAACGATATCGCATTCCCCGTCATGTGGAAAGCACCTTTCCTGCTCGACATCATGCCGGCACTGCATCCCGGCGACAATCGGATAGAGATCAATGTCACCAATCTCTGGCCCAACCGCATGATTGGCGACGAACAGGAACCCGACGACATCGAATGGTCGGAGCCGCTGACATACGACTTTGCACCGGGCAAACCTGAGGCTGGCCGCTATATGACAGCCATCCCCGAATGGCTGCAAAAGGGAAAGCCACGTCCCTCACAAGGCCGTAAAACGGTGGGCTGCTTCAAGTTCTTCACCAAGGACTCCTCTCTGCTCCCTTCCGGTCTGCTCGGACCAGTCGGAATATGGCAGTGCAAAACAGTACAATAGAAAAAGCCTTTTTCAAAAAATCAGTCAATCACTTGGTATTCCTCTCAAATAATTGTATTTTTGCATCGGGAAGATACTGCTGTGGCCCTTTTCGCACAGCCAGCCCCATCCCAACCCTCAAATCTCAAAATCACCATGGTTCCAGTTCAACTGCTGCCCTACGGCATTTCCGGTTTCAAGCAGATACGAAACGAAGGCAAGTATTTCGTTAGAAGAAATCCCTTCCTTATTATATTAATATTGTGGTTGTCAGCAATAAGTGCCAGTGCCCAGTATGCCGATTATTCCAAGATGTCGTCGATGGTGCGGTCGCTGACTGTGGAAAATCATGCCACCATGCGCCGGACAGCGGCTTCTGACAACCGTCAACTCTGCGCGTTTGTCCGTGTGGAGGGCGATGGTGAGCAGTTGCTGGCCAACTATGGTTGCCGTTCGCTGGCCCGTTTTGGCGACATCCACATTGCCAGCATCCCCATCCACCGCCTGGCCTCGCTGTCGCTGTGCCGGCAAGTGTCGAGGATAGAGGCCCGGATGGGCAATTCCATCACCATGGACACCACGCTGCTCGTGCTCAACGGCTATCTGGCACATCAGGGAGCGGAGCCTCTGCCCCAGGCCTTCACGGGTCGTGGCGTCGTGGTGGGAGTTCAGGACATTGGCTTCGACCTGACACACCCCAATTTTTATGATGCCACCGCCACCAATTACCGTATCCGCCAGATGTGGGATTTCCTTTCCACCGACACGGTGGGAAGCCCGTTTTATGTGGGAGCCGACTATACCACCGAGGAGGCTTTGTTGCAATATGCCCATTCGCGCGACGGTTTCATACAGCCCCATGGCACCCACACGCTGGGCTGTGCCGCCGGAAGCGGTTACAACTCTCCCTACCGTGGAATCGCGCCAGAGAGCGACATCTGCCTTGTGAGCAATGCCGTGAGCGAAGACCTGGAATTGGTCGACAGCGTGGATTATTATAAGTACACCTACGCCCTCGACGCCCTCGGTTTCAAGTATATGTTCGACTATGCCGACTCTGTGGGCAAGCCCTGTGTGGTGTCGTTCAGTGAGGGCTCGTCGATGGACTTCCGTGGCGACGACCAACTCTACTATGAGGTGCTCGACAGTCTGTGCAGCCGCCCAGGTCATATCATGGTGGCATCGGCGGGCAATGCCGGGCATATCACCTCCCACTTCACCAAGCCCGAAGGGGTTCCCTCTGCCTCCACCCAGTTGCTTTCAGGCGCACCGGCGGTGGTCTTTGCAGTCAAGAGCCGTGGCGACTTTGAAATGCGGTTTCATCTCACAGGGGACAACGGGATAGTGGCCGACTATTCACTCTCTCCGCAAAGCATACTGGAGTACCCCGACACATTGCTTGCCGACACACTTCTGGTGGGTGAGCAGCCCTATTACCTGACGGTCAATTGTTATGAGTCGTGCTTCGACAGTCTCGACATGGTGGTAGAGGGCGTGTTGCAGACAGACAGGCCATTGGGAATCGACCGTCTGGTCACAGTCGACGTTGTCGGTGAGGCTGCTGTCGATTATTTCCGGGGCTCGGGTTATGTGATACCGATAGAGCCCACCGTTGGCGACAATGCCTACAGCATCCACTCGCCGTCAAGTGCGCCGTCCGTCATCAGTGTGGGCGCCACGGGCTACCGCACGGGGTATGTCAATTATCTGGGTGAGTATCGTGAGTACGACCAGGGCACGTCGGGACAACGGAGTGATTATTCCTCGGTGGGTCCTACCTACGACGGGCGTATCAAGCCCGACGTGATGGCTCCCGGCACCAATATCATTTCCTCCTATAGCAGTTATTATCTGGAGGCCCAGCCCGAGGCCGGCGACATCCAGTCGGATGTGGAGCATTTCGAATTCCGTGGGCGCACCTATGCGTGGAACTGCAACAGCGGCACTTCCATGTCCACTCCCGTCGTGGCGGGTGCCATCGCCTTGTGGCTGGAGGCCCGTCCCGACCTCACTACCGAGGATGTGCTGGGGGTCATCCAGCGCACAAGCAGGCATTATGACTCCTCGCTCGCCTATCCCAACAATTTATATGGGTATGGGGAAATCGATGTCTATTATGGTCTGCTCGATGTGCTGGGACTGAGCGATGTCCCCGAACTCTCACACCATCAGCCGAAAGGGGTGGTATTCTCTTTACAGGACAATGGCCTTCTGCGGGCTACCGGTGCCTCCTTGCGCCGTCAGCCTGTCACACTCCGCGTCTATTCCACGGCGGGCACGCTGGTCACTACCTTGAAAGGACAGGCCGACGATGGGGTTGCCACATTCCATCTGTCTTCGTTACCCCAGGGGGTCTATGCCGTCCAACTCAATACATCCACCGTCAATGGTTCCACACTAATCAGGTGGAAGGGCAATTGAGCAGTCAGGAAAAGTGTGGGAAAACTATTCGATTGTCAGCAGGTGAGGCGCGTATCACTACGGGCTGAAATAATGTTCACCATCTGACAATCAACACTATACACAAACATTATGAATTCTATTAAACCTCAATCCGCTATGTGGTTACGTGTCACATAACGGGTGCAAAGGTAATGGATTCTTACTTTTTCTGCAATACCCAAAACATGGTATTTATGCAATACCTGATTCCAAAGATAATCAATCATCCTAATTTTCATCTTTTTTTCACATTTTTCGTAACTTTGCAACCGGAAACGAAAAACTAAATTAATTATGTTCAAAAAACTATCTCTTACTGCTGCCATCATGCTTTCCTGCATACAAATGAATGCACAACAGGCAGTGGCTCCCGACTATAAGGGAACAGGCAACAACAATCCCATCAGCGCCTGCGTATTCTGTGCAGACCCCACCGCACTGGAGTATAACGGACGTCTGTATGTCTATGGTACGAACGACTCCCAGCAATTCATCAAGAATGGGAAGAAAGATGGCAATGGCTATGGCGACATCAAGTCGATTGTGGTGTTCTCTACCGACGACATGGTGAACTGGACCTTCCATGGCACCATCGACGTGGGCAAAATCTGTTCCTCGTGGGGATGGCGGTTTGCCGCTTCCTGGGCTCCCTCGGTGACCTGGCGTGTGGCCGACGACGGAACTGAGGAGTTCTTCCTCTACTTTGCCAATAGTGGTGGCAGCGTGGGCGTGCTGAAGGCCAACTCCCCCGTTGGTCCCTGGAAATCGCCCCTCAGCAAGCCTATGATCGATGCTGACACACCTGGTGTCAGGCCATGTCACTGGATTTTCGACCCTGGTGTGGTCATCGATGATAACGGCACCGGATGGATTGCCTTCGGCGGTGGTGACCCTCAGGACAAAGGCACCGACCTGCAGCCCAACAATGCCCGTTTTGCAAAACTGAAACCCTCGATGACCGAAATCGAAGGCTCTGCCGTAAAAATCCCGGCTCCTTATCATTTCGAGGCCAGTGAACTGAACATCATGGGCAACAAATTCGTCTATACTTATTGTTCTTCGTGGTCAGAACGAAAAGATGCCGACTGGAACGCCTACAAGGCAGAGCAGGGCATCAATATTTCAAAGCCCGCCTCTTGCACCATGTGCTATATGGTTAACGATAATCCGATGAATCCCGACACCTGGGAATACAAGGGTGTCTATGGTCCTCATCCCGGTTTCCCGTCGCCCAACAACCATTCCCATCTGCACAAATTCCAGGGCAACTATTATTATTTCTACCACTGGGGTCCCCTGATGAAGAAAATGATTGATGCCAAAGCCATCGACAGCAGTTGCGACGGCTACCGTTCCATCTGCGTGTCGCAGGCTACGGTCAACGAGGCCACTGCTACCATCACACCAGTCAACCAGGAACTCAGAGGTGTCGACGGCATCCGCAATATGAATCCATACCAACTGCAGGAGGCCGAGACCATGGCCAGTTGTGGCGGTGTCGACTATGAGGACTTCAGCAATATCCAGAGAAACACCAGAGTCAGCAATCTGGGCAACGACGCCTCGAGCAACTTGCAGGTGCAGATGAAGACGGGTTCGTGGATATCACAACGCCACGTGGACTTCGGGACGACCGGCGCCGCGAAATTCATGCTGCGCGCCAAGGGAACCGGTACAATGGAGATACGCCTTGGCAGAATAGGAGGCAAGGCAGTGGCCACTGTCGACTTCTCGTCGACCGACATGGAGGAAAAGACCATCGAACTCGATGTCTCCAAGTTCCAGGGTGTTAAAAACCTCTTTTTCGTTGTCACTTCTGCCGACAATTTCTATGTGGATGCCTGGCAGTTTACCGAGGCACAGAGTGAGGGCATCCGTGATGTGGAGGGCAGCCGGCCCGTCAGCCGTCAAGTCTACGACCAGTCGGGGCGCAGCCTGTCGGGCTCACACCAGCATCGGGGCGTCGTTATCGAGCAATATACCGATGCGAACGGCGTCAAGCACAGTCGCAAGATGCTGTCAGGAAAAGAGAGATAAAGAAACGAGAGATCATACAAATAAAGGACGTGTTTTTGGCACGTCCTTTATTTGTATCTTAGGGTTTGTGTTATTTGAAATTCACGCCTTCACCCTCAAGGGCGTGCTTGGCGTCAGCAGCGGTGAACGGCAGCGGACCGCGCCCCAGTTCCGGTGCGTTGAAAGACTTGAGGTTGTTGTCATAGAACTCCGGGTCTTTCTGTGGCAGGGCAAAAGGCTTATGTACTTTTCCCTGCTTGTCTATATAGCAGAAATAGGGTTTGCCATACAGACCGTCATCGCGCTTGGAGGCGAAGACCAGCCACCGGCTGTTGGAAGCCCAACTATGATAGGTGTCACTTTTGTTGCTGTTGGCTATTTTCATGTCACTGATTTCACCTGTTTTCAAGTCCAGCATCCGCAGGTCGGCCTCCGGGTGCCAGATGGGGAATGTGCCGTAGTCGGCCACGGTGAACACCAGGTATTGCCCATCAGGACTCACACGTGGGTGACAGACCGACAATCCCTCGGCGGGGCCGTTGAAGAGGGTGTCCACCTGGGTGCCAAACTCTCCCTTTTGTTCGTCGAAGGCGATGCGGCACAGGCTGTAGCGCATTTGCTTGAGTCCGTCGGGCAGGTCTGTCGGAGGTGCCGAGCAGAAATAGATGTATTTCCCGTCGGGAGAGAATGTGGGGAAGGTCTCGAATGCCAGCGAGTCGCTCAGCAACTCACTGTGCAGGATGGTGTTGGCATCCAGGTCGGCGACATAGACGTCCGACGCACGGTCGAACACTTCCAGCCGCTTGCTGGGCCTGGCATGAAAAGCGGGGATGATGATATTTGAGGAGAAAACCACATATCTGCCGCTGGGGTTGAAGCCGAAATACACGCTGCCCGAAATCATGTCCTGGGTCTTGATGTTGAGTTTCGACAGGTGGCCGTTGCGGTTGAGAATGGCACCGCCACCTTCGCCGCGCAGGTAAAACATGGAGAGGTCGGGACTTTGGTTGGCGTAGGTGTGGCAGTTCATGCAGCGGTTGCCTACCAGCCCGAAATGGGAAATCGACCGCTCGTCGAAATTCTCCAGACACCGTTCTTGCAATGTCAGGTTCTGATAGACCTCATAGTCGGGTTCTATCAGCCGGTAGGTGAGGTAGGGGTCGATGGAGTCGGACTCCACGTTCCAGTGGAAAGGCTGATACTGCCGCCATGAGCCGTTGATAAGAGCGCTGACCGTCACCTCGATGGTGCCGTCCTTCAGGAGTTCTCTCCAGTCGTCGGGGTCGAAGATGGCCTTGTTGCCCTTGGTATTGAGCGTGATGCTCTCGTCTTGTGCCTGATGCCTGGCCACCACCTGCATCGCCTCGCAGCCTTCCTCGCGCAACAGGAAGTTGAGTGGCGCAATGTTGCGGGGAATGTGAACGTCGGTGTAGTCAGGATAGATAGGTGGCAGGGTGCCCCATTCCCGTGGATTCTCCGGCGTGGGGGTACAAGCGGCCAGCAGTGCGGTGAGCACTGTGGTCAGCAGGATGACGGTCGGGATGAAAAGGCATTTATTGCGCATAGTCGGGAACTTTGGTGGTGTCGAAATAATACCAGTAGGTGTCTTTGAACTGTGGATTGCCGCGGCTGTTGCTATATTGCTTGAATCGCTGCATCTCGTTGGTGTCGTGGATGTATTTCTCCCATTCCTCCTGTGGGGCGTCGGTGCCGGCCAGGTAAATCATCAGTGCCTGCTGGTAGAGGGGTTTGACGCGCTCGCGCCCTGTGTCGATACAGTAGCGGTCGTAGTCGCGCTTGAAATTCTCCATGTCCTTGAGCAAGAGGTCGCTGCAGAGGATGTAGTCCAGGGCCACGATGTTGTCGGGATTGGAGTCGAGCAGTTCCATCATCACCATGTGCAGGTTGTCGGTCAGGCGGATGGTGTCGGCCTTGTTGATGTATTTCTGCTTCTCGTAGATGTAATGCCACTGTTTGGGCTCGTGCGAGGTGGCCCAGTCCTTGTAGACCCATGTCTTCTCCAGGATGCGCAGGTATTTCCGCGCGGCCAGGGTGTCGCCGCTCACCAGGTTGCACTCAGCCAGGCGTACCATCATACGCACGTTGCGGTTGTTGGGAGCAAACACATTGGTCATCATGGCGGCTCGCTCGGTGAGGGTCATGTCGCCCAGTGCCCAGTAGAGTTCGTTCATGTTGATGATGGTGATGAGCGGTGTCTCAGGCCCGATTTTGTAGAAGGTGCCCAGTTGGTTGGGTGTGAACTGCATCAGGTGGTCGGGCAAGTGCCCGCTCTTGGCCTGCACGAGATTGTAGAAAAAGAGCATAGGCTCCGAGGGGTTGGGGTCGCTCTCCACCAGTTCTTCCACCTTCTTGTAATTGCCGAAATTGTACTCGTTGTCCACGGCGAAACATTTCTCCAGGGCGAAGTCGGGCATGCTCCATTTGCCCATGCCGGGATAGGCGAGTGCCGCCCCGGGGGTGAGGTAGCAGCATGTGGGTGCCAAGGGGATGATGAAGAGGGCTAGCCAGATGGGTGCCAGGAAGAACAGGGTTGTCCAGTGGAAGCGCTCTTTCCGGCGAAGGCAGATGATTTCTATGACAATGAGGATGAGAAACACCCAAAGTCCGTAGCCGAACAGCCAATAGGTGAGTGGTGTGACGATGAGCATGGTCAGCACGGTGGCCGTCTTGCCGCGGCGGTAGAGTCTGCTGGCAAGCAGATAGGTGGCCAGTCCGCCTCCCAATGCGATGACGGAAGACAGGCGATAACTGGTCTTGAGGCAGAACACCGCTTCGATGGTGATGAGCAGCAGGGCGATGCCAAATGCCCACCATCGTGTGATGCCGGCTCGCTGTAGTGCCCGGCGTGCCAGGTCGCCCACGGTGAGGAGGGCGAGTGTGAGGATGACAGGTCCTGCCCAGAGATAATAATAAAACTGTGTGAGGAAATCGCCCGTCAGGCAGGCCAGCCATGCCGGTCTTTGCAGGTACGACGCCGCATAGTCGGCCGTCAGCAGAAATATCTGGTTTTGTTCCTGGTAAAAGAAATGATAATGATAGTATCCCTGGAAAAACACCAGGCAGGCCACACCCCAAAGCAGGATGATGGCGCCCTGGACAAGGGTGGTTCGCCCGGGAGCGTGCAGTCGAGGCTGTTTAGGCATTTTGCGGCTCCTTACTGGCTATGCACTCCATTTCCACCAACCATTCCGGACGACAAACCTTGCCTTGCAACAGAATGTGTGGAGTGTTGGGAAAAACCTGCTGCATAAACGAATCCACAACAAAGCGGTCGGAGGGGTCGCGCAGGTAAATTAGGAAATAGCGCACGTCGGACATGGTCATGCCTCCGTCGCGCAGCAGGGCACCGATATTCTCGAGCAGACGGGCTGTCTGGCGGCTGATGTCGCCGATATACAGGCATTTGCCAAACTTGTCGATGCTGGCGGTACCGGAAATCAGACAGGTGTCCATGCCGCCGATGGTGAGATTGGTGCCACGCTCAAACGACACGCCATACTCATGGGTGGGGTTCAGGTTGTCGAGGGCCTGGAGATAGTGCTTGTCTTGCTCGTGGATGGAGGGGTAGGTGAGGAAATCGATGGCTACCGAGGCGCTGCGTGTCTGCGAGAAACCACCGATGCCGGTACTGGCGATGAAGTGGGTGTCGGGCGTCAGACCCTGCTGGCGGAAAATGTCGTTGCGGGCATTCACCATGCCTTGGTAGTTGACATCGATATCGGCCACGTATATCCAGGTGCGCACACAGTGCTCGCTCAGTGTCAGACCTCGTTTCTGGATGTCCTCAAGATACTTGTTGAAAATCAGCATGGTCTGGATATAGGAGTTGGCTCCACGTGTCTCTTCTTCTTTCAGACGGATGCTGTGGAAAATGAAATCGCACTCTTTGGTGGAGGTTTGCACCAGAATCGAGATTTTTGAGCCGTCAAGGGGTGGCTGCTCAATCACGGAATGGGGCGTGTGGGCCAGCAGCTCTGTGAAAAGGGCAGAGCGGGTCAGGTCGGCGTACTGGTTCTGTGCGTCGCTGAGGAAAATCTTCGCAAAAATGATTTTCCTGCCTTCCATAAGTTCCATGTCGAGATAATTGCCCATCTGCAGGTAGAGTTCGCCAAGTCTTTCTGTAAAATGTCCCCTGCCTTTGGGAGCAAGTATCGTATATTTGTCCGTCATGATTGCCTTCAATATTCAAAAACGCTGCAAAGTTACTCATTTTTTTGCAAATCAACATGTTTATGCAAGCAAATCACGATGACATTTTTTCTCTCGCTCGGTAATCTTTACACAATAGTTCGGTAAATTATAGTTAAATTCATTAACATTCAAGATAGCTTCAATATGAATAAATATCATTTATTTTTACATAGATTAACTTGAAAAATTTGGCTAATTGTCTGACATTTAATAACTTTACATCGGAAACCACTCTTTAGTAAAGTAAAAATGTCTGACATAATTAGCCAAATGGGAGGCCTTGCAGATACGTTTCTGTCAAAGCACGCCTCAAAGTTAAGCAAAAAAATCAAGTCTCTGTTCATCGAAACGCTAATTTTTTTTGTTGTGATGCAAAAAAAACTAATTTCACGCAGCTGGGCGCGTTCGG
>Ga0247611_10000216_pt1 | contig 120538 bp, 185 predicted proteins | sample 177DNAGHGhighgp2_FD_192422 | JGI IMG/M metagenome (GOLD analysis project Ga0247611, IMG submission 192422) | Sheep rumen microbial communities from Palmerston North, Manawatu-Wanganui, New Zealand - 1770 DNA GHGhigh gp2 | ecosystem: Host-associated > Mammals > Digestive system > Stomach >...
CAAGATTATTAGGACTTGTTGGTGATTTCAATTCTGCTTATATGAAAATAGCACGATAAACAAAATGCAGCCATTTCTGACTGCATTTTATAGGTTAATTGTGCCAACTGCGATGTTATTGCCTATATTAATGTACGCATATACAGCACAAATATGTTAAAATGTTGTTAAAAAATAAAAAAAGTCGAAGAAAATTTTTGTTCTTCGACTTTTTTGTGTATATTTGCATCGTAACGAAAGCGAAAGAGTTTAACGTTATAACGAGAAAAATCAATAAAGTTTTAAACCAAAAAAAGAATTCTGAATTATGGGAAAATGTTTTGTAGACCCTAATGCACTGCTTGCAGTTGCAGGAATGTTGGCAGCAATGGCAAACGGAGATACCGTTTGCGTGGGTAAGGAAAAGCCAACTCGTAAAGTAACTAAGCCTTGTGGTTGTGGACAGCCACTTCGTGATGAATTTGGACGTTTTGTAAGCCGTATGGCACGTCCGGCATGCCCTCCTCGTCCCGTGTGCCCCCCTCCCGCACCTCGTTGGGGTGTCTGTGAGTGTGAGCCCGTTGAGGATAAGAATAAGAGGTTCGGAATCAACATTCGCGTTGATGAGCCCGTAAGGGGAGACTTCAACAGCCAGTGGGCATTTGAGCGTGCTCATGCAAAGTTCGACCGTTTGGTTGATGCAGCAGAGGCTGTCGATTGGCCCAACAAAAGCAACACCGCCCCTCTTCACAAGGTGAACTGCATTCGCCGTAGCATCCTTGAGGACCCTGTTTTCGCAACAGGCGGACGCAATCTTTGCGGCGAGACACGTTGGTTTGATTAAACCAAATGATGCAAAATAAATGCGTAGCTTGTGAAAGTTACGCATTTTTTATTTGTTCTAAAATTTCTTCTTTCGTAGAATAATAGTTATTGCTATAAAATTCTGGAAGAAATTGCGCTTTTTTTAAAACATCTTTATCAATATAATACAGCAATCTTATACCATTGTTATTGCATAAAACGTTTTTTCTTGCATCTCTTTCTACTGTAGTTTTTTGGTTTTTTAAATGAAGAATATTTTGTATACTTAACTGTTATATTATGTTTTATATGTTAGATAAGTTCTTTTAACAAACTTTAACGCGGAAAATTTGTTTTTTCTGCGTTTTTTTCGTACCTTTGCACAAAATTAGTTAAAAATATGATTAAAGTAGAATTTAAAAGTACATTTGAAAGTTCTATAAGTTTTAATCTTGTATGTAAAAAACTTGGATTAAGCTATAGAAGAGACCCAGACTATAAACAGTGTTTTTTTGGGTGCAGTGCTCCTGATACTGGTTACATAGTAGATACTGATGATTTTCAATCAATTAAAAAATTAGCAATTAAAGATTTATTTGTTGAAAGTTTAAAAGAATATTAAGTATGCGTAAGTATACGTGTTTATATTGCGTTAACTACAAGCCACAGGAAACAAAAGTTGTAGTAGAAGATTGGAATGCGATGGTATAATTTCAGTGTCTGTATATGATGAAATTCCTCATCATTTTTAACATAATTTAACGTGAATTATTTGCATTGTTCACGCTTTTTTATTACCTTTGCACAAAAATATTAATCATTGACTATGGAGAAAAAGAAAACTTTTAAAGATTTTATTGGCAAACCATTTACAGTATATGTGGTATTCGAAAATATGCCTGGAAGAATACGTGAATTCACTTGCGAAATAAAAAAGAAGATACATATACCATTTGCAAAAATTACAATATATAACCTAAAGTTATATAAAAAAGATGATAAGACTAATTACTATTTTGAATTATATAATGGTGCATTTAATTTTGACTTTTATTCCAAATATTCTCGTGCATTTATTAAAGGTGATGGAAGCGATGTAAGGTATGCACATGGCTCAGACAAACAGATTTTTCTTGATAGAGGTGAAGCGATAGAAGAAGCTGAGTATTTTAATAATTGCGCCAAACAAGAAATAGAATATTATAGAGACGAATTAAAAAGATTTAAAAATAAAAAATGATGATAGATAAAATAAAGCAAGAAGGTAGGCTTTTATACCAATATATAGCTGGTTCTACATTGTATCATTGCAACGAAACTGATGGAAGTTCAGATATAGATACCAAGGGATTGTTTATTGCAACACCGGATGAAATGTTTGGCTTGGGTTTTGATAAGCAATTCAGAGATAGATATAAAGATAAAATAAATTTATTTGAAGCACAAATCAATGATGAAAGAAACGACAACGTAATTTATGAGGTTGGAAAATACATGGGCATGTTGCTATCTTCCAATGCCAATGTGCTTGAATCATTATATGTCCCAACAGACATGATAATTGTAAAGCCACATAAATGTCTGGAAGGATTATTTGCCAACAGAGATAAGTTTATTACAAAAGATTGTTTCAAACCATTCATTGAATATTCAATATACCAAATTGAAAAAGCTAGAGGCTTAAATAAAAAAATTAACAATCCAATTGTTGAAAGAAAGGGCGTATTAGACTTTGCATATACATTTTTTAGGCAAGGCAGCACAAATATTCAAAATTGGTTGGAATATCGTGGGCTTAAACAGCAATATTGTGGATTGGTAAATATTCCAAACATGCATGATATATATGGCTGTTACTATGATTGGGGAAACTTCTTTTTGAACGAAAGCATTTCATTTAAGGGCATTGAGCAAGCTTATTTGCTCATAGGTAAAATTAAAACACCTGACTTGGTGAATAGTCTTAAAAAGGCAGAAGAGGAAAATAATGAAAGAAATATAAAATTCTATTCAAAATACCTCAAGCAGTCTTATATGGTTAATATGGTAGAATTTATCATAAACTTTTATGGGCTGCACGAAGAATCATTTGTAGATTATGAAATAAAAGATTTTACATTAGACGCCCTCAAAGAATGGTTCGATTTGCAAAAGCCAATAGGATATAGTGGCCTTGTAGGTGAAAATAGCCAAGAATTGAGATTGTCTTCTGTTTCAAAAGGAGAACGGCCAATATGCTACATATCTTATAACAAGGATGGCTATACAAAACACTGCCTAGACTACAAGAATTATAAAGATTGGGAAAAACATCGTAATCCAATAAGATATGAAAGCAATCTACGCAAAAACTATGATTCAAAAAATATGTATCATAGTTTAAGATTGATGCGAATGGGCAAAGAAATTGCAAATGGAGAAGGAATTATCTTGGATAGGCGCATTGCGGGTGACAGAGATTTACTAATGGATATAAGGCATCATAAATATGAATATGATGAACTTATTGAAATAATAGAGAAAGAAAAAAAGGAGCTTACTGAAGCCATGGCAAAATCAACCCTACCCGAGCATATTGATGTTAATTTGGTGAATGATTTGCTTATAGAGATAAGGAAAAAATATTATCATTAAACATTTAACGATTTTTAACTAAAATTATTTCCATATTATTTAATTTTATTGTATATTTGCATCGTAATTTTTATTGAAACAATTAATTTAATAAGTAAAAAAACATGGTAAAGAACAGAGAAGAATTGCTTCATGTGGCACAAAATAATGCCGACCAGCTGAAGATTAATCTTCGCCGCGCAATTAATGCTTTTATGAAAGCACAGAATGTGTCTCCTAGGGAATTGGCTTATGTTTTGGGCATTTCAGATGGAGAAATGCGGCAGCTTATTGAAGGTGATGGCAACATCACAGTGAATGCGCTGAGTAAGCTGCTAGTGGCTACAGACATGGTAGTTGAAATTAAGCCTGTAGCAAATACCCCACTTGAAGCATATGGACGAGAAATGCCTCATAGCGGTGGTTTCCCCGGTGGACATGGTATTCCTTTTGGCCCTGACGGTATTCCCGTAGGTCCTGATGGGCGTCCCCTGCCTCCCCCTCCCGGTTGTCCTCGCTCACCCTTTGAAAATGGCAGTAGAGTACTGTGGAAGAAACCAGCAGAGCCACGTCGCCGTGAGGAACGTGCTTCAAGTGGCCCCGTTCGAGATGAGCATGGACGCTTTGTAAAAAAGACTTCCACAGTACGTAAGCCAAGCGTTGAGCAGCGTGAGGAGGAAAACCCTTATAACAATCTTCCAGATGCCGATTTAGTAAACATTATTCGTCAGAATATATGGGATGGGGAGATTGACGTAGACCACGCAAGCCACGAGCAGCTTGTTCGGTTCGTCTCGGAGAAAGAGCGAATCATGCGTCAGCGCCAAAATGCTGATGAGCAGTCACAGCCTCGCAATGAAGAGGTGGAGCAGAAAGCCCCCAAGGGAGTAAAGGGTGGCGGAAGTGCCCTCAATCAGTTTCTTGAAATGCTTGGAAACGTGGCGAGAGAGGCGGAGAATAATCCTCAGCTGATGGAAACAATATCAAGATTTATGCCAAGATAAAGGCGACATGTTAACAGTTTTTTGAAGGTACGCAATTTCTTGCGTGCCTTTTTTTGTTTAAGATAAATTTTGTTTTTTAACATTTTTTTTGTATATTTGCATTAGTTTTATGTAGAATTAAAAAAAAAGTTAAAATGAGATTATCTGACAGTATTCTTAAAAAGCGTTTTAAGATTTTTAATGAAAAGTATTTTGAAGGGAAGTTGGTAGAGCCTAAATTTGTTATTATGGGTAGTAGATGGACAGCAGGAATGTTTAATAGTGACCTTATAATCAAGAAAGATGGAAAAGGCAAACGTTATGTGTCAGAACTGAGAAATATTAAAATAAAATTATCAAAATACCTTTTAAAAAACAACTCACATTTAGAAACTATACTTTTGCATGAAATGATACATTATTATGGGTATTATATGAATTTAGACATTGAAGGAAGTCATGGAAGGTTTTTTAAAAAAATGGCAAAACAAATAAACAAAGATGGATATAATATTCAAAGATATTATGTAGAATAAAAATAATTTTTTTAGTAAAATGGAATAAAATGGGGAAAATAATCGCCTTTGGCGGGCGCATTGGTTCAGGAAAGTCTGTTTTGGCATCAATTTGTCAAAAAGCTGGATATAAAAAATTATATTTTGCATTGCCATTAAAACAATTAGTGGCAAATCTCATACATGTTAGATTAGAAGATATTAATAATTTAAAAAATGTAGAGAAAGATTATAAATTCAATGACGTTGATTATATGTTTTTGTCAAGAGAAACACACATTCCATATGACTTAATACATAAAGAAATGTCACAAATTAATTTTAAAACAGTTAGACAATTGCTTCAATTTATTGGTACTGATTTAATTAGAAAATATAATACGGATTGGCACGTCAATAAAATAAAAGAAATGATTGATAAAACTGAAAATTATGTTATTGATGATGTGCGATTCCATAATGAATTAAATCTAATTAAAGAACTTGGCGGAGATACTTGGTTTATTATAAGGCCAAAAATTGACAATGTTTCAAATCACGAATCCGAAATAACATTAACTTGGAAGGACTTTGGAAACAAAATAATCATTAATGACTCAAGTCTCAGTCTCTTTAGATTTAAATGGGAAACGTTTTTTTCAAATTATGAAAAATCTTTAAAGCAAAGAGAGAAAATAATTAATGAAGAAATTGTAAAAAATCTATACTGCGAATTCGCCGAATCAATTAGTACATTTGATTTATTAGAATTGTCAAATCAATTATATACATACAAAGAAAGAACATTTGACTGCGATAATATAAGCTCAATAACACAAAATGAAGATAATTCTGTATATATCACATATAAAGACAATTCAACGGAAATAGTTAAAAATGCTATCTCCATTGAAGATTTAAAATTGTGCATTTAACTATTACTTAAAAAACTAAACTTTTTTATACTTTTTTTAACAAAAATTGATATATTATTAAAATAACAAATGTGATGAAAGTAACAAATATAGATTTCAAGAATAAGACATTCGAAACAGATAATGGTGAAACATTTCCATTGATGTTCGATGTTGATGAGTCAATAACACTTGAAGAATTTCAAGAGTTGGTTGATAAGAGCGAGAATGCGATAAAACAAGTATTAACTTAATTGATGGATAAACTATATAATATATCAAAGACAGCAGAAATATTAGATGTCACACCAAAGACATTAAGAGTATGGGATAAGGAAAACAAACTTAAACCAATCCTAACATCTGGTGGCCACAGACGATACCGTGAATCTGACATTAATAAAATAATCGGAGTTGAGCAAAATGATGAGACCAAACAAGAAGCATGTGCAACATATGCAAGAGTATCATCACAAAAACAAAAGGTAAGTGGTGACTTAGATAGACAATCACAAAGGTTATCTGAATATTGTGCCAAGAAAGGAATGCTTGTTACGCATATAATAAAAGATGTTGGAAGTGGACTTAACGACAATAGAAGTGGTTTCGTTAAACTAACTGATTTAATTATTAAACAAAAGGTAAATAAGTTGGTTATAGAACATAAGGATAGACTTACACGATTCCAATTCAAGTTCATTAAGAAGATGTATGCTGTATTTGGATGTGAGATAATAGTTTTAGATGACAAAGAAGATGTTTCTGATGCAGAAGAATTGACAAGAGACCTTATGGCATTACTTGCAAGTTTCAGTGGTAAGTATTATGGTAGAAGAAGTTTAGAAAGACGTAAACAAAATAAAGTTAAATAAAATGAGTGAAAAAGATATACAAGAACTAAAACAGTGGTTAGTTGACCACAAATATTATATTGGAAATAGTGATGTTTCTAAATCGTTAAGGGAATTAGCAGATTATTGGGATGATTAAAAAATAAAAATAAATAGGTATGAAAAAAATTTTTACAGTTAAAGAATTGATAAGTATTTTATTAGAATTTAATATGGATGCTTATGTAAAAGTGAACACAAATGGTCAGCCAACAGCATTTGATATATGTTGGAGTGATGGTGACAGTGACAATAATGAAGATACAAGGAAAATAACTGATGAGGTATATTTTGATGCAACTCAAGAAGAAAATGTTTAAATTATAATATGTTAAGAGCAGTAAAAATACGATTATATCCAAATAAGGAGCAAGCAATGCTGCATTGAATATATTGGATGAGGGATTAAGAATAATAGGGTGCAGTACGCCCGAATCTAAGCTTGTGGAGAACCCAACTGTGGATGACCCAACTGGAAACAGTTCGCTAAAAAGTAGTGGTTCTGTGAAGCAAGAAGTTAATAAAGTACGAAGTTCAACTTTGTGTAAGTTTTAACATACTGCATTTAACATAATTTAATAAAATTTCTTTTGTTTTTTATACATTTTTTTGTATATTTACAAGGAAATATAATATGAAAAAATAATATGGGAAGCAATAAAAAAAAATACGATTTTGTCTTTGAAAATGGAGACAATATATTCCTCACCAGCGATACTCACGCAAGCCATTTCAATATAATCGCTTCATGCAAACGGCCATACAAGGATGAAGTTGAAATGAATGAAGCACTGATTGCAAATTGGAATGCAGTAGTACCAAAAGATGGGTTAGTATTTCATCTTGGCGATTTTGCTTGGGGAGGATTTAATAAATGGAAATCCTTCCGTGAAAGATTAAATGGCCATATAGTGCTTATAAAAGGCAATCACGATTTTAAAAATGGCCCACAAAGCGAAGCACAAGAAAATGAATTATTTGAGTTTATAACACATCAAATGTTTATAAAAATAGAAGGAAGGCAAATATACCTTAACCACTTTCCGTTTTTATGCTATTCTGGAATATATAGGAAACCAGAAGACCAAGTGTGGGCATTACATGGACACATCCATTATGGTCCAAATTCTTTAGGCGGTAGAGATACCTGTAGAATGGATTTTCTATTTCCAACTCAATATGATGTTGGCGTAGATATGAATAACTATGCACCAATATCATGGAAAGAATTAAAAGACAAAATAGAATTTCAAGTTAAAAATAATGTCAATATTACGTATTGGATTAAAAATGAAATTGCGAAATAAACCAGTACCGGCATATTATGCTACCATAACAACAGATGTTCTAAAAAAATGTTTATTTAGATTCTTAAAAGAATTTGACCTTTATCATGCTTATAAAGTAGGCATGAAAGAAAAAATCAATATGGAAAAACTTGTAAGAATTAATATTTATTTTAAATTAGTCGGCAATTTCACTCTAGATGACATATTTAAAGCCGCTCCGCATCCTCATCATAAATGCCTTTTTCCATCCGAAGACTCGTGGGTGGAAGTTTTAGAATTATGGCGCGAATGGGCTGAAAATGTTGATAACATTTCGCGCTATACAATAATAATTTAAAAAATAATACGCACCAACATAAGTGCGTTTTTTTTATAAAAAAACCATTGAAAATATATGAAAATATTAATAATACCTGACATACACGGTAGGAGATTTTGGAAACATCCGGTTGAAAAATATATAGATAAAGTTGATAAAATTGTAATGCTCGGTGATATTGGCGACCCATATAATGATGAAACAACTGAGCCAATACCGTGGGAGCAAGTGTCATCAAATTTTGAAGAGATTATAAAACTAAAACGTGATAACCCAGATAAAGTTGTTTTATTATTAGGCAACCACGATGAGCACTACCGTAATGAATATTATGCAAGGCTTGCAACTTCAACCAGATATGATAGAATACATTCAAGACAATTATTTGATTTATTCAATCATGACAATTATAATCTCTTTAAAATATGCCATGAGGAAATAATAAATGATAGAAGAATAGTTTTTTCACACGCCGGAATAACCAATTATTGGTTGGAAAGCGCAAAAATTAAAAATGATGAAACAATGGTTGATAAAATAAACCATTTGGAGGATTCAAATAAAGGAATAGCAAAATTAGCAATAATAGGAAAATACAGAACATGGCTTGGAGAAAAAACCGGAAGTCCACTGTGGTGCGACTTAAGAGAATTCATATCAAACGAACGACCGTCTAACTTTTATCAAATATTTGGCCATACAAAATTAAGAAAAGGAGAAATTGTAAGTAAAGAAGATTTCTCTTGCGTTGATTCAAGAATTGCATTTATGATAGATGACGATTTTAAAATAACGAAAATAAACAATTGATAAAGAGCTAAGATAATTATCTTAACTCTTTATTTTTTTCTATATATGGATTTTCATATATGATTTGCTGAGTATTAACGTCCAATAAATTTCCAATATAATCCAGTAAATAAATATTCCCATCTTTAAGTTCAACCTTATAATAATAGCCTTTGATGAGATTTTTAGAATTTACCTTTGGCGAGACAAATCCAGATAATTTAACTATTTCATATGGAGCTTTTAATTTGTATTGTGACCTGATGCCATAATGCAAATGATAATATCCATTATATTTCAATAAATAATTATCGTCATCCAATCTAAGCTCATGCTCAATCCACTGAGGCATCAATAACTTTCCTTTTAAATTAGCAAAATTTATTAAAACATTACCATTTTTATCCCTTTCCATTATTTCAAAAGTGGGGGCTTTTATATTCCGGCCATAAAGTTTAACCGAGAAATACCATTTATCAAAAACAAATGAACCATCCTTTCTTATTGCACTCCACAACTTATTCTTTTGCACAAGACCAACACCATTCTCAAATTCGTTTACAACGGAATCAAACCATTCTTGGCTTAATAGTTCTCCATTGGTGTTTATAAAATTAAATTTGCCTCCTAACGTAACTTCCATACAATCGCCACACCTGTAATTAATCATATCATATATTCTGTCCGTCAAAACGTTAAAGGAAGAATCTATTAAAACACACCCATCAACATAATCACTATTGTAAACATAAACATCCCTCTCATCGGTATCTCCATAGTCAGGGTCATATCCCATAATTCTGGCACCAGTATCTTCAGGATTGTCATAATAGTCCATATATCCGCTTAACTCTTCCTCTATCTCATATAACGCTTCCTTCATATTAGATTCAACCTCTTCGGGCGTTAAAGGCTTAAATACATCATAAAAATTCACGCCCAATAAATCAGATAGCTCCTTTGTTGTCATTATACTGTCATTACCACCATTTGCGTGATTCCATCTACAAGTAATAGTATTACATGACCCATCAGAATTAACAGATACAGCAATCATTGATAACCCATACTCATCCAACGGACAACCTTCGCCAACAACAGGTTCCATTTCTTCGAATCCATTTTTTAAACAAAAATAAAATACACCATTTCCGCCATTGGTATAAGAACGATACATATTTTGGTCATAAGTAACACACCAATCAACATATTCCCCATATTCCTCAGACTGACTAAATGATTCTATTTTAACTATCTTATAATCATTATTCAATGAACGCTCTTGACTTGATATATTTAATCTATCTTTAGCCAAATCATCATTGGCTAAACCTGAAAACCTACCAATAAAATCATTGGCGGACATTCCATTTAAATTATTATCATACTCATTAATATGGGCATCAGACGCAGCATATTTAAGACACTTATTAACTGACATAATCGTTTCACCATCCCTCAATTCCCCATCAACAAACATTCTAACAACAGCAAGAATAAATTTGCACTTTGATAAACGAGAATTTGGAATGTCAGTTTTAATCTGACCAATTAAACTCATAGCTTGTTTCTCATCGTAACCAAGCCTGTCATATAAAAAATGTTTCGCCAACTTCATGTTTTTCGTTTCAATACCTTCCGTCAATAAATCAAGTATAAACGAATTAATATCATTTCTAAGCATCCTCTAATAAATCTTCTTCCTTCTTATTATTCTTAAATTTCCTATCACCAAATATCTTTGGAACACCCGATGTGGCAATATATGAACCAACACATAACATAAATATGCCCATGCTCTCCAAATCGGTCTTAACATAGCCATTTGTTAAAACATCATACGTTAAAATAAAACATATTACCAACCCGGTTATAAAAGATATAACAGTAGATAATACCAAAGCAAAACTCTTGCTACTATCTCCGGTATTAGTCTTAATTAACGATTTTAAATATCCAAATAATTTCATATAATTTAACCTGCTTGAATAATCTTAATTATTTCCCTACACCTTTCACGACCATTTATAATAGCATCAATATAACCACTCCTTTGAACGCCATCATTGTTGGCATCAATAAATATGGTAATACTCCCACTACTAGCCGAAAAATCAAACCAATCACCACCAGACATGGAGAAAATAACTCCATCCCCTTCATCACACGCCAAAGAATATTTACAAGTTCTTATAGAACCACCTTTATCAAAATTTAATGTCATACCAATAATATAAATTTTTTATAAAATTAAGCATTTAAATATAACACAAGCTCATTTCCAAAGTTGGAATAAAATTGCTTAAGAGAAACACAATTATGGTCAGAAGGAACTTTTGGTTCATTAAATGGCGATGGCACAAGATAAACATAAACATCATCATCTAACGTTTCTTCATTATACACTTGGCAGTATTCCCTAGGATTAACTATAATTTTGTAAATAACAGATTCCTTTATTATGCCACCACACGTGAAAACATCAATACCGGAACTATATGTATATGCAGTGCTCCGAATGGGGTTTCCATCCTCACCCAAATAGAAATCACCCTTAACCAAAATAACTTCCGTCTCTCCTGTATATCCTCCATCAACACACCTAACACTAGCAGAAGCATCCTTTTCAACATAAATGTTAAATATAACCCTCAAATTATCAGAAACACAGCTATTGCTAATTTCTGTTATCCTTTCAATCTTATAATCACCGTAGCAACCAGTTAAAGGCTCATAATCAACAAAAACAGGAACAGTGTTACTTTCATACTTAAAAGAAATTTCAAAAAGCCCATTACCCTTGTCAATAACATCATCATCACCAACATCTGCTGGACGTGTATACGACGGCGTTAAAGGATTACCATTCTCATCAGTACTGAAAACAGTAATAACTACCTTTCCACCCATAACTATATAATCTACGACACATTTATCATCATAATCAAAATAAGAATTGTCATAAACAATACTCTTCACCTCCAAAGCACAAGCAACAACAGATTCCTTCTTCTTAACAGTAACATTGCAAGAACCACTTATTCCCACATTATCAACATAAGTAACAACATAATGCTTATCATTAACAGTATCAGTATTCTCAGGAAACGTTATATTATTTCCATCTATTTGAACTCCCTCAGAAGGATTTACAATATATCCACTCATATTTTATTTATCCCTTTATATACATTATTTACTTTCATTTTCATAATTAATAGACTCCTGATGAATTAAACTATTAAACTTGGCCTGAGTCATATTACATAATTTTCTACCATATCGGGACAACCCCCCCAATAATATTTAATTTTAGTCATAAATTTAAAAGTAATTATTTATTTTCTATAAATATTTATAAAAAAAAATAATATATTATTTAATAAAATAAAACTACATGAAAAAATTGATTAGACTAACAGAATCAGACTTACATAATATAGTTAAAGAGTCAGTAGATAAAATATTGAAAGAAATGGATTGGAGAACATATGCAAATGCAGCAAAGAAAAGGGACGCACAGGTACAGCAATTAGGCCGTGATGCAACTGATAAAGGTGGTAATCGTTTAACACATTTAAGAAATAACTTGGATTATGCTGCATCTGATGCTTTAACATCTAAATATGCACAAAGACATAACAATGGTTATCCAACCAATAATGCTGATGTATATACTAAAAACGGTTATCAGACTGCTACAACCAACAATTTTGATGGTAATGGAAGGTGGTCAAGAGGCGAATTCAATTATGATAACAAAGGTAATATAGATAAACAAGGTTACAATATGAATTCGCAAATGGACAACGAGGTAGAAGACTATATGAAAGGTAAATCAAAATATATTAAAGGAAAAGGTTGGCAATAATTAAGCAGCGACGATAATGTGGTCAAACCATATATATAATGGTAACAATATAGCAGTTGACCCAAATGATTTATAAAATGCAGTCAGAAATGGATGCATTTTTTTGTTTGTGCTGATATTTATTAATAATAATGGTTGCAAAAATAATGAAAATATTCGAAAATTACAATACTGCGAAGCAAAAATATGGTGAGGAATTAGCAAATAGCGTACTATCAAATGGAATTCCTAATGAATATGTATATACTGCTTGTAGGTATTATACAGAAGATAATATACCAATAGATGTGCTACAGCAAAAGTTTCGTCAATGGATGTCATATTTACGCAATTTAGGAAAGGAAACGTTTAATATTAATAACCTGAGTTATCAGCAGTTTGATAATATTATTAGAGACGAAATTCAGAAAGCCATGAAACCAAATCCAATTTATGATGATGGAACAATTTTCATGGGTGAATTCAAAACGAAAGAAGATGCTTTGCTGTATCCAATACCTAATGAATGGTGTACAAGTAACTCTTCAAGTAAATATAACCAATATGTAGGCGATGGCTATAGACTATTTGTTATTGAAAACAAGTCATTAGATGAACCATTAAAATATGTTTGTGCGTCTGTATATAATGGAAGAGTAATTTATTGGGATGTTAATGACAACCAATTATATGAGGATTTAAGAGATTATACTAACGTGAATAACAGTGAACATGAAACATATCAACGAACATTACCCAAACAAATTGTTAATTACTTGTACAACATTGCAGCAGACAAGCAGATGAAATAGAAAATAAACAAAATATAAATTGTAATAGAAATATGAATAAGAAACTTATAAGATTAACAGAAAGCGACCTTCATAAGATTGTGAAAGAGTCCGTAGATAAGATATTAAAAGAAAGCTATGGCAAAGGAGAAAAATATACATATAAAACAAAAGACGGAGATACAGCAAATTGCGAATTCGTTACCTCTACATTTGAGGATGGCTATCCTTATTCTGTAGGTTTGATAGACCACAATAAAAAAGAAGTATACCCATGCCACGGGTATCATTACCCAAATCGTTGTGCAAAAGGTTTAATGAAAAAAGCATTAAGTTTGGGATATACCTACGTTGATAGTGATATGCCTTCGGAAAAGAATAAGACATTATTTAAATAATACTATAAAAGTGGTCATAAAGGGGGGCATATTTCTTGGTCAGATTAAGGAAATTCGCCCTACAATACATGGTTTAGAGAGATATGAAATTGTGATATAATTTGGCAAAAACAAGAACGTGCAACTGGGGCTACGTGGTATATATCATATGTTGCAATGAAGAAAGTTAAATAGATAAAACTCTCTATCCTATTAAGCAGCCACAAGTCCAACCTTAATCTCAGACCATTTCTTGACAATCCACTGGACTTATCGAACATATGGGCGAATCTCTCAGATTTGCTCATTTTTCTTGTATTCCAACGATAATGGGGTCAAACCGTATATAATTACCAAAAACAAATGCAGCCATCACTGACCGCTTACTGCTAACAGGTATGTAGTTCCCTAAAATTATGTTGTTTATTCTTTCCGGAAAAATTTATTTAAAAAATAAGACTATATTAACATTAACGATTATTTTTTTTTCCGGAAATTTTTTTATTTAACACAAATTCAATATATTTTTGTTAAATAGAAAATAAATGATAAGGCCACAATATTTAATTTTTTCCGGAAATTTCCGGAATTTTTTATAAAGAACTGTTCCCCATTTTTCATACCCAAAAATAGGGGGTAGGGAGGTGGGTTACGTAGACACCCCTCCCCTACACCCCTTCATGTAATTGCGTATAAGGCTATATTCGATGCGTACAGCGAGTTTTATTTATGCTACCTTATACCTTTATCACTTGCAGCGTTAAAACGCCTTAGAATCACTTAAAATACGTTTTAATTTTTTTAACCAAATATATTTGCATAATATCAAAAAAAGTCGTACCTTTGTGGTGGGAAGGGTCAGGAGATGAGATGGCATCCCACGAGATGCCGCTAGTGTGTGGCATAAATTGTTAAAATATTTAACTAAGTTAAAAAATGTAAATTGCTTGCACATATCAGATATTATTCGTACCTTTGTATCGTTAAAAGTTAAACCTCTAAAGTTTTTTATTATGCAGTACACAGACTTAAGCACAAAGGTACACAGCCTTAAAAAAGGCCAACTTGGTGTAAACATTGTTGCAGTTATCAGTTGTGACAAAAAGTTCCTTGCATCTGGTAGTGGCTACATTGGTCGCGTTAAAAAGGTGACATTGGGCACAAACATTCGTCTCGTTTCTTATGAGGGGAAAGTTGCAGCCATGAAAGATTCTGACGCTTCATTTACCCCTGCTGCTCTCAAAGGTATGAAATGGGTAGATTATCCATATTTCAAGGAGAGTTTATCAAGTGGCAAACGTTACTTGTGCGTTCATTATCGCCCTTGTGACGAGCGCACAGAGTTTAGGTCGTTCTATCTTTTGGATGGCAGAGAAACAACCCCTATTGAGACGAGCATGATTGAGGCTCACATGAAGAAGTCTGGTTCTTACAGCGTAAAGCAAGCTTCTGTTGGAATTGTCAACGAAGAAGAACAGACAAAGGTAGTTCAATACGAAGTGGATGGTATTAAATACTTCGGCACAGACAAAGCCTTGGCGACAGACCTTTGGAATGGGTTGAGATAATAAGGAGGCAACAACGCAAAGGGTGAGATTAAAAGTCTCACCCTTGTTGTTTATGTATATATATGTACTTATTTAAGTCCATAGTTGGTTGGATGTTTCATCCTTCTCTTCAGTACTGTAATCCCACTGCAAAGGTAGTGATTTTTATTCAATGGCGCAAATTATTTTTATTAAAAAGTGTTAAGTAGAGAATAAATTATTTTTTAACATTTATTATATAGTATAATTTGCAAGATATAAATATTATGTGTATTTTTGCAGTGTAAAACTTAAACAATATAGCATTGAGATATGGAAACGATTTTTTTAGTGATACAAGAGAGCAATGTTGATGGACAGATTCTCATTAACATTACGCCTTGCAAGGACTTAAAGACTGCGAGGTTTATAAAGGATAAAGAAATTAACACATTGTTAAATGAAAGCCCCAAATACAAAGGGTTAGACCTTGATAAGGTTGAGCGCAATGATGATGATGATGGTGACTTCTCATTGGAGCGCGATGATGATAGCTTTTTCTTGAATTGTCTATATGACGACTATTATGAGAAGATAGACATTATTGAAAAGCAAATTGTATAATAGCTGTTGGTTTCTGTTTACATAATAAATTACTATTTTAGACGAGGTTTTTTGTGAAATCGTCTTGCTTGTGAAAGTGGGGCGATTTTTTTATATGTTTATCCGGTTAACATTTTTTAACTCATAAAAGTTGCATATATCGCAAGATTGTTGTACCTTTGTAGTGGGAAACCTGGTAAGGCATTTCGATGGTGATTGGTGGTTTATCTGTCACGACGGTGATTGGTGCTGCTGAATTATCAAAGCGAAAAAAGTTTTATTTATTAACATTGTTTAGTAAAAATAATTTTGTCATATCAATATTTCTTTGTACCTTTGCCACGTCAAAAGATAAATAAGCAAGTGTTCTTGATTAGAGTGATTTGAAACAAGAGCGTGGGTCAAAAAGCCTTTAAGTTCTGCGCAGATTAAAGAGTGGCAAGGGCGTTAGCTTTTGCATTTCCCACAAAACATATCTTAATTGCAGAGGCAATTAAAAGTTAATACTTTATGCGATTTGTTTTTTTGTAGCATGGCGTGTGGCTTGTGAAAGTCGCACGTTTTTTTATGTATATATATCATACGTTGGCTTGTGGTTCGTGCTGTGGAGTTGGCTTAACAAGTATGGCTGATTGTATTCTCCTCAGCGTCGCCTTCAGTACTGTATCCCACTGCAAAGGTACGATATTTTAGTCAATCCTGCAAATTATTTTTGTTAAAAAGTGTTAACTATAGAATAAATTATTTTTCAGGTTAAAAAATGTAAATTGCTTGCGTATATAAGATTTTCTTTGTACCTTTGCTACGTCAAAAGACAAATAAGCAAGTGTTCTTGATTAGAGTGATTTGAAACAAAAACGTGGGTCAAAAAACCTTTAAGTTCTGCGCAGATTAAAGAGTGGCAAGGGCGTTAGCTTTTGCATTTCCCACAAAACATATCTTAATTACGACTATGGCAAAGATAATCAGACATGACTACGGCGCAATACATGATGCGCTGAACAAGATGATTCTGACAGAGGTGAAGGCGGCGCTGGAGCTGCTGCCGGAACAGATGATGCAGACTAAAGACTGGCGTGTGCCGCTGTGCCGCATCGTGATATCGGACCCTTTCAACTATAATCCTACGGACCTCGGTGTGCGCAGGGTGTGGATAGATAAAGGCGGCGAATTGAATTTCTCGGAATACACGGCCAATCAGGATGAGGATGGCATATATGACCTCACGGAGAATGAAGACCTGCTCGACATTACCGACTTCGGCAATCTCATCGACCAGATAGCGGAAAAGGTGGAGGGTGGCAAGACGTATGACCTGCTTGACCGCGACATCGACTATTTCATCGACAAATAGCGGAGAGGCGGAGGGCAACAAGACGTATGACCTGACGGATATGAGTCTGCTGGCTTGAGATTTCACAATTTAACTTTGAGCGAACGTGTGGCTTGTTAAAGTCGCACGTTTTTATATATATGTACTTATTTAAGCCACAATAGTTGGTTGAATGTTTCATCCATCTCCTCAGCGTCGCCTTCAGTACTGTTATCCCACTGCAAAGGTAGTGATTTTTAGTCAATCTTGCAAATTATTTTTGTTAAAAAGTGTTTAACGTGGAAAAATATTTTTCAGGTTAAAAAATGTAAATTACTTGCATATATCAGATATTATTTGTACCTTTGTGGTGGGGAAGGGTCAGGAGATGTAGCGCCGTCATCAGGTTGATTTTGTATATTTGATATTATTTAACACGAATTATTTGCATATATCGAATAAATGTATTACCTTTGCAGATGATAAATAAATACCATATTAAATTAAACGGAAAGAAAAGAATTATGAAATTATTTATTTTTATCGTTATTTGCGTAGCAATAATGTTGTATGACGAGTATAAGCATGGTTCATTGCATAAAACCTTAGAAGATATGGAGGAATAGGTTATGGCAAAAATTAAGAGTTTTACAGATATAGAGCAGTCTAAAGTTCTTGCAGAGATACTTCCACTTGAAAGTGCGGATGGATTTTGGGAATATCACTATAAGTGGTATTCAGAATGGGAGGGCTATGAGGATTATCCAAGAGCAGAACCGTATCTTTATTATACTAGCAAGGAAAATGAATGGAAAGAAGATAAGTCAGATGTTCCTTGCTGGTCACTCGCTGCCATGCTTAGTGTTTTGCCTTATCCTTCATTGCATAAAACATTTAGTGGTTGGCGATGTGATTCTTATGACAAAGAAGGAAAGACTTGTAAATTGGGTGAAAACGCAGACAATCCTATTGATGCCTGTTACGAAATGATTATTAAACTACACGAAAAGGAATAATTATGACAATGTTAAAAAATGTAGAGTGTAGTTAAATAAAAGTTAATGTGGTTAAAATATTTGCATATATAAAATAAATATATTACTTTTGCAGCATAAAATTAAAGAATATAGTTAAATAGGTACTTAAATAAGTATTATATAGGCATTATGAAGAAGTAGATAGATAATTATAATTAGCCCGCAGGTGCATTTGAAGTAATGGGACCGTCTGAAGTATCGCGTAGTAAGAGCACCCCATAATCCTGCTCGTTCCTAAAGTGCAAGGACGGAACGCTAAATGTAAGTATGGCAGCACAGATAGTAGCCTACAAGGGTTTGAAAGTAGCCTATCTTGGTCGTGATAACACTAATCGACATATCAAAAATGAACTTCTTTTCTTTAGTCCTTTTATAATTCAGATTTCATAATTTAACTTTGGGCGAACGTGTGGCTTGGGAAAGTCGCACGTTTTCTTTTGCATATATTCTTGGAACCGTGTTCTCCTACATCATCTCTTCAGTACTGTTATCCCACTGCAAAGGTAGCGATATTTATTCAATCTCACAAATTATTTTTATTAAAATATGTTAGAAAGAAAAATCTTTTTTATATTAGCATTTTTTATAATAAATAATTTTGTTGATTCAATTTTTATTATTACTTTTGCAACACAAAAATCAATAAATGAATTATATGAAAGATAATAACATTATTAAAATAAGTGGAATTGAGTGGGAAACCAATGGAGTTGAAGTTGACTTGCCAAAAGAGGTTGATTTGCCTGCTGATATTGACGCGCATGATAACGAAGCAATTGCTAATTATCTAAGCGATACATATGGATTTCTTGTGATTTCATATTCGGCTCCAATGAAAGATGATGATGCCGATGAGTTTGGAATGTACGTTAATGAAGTAGAAGGAAGAGTTAGTTAAGCATAATAATTGATAAGTTTGTCTGCATAATTACTTGTTTTTAGGTTTTGGTTTGGAGTGCCTTGCTTGTGAAAGTAGGGCGCTCTTTTTTATTTTTTCTTCCGGTTAACATTTTTTAATAAAATAAATTTTGATATATGAGCAATTATTTGTACCTTTGTGGTGGGAAAACAACCTGAGCTGGCATCCACAGGAACTGAACTCGTCGGTTGCTATTATATTTTTTTCATGTTAAACTCTGTTAATTGTTTGTATAATTAAAAATAAAGTTGTAACTTTGTATCATCAAAATCAAATAAAACTATTAACAATTAAAAGGAAATAACTATGGCAACAATTAAACATTGGAGTGAAGCACTTGATAAGTGGGAAGAATACAAGAACACTCACACCAAAGAAGAAATTATAGCTGATATGGAAGATTTTTTCTCTCTCGATAGGGATAGTGAAATTGCCAAAATGATGGCTTACATTTATTACGATATGAACAGTTTTTAACTATGACAACAGAAGAAAAAGGATTACTACTCAAAGACCTATGCGCTAGATTGCCTTATGGCGTGAAAGGTATTATAACATTCAACGGAGATAAAAACATTTTTACAATAAAAGGCATTTCTGACACTGAATGTTGTAATCTTGAAGATTTTAAGCTATATCTTCGTCCAATGTCAAGTATGACGGAGAAAGAAGAAATGGAATATGACGCAACTTTTGCCACAATAAAATTTGATGGACATTATGATTCTACAATGACCTATAAATCATTTGATTGGCTTAATGCTCACCACTTTGATTACAGAGGTCTAATAGAAAAAGGGCTTGCCTTAGAAGCGCCCGAAGAAATATATAATGCTTAAAATAAAAACAATATGACAACAGAAGAAAAGGCAAAAGCCTACGACGAGGCTCTTGAAAAAGCTCGTTGTTATTATGAGGGTGCTAATGGTAATGAGGATATGATTACCATGATTACAACTATGTTTCCAAAACTCAAAGAGAGTGAGGATGAGAGAATTAGGAAGGAACTTCTTGATATGTGCAAAACGCTTGGTAAAAGTGAATGGATTGCTTGGCTTGAAAATCAAGGTGAGCAAAAGCCTGCTGATAAACCAAAGTTTAAGTTTGGTGACAGAGTTAAAAATAAGAAATCTGGTGTAACACAAATATTAGGCAGTTGCATTGAAGATGTTTATGAGGGTGCTTTCCCTTTCCGTATTAAAGACCAAGACGATTGGGAACTTGTAGACAATTTCAAAGTTGGGCAATGGATTGTAGCAACAGGGAAATGCGTATATCTTATAGTTAAAATAGATGGTTCTAATGTTACACTTGTTGATACCAATGGCTATGAGTATGTATTTGATGTAAGCTCATTGGACGATGCACATGAATGGACTATTGAAGACGCAAAGGCAGGTGATGTGCTTTTTACTTCATCTACGGCAAGTAATGAGATTTTCATGTTCAAAAGTATAGACGAAAAAGGTAATGTAAAATGCCATTTTGCCTATGATTCAGAAGATGGCTTTAGAGAGGGTAAATATCATTTCATCGGTGGGGCGGAAAACTGCAAACCGGCCACAAAAGAGCAACGTGACCTCTTATTGTTTCAAAAGTTGAATGCAGAGAAAAAGAAATTAGAGAAGTAACGATTTTTTAATACTGCGAAAGTGCCTCACTTGTAAGAGTGAGGCATTTTTATTAACATTTTTTTATATGTTAAAATTTGTAAATTGCTTGCATATATGTTGAAATTGTCGTACCTTTGCAGTGGGAAAACAGGCGATGCCAGGTCAGTAACATCCAAATAATAATTCAATTCATTATAATTTTTTAACTTAAATAATTTGCAATATTCATATATTATTATTACCTTTGCAGCGATAAAACTTAAACAATATTGTATATTATGAGGAAACTAATTCACATTTTCAGAAAGGACGCACAAATATTAAGGGTATTTGAAAGCCCTAATAAACTGCGTGGAGAGGTCTATGATGATAAAAGTGGCAAACTTATTAGTGCCTTTGATTTTCATAACTGCGATATAGATAAAATAAAATGGTTTTTTGATTTTACCGATAATTGCTATGAGATACCATTTGGTAGAAAGAATGGTAAAATTATTCTTTGGCCATCTATTGACGTTAATCGTCGCATCATTTGGACCAATACTGATTATGACGATTGGAAAAAGTCTTTAATTGCAGACGGAGAGGAAGAAGAAAGTCTTACCTATGAGCGTTATTGTGATGACTGCAACTTTTACTTTGACGAAGAACTCACAAACCTTGACATTGAGGTTGACGGCTATATTATTGCCTTTGCAAGAATTGGAACGTGGCAAGGGGTAAAGCAAGGTGGTGGCTTGGTCGGAACAAATGTAAAAGATATTCTTTCATCAAACTGCGATTATTGCACTTGGTATTGCGACAGGTTTAACGTTAGATTTGAGGGGTCGCACCATGACGGTAATAATTCCTATCTTTATAGGGTGGCCAATTCAAAGGAAAAGGCAAAGCGGCTTGTTGACAAAATAGCTTACCATGATATGAGCGAAGAGGAATTTCGTAAGGTAACAAAATCACTTCGCCCTTATGTAGCTAACGTGTACGGTTGGTAATTACATTTTTCTTATCTAAGTGATGAACGCGCGGTCCGTGAGGATAGCGCGTTTTTTCATATGCTTATGTTTGACGCGTTTTTAGTTGTTGAAGCCCGTCTTCTCCTTCCATCTCTTCAGTACTGTAATCCCACTGCAAAGGTAGCGATTTTCATTCAAAAGCGCAAATTATTTTTATTAAAAAGTGTTAACCTGATAAAAATATTTTTCATGTTAAATTTTGTAAATTGCTTGCATATATAAAATATTATTTATACCTTTGTAGTGGGAAGACTAATGAGATGTGACTCCGTCATCAGGCTGTAAAAAAAAATAATTTAAGCATTTAACATTTATTAAGATAAAAAAGTTGCATGGTTCAATTATATTTTATAATTTTGCATTCAGAAATTTATTATATAACATTTACAAACATCTTAAACTTAACAATTATGTATAACGTACAAGTGCCAACAATTCAAGATTTTGCGCGAAACATTAAGCGCGGAACGTTTGGCCTTTATTGTGCCACATTTACAGAGAAGAAGATGAACAAGTACCCCAATGGGACAACGCCTGCGCAACGAAAGCTTGCGCAAGAAAATCCGTATTTGGGCAAAGTATTCACCTTATCAGTGTACCAAAACGCTGCCACGGGTCTTAACTATTATAATATAGTAAAGAACGAGTGCAAGCGTGAGGGTATAGACTTCACTGATGCAGAGTTTGCGCTTGCTTTTCCAAAAGAGGGCACATACTGCGATGCTGTGGAAAGGGCTTTAGATAACATTATCTTAAAGCATAACGACTATGACCAAGAGTATTTGCGTTTGTACCAAGGCCGGCGCCCAACAAAAGTTGTATATTATACAATATATAACTATTCAATTGTTGATGAGGAAAGTGAACTATATGCTGACATCATGCGCTATGTACCCGCAAAGAAAGCAAGTGCCAAGCAAGAAGCTTTAGGCATTTCAAATATTGTGGAAGTGAAGCAGCCAAAGATAGAGAATGTTGTATTTCTTGCCCAAGGAAATGAAATCTACATCAACCCTCGTTTCAAAGCAATGGCAATGTTCAGCCTCGACAACATCAATAGCATATTTGCGGCTAAATAATGCAATAGGTACTTAATTAAGTATATATAAAGTATTTGCATTTTTTAACACAAATAATTTGCATATATAAGATAATTTTATTACCTTTGCACTATCAAAAATTAAATAACAACAAAATTATGAGCAAAGTTTATATCACAGCACAAGTTAAAATTATCGCTGAGGCCGATAGCGGCCTTTCAGTGGACGATATTATGGAGCGCATTGACATCAATGTAACTGATGATGGCAAGGGTATTGTAGATGCGCTTGAAAGCGAGGTAGAAAGCTATCATTGCACAGATTCAAAATGAATTGTTAAAATGATGGTTAAACTCTGTTAAATGCTTGCATAAGAAAAATATATTTTGTATCTTTGCAACGTAAAAAACAAACAACATTATAATAACAATTAAAAAAAAGAAACAACTATGAGTAAAAAGATTTTTAAGAAAATGACCAAGCTTGCAAAGGTTATAGCATTTCCCGGACGAGTTGTAAAAGACAAAGACGGCAACGTTACCAAGGTGCTTTATAACATTTACAAGCTGCGGTAAGTAAATAATGGTGGTCTCGCCAACACTCCGCCTGCTGACTTTTACACAATGCCTATATGATATGATGGTTAATGTTGATAGTGGCAAAATTGACAAAGAGTGTGAATTGAATCGTAGCAATGGATGCTGTGGCTGTGAACATTATTATAATGAAAGTGATATTGTGTGTAAACGTGGTTGCATATATTATTTGAGAAAAATATGGGAATCAGTACATCCACTAAATGGCGGCGTCGCCAATTCTGCCTGCCTCTAATACATTAAGAGTTGCGTTTTGACCACGCAAGGCTTGCCGCCTCTATGCTGATTCAAAATTCAAAGAATTATTAACCCAACAATTTGTAAGAATATGGAACGACCGCCGCCCTAAAATGGGAATATAGTATTAAATAATGTTTTAATTTCAAAATTTAATGTGTCACGGGGAGAGTAATCCGCCACTATCCGCCGAACTACGGCGCAGCCAATTCTCTAAGGGCTTACTCTCCCCACTATTTTTATACCTATATTATTCAAGCGTGGGAATAAATAATAAGGTTCGATTCCTTTAGGTATAGCAACGTAATTTATTCATAATTTGTTGTTTAGGTTTTTGATTGTTTGATGTTAGGGGCGTAGCAATTCGGCTACGCCCTTGTGGTATTTATATATTTGTATTCTTTATATACATTTGCGCTTTTTACTCTTCAGTCTCCTTCCATGTTTTCCCACTGCAAAGGTACGACATTTTCAGGATATAAGCAAATTTTTAATGTTAAAAAATTAAAATTGAAATTAAATTTTTATTTTAACATTTTTTATTAAAATAAATTTTCAGAATTCAAATATTATTATTACATTTGCAGGTGTAAAACTTAAACAATAAATGATTATGGATATTGAAACTTTTGCATTATTGAAAAATCCTATTATTAGAAAAAGAAGTTCTGAAGAATCTCTTAATAAGTTAAGAATAAGCTTTGATTATCAAAAGTGTGGCTCTATAAATATTCTCAATGGGGAGTATGAAACAGGCGGCGTATATGTTTATTTAATGTCTTGCAGAAACGAAAATGGCATTACTAGCACCGTTTGGGATGGCAAAACTCACACAATGGGCTACAAAATTTGCCTTAAAGAAATGAGCAGGAAAAGCCAAAAACAAATTGAAATCGCAGCAAGCCGCATTATACCAAAAGCGCAAGAAATTGCAGATTTATATTGTGAGTATAAATATAAAGAAGTTTATGAACTTATAATGAAAACTTATAATAATATATAATAAGGTATAAGGAAAAATAGAAATTTGAAACTTGAAAAATAAAAATTGAAATGATTAACATTTTTTTATAAAAATAATTTGCAGGATAGAAAAAAAGTTTGTATCTTTGCACCATCAAAATTAAAAATTAAAACAATAAACAACATGGCAAAGAAAACATTCACCTATGGAGAAGAGCATGAGGAGTTCGTAAAGCGTGAGGCACTGAAAAACGTCATGTGCCTGACCGACGAGCAGAAAGATGCTATTGACGCTCTGCGTGAAGCAGCCTACAAGTGCTGTAAGGTGGGACTGAATTTCGCCGCTAACGGTGGAAATATGTATGTCTTCCGTGCCGATACACTGAAAGACATCACTGACGACATGGCTCCGCTTGAAGGACAGGTACAAATCGAGAATGGTATGTATCTCGCTATCGAAAATGCCTGGGATGCCTGCGAGGGGCTGTATGCCAATCCGAAAGATGTATAACTAAAACAATAAACAACATGGCAGAATCAAAGACTTTTGCATTTTTGGACGTTGAACTCTATAAAGAGGGAGAAACGTTTGGAGCGTACATTTCTGACAATGTAGGCGGAAGTGGAATCAGTGTTAAAGGTGCAACCCCTGAAGAGGTCGCAAGTAATTTATCACCCTATCTTGCAGATTATTTCTATGAGCAAACAGATGATTCCAATGAACAATAAAAAAGAAAAAACAGGCTTTTAACAAAAATTAAAATTAAAAATTTGCAAGGTTGAAAAAAAATGCTTACCTTTGCATTGTCAAATTAAAAAACTCAATTAACTAACATTATTAACAATTAAAAGAAACAAATTATGGCAAAGAATGTTTTGGCAAACAAAGAAGTGACAAACACCGAGCTAAAGTTTATGTTGGCTCGACTTCGTTCGGCAATCGCCTATGAGGGCAAAACCAAGTGTGTAATCTACCTTGCAGGTGTGCACCGTGAGACCTATGATACCATTGCCGCTATGGGTATCGCTTACAGCGTCAAAGGTTGGGGAACAACGCTTAACGCCCCCAAAAAGGGTACAAAGGCATGGAAAACTCTCTTTGAGGGTAGCAATGTTCTTGAAGCCGCAAAGACCTACATGGAAGAAAAGGCTGCTGCTGCCAAGGCTGAAAAGGCGGCAAAGGCTGAAAAGAAAAAGGCCAAGGCTGCTGCCAAGGCTGAAAAGGCCAAGGCCAAGGCTGAAAAGGAAAAGGCCAAGGCCAAGGCTGAAAAGGAAAAGGCCAAGGCCAAGGCTGAAAAGGAAAAGGCCAAGGCTGCTGCTAAGGCTGAAAAAGAAAAGGCCGAAAAGCCTGCGAAGAAAGAGGCAAAGCCCAAGGCTGAAAAAGCGCCTGAAGCCACTCCCAAGGCTGAAAAGCCTGCGAAGAAAGAGGCAAAGCCCAAGGCTGAAAAAGCGCCTGAAGCCGCTCCCAAGGCTGAAAAGCCTGCGAAGAAAGAGGCAAAGCCCAAGGCTGAAAAAGCGCCTGAAGCCGCTCCCAAGGCCGAAAAGCCTGCGAAGAAAGAGGCAAAGCCCAAGGCCGAGAAAAAGGTAGCCACTCCCAAGGCTGAAAAAGCACCTGAAGCCGCTCCCGTGGTTGTAACGGCCGAGGAATCAAAGGCGGAGTAAGCCCCCTCAAGGAAAGCGCAAGGGTAGGTAAACAAAAGCCTACCCTTACATTTCAAAAAAAAACGAGTAGTATAACTAAATAAAATAAGACAAAAATGAATAATAATATTTCAATATTGGTGTGTTTCGAGGGCAAGAATCGCCGTATTATCCTTAACCCAAAGAAGTGTAAGAAAAATGGCGATAGCGAGTTTTCCTACCGTGGTTTGTACGATGCCGACAATGGAAAGACCTACGTGGTGTCTGTTGAATCAATAGACGGCTCAAACGGTGCAATGGCAAACGTTGTAATAATGAATCGTTCTGGAAAGCAAGAAATTGCACGACGGAATGGTGTGGCCGTTCGTTTCTATCGCAACATTTTCAACAAGAAGTAAAATGGAAGAAGTTAAAAAGGGCACGTTTAAGGAACATTTGCGCAAAATGTTGGCACAGCTTTACTTGTGGACAACACAGATAAAGCCCGAAGCATTTGAAGAGCAAATAAAGAAAGACCTTTGCTTTTCCTACGATGAGCTGATTTTCAAGCGTGCTTTGGCCAACGAAAAGCAACAAGCATTTGAACTGATATTTGATTTTGGTGATATGGTTGTAACATATATTCTTGTGTTCAAACTATCAGATAAAACAAATAGGTGGGTTCTTTCAGAAATTAAGTAGGTGGGGAGATTTTTTCTCCCCATTAACTTTTTTTAACGTGCATTATTTGCACGTTTACTTTTTTATTGCTACCTTTGCAGTGGGAATTACTGTGGAAGGCGCCACTGAGCGAACTCAAGAAAAAATATTTTCAATATCACTTTGTTTTCTAAATTATTTTATGTATATTTGCAAATGAAAATAAGGCAGCAGTGGTGGAATGGCGTACACGCATCACTTAAAATGATGTAGACCGAAGGTCTTGAGGGTTCGAGTCCCTCCTGCTGTACTAATGCGTTCTTGCTTGTAAAAGTAGGAACGCATTTTTAGTTGTTGAGGTCCGTCTTCTCCTTCCATCTCTTCAGTACTGTAATCCCACTGCAAAGGTACTAGTATTTTCTTTAACATGCAAATTATTTTTGTTAATAAATGTTATAGAAATTATTTTTTTATTTTAACATTTTTTAATAAAATAAATTTTGTTTATTGGTTTATTTTATTTACCTTTGCTGCGTAAAACTTAAATAAACAATTATGGAAAAAGCAATTACATTATTTGAATCAATTTCGCCCACGTTTGGCGAGATTAAAAAGGAATGCACCAAATACCTTAAAAAGGTGCTTAACAAGGCCAAAAACAACAGGATAGAGTTCTTCAATGAAGAGGGCGAATCTATCATTAACGAGTTTGTTTCTGTGCCTTATGACGGTGGGAATCATCCAGATTATGCCTCAAACGCATTTTCGACCGTTTACAGCGTGTTTCTTAATGAGAGTGGGGATATATGCCTACGCACAGAAGATTGTGACGAGTACGGCATTGAAAACGTTAATTGGGATAATCTTTATGATGTTTCCATGCACGTTTTCAACGTATTAAAAGCCTTGGCTGAAATTAAGGTTGGCGACAAAGTAAGGGCTAAGGGCGCGTTTGCAGAATCATGGCAGAAAATGGAGTATCTGAATGAGTGGATAGTTGACACAGTCAAGAAACAGAGAGGGTTTTACCCCACCCTGTACATTTGTCATTGTGCTGACAATAAGGGGGGCGAATTTTTCTTCTCTGAAAATCAAATTGAAAAATGTTAAATTCTGTTAATCGTTTGGTGGTGCACGGATAATTTTGTATCTTTGCACCATTAAATGGTTAAATAAAAAAACAACAGATTATGAGTTTATTAGGTATTAAGAATCTAAAGAAACGAAGTGATTGTAAAATCAATATATTGGAAGTGAACGTAAGTGAAACCCCATACACACGTTTGGAATTGCTTAAAAGGCTTGAAGCGTTTAATAACTTCTGCCGCATTTGGCGCGTTGACACGTTTGACCTACTACGTATAATAGAAAACCTCGGCATCGCAGATAAGCACTTATTTGAGTACGTCACATATGGTGGGCCGCCTTATACTCTTCCCATTTCAGACAATGCAATATATACTGAAAATTATGTGTATTATCGGGGCGGTTATAAAATTGAAATAAAGAAATATCCTCTAGCTATAACAAATTATCAATATGTTTCCCTTTATTTTAATAAAATTGCGGAGCAAATTGTTAAAATGCGCTTTCCATATCTATTTGAAGAGCCATTCACAAATAAAGAGCAGCGTTTTAGTGACGAGATAATTAAGGAGTTACCAAAGAATCTTAACGTAATGATGTGTGATGTAAGTCATAAAGTCATGTCTGGAATGACCATTGATGACTTTATTAAGACTTATACCATAGATGGCTATAGCACGCAGTTAATAGAGCGAAGCAAGACCACGGTTTATTCTGATGGAAACATCTATATTGAATTGGAGAAAGACCACAGTATTTACTTGAATATTGATTTTTTAATGGATAAAAATTGGGCCGGTATTGAAAATATTAAGGTTTTTTCCATACCCATTGGAAATGGTACATTCTATAAGGGTCCACAGAAAAATGCTCCATATTTTTCTCATCCATTGGTCAAAAAGTTAAAAGATTATATTCTAGGTACTTAAATAAGTATGTATATATATGAGAAACAGATTAAGAGATACAATAGCTCAAATCTTCGACAAAGAAAATATTCGCCACGAATTTGATGTAAGCAATGGAAAGATATATATTTATGTCGAAGATGGAGATTGGAAGCATGACCATGGCAGATTAAAAATCATAATGGAAAAATATGGTTTTATCTTTGTGGATAGAAAAATCACAAATGAAAGTGATGGAGATTGGTTTTCTGCCGAATATACTTATATTGAAAAATAAAATAATTTATGGAAAATAAGATTAAACGTAGTGATATAGAAATGCTTCAAGCAATGCTTGACAGGATGAATACAAAAATATCTTTGGAAGAAGAGATTGATACGTGGAATACCTGTTGCGCTGAACCTGATGAAAAAATAACGATTATTGATGAGTGAATAAAAAATGAAAGGGAGAGCGTCCGGTATTTACTCTCTCCCTTTCTCGCAGGGGTGAATGATATACTTCTGCTGCAATATACCATCCAATGAGCAATTCCACTGAAGATGAGTGGGTTTTCTTGCTCTATTATATATAAATATTATTTCATGTCAAAAAGTATATAATTACCTTATTTATTTTTTTTTATCTATTTTTTGTTATTTTTTTCCAACAAGACATAGTTTACCTTTATCCCCTGCAATCCATCATCATAGCAACCTTTTAGGTTTGATAATGTATTGCAGTTCTCTAAACCTGCTGATTTAGCGGCCCCGGTAACACTCGGCCCCCTGCTCCCTCTTGGGCGATTAAAGAACCATTACCTCTTTAATCCTTTTTTACCTTATAATATTATTTCCTATTTAATTATCCCTTTTAGGAGATTGCAGTCGTAAGTTGTCAGGTTGGACATTGCTTACATTCAGAAATAAATTATATTTACCGGAACGAATTCCTTTTAATGTTGTCTTTTAATTACAGCAGTAACCATTGGAAATGAGACAGCGTTAATAACATCGATAGATTTATCCAATTCATTTAATACTATCTTAATATGTCTTTCTTTATTTAAAAAATAAAGATAAATATTTAAATGTCAATAGAAAATTATATTTTTTTAACTAATTTTTTTTGTTTAATTGAAAAAAATATATTATCTTTGCATCGTTAAATAAATATATGTCAATTATGGAAAATTCTTCATTATCAAAATTAAAATCATTTATTGGAACCGGTGGTTTAATACCATTTGAACATGGTTATAGAAAGCCAACGTTCAATATGAACGGTTATAAATATACCGTTACAATGATTAGTGATACGGTTGTTTATTGCTTTAAGCATTTTGCTGACGGAACCAGAAGAAAGGCAAATCTGCCTCTTTCAAGTCTAACAGATAAAACGCTTAATAAATTACATAATTCAATAGAAAAATATATTGAATATTGTAAAACGGAAGCATAAAAATATATTCTGAACAATTTCATAATAATTGGGTTCGATGTGCTATTTATATAAAAAAGAATAGTATGTCGAACCCAAATGATTATATAAAACAAAAAGAGAGGGCTTTACAAAGAAAGCTAGAGTTAATTAAAATGAAAGGTTCAAAATGTGAAATATGCGGTTATGATAAAAATATATCAGCTCTTGAATTTCATCATATTGACCCGTCTAACAAATTATTTCAATTAGATTCAAGGCATTTAAGTAATACTGCTTTTAATAAAATATTAGAAGAAGCTAATAAATGTATATTGGTATGCGCAAATTGTCATCGAGAAATACATTATAAAAATTTAAATAAAGACAATATCAATAATTCATTAAAAGAAATATCTTTCAAAAACATTAGTCCATCTGTTAAACATAAAACTTCCATATGTAAATATTGTGGAAAAGAATTCAAATATGTTAAAGGCAAAATATATTGTTGTGATGAATGTAAAGAAGCAGATAAACATTATCCGGAATATAATGAAATAATTGCTAAATATAATGAGTTGAAGTCTTGGGAAAAGGTGGCCAAATATTATGGAATAACAAGAAAAATTATTCTAAGATTAAGAAAAATTAACCAATAAAATTTCTTTTTTAAAGTAATTATTTGTATATTTGTACATATGAGGGCCCGTAGCTCAGTTGGTTAGAGCAGCAGACTCATAATCTGAAGGTCGTGAGTTCAAGCCTCTCCGGGCCCACAAGGTATACCACTTGCCTTAGTAGCTACTAAGGTAGGTATATCTTTTCCAAGGACAAAACCTTTTTAAATGTAATCAGCAAACGTGTGGGAAGAGCGTTTGCTGATTTTTTTGTGTCCACCAAGAACTGTCTTCTCCTTCCATCATCTCTTCAGTACTGTAATCCCACTGCAAAGGTAATAAATATATTTGATATATGAAAATTCTTAATGTTAATTTAAGTTTAAAGAAATAATATTTTTTATTTAATATTTTTTAACATATAATATTTGTATATATAATATTTTTTATTTACTTTTGCATCATCAATTAAAAAATAAATGAATTATGGCAAAGGAATTGATTAAGATGCGACAAATTCGTTCAAAGCGAATTAGCATTAAGAGTGAGTTAAAGGCGAACAGCGAGATTGCTGTTGTGCTTCGTCAGAAAATCACAAACGGTTGGGACAAGCCACAAGAGGAAAGTGCGGTGCGTGCTTGCGCAGAAATGCTTTCTAACGTGCGTGAGAGCATCAATCGTGAGCAAATGGCACTACGTATCCTTAAACGTGAATTGAGGGCTTATAACCACGCTTATGACCTTCGTCTGTCAAAAAAGACAAACTGTTAAATAAGTGTTAAAAACGACATTTCATTTCTGTTTGTCGTTTTTTTCTTGTATATTTGCATTGTTGAAAAACGATAAAGGTAGTCAGTTAAAAGAATAAAGAAATATATTTGACAGGTACCAAAGAAACGGCGCAAGCTAGGACAAATGGGGCTTATGGTAAATAAGCCGGCTCTCCGGAGCCTTCGTGGGACCGTAGCCCACCCTGTCAACTCATTTGAGAGATACCAAAGAAACGGCGCAAGCTAGGACAAATGGGGCTTATGGTAAATAAGCCGGCTCTCCGGAGCCTTCGTGGGACCGTAGCCCACTCTCTCAACTCATTTGACAGGTACCAAAGAAACGGCGCAAGCTAGGACAAATGGGGCTTATGGTAAATAAGCCGACTCTTCGGGGTCTTCGTGGGACCGTAGCCCACCCTGTCAACAATGAAATAAATTTCATCGTATTTATTATTAAGTTGTTACAGCACAGCTATTCCAATAACGAGACGGAATGGCTGTGTTTTTTATGTTTATTTAACACAAATAATTTTGTTATATTGATTATTTTTATTATCTTTGCACTGTAAAAAAACAATTAAAAGTAATAGATTATGATTAAATTAAACAAGCCAAGTGAGTGCGAGGTAATAAAAATTAAGCTCATGTCTGATAAAGAGGCTGAAAACTTTATCAAAGATAGCGTGTTTTATATGGAAGTATTTTATTCTCCAAATTAAGGCCTGTTCTTAGTAGAATCCGAGGCCGTGGATTCAACAACGATTTATAACCCTTATGATGGAACGGAATGTCCGGTTGAAGAAGATGAATAAATTATTTTATATGATATTGCTTTATGTTTGTTTAATGACCTTGTTAATTATATTATACGTGGTTGTTGTTGTGTCAAATAATATTGCTGCAAATACTGCGAATGTAGCTTATCCATAATTTTGATTGCGTTTAGTTTTATTTTGGGCGCGTTCATTCAAAAAAGAGTGAACGCGTTTTATTATTTTTTAACATAAATAATTTGGGCATATAAATAAATTTTAGTACCTTTGCAGTGGGGAAACTGAATGATGCCTTCGACGAGCTGTTCGACGAAACATAAAAAAAAAGCCAAAGACCAATTTACGGCCCTTGACTTTTCAAATAACAATTAAAAAATTGAACTATTTTACTTCAAGAATTTGCGCGGTATCTTCTTCGCCAATTACAAACTCGTTAATATCTGCATCTTCTGCTTGGTTACGTGCTGCTTCAAGTGCATCACCTTCATTTCTAAAGTTCCCTTCGACTACCGCAGTATATGACGCAGTATAATTTAACTTTATGGTATATCTAGACATATTTTATAATATTTATTTAGATTATTTCCACATACATTTCTCCTGATAATGTTGTTTCTTCTTATCATATTCAATGCGAACACCATTTCTTGACATTTCATTGAATGTTTGCAAGATTTCATATATTGTAATATCGTCATTTTCATCAAGATTCATATACTTTCGTATTTCATCTTGCATTTCATTTGACTTATTTACAAACTCAATCTTGGGATAGTCCATGCAATAGTCACTACCTCTATAATTGGGGCAGTAGGCAAAGCCGTCATATATTTCAAACGTTAGTTTGTTCTTAAATCCTAGAATTGTTAATTCTTTTTCGGCAATCATTTTGCCGTGTAGCAATTCCAAATCTTCTCTTTTAATTCGTTCCATTATTATATAAAGATAAAAATTAAATAACTGCTACAAATATACAAAAAAAACATGGGAAAAATAATTCTCCCACGTTAATTAAAGTTAAATTCCCTCAAAAACTTACTTTTCTCTCCAAACCCTTTTGAGTTCGTCAAGCTTGAATGACTTCTTAAAGACGTCCTTAAACTCTACGTCCTCTTTTGCAGAGTAGACCTCTACAATGTCATAGTTCCTGTTGTTGCCTGACACTGCAAGGGTTTTCTCATCGAAAGACCTTGCGGGTTTGGAAAACGAATCAAACACCACTTGGGCGGGCTTGCCCAAAAAACCTGTTACAACACCCACTTTGCCGTTTCTAAGAACAACAATCTGATTTTCCTTTAATTTTGCCATAATTTGTTTCAGTGTTATTTAATTTTCACAATGCAAAGATACTACATTATTTTTATATCTACAAATTATTTCTATTAAAAAATGTTAATATTTCAATATTTTATTTTTTAACAAATCATTGTATGAATTTTCAGTTATATAATTAACTCCGGCACATTTCCTTAAATGTCTCAATGAATAAGTCTGATTCCATGGAGCTTTGACAACCTTAAACTCTTTAACAGCCATCCAACCCTCAAATAAGGGCTTTAACTTATTAACCTTTTCAAGAGAGCATACTCCAGCGCCAAAATGCCCATCCCTCATTTTGCAAACAAATACATATTCAAACTTGCCAACGTTCTTGTTTGCTTTCTTTTCAATAATGGTCTTGGAAACCCCACCTCCGACTGCACTTGTGCGTTCAATGGTAAGATTAAACTTGTCACTTATTTGCGCCGCCATTCTTTTCCACTCCCTACCATGAGAAGAAGTGTCCTTAATACCCTTATATCTAATATAATAATGTAACATTTCATGCACAATGGTATTGATATAGGAATCCATGGGCCGGTCATAATAAATGCTAATACGAATTATGTTAACAGTTTCTCCCATCACTTTTCTACGCCTATATTGCCCCAACAATGACTTTGTTTGCATGAGTTCAAAATTTGGAACCGGTAATTCATTGTTGAATATCTTTTTATTCCATATATTAAACTGCTCTTTTATTTGAGGTATTGTAATACTCATAATATGCTTTTCTTTATTTATTAAAAGCCAAAAGTGAACATATAATAATCGTTTATATCAAATAAACCATCAACAGGATTTAATTCTCCAACAATAGCTGCTTCTGGAGAATCATAGCTGTTTGCATCAATCTTTATAATTGTGTAGTTGTCGTCATAATCCTCTTCGGCAACCCACTCTTCCAAATCCTTTTCGGTAAGATTTGCAACCATTTCCTTTGTATAAAAGGCTTTATCCAATAGAAATACTTTTTTATCCATAATCGTTGTTATTTAATGTTTGACGATGCAAAGGTAATACATTATTATATTATATACAAATTTTTAATTAAAAAAAACGTTAATATAATAATATTTTAACAGATAGATTTACACGCACTCTTCAGTCTCTTCAGTACTGTAATCCCACTGCAAAGATAACAATAAATCCACATATATACAAATTTAAAACGTTAAAATATATTAAATGAATCATTTTTATTTTTTTAACAATTTTAATTTGTACATATAAAATATAATATGTACCTTTGCACACGATATTAAACAATTAACGATTAAATTATGGTTAAATTAAATTACACAAAAACACTTAAAGAACTAGGCATCTCATATTTGGGGTCCTATTCTCAAAGCATGAAAATGCGATTAAGTGAAAAAAATGGAGTTATAACCTATTGCCTTTATTTGGCTCCGGCTAATTTAAGCGGTTATGAGGTTTGCCCTTGCTCAACGTTCTGTAGAAAATTTTGCTTACATGGTAGTGGGCACAATATGGCAAATATTCTTGCAAAGGGTGAGTTAAGCACTATCACAATGGGTAGAATTAAGCGTACAAAGTTATTCTTTGAGAATAAAGATTTGTTCATGCAACTTCTTATACATGAGATAAAGAAAACGCAACGTTATGCCGAAAAACAAGGGCTTGGATTTTCTGTTCGGCTTAATGGCACAAGTGATTTATCCCCAGAGGATTTTGTATATAATGGGAAAAATATTCTTCAAATATTCCCAAATATACAATTTTATGATTACACAAAAGTACCGTCACGTTTTCCCCTTATAGAGAAATATAAAAACTATGATTTGACATTCTCTTATAATGGGCACAATATCAACACGTGCAAGCAATTCCTACAAAGGGGCGGCAAGGTGGCCGTTGTGTTTAACAACCAAGAAATGCTGCCAATGAAATTCATGGGTTATCCCGTATGGGATGCAAATAAATATGATATGAGATATATGGACCCCGCTGGTCATATAATGGGTTTGCATTATCATAAAACTGCCGCCAATTATGACAAAAATGGCAATTATATTGAACCCAATAATGATTTTGTGGTCAGTGATGATAACCCTCTAGTTGAATGGTTTGCATAAGCATAATAATAGGGAAAGGGTACTTAATTAAGTCCCTTTTCCTTATTTATTAACATTAATTAACATATTTTTTAACATAATAAATGTTAATAAATTTGCATATATCATTTTTTCTTTGTAACTTTGCAACATAAATAACAATATAATGTCATATTAGTAATGCAAGAACTGAAAAAAATTGAGTTGGGACCCGTACAACTTAGCATCGAGCCCAAAACACACTTACTCATTATCAAACAAGGCACAAATGAGGTGAAGTTCACAAGGGATGCTGTATTTGGCATGAAAAGAGTGCATGACGGCAAAATCGAAAGTGGTGTATATACTTCCACCATTTTGCCAAGAAATCGCATCACGGCATCAGAAAATGGCTCTATTTCCATTATTTGCAAGGATGAGTGGGAAGACAATGTTGTTGTTCTCAAGAAGAATAAGAAAATAGACGATTATCAGCGTGTACTTGACTTTGTAGACAAGAACAAAGCAATAATTGCATGGGATAGAGAATTTAGGGGCAGACGTTAAAATCTGCTCCCAAATTCCTTCTTTTTCTCAACTATTTTTTGTATATTTGTATTTGTAAATATAGAAAATAGTTGGGGCTGACCTCATATATGATATACTTTAGCATATCGGCTTTGGTATCAGTGTATTAGGTACTTAAATAAGTACTATAGTGGCCGCTATGCATAAATCTTGCGTCGTTGGTATATAATTTTGACTAAAGCCCCTTGTTTAACTTTAGTTAATAATATTTAAATAAACGATGGATAAAATAATTAGATATAGATGTAAACAAAATGTCTCTCTGGACGATTTTGTAGAAAACATTTTAAAACACCCCAAATGCAAATATTGCGTCAACCATGATGAATGTCAAGAACTCATGGGACTCGAAGATATAGAAGAAGAATTGGGCATATATGGCTGCGCAGCCTTCGATAATACTGTTGAAGGCCTCACAGAACTATACCTGAAAGATTTTTCCGTTGAAAAATCAACAACAACATCATAATACCATATATACATATGGATATATTAAAAACAACATTCATAGTTGTTGGCTTTATTAATAGTACAGATGAAATCGTTATATTAAATGAATATGATAACGAAAATAAAGCCATACAATATAAAGAAAAATACCAAAGCAGAAAATCAATATATAATTCCTTCGACGTAATAAAAGAAACATATCCAGCCAAATTTAATTCATATAACGACTATATACAAAATAAATATAAAAAATAAAATAGGTACTTAAATAAGTACTATTATACATAATAAATGCCGACATATATTATATATGCCGACATTTTTTTATAAAAAAGAAAAACTAAATAAATAAATAATAGGTACTTAAATAAGTACTATTATATATAGACGTAAATATTAATCATCATCATATGGATAATATACATCATCTTCATAATAATCATGAGGCCTGTATGCAGGAGGTGTACAAACAACCGGTTTATTATCATTATTATTAACAGCAATATCCTTTTTAACATTATCACCATTAATAAATTTGTCCTTTAACCCCTCATAAGTGGCAGCAACCAATAACTCCTTGCTACCGGGCTTGCATATAATATGACAAGCAGATAAAGGACGTATCATGCTCATCTGCTCCTGAGATAAGAATAAACCACTCGAATCAAGGAACTTATATAAATAACCATAATAATCAAATATACGAGGCATACCATTAATATCACTCCATTCATAAAAATGAATCTTGCAATAACCACCACAATAATCACTGCCACTCTCAAAATTATATTCATTAACATAACCATAAGCAGCATAATTGGGATGAGACTTCTTCCACTCCTCAAACCTCAACATACGCGCAGCACGCTCCTCATCCAACTTCTTCTGACGCTCTAACTTCTCACGCTCCTCATCTTCCATAACACGCTGAACATGAGCATTAAAACCATCAGTAATATTACTACGTATCTCAATAACCTCTTTATTCGCCATGATATATAATATTATAACTTAGTACCACTCTCACACTTCTTGGTCAAATCATCACTTACAGTCCAATATAAACCACCATAAGAACTGTCAGTTATAATGTTGTTTAAACCATACCCCAAATCAAGAGGGTCCAAACAACAATGAATAACACTCCAATCCCTTAAATTGCTTAAATCAGTGTCACCAATACTATAGCCGTGACTCTCACAAAAATCATTGAAAGATTTTAAAGAATCAAATTCCTCACAACTAAACTCATCTTGAATGTCATGGTAAAACTTAATACACTTGTAACCACTACCATTATCGCTATCACCCCACTCATCACTGTCAGCATATAACCTCTGACGATTCTTCCAATAAAAATCATCCTCATCACTGCCACCAACATCATAAGCAGAATAACGCTTCTTACCACGACCAAATAACTTCTTGTTTAAACGCTTTAAATGCTTACTACCACCACCATATAACCTCAATAAATCAAGCTCAGATAAACCATAACCATCCTCACCCATACAATTGTATAACATGGAATCAGACCAATTACTATCACTACCCTTAACCATACGCCTACTACTACGACTACTGCGCTCACGCTCCAAACGAGAACATATAATAGGCATAATATCATTAATACGAGGCTTTACATCAATAGTACCAAGCAAATCTAAAGTCGCCTGACGAGGATTAGATAACTTACTCATAGATATACAAACACCATGAGATGACTTGCTACCACCTCTACTACCACGCTTGCTAGACATATTATATAATAAAATTTAATAATTATATACTACTTGACCTTTACTTTCATATAACAATAGTAAATACACAACAAAATAGCCAATCTGCTTGTTCCAAAAATAGTTCTTGTACTATTGAAATACTGCACAGTATAAGGTTTGCTATTATCTCCCAATTCATAACAGTTAATAGCACGGTCTTTGCCCCATATACCTTTATGAAACCTCATAAATTCAGTCTCTAAATAGTAATATGGCTCACCATACTTCATTTCGGCAAATGCCTTTAACTGCTCATTGATATTAAATATATCACACAATTTCATATTGTTTGAGACCTAATCATATATAGTAAAATTTAAACGTACTCTTAAACAAATATACACAAAATAATTAAAAAAACAAAATAAAATATGTTAAAAATAATTAAAATATTGATAATCAGATAGTTATAAAATATATAAATATTATATATGGTAAAAAATATTTACAGCAAAATCATTTTTTCATATAGGAAGTGAAACCTTTAAAGACTTGATAATCAGATAGTTATAAAATATAAAGTAAAAAATATTTACAAATATTATATATTTTACTATATCCGGTATTTTAATTTTTATTTTTTTTATTTCCGGATATTAAAAAAATTATTTTCCGGATATTAAAATTTTACCGGAAAATAATTAAAAAAAGATGAAAAGCAAACTCTTTTTTATAAGGTCTTTATACTATATTACTATATTATAATATTTTTTAAAAAAAGAGCTGCCATTATATTGACAGCCCTAACAATACTACTTTGGGCTTTGCTTCTCAAGCCTCATGTTGTTTTTACCATTTCTATTAATGTTCTTTGGTAAAACTACTGGTTTAGTATTAACTACTTTGCCACTATTTTTTAAAAATTTTTTTTTATCCATATTAAGATAAAAGATTTAATAAAATTATTTTATATAATTCTCGCCTTTTCGGGCGGCCATTATAAACATACTATTAACATTAAAAATGTTGGTTTTTTAATGAAAAAGTTAAAGGATAGAAGAATTTTTTCCTTTACCCTTTTATTGTTATTAGTGGTCAATTTGAGAATTGTATTGGCTTCTGTATATTCCTTGTTCTCGTTCTTTTCTATATTGTTCTTCTAGCCATTTGTCTTGTTCAGACTCATAGGCGTGATTTCCGTATTGGCTTGTCATAGTTATTTATATTGAATTTTATATATTTAATATTGTGCTAGTAATGATTCTGATTCTATCCATTTATTGAATAGAATCTGTTAGAAGATAATCTTTTGTGAGTTTTGCGATATAATAGTATGTAATTGTTGCCATAGTTATTTAAGAGCTTTAATTGCTTGGTTAATTTTGTCAATAGACCATTGAATGTTTAAATTCTGCTTATGTCCTCTAAGAAGATATTTTGCAGTCTCCAATAATTGAATTATTTCTTCATTATTCTTAATTGTTGCCATAGTTTATTTTTTTTGTTTAAACGATTTACAATATTTTCCTCCGTTTTTTTCTTTAACCTTATGCAGTAGTTAGCAAAACACGCCTATCTTTCCTGATGGTAATAGAAGGCTAAGATAGCATCCGTGTTCACGTGCATCGTGATTATCTTCTGCCCAGTCACAATTTGAACATTGTTTACACATTGGTTAATATCTTATAATTTTAATTCTCCGTTTTTAATTTTATTTAGCATTTCGAGTATGCATTCTTTACTCATTCCATATTTATCTGAGCACCACCCTGATTTATTTTGAATTGTTCCAATTACTATACAGTGTTCATTTACCCATTTTTCTGCTTCTGCTGGTATAATTATTTCTTTTTTATCTGGGTGTGGTAAACCAAATCTTGCCATATTTAATATTTTATAATTGTTTCAACGTTTATCTGTTTTGCAATCTCTGTAAGAGTTTCATATATTTTTGTATCTTTTCTTTTCATTATTTGTTATTTTTTATTTCCATGAATTTTTGCACATCAGATACATGTTATATAGATATTCGTCTGTATATGTTGTATTATTTTCGTCAATATTATTCCATCGCCAGTCTTCAACGAATCCTCCAACATAATATCCTAATTGTTTTGGTATTTTATTCATTACCGGATAATTTGGTTTAGTTCCTTTTAGTAATGAAATAATATCTTCTCTATCTAGTTCTACTGTCATTGTTCTTTATGTATTATTTTCTTTTTAAGTTTTGTTCTCTATTCATTTTCTTAATGGTCTTTTTAAGTTCTTTAATCTCTTTCTCAAGGTCTTTTAGAACATATCTATTATACCATATTTCTTGTTGGTTACGCATTTCCCATTGATGTTCATCTAAATCAGTTTGACTAGAATCATATATTCTTTGTTTAATTATTTCGGTATTACGTTGCCACCACCTAAATTTTAATTTTAGATAGCCTAATTTTTTATTTGCTTCACTAATTTCTTTGTATTTCATTATTTAATGTATTTTTTTGTTATTATTTATTTTTCTTGATGCAAAGGTAATAATATTATTTTATATATCCAAATATTTTTAGTTAAATAAAGTTAAAAGATAGAAGAATTTTTGGGAACTATATACATGTTGTCAGTAGAAAGAGTGCATAATAAAAGAGCAACCGCTGTTATGATTGCTCTTTGTATAAACATGGAATATAATTATTTTCCATTTCCCTTACTTCCGTTTCCTTTGCTATTCACAGGATTTTATATATTTTTAAATTTCCTATCTCCAGGAAAACGTTGCTTATGGCATTAAGTTATTATTATTCTTCACCAAAGAATTTTAATCTTACTTGGTCTGCAAATACTTCATCGTATTGGTTGAATATATCTAAAACCGTATCTGTTTTATTTTCTTTTCCTTCATCACCAAAATATGCAACTTTTTCTCTTGCAACAATACTTAATGCAACCCATGATGCAATCTTATTTCTTGCATCGGCATCAACTTTACTAAATATTTGGTTATACCACTCATGGTCTTGATTGATAATCAAATAATACAAACGGTCTCTTTTATCATATCTATACATGAAAGTGGTTTTCCCTTCTCGAACAAACTCGTAGCCCCCAAACCATGCATCTGTTCTTCTTTTTGTTGGATTTGGGTTTTGCTGTTTTTTGTGCTCTTTATCATTGTCCTTTTCCTTTTCTACAGTTGAAGGCTTATTCTTACCCTTTTTCTTTATTTCTATAGCAATTCTTGGATTGTCGTTCAAGGAACGTGTGACATCATCAAGTTGCTTTTTCGTTGTTTCATCAAGTTCAGTTCCTTTGCTTTTGGCTTTTTGGTCTTGGGCGCACAAATTTGCAAGAGGATTAACCACATTGTAAAGTTTGTCATAAAACGATTTCCTAATAGATGATTTATCTTTTTCAAAAATCATTTTGTTGAATGTTGTACCAAAGATGGTATCAGCATTACCATCTAAGAACAACTCAAGCCTAAATCCATTATGCCAATGGCTGTTTTTTGAGAACGTTCCAAATCCTAAGTGCTGACCAACAAGTCTATTACACCTATAAATGTATATTCCGCATTTATCTTCAGTTCGCCCATAAAAATCAGGGAACTTGTCTTTTTGGTATTCACTGTTAATAGGAATGTTATAAGCCACCCATTTTGCTTTAACATCATCATCTTCTATTATTCCTTCATCCATCTTTTTAACACCCATTGGAGAATTGTAATAACCTATTGGGTCAAAAAATGTCAGTTTTTCGCCACACACTAAAATATCAACCATTTCATCATAGATGTATTTGTTATACACTAATCTTAAATGAGAAATTAGTGTGCCTTTAAAGGTATTAATGTCATATGTTGGTAATTTATCAAGTTTATCAATTATTACGATTGTACCAGACTTTAGTTTTGTTATGCTTTCAAAAATCTTGTATAATGGCTTTCCATTATCAAGTTCATCGTATGATACTTGTGGAATTGCGTCCATGTTTTGATACAATTCTTCCACATCGAAAGTAGCAATATACACCTTGTCTGTTTCGCTTGATTTGGTGACAACAATCATTCTTTGCCCTAATGCTAATGCAGCAGTTTTCATACCTGTCCCATAAACACCAAGTGTTTTATTTGTTTTACCACTATCAGAACCAAATGAAAGTGCTTCTTTCAGTTGTTCTAATGTCATTCCATCACCAATATCACTAATCATAATTGATGAAAGTTTTCCGTCTTCACCTTTTTTTAAATGAACTGAAACGTTTTTTGAATTAGCATCAATTGAATTGTCTATGAATTCATCCAATGCACTGTAAGGTTCATAGCCAACATTTCTTAAACTTCCTAACATGAACCTTGTTTTAAATTTGATGTCTATTTTTTCCATCATTTTAGAAATTTATGTGCTTCTATGCAGTTGTATTTTATGCCGCACAAAAGCTTATTTTACAAATATCTACTTTCAACTGAAAGTAGTTGGTGATTTTCACCGTCTTGAAAGTAGTGCAAATATACAAAAAATATTTTAAAAAACAAAATAATTGTCTATTTTTATATTATATTGTTTTATACTATGTTATATGATTTTTTCACGCCATTACTCTTCTTTCATGTAGTTTTTAAATTCATTAATCAATTTGCATTCACTACTATTGCAATTAGGTATCTTACATGCCTTACAATATGCTTTACATGCTTTTTCAATAAGGGTATTAGTTCTGGTGTACTCAACATCATTAACGCCTATCCACTCACTATTCCATGTATTAAATACTTTACCGTTCTTTACATGAATATAAATCTTCTCTGGTGTGTTTGCATTCATAACTATTCCTTCTACATATTATGAAGTCCTATAATTAGGTGCTTCTTATTGTTGTTCTTACCAAACAATCCGCTGATACTGTTTGCCCAGCACGATGTTTCAAACTTAAATTTGCACCAGTTAAAATATACAAACTGGCAATTTCCTTTTTCGTCAAATCTTACTATTTTCATACCTTACTCTTCTTTCATTTTGCTTTTGTCAAATTTTGCATCTTCTTCACTGACGTTAAAAGATTGGATATAAATCTTCTCTGGTGTGTTTGCATTCATAACTATTTCTCCCTTAGTTTCTTTAAGTCTTGATAGAGTGAATTAAGATAGTCTAAGTTCAATATCTTACCATCACAAGCATTTGCCAATGCCCCCATCTGCTTATCATCCGGCTTCCAAGTGTATCTGTTTTCGATGGAAATGAGCCAATCTAAATCTTTTTTAATGGCGTCTTTATTTATGTCAGTGGTTTTACTGTGTAGAAGGTTTATAAGGATTTCACAAATATCATCATAATATGGACTATCCTCTTCATTCCAAGAAGACTTATGCTCAATTTTCTTCAACTCTTTCTTATTTATATCCCATTCATAGCCTGCTTCTTTCAACTTTTGAAACAATAAGTCACGCTGTTTTTTTGTGGCCGGATGAATGATATTTTTGTTTTCTTCAATATATCCTATACCTGTGTTTGGTTTTCCTATATGATATGGTAATACATCTTCACCATCATTACTTATGATAAAAGAATAAAGTATTGCCATGTCAGGGTTAATTCCATTATAAATAAATGTTTTACCACCCATTAAATCTTGAAACAACACATCACCGTCCTTTGCATCTTCTATGGTGAAAGAATGGAAATGCTCATCTACATGGGAAATAGTATCATCTACTACTCTTCCATCAGGTGATTCCAAATCATAGAAATTATTTCCAACTTTCTTTATATACCATGTAAATTCTCCGTTTGTTATCCAGTCTCCGACCTTAAACTTTGGTTGGTCGGCAGACTTCTGTTTTACAAGTTCAAAATCTTCATCAGCATAATCAATATCGTTTCCACAACCCTCTTGTGTGTAGGTGTATATTCCTTTATCTAAATCAACGCTTTTGATTGTAAACTGCCTATCATCATATTTGCATTTAATTGTATCACCAACTCTAAATTTAGGCTTCTGTTCATCTTGCTTAGGCTGTACTCTGTCTTTGAGCGATTTGAGCCAGTCTTTCATACTTTGTCTATCTTCTAGCAAGTAGTAATAACCGCTTGCAACATTTATACATTTTTCAAGCATTTGTTCATCCTCTTCATTCCAAGCAGGCTTTCGCTCAAACATTCTACGAAAACTGTTATCTTGAAGATTCTTTTTACTTTGTTTTTCGCCTATAATCTTCTTCAACTCTTTCTTTTCAGCATCCCATTCATAACCGGCTTCTTTTATCTTTTTGAATAAGAGGCTGCGTTGTTCTTTTGTTGCCGGATGTATATTATCAATTGAATAAGAACAATTGTAAACAGATAAACTATCATAACCTATAAAATGATAGTTGCAATGTGCATAAAATGAATTTGAAGTGCTCATTTTTTTAAATAAAAAGATTTGTAAACCTCCTACAAGCACATCACCATCCTTTGCATCTTCAATAGTCCACAAATGCCAAAATTTATCAATATAATACATATTAAAATCACCTCCGTTATCTATGGTGTAATAGCCGTTATTAACCGCTTTAATTTGAACTATATTGTTCATGTCAGTAACAACCCAATCACCAACCTTAAACTTTGGTTTATCAACAGGCTTCTGTTCACTTTGTTTTTCAAGCCAAGCCACACACTGTTCCTTGTTGTAAGGAATTAAACTCAAGTATTCTATACCTTCTGAAAAATACTTAATAAGTGCTTTCCTTATCTTCTCATCCTCTGACTCTTTGAGCTCTGGAAACATTTCTTCTTTTAAGGACTGTGAAAACATTATGTTTGCGCCATCATATTTGTGTAAGACTTTTAAAGCCTCATCATAAGCTCTTGCTTTTTCTTCTATAGTTTTCATATCAATAATATAAATAATTTTAAGGTAGTTTAAATATATCAATTTTTTTGCCAACGTACCAAAGTATACAATACGCCACAATTATAATACTTATAATCAATAAAATTATGTTACTCATATGGATTATTTTCTTACCTTGTTGTTCAGCTTGGTAAAGCTCCATTAATCTACCTAAAGTCATAATTACAACATTTTAAGTTTATGTAACTTTAGTATCATAGCCACACAAGCATCAACTGGATTGTCTTTTGTAATATCTGGTAAATCATTATTAACACGATAGGCTATTTCATCATACCTTATTGCAAATTGATTTTCACTAATATCAATTGTTAAAACATTATAATGTTTAATGCGTTTAGGGATTACACTAAGCAACGCTGCGAGACTCCAGCATGGAATAGTCTCTCTTATATCTGAAAATGGAGTTCTGATAGTATTTAATGTTTCAGACGGCATTACTACAGTTTTAACGCCCTCTCTATCGCCAAAAGATACTATTACATTATCAGCGCTTTCAAGCGGCAGTATTTCTGCTAACTTCTTGCTTTGTTCTAAATTTGTGTATGCCTTCATAATTTATTATTCTCTTTTAGCCAAAAAATCATATCAAATGCAACATCAATTAAATTTTCTTTTTCACCTGTGTTAATCATATCTTTCCAAGAACTATTTCCATCTTCATAAATTTTATAATTGCCATAAGCAATTTGATATATATCTACATCATTGGCTAATGCATACTTACGAATGTGTATTTTATATGTGGTTTCAGAATATTTCCCCTTTTCTGTAAATTCACTTGGAAGCAAATTCATTAATGCTGCAAGACTCCAAGCAACTTGTACCTTATCAAAGAAGCCTTGTGGCTTTCCAAAATTTATCATATTCATACTTTCATCTTCTGACATGGCATAATACATATCCGCACTTTCAAGTGGAAGTATCTCTGCAAGAACCTTAGACTGCTCTATGTCTGTGTATGATTTAATTGTTGCCATATATATTTCTATATTTTTCTAATTTATCATTCAGCCACTCTTTAACATCTTCTTTAGATACTTGTTCTTTAGAATATGCAATAACTTCAGAGTCATCAGTTGATAATACCATCCATTTACCTTGTGTCCATTCATTCAAACTAGTATAGATACCTCCAATACCACATTTAATGGTTATGTAATATCCATCCTCTTTAGGCGGGTATTTTGCTAATTTGTAAATGCCTTTGAAATCAAAGATATGTTCTGTTTCCAAATTAATTGTTTCCATAGTTATTTAGATTATCCAACCTATTGCTCTTATCCTATTACCCTGCTTATCTTTGATAGTATATCCAAGTATAGGGTCAACGCCCACAACTTTAACACGACTGCCAACCGTAAAAATGACACTTAAAGCGCTATGCTCTTTTGTGGTTACAAACCATTTGCCAACTTTGTTTGTATTATTTTTTATAAATCTTTTTCTTTTTTGCGTCATAATTCTTTTAGCCTTGTACGTATTCGTTCTAATTCTTCTTGCGTCATAGTTATTTCCATTTTATATTATTATCATTTTGTTTTGTAAAGTTCACAATGTCTTGCATAATTTCCTTCACTTTTTCTTCTTCCCATACAAAGACTGAACCTACATATTTATTTGGGTCTTTCATAATCGCAACAAATTTAATTCATTAAGATGTATAATCATTTCGTAACAAGCATCAACTGGGTTGTCATAAGCATCTGACATAATTGACTTCTTGCTTTCGCAAACCACAAATACTGTTCCATCGGTGTTAGTTTGCAGACTATAATCAGGCAAAACAGTAAGCAAACTTGCAAGACTCCAACATGCAATTCTGTCATAAGTATGACTATATGCCGAATCTTCTACTTCGGAATCATCTTTTACAAATGGTACACTTCCTACTAATTTACCGTTTTCCTTTATCGCTAAATACTCCATATCCGCACTTTCAAGTGGAAGTATCTCTGCAAGAGCCTTAGACTGTTCTATATCTGTGTATGCTTTCATTTATTTTTATTGTTTAATTTTTCAAATACTACGCTACCTATGAACACTGGTGCATATAAAGCTAATGCAAAAGATACAATTACTAAAAGCAATTTAAGCCATATATTCCCTTCTTCTTTGATAAATATAGCTATAGTATAACCATAGCAGAACATATATATTAAAACAAGTAATATGATTTCAAAATCTGTCATAGTTATTTCTCCTTTAATTGTTCAACGAGTTCCTTTAATTCCTTTTGCCTGCGTTCTTTGCAGAAGCGACAGTTTCCTTTGTGAGTCATTCTACAATCCCAACAAATATACTCGCAAGAATCTAAAACTTGAATATAAGGATTATCGACTGAATGTTGATTATAATAATCACTTACAATGGGCTCTCCATTGTCTTTCGTTTTTACACATCCAACCATCATTAAGGCTGTAAGTGCTAATAGGATAGTCTTTTTAATTGTTGCCATAGTTATTCCCTTTTAGCGTTTATACATTCCTTATTTTGTAGAATATTCCCATACATGTCCATTAGCTGTTTTTAGTCTACCTTTGCAGCAGGCAATAATATTACTGTGTGGAGTTCCTGTTTCTTTTTCTGCATCAACAACACTATTAAATGTTGCTTTTAACACTCCTTCTTTATCATACATTAATATTGATGGTGTTCTTTCTAAATGTGTTATACGTGACCTTTCTTGACAAGTGCCGTAAGTCATATTATAAAGATGTGTACACCACTCTAAGTTTTTTACTTTGTTGTTTGAAGGATTCTCATCCTTATGATTTACAAATGGCAAATTGTCTGGGTTAGGAATAAATGCGGTTGCTACAAGGCGATGTATAAAGAAACTTTTTCTTTCTTTATTTTTACGAAGAAACAATTTTTTATATCCTCCTTTTCTTGTACTTTGTTTCATTATTTTCCAAGTTCCAGAATAATGACTTCTAACTCGGCCTGTATTAGATACTTGATATAGCCCTTCATATCCAGATATATCTTTCCATTCTTCCATATTAATAAACATTTAAACCTGTGCAATCTATTGCCAATCCAAGCTCTATGAGATTGCGATAATCAAAATGATGTGCATTAAGCCAATCAATAATATCTGTCAATAGTTCTATGTCAGGATAACTTATATCACGAATGTCAAAATATAAATCTCCTAATTTATCTATTTCAAGACCCCAACATTTCGGTAATCTATTTAAAAGTTCTTCCTTTTCTTCCTCAGTCATACTTGACATTGGACGGAGATAAGGTTTAATTTCTTCTATGTGAAATTTACTATGTCTATACCATTGACTATGGTCATATACAATACAAGTTCTCTTTTCAGAATTGATTGTTTTAAGCGTTGAAATAGGTACAGTTTCACTATAATACACTTCTACTCCATAAGGTAATCGTGCACTAAGGTCTTTTAACAGTAATTCTTTATCTTCTGTCTTACTCATAGTTAATCCTCCTTAATCAATATAACCTTGTACTTATCTCCCCCCTTAGCAAGAGGAATATCTTTGCCATAGTCATAGAGTTCAATCTGTGGAATATAAGGGTAGTTACCTGCATCTATATGTACCATAGCATCTATTGCTTCTTTCATTAACTGCTCTTTCTGCCACTTAGCACCAGCCTTGAAAGCATTCCTTGTTTGTTCACCTATACTACCATATATACTATTAAGGTTGCTAGAATAGTCTTTTGCTGCTTCTTCCAAGCTCTTGCTTACAGGTTCTTCTTGCGTTTCTTCCACTTCATTACTATTTGTTAAATGCCTTTTGGCAGCAGCAATGGCAACCCAATCACAAGCAGTCATATGCGGAAAATCTACTGCTCTATCTTCTATACTTTGAAGTACTTGTATTGTTTCATTTTTTGTCATACTATTCTCCTTTCTGTGTCTTAAGACCAATTAGTTCTAATACTTTCGCAATAGTGTTTGCCGAAAACTTGATTGTTGCTCTATTGTGCATAAAATTACCACTTGTCATTCTATCGGTAGTGTCTTTAATGCTATCAAGATGGGAATATACTTCTTCAACAAGTTCTTTGCTAGTTCTTGCTTGAAGTCCAAGTTCAAAGAAATGTTCTGCAATTTGTTCTACATATTCGTATGACCAATTATGCCTGACGCCAAACTCCCTTGCTATAGGAGATTTTATGTCTGAAACATAACTTGTTGCCCCTGTTACTGAATGTGGAAGAGTATAGGAATACTTCTCAATCTCGGACTCTATGTCCACCTCTTTCACTTCAAGAGTATCGAAGAAATGTTTTACAGTATGTACTACATCAAGACTACCTTCAGCATATCTTGATTTATTTGATTTGTACTCACATAAAGCAGAACTTTCTATGTTTTCTATCTCCGCTACCAAAGCAGATTTTGATATATACTGTGTCATAACTATTAGTATTTATAAATTTGTTTGATTGCCCTTCCAATAAGAATTGGTTTTAACCTTTTAGTTTCTTTAATTGCTCATACAGTCCCCAAAGAATACTATCAGAAGGGTTTTCAAAAGGCTTTATATGAATAGCATTTTTTAATGCTTCCATCTGCTCATCACTCGGCTTCCAAATGGTCTGAGGATATTCAACTCTTTGCCAAATATTATCAAGCCAATGCCATAGCATTTCTAATTCTTCATCCGAATGTTCTGTTTCATATTGATTATGCCATACTTCATCTATGATACATTTTACATCAAGAAGATTTTCTTTGTCTTCTTTACTCCACTCTTGCTTTGGTACAAGTTCTAAGAGAAGGTTTGCTTGCTCTTTTATTGCATTTGTATCATTTGGGTTTAATCCTGCATGTTGACCAAAGAAAGAACAACCTATGTGCATCATTGCGTTTTCAAAGTCAGTCAAATCACCTGTATTTTCTTGCTTCCACTCTTGCTTTGGTTGCGATTGTATTCTGTCCTTGAGAGATTTGAGCCAGACAACAACATCTTCTTTGGTGTTTTTCAGCTTCTCGTTTTGCGAAAAGTATTTAATTAAATCGTTTATATAATCTTCATCCTCTTCACTCCAAGCAGGCTTCTGCTCAAACATTCTACGAAAACTGTTATCTTGAAGATTCTTTTTAATTTGTTTTTCGTCTATAATTTTCTTCAACTCTTTCTTTTCAGAATCCCATTCATGCCCCGCTTCTCTCATCTTTTGGAATAAGAGGTCACGCTGCTTTTTTGTGGCCGGATGATAGTCTCCATCCTTATCAGGTTCTCCAAAACATACTGGATTTGTATCATCTAAGAGGGTTTCTTCAATGGCTTGTACTATACCATTTTTAATACCCATAAATATGAAAGTGCAACCATTGTGAACAAGCACATCACCCTCTTTTGCGCCTTGGATAGTCCAAAGGTGGTAATTCTTTTCAACATAATTGGTACTAAGTGATACTTCAGTTCCATCTTCTCTTTCCATGATATATAGACCAGTTCCAATTGCAATTATTTTCCTAATCTTTAGTCCATTTGTAAGCCAGTCTCCAACCTTAAACTTTGGTGGGTCAGCAGGCTTCTGCTCACCTTGCTTTTCAAGCCAATCAAGTGCTTCATCTAAATGAATATCATATTCAATGAACAAATCCATACTTGCATGATTAGTTACAAGCTTAATTAAAGCCTTTCTTACCTTTTCGTCTGCATTTTCACTCTCTTTGAGTTCTGGGAAGATTTCACTAGGATAAATTGTCACAAAGCCATTTTCATCTGGCGTACATTCTTCTATTTGTTTTAAGGCCTCATCATAGGCTCTTGCTTTTTCTTCTGTTGTCATACTTTTTATTTTAATTGTTATGCATTCCTTCAGGCGCTTCGAGCGCAAAGGTCTTTTAACAGTAATTCTTTATCTTCTGTCTTACTCACAACTAATCCTCCTTAATCAATATAACCTTGTACTTATCTCCACCCTTAGCAAGAGGAATATCTTTGTCATACCTATTTTCATTTTTGCACTTTAAGTCCAAGTTCAAAGAAATACGTGGCAATATTATACAAAGTACCCCATCCAAAATCGCCATATGGCTTATATATTTTAACTACTCTATCTAACTCTTCTTTCAAGTCTTCCAAGTTTGCCTCTTTCACTTCAAAGGTGTCAAGATATGAAAGTACTTTTTTATTTTCTTCAATTAACTTTTCAAGAGTTGGCAATGATATTGGACGTCTACTTGATATTTCATCTAAAGTTTTTATTCTCTTTTCTATCTCTGCTACTAAAGCTGATTTATCTATGTACTGTGCCATACCTTACTCTCCTTTCATAACTACAAAATTATTTCTTTTTCAATTCCACAAAGTCTTAGCGCGTGCTGTAATTGATGAACAAATATACAAGGTAAATGCTCAATAAAAACATTTTCTGAATCAACATAAGCCCAAGGTTCTTTGTAGGATGTTTTATTTCCTTGTGGAAATGCAAATCCAACTTTGAGTTTATTCTCTTCATTTGTATATTCATAGTAGGGATAAGGATAAACATGTTTATTAGCAAGAAACTCATTCTTTTCAAGGATTTCTGTAGTGATAGGAATAGGCTCTATTTCATTTCTCTCAACAATAAGGCCGACACCATTTGGTTTTCCAACGCAAACAGCAGGATAGTCTTTACCGTCTCTGTCCACTCCGTATATCCCTAATTGTCTAATTTGATATGGCTCTCCGTCATGTAATGCCCAATCCCCAATCATCAATTCATTTACTTTCATAACTCTAATCTTCTTTATTATTCTTACTTATATGGCTTTATTTTAAGCCCTTTATATATCAATGTTATTGCTGTTGCCAATGAAGCAATTATTCCTATAATAATTCCTATTATGAATCCTATTAAAAAATTAATCATTGTGCGTTTTATTCATATATTTTTAATATTTTTATTATTCGTTGAAATGGCGTTATTTGTGATGAATATATTCCATGTTCATTATTTAGGCCATTTGTGTATATTGGGTCAGTATATTGCGTTATTAATCCTTTTTCATTTTTTGATTTATATGTTATTTGTAGTCTATTATATCGTTTTGTTTTTCTTATTGCTAGTTTGATTTTAAAGAATGGTGCATCTCGATTAATTCTGTTATTCTCCATAAAACAAGGCTGTAAGCCATGTTTAAACGTATTTAATGAACGCACCTCAATTCCATAATCTTTGCTGAAAGTAATGCATACCGTATCTATTTGTTCTACGTTCGATGTTTCTACTATTTTTAGTGAAATGAACTGAAATGTCTCCGGGTTTTTTATATAAGCCTTTACATGTTCAATACATTTTGACTTAATTAGCTGTATATCGATGCTTTGTGCGCTTAAAGGCATTATTGTTAGCAATAGTAAGATTAGTATTTTACTTTTCATATGCATTCAATGCTAATTTTTTTTTCCTATAAGACTTCTATAGTCTTTATTTATAGTGCAAAGGTATAGTATTTATTTCAATTGTGCAAATTATTATAGTTAAATAATGTTAAATGGCAAAAAGCAGTCATGTTTTTATGACTGCTTTTAATATTCATAGCCCGAAAATGGCTTTCTGCTTGTCTTTTCTCCGCCTTCGTTATCTTCTACTATTTTATTCTTTCTTCTCATGTATTTGTTCATTTGTCTTTTAAGCCATTTTCTGGAGTGAGATAGTTTTCTCCAAGGTTTTTCGTCTGATTTGAAATTGGCTTCAAGATGTTCTATTTGTTCCCTGCAAGTTGCCATATTTATTTTGTTTATACATCGAACTTATTTAATACAAATAAGAGTAAATATGCGAACATTCCTATAATTATGATTGGCATTTTTCAATTACTATACTTATTTCTTGTTTAATTTTTTTAATTTCGTCCGTTTCTATGCCATCAATGATATATTCCCTCAAATTGGCGTCAGACATGTCTTCTGTCAAACATTTTAAGTTGACCCATATGTGGCAGTATCCTGACGTTGCCCAAGTAAACGACCTATCCACAAATTCGGCAAAATCATAAGAACGTTCTGCAACAGATGGGTCAAATGATTTATGGTCTTTAACTCTGCTTATTCGTGATTTATAGTCTTTAGCTCTGCTTATTTGATATGCGTGGTAAAGCCCCAAATCTTTTAGGAATGATATATAAAGTTTATCTTTCATTATATTTCAAGTATTGTTCCATCGCAAAGTGCTTCCCTTAACGATTTGTCATCTAGATTTATTTTATAATAAATATTTTCCCACATTGCCTCATTACCGGTCTCGGACCAAAAAAATGAGCGGTCTATAAAGGTATTAAAATTACCCGAATTATGAGCAGTGCTATCTGAAAAAACACAGGGCTTTCCTGTTAAGACTCTACCATCTTTATATGCTTTATAGACACCTAGTTCTTTAAGCACCCTAATGTAAAATAAAAGCTTAGAAGCGTGTTTCAGTTTTCCCATATTTTACCACCAATATATGCCGCCTATGAGTAAGAACGAACAAGTCATTATTAAAAACCATACTATTGCCATTGATATATAAATGAAATTTAACAGGCCGTTTTGCTTGGCGTTTAGCTTTTTAGCTCTTAGCCATAGCTCAACAAAGCCCAATAAAAAGAAAACTCCATTTATAATGGCTACTATATTATACCATTTCATTGTTTATTCGTTGTCGTTTTGATTAATGTTTTTTTCGCTATTATCTATTAATGATAAGTTTTCAATTTCTTTGCAATAATCAGGTAATGGTGTTGCAAAAAAATTAACAATGAATAAGTTTGCAAAATTGCAATCATCTATATTATTTTTTTTCATATATTATTTCTATATTTTTAGTGTCCTTGTCAAATGTAATCATATCTTCTCCCACTCCGTTGCAATCGGAATAACGTGGTATTAATGGTAAAGCCTTTTTAAGATACGCCCTAAACAAAGATGATATGGTCGTAGGCAAAATTAATTTGCCTCTAAGAAACATTGTAAAATTAGTGGCTCCAAATATTATATCCGGATATCGTCGATTATACCAAGATTTCGTTTTATATCTCGATTTAAGATATAATTCCCATTGTGTTAGAAGGTTAAGTTCTTTTAAGAATCTCAAAGCTATTTTGGCGTAGAATTTATCATCTGAACCTGTCATAAAATAATAATTGATGCGAACATTGAAAATAATATTAAAAAATAATAATCACAGCAATGCTTTTCATATGTTTTTGCTATGGAGTATTCCATTGCTTTTCTATCAATATATAGATTTTTATTGCTATGCGGATTTATTTCTTTATATAGAGAAATAGAGTTATAACCGCAATGAAATAAAATCAATGCAAATACAAATATAATAAATAATATTCCATTCATATTTCAATTACAGTATATTTTAAATGTTCAGAAAATTTATTCTTAGCCTCATTAAGAGCTTCGCATATTTTATCTGCTTTTTCTTTGCTATCAAATAAAACGCCAGTAGTTCCTATTGTTCTGCATTTATATGTTTTTTTGATAGCATATTTTTTACTCTCTACCATGGCATATCATAAGAATCCTCACATGAATAAAAAGGCGTATAGAAATAACTATAGTCCTCGGGCCATTTCTTTTCATATAACGGCTCAAAGTCTATTTTTATATCTTTCTTTTTAGGCATGCTTTTTTCTATACCTTTCTTTTTAGACATGTTTTTTTCTATTTCTTTTAGAAGCAAGCTAAAATCGCCATCTGCTTCAATAATATTGCATTTGAAATTAGTTCTCAAAATAGAATCCAAAGCATCAATGTCATCGATTTCTGGAGTTTGTCGCTTATAGTATTCGTGAATTGGATGATTGTTTTTGCCAAAACAGCAATACAGCATTGGTCTATTATGACCAGGAATAAACGTAGCTCCTACTAAATCAGTGTTCTCCTTTACTTTACATTTTGGCGCGAAATTGTAGAAGAATAGTTGTATTCTATTTTCCCTTGACACGTATTGCGCCCAAGATTCCATATGCTGACAAATGCACCAAGAACTCTCTGCTCCCAATATTTGAGAATCGTAATAACTCTTAACGTGCACAATAGCTGCCATGTCAGTATATGCAACAATCTCACTCTCCAAGTGATTGTCTCTAATACAGCGAGTTAGCCCGTCCAATGACCAACTATAATTTTTTCTTGTGAAATCCATATGTCTATTAATTTTTATATTATAAGGCAAATATACAAAAAAAAAGTGAGACATGGAAATATGTCTCACACTTTTTGTGGTTAAAAATGGTTAAAAACCGTTATAGCCACCTTGCCACTTAAAGCCTCCTTGCTGATTGGCCACTTGTTCTTGGGGCAGTTCTTCAAATCCCACGAAGCCGTTTGTTTCCTTACGCTTGCGGCCATATTGCTGCATGTAAATGCTAACCTCTTCCACAACAAATTGCTGTTTATTGGCAATTTTGTTTAGATTGTTAGCAAGGCGTTCTGCGTCCTTTTTTGAACCAAATTGTCGGGCATTGGCTCTATCGCCAAAATCAGCGGCCTCTGCTGGACGCCCTTGATTGTCTTTCACTTTTCTTGTGCCAACGAAATAGCACTCTCCACCATATTGGGGATTTGTGTCTCTAATAATAAATGCCATATTCTTTCTTATGTTTAAATTAAACTTTGTTCAAATATACAATAAAAATATATATTAAGGAAATAATTTAAGTTAATTGATGTTAAAAGCATCATTCATCATCGGTATCATTGTTAATTTCATATTCATGAGCTTCTATTATGCGGTTTATACTATAAATGTTATCTGTCCAATAACTAAGTCCTAAGTCAAAATATGGCTTTTCTATTATTCTAAGCATTCTAAAGAGATGTGACGGCTCCTCACCCATTTTTTTGCCTTTTAAAAATTCTTTTCTTAAATTCTTATAATTTTTGTGGGCATATCTAAGATAACTTATGGCGATTGTATAAACACCCTTTTCTTTTAAAATTCTGGTGATTTTTTTAAAAGCGGTATCAAATTGCACTGTAGTCATTGTTGGCCATTATTTTATTACGAATGCCTTCAAGGTCCTTTTTCCATCCTGGATAGTCATATTTTATCCAGGCTTCCTTAAAAGCGCATGTATAGTTTAAAAAATCATATAAAAAACGATAGTCTTTTTTAACCTTTTGTTTGAATTCTTCGCATCTTGATTTCATCAGCCCATAAGACTGCCTATAGCCTATCCATTTTAATAATGGCTTATAACTATTTATTTCTTTGGCGACTCTTAATACTCGTTTAAAACAAGAATCGAAGTCATCTTCCCTTATTTCTTTCATACCATTTAAATGTTTTAAACATAAATTTTGAGACCGTATATATTGCCCCGGCCACCGTAATAACAGTATTCGCTTTCTTTAGCAAACTTATTAACATCTTACAATGTATTTTAAATTATATAATGTAGTATTATCTTTGCATTGTTTTGGTGCGCCACCTATGATTTCATTAACTTGCTTAACTATAAAGTTTTTCTGTGTTTGAGGCGCAAACGCATCAAACTTATTAAGGACTGGTATGATTTCGTCATAATAGGCTTTCAAGAAATCAGGTTCCAAATGATTTAGCCACTGTACAAAAAAGCTCAAAAATCTTTTGCCAAATTTACTATTTACATTAAAAAACATAATGGAGTTTATTACTCTAACCATGCTAAGAATAGCAACAGATGGCAGCATTGATAAATCTTCAAACCAATAACTAAAGTTTTCAAGATATTCTTCATTTGGGAAATTATTTCTAATGTTAATACATCTTTCAGATAGTTCTTTGAGCGTTTTAAATTTATGCCTTAAATTATTATAGCCAAGCTCTTTGTATGCTCTTAAAATAATAGAAAATAATTCTTTATCTTTGTTTGATAAAATAAATTCTTTCATGCTTTTAAAACGAATAAACGTAAAAATATAGTGTTTTTAGCATCTTTTTTGATAAAATACCTTGATATAACTATCTGAAAATCAGCCATTTATAACCTGTTGATTATGAGGCGTTTACGCAACAATGATTATTACTATCGGTGTATTGTTTTTTTAGAATGGCAGGTCATCGACCGTATCAAACAATGGTTTTTGCCTATCATCATGCCCTATTATGACTGTTCCGTTGTCATCTTTATAGAAACCATTTTCTTCTATTGCTTCTTTTATTTTATGAAGATTTCTGTGAAATGTTTGTTTCTCTGGGTCATAGGTAAAGAATCTCCTCATACCGTGATTCAGATGGAAGAATGTCATAAACGCCATTTCTGATAGGTCTTCATATCTTTCATTAAAGAATACAGACCCATCTTTTGCTGCCATTTTTCCGGTGGTCATTCCGATTTTTTTATTTGAAAATGCATAGTTAAATTTTATATGCGGGAATTTTGCCGCAATTGCTTCAAAAATCGGTATGGCCGGATAAGTTATTGTTTCAAATAATATTTCATCGTCATTTTCCCATCGACAGTTTAAAGCCTTGCTTCTAGCGCCCCAATTTGCCAGAACCCAATTATCTTCTTCTCGTGAATCTTCCTTTAATTCTTTTGGTATCGGCTTTATTTTGGAAAAGCATATGTTTTTATATATACCGTCTTCAATGCCTCTGCAAAATTTGCAGACAGTTTCAATTTGCTTTTCATATTCATCAGCATTTCTCGTAGATGGTATGATTTGTATTTTATTTAATATTATACTTGTCATTTTTATATACATATTTTGCTATGTAGCAAATATACAAAAAAAATCCCTATTTTCATAGGGATTAACACTTTTTAACGTGCATTTTTTGAGTTGACCGCTTTTCAACCAATTCTTTTAGCTTGTCGAAATCTGTATAAATAGTCCCCTCATGTTCAACAGAAGAAACATATTTTGTCAGTTTCATTACCTTTACTCTTATATTTAATTCAAGCTTTATAAAATATCTAGAGAAGCTATATATCAAAGTGTGCTTTCTCCTTTGAACCGTTAAGCCAAATACATTTTGGCTCTCCAGATAATCTTTTAAAATCTTAAATTTTATTTTATTTAATGGTGTCATTTTTTATTTATGCTTTTTATAGCTGTGTCCATAATAGCTTTTGCGGCATCATTTGTCATCCATGCGCTAATTGGCATATAACTTACGTGCAGTTTTTCTTTAATTTTAGCCTCTATTTTTGGCCTTAATTCTTCAACATTGACTTTATCCTTATCACTAGGGTCAATAAATAATGTGTTGCCAATAATCGCAGTTATTGCTTTTTTACTCATTTTAATAATTTTTTAATTTTACAATATTATGATAACTTATCCAATTACGCCGCGCACGGGGAGGCCTAAATAACGGACATGGGAGTACTGCCAATGCACGTGGAAACTACCGAAGTTCAAGCCGAGCGTAAGGAGCTTGGCTTCGTTGAAGAGAGAACTCGACCAATAGTAGCCGATAATTCCAACGTAGTAAGCATCGCCGTAGTTACAGAAGCCAGCAGCAGGGAAAAACAACACCTTGGAATTGTCAACCTTATCAGTTAAAACAAGTCCGGCGACGCCGCTGCCTTGATAATCAGTTGTCCATGCAGTTGTTACAGCCTTGCCTAAAGTGGCAAATTCATTTTTAGTTGGCATTCTCCAACCACCGCCCCAATTGGCATGAACGGCATCGTCAGGCAAATCCAAAACCATTTTGCCGTCGGTAACATTATACTTTGTTATTTCAGAAATTGGCGTTCCATTGCTTCTGTAATGTTTATAATCAGCCAAAGTAAATACTTTCTGTCTGGTTCCAAAGCCAACATCTGATGTTGTATATCCTTTGGTATCGCCCCATTGGAAATATAATCCATGGTCCGTAACTTTTTTTGCCCCGACATTCATGGTTGCCCACTTAATACCGGCAATTTCAACGTAGTCATGCCCATTAGCTAAGTATAACTCATATTGGCTTAAAAATTCGCCTTTTTTCATTTTGCTATCTACTATTTGTTATTTTACGTTGCAAAGGTAATAAAAAAACGTGAATTATACAAATAATTCACGTTAAATAATGTTAAATGACCACTTCTGCTGCGTATAATATTCTTTTGGCAATTTTTGTATCTCCAAGTTCTTTTCTTACCTTATTAAAATCGCCCATGCTTGTGCCAAAATAGATTTTATTGCCGCTTTTTGCCTCTGATTGCAAATACAGGCCAATTTTATCTGTTTTAAATGGCCAAGGCTCTTTATCATCATTTACATATACATAATCCCTAGCAGTAGCATTATCTTTGGAAATGTTGGTCAAAAACAGCTTAAAACGTGTTTCTATCCTTTGCACAAAGAAAACGGCTTTATATGCTCCAGCAACTTTACCATTTTGCCCAACAATAATGGCATATATTGGATTGTTTAATATTATTAAATCCTCAACATTTTGTATTGGACTTTTATAAAAAGTATAATCCCTTTTTGGAATTAACATTTCTATTTCTTTATATTCTTTTATTATTGACATTTTTATATAAAAATAGTTTCAGTTTTTATAATTGAATTTTCAGAATTTATTTTAAATTCTGGATTCATATGTTTTTCTTGTGCTTTATTGCTTGTGGTAAGCATGACAATAATGCTAATTGCTATCATGCATAATGCTATAATACCAAATGCTAAACTATTTTCCATATATTAAACTACTTCTACTGCTGTTGGTACTGTGCTAATTAATGCGTTGTAAAATGGTTCGCCCCCACTATATTTTGCTATATCTTTCAAGGTTTCTCCCTCATCATTTGTCAGGTTCAATTTTACTGACGGCATGTTAAATAATATCTCGACAAGCCAATGTAAGTTCTTATATCCCATTGCAACCATTATAGGTGTGTTGCAATCGGCATCCATAGCGTTCACATCAAATGTACTACAGTTTATTATCTCTTTTATAATCTCCCTGAATTTGTCTTCATTATAGTTAACACGACTATCATGTGCATAATAAATCAATGAAGTTATTACTGGTTCGCCCCATCTATCTTTTTCATTGGGGTCAAAAAGAGGATTTTTAATTATTTTTAAGCACTCATTATACCTGTCCGTTAAGAAAAACATCATCATCCAATATAAAGAAGCTGGATTATTTTTTTGCTCTTCGCTAAAAGCATACTCAATTCTCTCTAAAATTGTTCTGTTGTATTGTGTTTGGCCAAAGCTAGCCGTGCTTTCAGTTACTTTTTTTATTGGCTTAATTCCAACCCTTTTTCTTGGCATACCATTTGCATCCTTATGTGCTTCCTTATATGCAAACAGCATCCCAAGCAGAACATCATTATTAAAGCGGTTGGCTATTGAAAATACATCTTCATTATCACTACGTTTTATTGATAAATCAACGTTCTTTTTGCTTAAAATGGCAGGAACAAGAAAGTTGAAATCTTTGCAAATTGCAATCGTCATCAAAGGAGTATTCCACCCATGAAACACGTTTGGATTAAAGCTTTCGTGATTCACTATGAGCGTTAATATCTCTTTCATGCTTTTTTGGTCCTTAATATGCGTTTTATTAACATTTAATCCCTCGATTAAATTGCATAATACCGGCATTTTATAAAAATTGTCGTATTCGTTGGGATTAAAATCTTTTGACGTAATAATATCAATAGCAGAAGCATAATCCTCTGTTATCATGGCACGATATAAAAGACAACTTTTTTGCGTATCTTCTTTAGACATAGTTTTTTATTACGATAAATTTATATTACCTAAATAGTTTGCCATAATATTAATGACAATATTGCTATAATTAAAAATATAGCGCCAACAATAACTTCTTCTTTATTTTGCTTCATTTAATGTATCTGCATGTTGCTTTGCTAAAGAATCTGTATCGTTTATAATAATTTCCATTTGACATTTAAACTTGCCATCAAAAATATGATATTCTATGTCCTTACCATTTATCTTGCCCACATACACTGTTAAATGCGTGCGTATAGAATCGGTTGTATATATGTCATATTCAGTGAAATACACCTTTTTTATGTTTTTATTACCATTTGTGCATGATATAAACATAAAAAAGCTAAACAATAAAATGAATAAAAAGAATATCTTTTTCATAAAATTATATTGAGGATATTAATTGCTTGGGACAAATATACAAAAAAAACATGAGAAATATTTAATCTCTCATGTTAAATTATGTTAAAAATCATCCAATTACGCCACGTACGGGACAGCCGCAAGGACGGCCAATGGTGGACCGCCAATCCACGGTGCTACTATTGAAGCACAAGTTGAACGCGGCGAGCACATATCCGCGACGGAGAGAACTCGACCAATAGTAGCCGCCATTGCCAATGGCGAAAATGATACCAATTTTAACCCATCCCGCAGCAGGGAAAAACAACACCTTGGAACTGTCAACCTTATCAGTTAAAATGAGTCCGGAAACGCCGCTACCTTGATAATCAGTTGTCCATGCAGTTGTTACAGCTTCACCAAGGGCGGCAAATTCCTGCTTTGTTGGCATTCTCCATCCGCCGCCCCAATTGGCGTAAACCATGTCATCGCATAAATCCAAAACCATTTTACCGTCGGCAAATTTATACTTTGTCATTGCATAACTTGGCGTTCCAGCGCCGCTGTAATATTTATAATCGTCCAAAGTAAATGCTTTCTGCCTGATTACACCGCTAATATCTGATGCTGTATATCCTTTGGTATCACCCCATTGGAAATACAGGCCTATGTCAGTTACCTTTTTTGCTCCGACATTCATGGTTGCCCACTTAATGCCGGCGATTTCAACGTAGTCATGTCCATTGGCTAAGTACGACTCATATTGACTTAAAAATCCGCCTTTTTTCATTTTGCTATCTATTATTTGCTATTTTACGTTGCAAAGGTAATAATTTTCTATAATATCTGCAAATTTTTCATGTTAATATTTGCTAATTCGGCATGTTTTGTTATTTTTTATATATGAACTACTTTGATAATGTAGAAAATAAATTAAATGAAATTCTAAAACAATGTTAGAAAGAAATAAAATATACTGTATAGATGTAATGGAAGGTCTTAAGCAATTAGATGACGAATCAGTGGATTTAATCATAACAAGTCCACCATACAATAAAACCGGATTTAATTCATATAGCACAAATGGCAAGAGAAAGGGAGATATATGGAACAAGGCCATATTGTATGGTGGCAATGCCAATCTTGATAATATGCCGGAGGAAGAATATGAGAAATGGCAAATTGAATTTTTGAATGAATGCTTCAGGGTATTGAAGAAAGATGGTTCAATGTTTTATAATCACAAGGTGAGGGTAAAGAAAAATAAAATTTCATTTCCCCTTGAGTGGATTAATAAATCGAAGTTTATTAACAGGCAAATCATTGTGTGGGATAGAAGCAGTTCAATGAATATGGATAGATGTAGGTATATACCTTCCACGGAATATATATTTTGGCTTATTAAGGAAAGGAAGAATCCAAGGTTTAAAAGGGATAATAATGCTCAATTTATATCTGAGGTGTGGAAGTTTGCTCCGGATAAAAATAATGAACATCCAGCACCATTCCCAATAACATTACCAGATAATATCATACCAAGCGTTGCACAAGGCGAAAGAATATTGGTTCTTGACCCATTCATGGGCGGCGGAACGGTTGCTTTATCAGCAAAGAAGCATGGCTGCGATTATATTGGATTTGATATTGTACAAGAATATGTGGATATGGCAAATGAAAGAATAGAAAAATCCTAGGCGATTAACCTAGGATTTTATAAGTTTTTTTCGTCCATACAACTATTTTACGTTAATATTTGTTAAATGGCTAATATTTATTATTAACAAATTAATTAAGATTATGGAAGAAAAGAAAATAGTAAAAAATCCGTTGGATGATTATCAGCTTCTACAGGAGCCCGTATCCGGTGGCTCATATTTTTTTGCCAATACAGATGATTTTGGCGTAGAAACTACAAAAACCTTAGAAGGCACAGCAAAAGCATACATTGAAAATGAAAAAACAGGAGAACCAGGCGTTGTTACCGGAGAACCTTTAAATGCAATACCAAGAAGCGACTTGGATAAATATACGTATGATAATACGTCTAATGTATATTTTTACCCGGAATATACATATGAAGAAACTAAAAAATCAGGAAATACAGATACAAATATAGGCGGATAAATAAAGGGAATTATATACCTGTTGACACAATCTCCCTTTTCTGAATAAAAATACAAAAATGAGGAATTGTTTATGCAACTCCTCATTTTTTTTGCATATCTACTGATATTTATATAAAAATAAAATTAAAGATTATATGAAATATTTAAAACTATTTGAAACAACAGCTGAGTATGAAGAAGTTAGGCAAAACTTAGTTTTGCCTAACGTATCTCTATGTGAGGATGCTCCAACTACCGTGCATTACAGTCCTTATGCGCATGATTATTCCCAAGACTACTTGACATTCGTTGCATTAAGCCAAGGCACAATAACAATAAATTATGATGAAGTTGATGGCTCTCCAACTACCATTTCATACAGCACAGATGATGGTACAACTTGGACTCAAATAACAACAACCACAGAACCATATACCATAACGACCCTTAATGTTGGTGACAAATTACTTTTAAAAGGAAATAATTCAAGTTATTATTATAGTGCTATAATTGGAGGAACTGCCACATTTGAAGTTTGCGGCAACATAATGTCCTTAATCTATGGAGATAACTTTGTCGGGCAAACAACTCTAACAGAAAGCGATACTTTCGATTCATTTTTTTATGGTAACATTAATCTTATAAGTGCTGAAAATCTTGTATTACCCGCTACAACGTTAGCAAGCCTCTGTTATAGTAGTATGTTCGCTGGTTGCACCTCGTTAACGACGGCGCCTGTATTAAATGCTACAACGTTGGCAGACAACTGTTATAATAGTATGTTCAAAGGTTGCACCTCGTTAACGACAGCGCCTGAATTACCTGCTACAACGTTGGCAAACGGCTGCTATGATTATATGTTCGCTGTTTGCACCTCGTTAACGACAGCGCCTAAATTACATGCTACAACGTTGGCAAGCTACTGTTATAGTAGTATGTTCCAAGGTTGCACAAGTTTGACTTCAGCACCTGAGTTACCTGCTACAACGTTGGCAAACTCCTGTTATTATCAGATGTTCTATGGTTGTACAAGTCTAACGACAGTGCCTAAATTACCTGCTACAACGTTAGCAAGAGAATGTTATAGTAATATGTTCCAAGGTTGCACCTCGTTAACAACAGCGCCTGAATTACCTGCTACAACGTTGGCAAGCTACTGTTATAATAGTATGTTCGCTGGTTGCACCTCGTTAACGACGGCGCCTGAATTACCCGCTACAACGTTAGCAGACTCATGTTATAATATTATGTTCAATGGTTGTAGTAAGTTGAACTATATTAAGGCAATGTTTACCACAGAACCACGTTCAAGTTATATGCTTAATTGGGTGAATGGCGTTGCAAGTAGTGGCACATTTGTTAAAAACAGCGCTGCAACGTGGACAAGTAATTGTGGACCATCAACTTATCCATGCAATTGGACAGTTAAGACAGCATCAAGTTAATGTGATACGCATACGTAAAGGATAGTTCAAAAGGACTATCCTTTCTTTATGCACTAACCTTATTGCGCATGTACCAATGGAAGTATACGTTACGTGAGAATACCGTATACTCAGTATCTTTATTCAGTAAAAGGTGAGCTTGTGTCAACAGGTATATAGTTCCTTTTTTTCATAAAAAAAACGCATGATATTTTTTATAAATATCACGCATTTGTTAAAATCCCTCTATCAAGATAACTTTATTTTATCCTTGTTCAATTAACCATTTTCTTGTTTCATCCAAAACCTTTCCTAATAGATTTTGTCCCTTCCAATTTTTTTCATCATTTATCAATGGGTCATCTTCTGTCATTTTAATGCCCCATATAGCATCAAATTTTGATGCTTCACAGAATTTCTTTCCGTTTAATTCCGGATTGAGAATTAATTCTTTTAGATGCTTATTTTGGGAGTATTTTGCTTTATTGGCCTCAAGCATCACGTTATAGCGAATCTCATTCCAGACCTTATCGTCATAGTTCTTAACTTCCCGGCCCAAGTCTTTTGCCTTGCGTGGGTCTTTTGTTTTAAGGATTTTCTCTGCTGTTTCATGGTCATCAAATGTCATTGCTTTAATGTACATGAAATACTGCTCGGCATTATAGAAATGATGCCCATTAATATCAAATTCTGAGTGCTCCCAATTGCTTGGCCATCCTCCCCAGAAGAATATGTATTTATCAGTTACTTTCATACTTTTTTAATTCTTTTTCTACAGTTTCCCTGTTATAGAAAGATTTGGTAACTACAAGTTTCATTGTTGTTCACTGCTTAATTCTAATAACATTAACAAGGTCAATGCGCTAGTTAAGAATGCGCTTGCAGCAAGCCAAAAGGTGGCTTTAACGATAAATCTTTTTTGATATAAAAGAAAAACGTAAGTGCCGTTTGCTATCATAAGCGCATATGCAATTAATAAGCTTATTACAGACATTATGACAAAATTATATCGTTAAACGGTTTAAAATTTCCATTGGGGTTATGTGCCCTATAAGAGTTCTTATCATCGATAATGGCGAATACCAATGCGCTAAATTTATCGCAATATTCTTTAGACATTATAACTTCTTTAAATATTGATGCCATTTCTTCAGGAGGAATACCATAAGCACCGCATCCGAATGCGCCCAAAATAACTGAATCGTTGTCATTTGCAAGTGCTATGTTAAGCATATGTTCCACTTTCCGTTTGAGCACTATCTTTGTTCGATGTTCTAATTTCCTGCCGTCAAGCAATGTTGGCTTTTTGATGGCTGCAATGGTGATAACGTCAATGGTATATGGTTCTTCTAGCAATTCATAGTTTTTATCTTCTCCAGCTCTAAACACGGTTATTGATGGCGAATAAATTGCCCCATAGTTTAGATTAAGAGGATAATGTTTATCTGTGCTATTTGTAAGGTTATATTCTTTGGAAAGCGTTTCATCAAATCTAAAAATGCTTTCAAATAGATTTGAACGCCTGCAAATATTTTCTTCTTGTGCAGCAGAGCCATTTCTTACGCCTCCTCCTGGGTGCACAAATGATGCATTGTTAATAACAGCCGGATGCAAACCATTGTTAATGAGTTCTTTTGCTGCATATAGGCAATCTTGATTTACAACCGTAATTCTTGTGTTACAATGACATCTGGTTTCAAAATCTATTTGCTTTTTAATGTCATTATCATACATAATAGCATCATCGATTGTTTTTCCATTAACTTCTTTGTTAATGTAAACAAATTCTCCTTTTTTATTTTTATATTTTCCGGAAGAAACAATCTTTACGGTTTCGTTGAATATTTTTATTCTATCTTCTCTATCCATAGTTATTTATAATTAACAATGTTATGCCTGTTTTCCCTATATTCATCTTCAACGAGAGTGCCAAACAAATATATTGTAAATATAAATGTTACAATGCCAAACATGAAAAGCCACCATTTTTCCACATAGTCTATGGTTTTCTCAGCCGCTATAAACATATAAACAGCCAATATAGAACAAATTATTACAGCTATAATGCCCATATTTAAATAATGTTTTCAATGTCATCACAAGCATCTTTTATAAACCCCTTTTCAAGTGCGCTATTAGCCATTCTTAGGTGCGTAGCAACGTTAAAAAGTGTTGAGTCAGATAATGTAGCATCGACCTTTTTATATGCCTCCAGATTGCTTTTAATATTGCCCAGCAAGTTATCTACTGTTGAGCGTAAGTCTTCATTAAGATTCCCTGTATTTTCCATTTTTTATTAAATTATTCATTTCTTTTTCAAAATACATACATTGCTCTGGTGTGACGTTATCAATCCATTCATCAACATAATGTCGATATTTATTAAAGCAATGCATTAAAAATCTAAATTTTAGATATTTTCTAAGTCTTTCATTCATCTATTGATTTGTTTATAAAGTTTTGTAACTCACTGAACTTATCTGTACATTCGTCAAAATCCATAGTTTCTCTGAATTCAAATTCCTGTATTGAACTTGATAAATTGCCGTCTGGTAAAGTTTCTGCATTGTGCTCTACCGTCACCACGAAACCTTTTAAAAAACAGCCGGTCATGATGCTAATTCCTACCTTGCTGCCGAATGTCTTTTTCTGAATTTCTTGGGCTTCGCTTAAAATGTATTTTAATTGTTTTTCAGTAACCATCTTTATTCTTTTATTTTATGATGCAAAGGTAATAAATAAAAGCAACATGTGCAAATTATTTATGTTAAAAAACGTTAAAAGGGATAGCTATTGCATAAAACAGCCGCTATCCCTTCATGTCAAAGGTAAAAAGATATATTCCTATTCATAAGGTTAAATATGTCAATACTTTGGGCTCTACGTGTTCTTAACAGTATAATTTGTAATCTACAATTGTTTTAATAACTGATAATGGAGCAAGCGGATAAATGTTTTTCCCTTCTTTTATTAGGTTTCTAATTTTTGTAGAAGATACATTCAAAGGTTCTGTTGTTATTTTTTTACATAAATATTGTTTGGCATCTGGTCCTATTACAGAATAAACATCACTACTTTCTCCTTTATTTTCCTCGTCTCTAGTGACGGTTATTATAGAATAGAATGGTAATATTTCTGTAAGGGCATTTTTCCAATATGGAATTTTGTCGGCCGTATCAGTTCCACATATTATATAGAGTTCATCATCTTTATATATTTCTCTAAAATAATTTAATGGCTTATTTGATGTAAACGGAGGCTTAAACGTTGCCTCTATTGCTGAAACTTCGCATCTATCCCCAAATGGGGCAATGGCGTTTTTAGCCATTTCAGCTCTAATATATAAAGGAGCAGGTTCTTCCTTTTTCCAAGGATTATGGCCAGATGGAACAACTATCACCTTATCAATTAGATTGCTATCAAGAACTTCCCTAATTATGTTTAAGTGCCCTATATGTATTGGGTCAAAACTGCCCATAAAAAAGCCTATTTTCATGTTATTTATGATATTTAGTCATAACAACTGTATCTATAATTTTCATAGTAATAATCGTCTTCATATGCCCCTTGTCTATATGGCGTATATCCGCCATTTTGAGGATATACTACAGTTCCTCTATATGTACTAAATGAATATTTCAGCCTATCACACTCGGCCAAAACAAGTTCTTTATGTTCAATGGTAATGGGGCCAATTGGCTCTCTTTGCGCCCAATCATGATTAACAGACAGGGTAATGGTTTTTCTTTTAACCGTTTGAGTAGACGGTGTGTTTTGATTGCCACGGTTATAATAGGAGTTATGGCCATATTTGCTGGAGCTATTATGCTTAAAATAATCGTCTTCATCAAGCATAATTCTTTCTCCGGGGGCTAACTTGCGTAAGGAACACTTAATATCATCCCATGCAAGTTTCTGCTCATCTGCCAATATTCTGAGGGCATTGTTCTTTTCGTCTTCAGTACAAAGCCTCCAGAATGCCATGTCTGAAGCTTGTAATGTATATTCGCAAGTTGATTCTCCATCCAAATCAAATTCAAGTATCTTTTCTTTATCACCCCACGTGCCGTCATCATTTTGAGTATAGTGTGATGGGTTATAATAGCAAATAAGCGAATAATCTATTTCATCACCTTTCTTAATGGGTTCAAATTCTTGTCCTCCATATATAGCAAATGTTTTTGGATATGCCATTTGGGTGATAAAATCTCCCTTTTTGAATTTAATATTGTCCATGTTTATTTACCTTTTGAATATGAAAACGAGTGGTCAATTGAAAAATTATATAAGTACAATAACTTTTTATTTAGTATGTCAGTCCAAAGCTGAACGCCCGGATATGCAGATGGAATTGTTGTGCCATTCTTTGTGATGCGGTAAACATATGTGCGTTTCATGCTTTTGCCTACCTCTACCTCAACCTCCATTTTATAATCTTCGCACTGTTCGGCTTTTATTTGGCATAGCATATCAAGAAAAGCAGGTGCACTATCTATTGTACCTATAAATTCCTCTTTATAGAATACTTTTCCAATTAAGCCTTTGTTTGGGTTATAATCTATATTTATCATTTCTGCAAATATACAATAAAATACTTACAAATAAAAGAAAATGAAGTTAAACAATGTTAAATTTACCAATCAGTTTCTTCCATTATTATTGAATGCAAGTTTTCAATACTGCTTTTCTTCAAGTAAGACTTTTTAGAAATAGCCATATATGACTTCAAGACTTTGTTTAACTCATCTTCATTATTATAAGGTCCAATCCAAATCGTATTTTTCCATTCTTTATGTTGAGCATATACCTTTCCATTTTTATCTGTGCGTTTTACAAAACAGTCCGGCGTCAATGGAAGTTCAAACCATTTAGGTTCTTTCTTAAGTATTGTTACTTTGTTTTCCTTTTTCTTAGGAAGATGCGAGGCTGCTTTTTTCCTAGCTTTAAGAGCCTCCAAATCAAATATACTTTCCATTTTAGTTATGTCTATACTGCTCTTTTCCTGCATATTTTTCATACAGCTCCCTCCAAAAATGGTCGCCCTCCTTAGTTTCTCTCCAATTAAAAGAACATAATAACAAATGCGTTGCGTCTTCTTTATAAATTGAAAGCATTTCTTTATCTCTTTCAATTAAAAAATTTTTTATGTATTCTTTGTAGACGCCTTCATCTTTAATATATCTAAAGAAGTGCTTTAATGTTTTTTTGTCTTTTCTCCGATGCTTCAGTTTGTCCATAAAGCTTTTTTATTTAAAAATACCTACGGTAAATATACAAAAAAAACGTGAGAAAAATAAACTTCTCACGTTAAATGTTGTTAAATGATTTTTTATCTTTTTGATGTCTTTTGCTTAGACTTTATATTTTTTTGGTTTGACATGTTGCTTGGCTGCGCGGTTGTTGTTTGATATGAATACTGTGGGTTAATAACTGTGCCGGTTGCGTTGTTATATGCATAGCCATTAAAATTGTTCATTGACGCGTTATTTGGCTGTTCTGTTTTCTGCGCATTTGTGGCTTCTTTGCCTGTGGCTTGATTAGGTGCATCGCCTGGTTGCTCCGTTTGTTTTGCGTTGGGGGCTTCTTTATTTGCAAGGTAATATTTACCATATTCTGAGCTTAAGAATTTGTTTGTGCTCATGTTTTTTATTGCAGTATTAAATGGCTGAGTCGTAATATTATAGTATATATAGTTATTTATGTTAGTAACTCTTTTTTCTAATTTACCCCCTTTAAAAAACTTCATCAAGTAACTATCAAAATTATCATATGTACAATATTTTTTAATATACTCTGAAGGGCCATCATTTTTTGAGTGCCAATCAGATGGACTATAATATCGTTGCATTGAGTATTGTAGCCACCTTAAATGATAACTGAACCATTTTCCAAGATAAAATAGTTCTGTCCCTTTTCCGTTTCCATTTACGTATTGGCCAAACTTTCTATTCCATTCTCCATTTGTGGCTTTATCCATATATGCTTTAACGCCATTCCATGCAAATTGTCCGGCGGCCTTCACACCATCCCATAGTCCGGCTTCCTGAAGAATGAATTCGTTAATTGATTCATTTAACGCCTGTCTAATTATATAATCTTGTCTATTATTCATAATAAAAATATAACATTTTATATAAATATCAGACAAAAACAAAAATGGTAGGCATAAGCCTACCAAATATTGTTAGGGAATTATATATCTTCAATTGTTACCTTTTCTGTTGTAATACCCATCTCTTTTAGATTTTCATCATACAGATACAGTATCACCTCATAAAGGCTATCATATATTTCTCGCATTTTCTTTTGCGTATATTTCTTTTGTGCTTCTTTGAGAACGGTCACTGCTTCAACCTCTATAAATTTCATTTTATATGGCTCAAGCTTAGTCTTCAGCGCACACAAAGAATCGACCCAGGATAGCGTTTTACCCACATAACCCAAATATTCTGCAAACATTAAGAAAAGAGGGGCAGAAATGGTATATTTCTTCTGTGCTTCTGCAAGCTTTTCAAGCGACTTCAAATCCCCTTCATAGTTCGTATTTTCACTAACAGCCGTTTGGGTAGCGGTGCTGCCGTTGTTTTGCAAATTTTTTTCGTTTTCCATTATTTACCAATTATTATATTCTGTTATATCTTGTATTTTTTTGCAATGATTGCATCTTATAGAGATTGTAGTTCCAACACCTCCGGGCGTCACAATATATGAAAACTGATATGTCCCATCTGTGCCACTTGGCATTTCTTTTGCACAGTGTGAATGGTCAGCTTTAAATTTTTTGACCAATTCCTCTTGTCCATCTGTAAGCTTAAATACCCTCATATTTAATAAAAAATTTCAGGCATTTTACTATAATCTACTTTGACTGTGGCGTTTTTCTTGGCCACTTTGCTTTCATCTTTGGAAGCATTAAGTTGCGTCATTTGCTGGGTCATCATTTTTTTCATTTTCTTTGGTTAATAGTGATATTTCGCAGCTACGTGACATTAATCTTGTCACTTTGTTATATTCTTCTGCTTCCCAATCTGATACATAGATAGCGTTATTGTTAGGCGCATATCTTGAATAATCGTTATTGTTATTGCTATTGTTGTAAGACTTATTTACTGTGTATTTCTTTTTTGTAACAGTAGGTTTGAAATATTTTCCTGTTATGTCTATTCCAACGGCCCCACACAACGACCTTTTAGCTCGAAACCAATAGCTTTTCTCCAGTTCCTTTACTTTTTCACGCCCTTCCTTTAATGAAGGGTAGTGCACCAATTCTTGTTCATATGTCCTCTCCTTTGGCTTTTCTACTGAAAACACCTCTACCTTTTCTCCATTAGGGCTTACAATAGAGGAATATTCATCACTTACTTTTGGCGCATTAAAATGACGTGTACTGCATGTCTGTCCATAGCGAGTATAAGTAGTATCTCTGCCATAATTGTCCCAATCTTCTAGTTTGTTTTTGCCTTCCCTTACGATTGACAGCAGAGAATATACCAACATTGTTATTATTGGGGCCGTATATGTGGTATCATAGTTATATGTACTTGCCAAGTTTCCAAGGTAGCACAAAGATGCCAAATTCACTAATATTGATATAAATATATACATCTGTACTTACTTTTTAAGCAAATATACACATTATTTTCTCATTAAAGAAATATATTGAGTTAATTAATGTTAAACCACAATTATGCAGCCAAAGAAGTGTCCTTATGCTTCCTATACAACGATTTGAGATTTGATTTGAGCAGCTTTTGTCCAACTTCCACATTGTATATTAAAAGCCTTTTGTTACCACTTATGTTGCTTCCTCCATTCTCTATTATGGCATCAAGAACCACGAAGATAGCAGACTTGCCCAAATCATCATATGTCAGATAATCACGATTTGTTTCAAGAACAAAGTCTTTAATTTTATATGGCCGGAATTGGTAAACAAGTGAATCTTCAGAGAAAGAGTCAAAACGCTTCAACTGACTTGCCTTTGTATAGGCATTTTTTCCGCTTAAAACAGCCTCACCAACATAATCATAGTCCAACTTTATGCCATGCCTTTTAAGAATAATTGGAAGGGCTTGCTTCATAAACGAAACCCTGTTTTTAATTTGACAAGCATATTGATAGATTTCTCTTATCTCCTTGCTTGTTAAATCAATAGCAATATTGCCTCTGGAACGTGTGCCTATTTGAGCCATTGGATTTTTAACATCATTTGGAATCCATTCATAGGTTGTTTTGCTACACGGTACTATTGACCTATTCTGAAAGTCATTCTCCCAAGCAGAGTACATATCAGCAAACTTCTTGTTCACATAAATGTATGTGTTTTCAATCGCAGCCGTTTTATCACGATAGCCACAAAGACGGCCTAGCAATGCTTGCGCTGTTGTATCTGCCTTAATAGAAAAATCATATATCATATAGATATAATCCTTAAACCTACTATCAAGGGTTATGCCGGCTCTAAATGCGCCCTTAATAAGAACAATGAGTGGTTTAACGCGCATCATAGGCATTCCTCCAATAATGGAAGAACTTTTCTTCATTTCTGCTGCCCTCTTATTATATTCGTTCTTATTAATGAGTTCTTCTACTTTTTCATTAAACACATTGTATTCGATGTTATTACCAGAAGAATACATTTCATATATATCAAAATCCTTGGCAATATATGGGTCACTTTTGATTATATTAAAATTTCTTGTCCTTATTATAATAACGCCAGCGACACCATTGTTAGCCATCCTTTGATGGGCATCATTAATATAATCAAATATTACGCCTCCTTCTTCTATATCTTCTTTTTCGGCATCCATAATCAGACCCTTTTTAAGATATTCACTAACGCCAACGTATTGTTTAGATGGTTTAAGCTCTATAATGTTTTTCACCTGTTTAGTGTCACTTACTATCTCATCGAAAGGAGTGGCTGATACAGATACAATATATATATTCCTTTTTATAAGGTCATTAGTGTCTTTCCAATCAATTTTTTGGCCATAAAGGAATTTACTTAATATGTTCTTTTCATTAGAACCATAGTGAGCCTCGTCAATGAATATGATAGAGTTATTTATATCCCCTTCATATTTTAATAGGTCACTATTTTTCATAACAAAAAAATGCTTTGGACCAGGGTATTTTTTGCTTCTAAGCCCACTATATGTATTTTCTTCATTAGCGCCAATTACCTGCTGAAACACACGCTTTAGCGTTTGCTCTTTAAGGCCGCAATCGTTCATCCCGGTAATAAACATATATTTGTCTATACCAAAATAACGATGCAACTCTGTTTGTGAAATAATATTTACAATAGAATTACATACGCCTGTTTTACCACTTTGCATTTTAGCGGCAAGAATAACATGGTTGCGCCTAGTTACTTTGCGCAACATGCTTTCGACCACCTCTCTAGCCGTGTTTATTTGACTATCAAATAAATAACCATGTGCTTTATTAAGCGACTTTCTAAATTTGTTGTTAGGTACGTTTAAAATTTTCTCGAAATCCATTTCTTTCTTTTATTTATTGATTGATGGTGCAAAGGTAATAAAAAAACGTGAGAATACAAAATCTCTCACGTTAATTTTTGTTAAAACAGTAAAAATACTACGATTTAACATTTTTTATGCAAAAGCGTTATTTTCGCACCAATGGCAAATGCCATATTTGCTATAGAGTTTCTAACCACAGCCGCATCAGCAGTAAAATTGGCATATGTTAGAGAATCATTTAATGTGGCGTTATAATAGTCAAAATGCTTTTTTATGCTGGCAATTACTCGTTTATTACCATCTTCGTTAAGAAAATCTTTCCATTCATCTTCAAACCTCTTTACGCATGTATTACCATATTTAAGAGAAATAGAAGCTTGTTCAATTAATTTCCTATTCTTGGCATTACAAGACTCTACAATTATTGCTTCTATTGTTTTGCAATGATGATACAATGCAGATAAAAGCATTAACATAGATATGTCAAAATGAAATTTTCTGTCTTTCATTTAATAATGTTGTTTTTACTAGAAATCTTGTTGAAACTTCTTGTCTGAAAAAACTTCCCTGCCGAACTTTATTTCCCTCTTTTAATAAACCAGATATCATGTATGAATTTTTGTGGGTTATTTTAAAATCCCTTCTATCGTAACTTAATATTGGAGGAATATGATAATATTCATTTTCTTTTAAATCATCCCAACTAGTTAGAGGTTCTATTTTTTTTAAACTCTCTAACAAGTCAGAATAATTGCTGCCACTTTTATATTTAATTCTCGCCATAATTTATTTTTTTGCCATCATAACTTTTTTTCCACCTTTTAGCAATAAAATTAGCTATTAAGTCGGTTTTATATAATGTGCTAGTGAATGTCTCTTTAACATTTCTAATTGAAAGATACCTTTCATTTTTGCTTAATACAATAAAATCTCTTCTTTCGTGAAATATCAAAGAAGGGATATGATATATTTCTCCCTCTTGTATATCTTCCCACGTAGTTATAGGCGGCACATCCTTTAACTTGGAAAAACATTGTACTTTATCAAAAGCAGTTATCATGTTATTTCAGACATATATTTATAATCCTCATCTTCTTTATATAACCACACATATTTATCGGTCTTTATGTTTCTTGCGGAAATAGAGCCAACATATTTGGTTTCAATCATAATATCCGCTCTTCCATGTTTAATTGAAGGCGGCAAATGATAGCGTTTACCAACGGAAATGTCTGACCACGATGTAATCCCCGGAGCAGCGCACCACTTTTCCTTTCTTCTTGCCCTATCTTTTGCCTCTTGCCATTTTTTTGCTTGGTCATCAGATAAGGCTAATTTGTCGGGTGATAAGCCCAACTCTTTTCTTACCGCTGCATTTCCAACAGGACACCAAAATGGCTTTTGAACCTTTTCCATGGTGTACACCTTTAGCTTTATTATCCTATCAGTATTGTTAATGGTTCTTGCGGCTTTACACTTACAGTTATAGGTCTGCTGTCCAGGCCTTTCAACATAAATTAAGTGTTCGCAACCATTACAATAATTTATGGCCTTATCCGTGCCAATACACGTAGGCAGTAATAGCTGATTTTGTATGCCTACTGGAGGTAAACTGTGACAATTATTATTCATAAAAACTATTCTTGCAGTGGTAGGATTGCCATCTACTGGAAGTAAATTAAAATCTCTCATGCTGTTTACTATCTTTTTTAATGGCGTATCAATTGCAGAATCGTGAATGCATGTTGTGCACCTACTGCAATCACCAAGTTGACATTTTAATATATCGGTCATTTATCTCATATTCTTCTGGCGCTCTTCCAAGGACTTGCCCCTCTCCTAAATCACCTGCAAACTTTGCTTTGCTTCCAGTAACAAGACCACGCTTGCCAAAGTAATCTTCCATTTTAGAAGGCTCTGGCCCATTGGAATATTCAAACTCATCGCCAAAAAGCTTGTTACAGCTAATGCCATATATTTCTTCTCCAATGCTACTCAATTGCTCAATAGAAATACCGTGGCACTCCAAAAAGAAATGTAACAAATGATTAATTGTCATTGTGACATATTCATAATCGTCCATCTTTTTCTTTCCACCACTTGACATTTCTTTGGTAATTTGCTCCAAAGTTTTGGCAATTTCATCAAAAGAAGACTCATTAGAAAATGGAGACGATGTCTGACCAGATTTACTACTTTTATAGAAATAGCTGAGTATACCGTTGTTGCGCACTCCAAACCTAAAATATACATATTGGCCATTGTCCTTTATGACACGTATAAAAGACTTCAAAACTATAAGTTCAATTTTGTTTTCTTTTTTCATTTTTATTTAATGTTTTATGAAGCAAATATACAAGAAAAAAATATTATATAGAAACTAAGCACGTTAAAAATGCTTAAATTTCTATATAATGCGGCTCATATACTCTTTTATAAAGTTCATCAACGACAGAAACATTTATTACAGTGGTTTCACCCCTTTGCTGTGGCTCTTTTGTTACACTGTGCAAATGACCCGTGAACATTAATCGAGGCTGCTTTTCATCAACAGCATTGCCTAAAGGTATACAGCCAATATGCGAATGGGTGTTATATGGCACATCTTGCAATATAACGTCACCAGTTCCATGAGGGCAATCATGCGTAAGCAAAATATCCACTTTATATGGTATTTTCTTATATATCTTTTCCAATTGAGCATCAGATGTCATCCATGCCCAATCATAAAATTGATGGCACCAGGGCGTTCCATAAATGCTTATTTCCTTATATTCATCATCCGTTTGCTTTATATACTCGGCAGAACTATCGCATAGATACACTATTTTTGTGCCTTTAAACATTGCCTCCCAATCATCAGGATGAGACTGAGAAACAAGGTCATGGTTGCCGGCGATAAGAAACACCTTTTCACATGGTTGCTTTTCACACCAAGGTATAAAAGTATTACCCAGCCATTCCAATGTGGCATCATCCCAACTTTGAACCCTTAATGGCACAATATCTCCACATATACATAATATGTCACAAGGCTTAATTGTAAAATCCAATATGCCATGCATATCAGAAATCGCACAAATTTTAATCATATTTTTTTTGTATTAATTGAAGAGGCCGCTGCATGAGTCGAACATGCTTACGAAGTTTTTGCAGAACCCGGACTAACCGTTCATCCAAGCGGCCAAAAATGGGAGCATTTAACTCCCTTACTTTGAAGACACAAATCTCCCCTTTTCATCCCTCACAATTTTCTTAATTGGCTTTGCCTTTTTTGAGGCATGGCCATTCTTTGCTTTGGGAGAATCTGTTGACTTGGCAATAGCCTCTGCCTTTTCTCTCTTTTCAGCAAGGGCATTTTTAAGCCATTCGGCTGTTCCCTTAAACGAATTCACAACAGCTTCCTTTGCTTCCTTTACCTTTTTATCGTCCTTAATGCTCTTTGGAATGACGATAACAAGTTCCTTCTTTTTGCCGCTAATTATATGATTAATCTCATCAATTTTGCAGTTTTCAGGAATTGAAGCATGTAGTTCTCTAAATCCATTTTTGCCCTCTACCTTAACGTTTAAAGTGTCCCCAGTAATGTCGTACTTGAACTTCTCGCTACGCTTATCAAATGGCACAATTACCTTGAAGTCAGAAACGGTGTCCTTGACATCCTTCATAAAGCCATCGAAGCCACTATAAAGGCGGTTCCCCTTTTTGACTATTGAATCAACAGTTGCGTCAAAATCAAAATTGCTAAAGGCCCTACGAGCCTCTTCCATAATAGACAATCTTAGACGCTCTCCATTGTCTATCAGACTTGTTAAAGCGTTCTCAAATATACCCATAGTTATATATGTTTTAATAAATTAACGGTACAAATATACAAAAAAATATTAAAAAAACAAAATTTTTATTCTAATTTTTTTTCAGATTAATAGAGAAATTACCTAAATTCACACCTAATGCCGATGTAAGAAAGATAATATATGGCGAAATAAACTTCTTAAACGGCCGTTTTTGCTTGGCGCAATATTAAGATAATCAATGTCGGCATATTTTGGATTCATATTTTGTTCAATGACAAACTCATATAAGCCCTTCTCTTTCAAGATAGACTCAAATGTGTATAGGCCTTTCTTCCTCTTTACAGCCAAGTCCAATAAATTGTCATCATTTTTGGCATGAGCTGCATATAATAAATTATGGTCTGTGATGGTGAAGCCTATTGCGGCCCTGTTAAGTTTAGTTGGGTTAGTGCTGTGCAAATCATTAAAATCAATAAGGAAATACTGATTTCTGCCATAACAATATGAAGTCCAATGCCTAGCCTCTTTTGAAATGCACCACCATGTCCAATCGGAAAACAGTTCATTGCAATCCTTAAAAGAAGCAATCTTAATCAAGACAATGTTATTGTGGTCATACAAAATGGTGGTATCATTAAGCTCCCCAGTGGCAACCATTTTAATTAATTCTTCCCTCGTAAACATGCTATTAATACTAATTTTACTCTATTGTACTATATGCTCTCTCCAGCTTATCTGTTCTATATTCAAACACATCTAAGCCATTTTGGGCAATTTCCCGTAGTTGATTAATTGCTGCCTCTATGGTGTCAAGACTCTTAAATGTGCGAGTCATGAGAATACGAAGTCCCAAACGCCTTCCTTCACCATTAATACACTCTTTATCATCAAATTGCCTAAGAACGCCAGAAGCCACAACACCATTATATAGGTGCTTCATCTTGGTACGGGTGTTGTCCAACTTCCATGATAACTTTTCAATATAGGCAAAAATGGCCTTTTCATTACCCTTGCCTATTTCGGCAATTTCAACAATCAATTTCACAATGTCATATGCATCAGCCCTAAATAGAACAAATGGCGTTCTAATTTCTGGAAGCTCAAGAATCAAGTTGGCTATAGTGCCCCATTGACGATATGCGTTATCATAATATGCCGCAAGACTCTTAATCGGACCGGCATTTTTAACGATGGCTTTAATCGTGCTTGGAAGTATGGTAATCTCAGTTACTCTCTTTTTCTTGGCCTCACGCTTCTTCTTACGAAGCTCACGCTGCTTCTTTTGAGATAACTTGCTCTGAATCTCCTTGTTCTTCTGCTTCTTATACTTAATGTATTCTTTCTTGGTCATTTTAACGCCATCGACCACAATATAAGTTTCATCCATATTTAATTATTTTTTGTTTAATTATGGTGCAAATGTATAAATAAAAAACATACTATGCAAATATTTTTTGTTAAAAAATGTTAAATGGTAGAAATTTTATTGATTAACCATTGTTCTTTTTGCTAAAATGGTATATATTGTATATAGAAGATATTTATATACAGTTAAATGATTTTAAGCTATGGATAAGAGAGAAAAGTTTATTGATAAAGCCTCAGAGAGGCATAATAATAAATATGACTATTCAAAAGTTGATTATAGTGGTTATAATGTTAAGGTGTGTATAATATGCCCAGAGCATGGCGAATTTTGGATGACCCCACAGAACCATTTAAAGAAAAAAGGGTGTCCTAAGTGCGCACTTGATGGACGCAGAAAACCCATTAAGCAGTTTATTGAAGAAGCAAAAACAATTCATGGCGATAAATATGATTATTCAAAAGTTAACTATATAAATAGTAGGACCAAAGTTTGCATAATATGTCCAGAGCATGGCGAATTTTGGCAAGAGCCTTCAGCACACATAAATGGGTGTGGCTGTCCTAAATGCTCGCATAGAAGTTATGTATATACAACAGAAGAGTGGGTTGAAGAGGCTAGAAAAATTCATGGCAATAAGTTTGATTATTCAAAGGTAAATTACATAAATAATAAAATAAAAGTATGCATAGCGTGCCCTGAACATGGTGAGTTTTGGATAACGCCTAATTCTCATTTACAAGGCCAAACTTGCCCTAAGTGTTCACATAGAAGTTATGCATATACAACAGAAGAGTGGGTTGAAGAGGCTAAAAAAGTGCATGGCTATAAGTATGATTATTCAAAAGTTGATTATGTGAACAATAATACACCGGTTTGTATTATATGCCCTGAGCATGGCGAATTTTGGCAGCGGCCAATTAATCATCTAAATGGCAGCGGGTGTGCAAGGTGTGGAAAACTTAGTATGAAGGAAAAGGTAAGAAAACATGAAGATAAATTTATAGAGCAATCAAAAATGATTTTTGGAGATAGGTTTGATTATTCTAAAGTTGATTATGTTAATAATAAAACTAAAGTTTGCTTAATATGCCCTGAACATGGAGAGTTTTATACAAGGCCAGATGCACATTTACATGGCCACAGAGGATGCCCACAATGCGCATCAGAAAAAAATGTTCAAGAAACTATACTTTATGAACATTTAAAGAATAGATATAAAAATGCTAATTTATTTCATTCAAAAAGAGGAATTAAAAATCTGGGGCAATTTGAAATAGATATTTATGATGATGAAAATAAAGTGGCTATTGAATATCAAGGCGACGAACATTTCGAAGCCATTGATTTTTTTGGGGGCGAAAATGGCTTAAATGATACCTTGGTAAGGGATAAAGAAAAGATAAAATTATGTGAAGAAAATGGAATTAAACTATTTCATTTTACTTACAATAAAAATTATAAAAAAGATAAAATTGATTATAAAGTGTACACAGATGAAAATGAATTATATAGAAAACTTGATTCTCTATATAAATAAAAACTGTAAGCCCAAAGCTTACAGTTTTTTAATCAGTCCACTAATATAGTCACACTTCTCTCTGCTACCCAACATCTTGCCCTTGTCGTTGGAAAGCTTGATGCAGTCTTGCCACTTTCTGGCCTCAGTAATTCTGAAGCCAACAAGCTTCACGACAATATTACTGTATGCAAAGTTTATCCCAGTTTCGGTATTGGTCACATCCGCCATTAAATGTGTGCCTATTCCGTATGAGTCTTTCATACGGCCATTAACCCACTTGTGAAGCTCAATGGCTTTGTCAATATCCAAGGCGTTGGAATAGACAATCGCTTTTGTTCTGGGGTCAATCCCTAATGATTGATACTTGTTGATTATCTTTTCAGTTTGCTCCTTTTCATCGCCACTGTCAACCCGCAACCCATCAAACGTTTTTGCCAGACGCTTAGATAAATTATCCAGGAATATGTTGTCACCGAACGTATCATACAAATAAATTCCCACATCACCATTGTAGCACATGGACCATTTATCCATAACATTATAGTTGCACTCAAACACACCAGTCACACATTCTTCCGCCGATATTATCTGATGGCTCATCGTTCCGATGGGTGTGAGGTTAAATTCCTTTGCGAACCACACGTTAGATGTGCCTATAAAATCTCCAGTTTCGGCATTATTTGTGGCCGTTGTTTTAAAAACGTGTCGTGCTTGCTTAAATGCATCGATTACAATTTCCTGATTATGGAAAGAGAAGCGGCGACGAGTTCCCATGTCTGAAATCCTTATACCGTTTTCAAGGCATTTATAGCATTTATCGTATGCTTTATTCCATTCTGCTTCCCAGTTTACTTTTTCGGTATCTCCATTGATGATGTGCATCAGTTCTGAGACGGTTGAGAGTATTGGCATTTCCCATATAATGGCTGAGTACCACTTTCCTTCTATTGTGACGGACAGGTAGCCATTTGGGTCTTGGAAGATGTGAACTTCTTTTGGATTTAATCTAAATCCGCGAAGGAAGTTATAATACCATTCTGGGAGGAAATAGATTTTTTCTTTCATGAAGGAAATTTCTTTTTCTGTAATGGTTATATTTGCCATGCCATTAATTTGTTCTTGCAGTAGTTTATCAAATCCTTTGGGGTATTTGGTATTGTTTCTGTCGAAGAACGAATATCTCACTTCTGCCTTGGGGTATGTGTGAAGAATGTAATACTGACATGTAAATGTGTACATGTCGTTATCGGTAAAATGTGTTATTATTTGTTCCATGGTTTTATAATTATATTATGTTATAAAAATTTCTCAGATACAGCCTGCGTTATAAAAATCTCTCAGATACATTAATGCTTTTAATAGTTTATGATGTTTAAAGATATTGTTTATAAAATTTAATGATAGAGACTGGGACAATGAATAGGTTTTGATTAGCCTATTAGAGAACGCTATCATAAAAAACAGTACGCTTGTTCTACATGAAGTACTTGATAATATAATACATTGTGTTTTGTATTTATTTGTGTGAAAATGAATCCGCTTAAATTCTTTATCACCGGTTGCCATATTTAAAAGTGATTCAAGATTTTTATCAAAAGCCTTTTTATATTTTAAAATATGTATTAATTGATAATAATATTCATTTTCTTTAGCTTCTCTGGCAAGAATTTTTTTGCCTTCATTGTGCCAATATAAGAGAAAATCTTTTTTAAGTTGGTATTTATCTTTTTTCATTTAATTCCTGGTTCTATATTTTCTGAGTACCATTTATTAAACTCATTAAATTCATCATTGGTAAATTCTTTTCTAACTTGGTTATATGAATTATAGTCACAACTTTTAATTTTTACAATTATTCTGCTGCCGTTTTCGTTTTTGAGGGGAATTACAGGTCTTGCCACAACTCCCTCTGCCATAAGTGAAGGGTCTTTTGCATCTGCCATTGTTGTGGTGAAGCCATCAATGACCATTTTCTCAAATTCAGAGAACGTATGAACGCCCAAGAATGGCACTTGTTTTAGTGACAATTCTTTGCAATAGTTATCACGTAATTCTTTGGGAAGCCACCAGCCTTGCATATTGATGTCAAAAACCACGAAATCGTTGTTATCTGAATAACGTGGGCCACATTTTTGAATGCCTTTACCGTAGTATTCTCCGTATATGTAGATTGGAATTTCCTCCAGCTGAATACCACAGAATCCGGCTTTTGGCTCTATCATTGAACTATCATTTGCTTCAATATAGTATTGAACTTTATTTGTTTCTTTATTTTTTACTGGCGCAAACTTTGCAATTTCTTTTGGGAATAATTCGCACAGTTTGGGTTTAATTCTGTCGGCTATTGCTTGTAGCATTTCAAACTGTCCGTGTTGTGACTCTGCATTATCCGTTTTGCCTCCAACCAAGACCTCGCCCGTATATGGGAAGAATACAATTTTGCTGCATGTACCATCTATTTTCTCATAGCCCTCAAATGGGCAATCCTTAAGAAATTCAATGGACTTGTCAGAGAAGCTACCAAGTATTATTTGGTTGCGCCATTTCATCCATTTAGGGTTTGGGCAATTATCCTTAGTAATATTCTGGTATCTCTTATAAGACGTGTTAATTTTCTGATACTGTTGCATAAGATTCTTCAATTTTTTGCTTAATTGTTTCTATTTTAAACTCAGTTCTATATAGTTTTTTGCTATACATTTCTGAAAAAGATTTGTTTCTTTTATTTTTCTTAATGGCTTGTTTTATTTCTTCGGCTCTATTTTTTAAAATTGATAGCCTGCTTTGCCAAGCATCATATTGCATTTTTGATGGGGAGGAATTCATATGTTTTTTACATTATTATGATTCCATTTTTGTCTAGTTCTTTCAGTGTTTCTTCTGTGTTTCCTATTGCCGGACTGAATTCGTGTAAAACTGCTATATTTGTTTTATTGAAGCATCTTTTTGCGTCTTCTGCCGTTGATTTAACACAGTAATCAAGTGCCAAACCACAAATATCAATTTCCTTTATTTCATAGTTTTTTGAAAGCGATGTGAGGAATGCTCCACTGTTCATGTTGCTGAATACTGAATATTCTTCTCGGTCTTCTTCATCACCTTTGGTTAATACATCATAATCCACACCGCTGTAATAAAGGGCATCAATAATGGGTTGATAAATTGAAGCGCCTATTGTGTGCTGTACGCAATGTAATGGCCAAATGCCGCCATTTTGCTTAAATGAGCAGTGCGATGCTGGATGCCAATCTGCTGTTAGGAAGATAAAGTCATAATCTTTAGCGTGCTCTTTGATGAATTCTGCCAAATTACGCATTGCTGCCTCTGCGCCCGTTACCGAAAGACTACCATTTATGAAGTCATATTGACAGTCCACGAGTATTAAAATTTTGTTGTATTTTTCCATGTTCTATTATGCTTTATATTTTCAAGCGCAAATATACAAAAAATAATTCATTTGGGAAGAATGATTTTAGTTAATTTTACTTAAAAAGGCGTTCATTTGAACGCCTTATATCTCAATTTCAATCATTATTGCATTTTCATCGTTTATTTCTATTGTTTCCTTATAATATATAGGTTCGTTTTTATTAGCGCTGAAGCATTTTCCATTATATATTTCAAATATATGATTCCCTGCTTTTAGGTTTATTTCTCCATTGTATGCAATATCAGTTTTATTTCCCATTTCCGGTGAAATCCAACACGGAGATAAATTTATGCTAATTTTGTTATCTATTAATAGTAATGAGTTTTCTCCTGTCCATATATCTTCTTTAATACTATCTTTCGTTTTAAATTTAACTATTACTGGTACCTTATATATTTTTTCTTCTTTTTTTGCATATGATAGAACTAAAGTTATTTTTTTACCGGTATCTTTTTGAGTAATAATGAATGTATCATTTGTGCTTTCAGAGGTATTAATGGGGAATGTAATAATTCCATCTTCTAACAATTTAATTGAGAAATCATAATTCCTTTTTTCGATGCCATTTTTATCATATAAACCTATTTTAAATGGTGCAGATTCACAATTAATTTTTTTACCATTTCTATATGTATTTTTTATGGAAATAATTTTTATAAATGTTGGCTTTTCAGTGTCTTTCCATAATACCATTCTTTCCTTTTTATCAAAATCAAATGTCAAGTCATATGTGTTGCTTATAATATCAGTTCCTTTAACTATAAATTTAATTTGTTTGCTTTCAAATAGTTTTTCATCATCTTTTGAATATATGGCGATTATAACTTTTGCAGTAATATCTGAAACGCTATGCTTTGTTTTATTTATGAATTTAGCGCAATAAGTATTAGGGCTTATTTTTTCTAACCCTGTCATTTCCAATAAATCATTATTATCGCTGCTGAAATAATATTTTATAATATCATCATCAATAGGAACTATTTGTTGCTCTCCATTTTCATATACCAATGCTTTATAAATGCTGAATATGACATTATTGCTATCTATTTCATTACTATTTAACTCTGTTTTACCGATATAGTTGCATTCATATATTTCTTTAACAATATCTATTGCCGGTTGTGATATTATTAGTTCTATATCGTTGCTTTTATCCTTTGAACAATACATTAATAATGATACTTCCCTATCATTATCCTTATCTAAATTTGGCTCAGTAAGTTTTATGACAGCCTTTATGCCATTATCATCTTTATTTATCGTGCCTTTTGCCCATGTATATTGAGAAAATATTGCTATATCTTGTGTATCTTTTTCTCCATGAAATTCTCCATCTATATATTCAAGTTCTTTGGCGCTAATATAAACCTCTAATGTTGTTGGCAAACTAGTATTTAATGGAATAAATTTAATTTTTCTGCCATCATCAAAAGACAGTTTATATTCATATGTTGCAACACCGCCTTCATTTTGATATAGCTCTTCTGATGCCGTAAAATCTAAATATTTGGCAGTTATTGTTGCTGACCTTTTATTAGCCCCAATTTCTTGTTCTTTTACAATTATAATATTTTTATTTGGTATAAAGTTTTTTCTATCGGTGGATGTAATAAAGCTTTTGGCCGTTATATCTTCCACTAATCCGGGTTCGCATTTTTCAGCCACCTTGTTGCCGCATGAATCTTTTTTGCAGTATATCTTTGAATAGTATCTTTCAACTTTTGCTGCTACTGCGCCGCCTTTATTGGATATGTTATTGTTTAATAACGTTAATGCTATATAATCTGTTGGCTCATTTTCTACTATCCAAGATGAATATGAATTTATATGCTGTATTATATGTTTTGTGGCTTCGTATTTCTTCCTGTTACGATAATAGGTTGCTAATACATCTACTTCATTATTTATGCCACTATTGTTTGCTTTTCTATTTATAAGATTTGGTTTTGAATATGAAAATAAATCATTATTAATGGCTATAATAGCATTGATAGGTTTCAAGCCATTATCTTGACTAACATAGGTTTGACCATTACAATTAATGGTCATTAATGTAGATTTTGCATTTACTGCTATAGGTTGCTCCCCACCGCAAGCAGGGAAAAAATCATCAGTAACAATTTCTAAATAATCAATAGACAAATACAAATAAACTATTTCGTTATCTACTACACATAAACCATCTATGGTACCGGCAATAGTACCATTTGTGCTATATTTTTGAAATATATTTCCCCTAATTACATCTTCATTTGTAACAATATAATCATCAGGTATATTTATTTTAGGCTTAATGCCAAATAAGCTTTTAATATCTCTTACTGTCATTTTAACTCATTTTAACAATAAATATTGCGCTATTAAAAAAAGGTTGTTTTTTGCTAAACAACCTTTTCTATATATTTTTCAGCGATTTTTAGCGCTTCTTCTTTTGTCAATGATGGGTCTTCTATGGCCTTATCTTTTATTTGCTTCATAATAGCGCCCAACAATGGAGAAGGCCTAAGCTTGAGGTGCTGCATAACATCATTTCCATTCACCGGCAGTGTTATCTGCTTACCGCTTTCTTGCTTTTTATCCATTTCTTTTATTTTCTCCCTAATACCTGGTATTTGCTTTATTTTTTTACCGTACATCTGAGAAATGTTATTGGCATGTATAAGATTAAGGCATACTTCTAATGCTGGTTCATTGTTTTCAAACTTTGACACAAACTTTCTAATGACTTGTGGCCTTGGTATGCTGTTACCCCTATATCCGGAGAAATCTTCATGGTTTTCAATCGCTATTTTAACAACCTTAATAACATGATTTGGATATTTCATTGCCTTAAGCACAGTTTCGGCCATGTCTGCCCCAACTTGAGAATGGAACAAGAATTGTTTATTATATGTCTTTATCTTGCCAATATCATGGAACAGAGCTGCAAGACGGCACTCCAACGTTGCTGGAACTTTATCTACCACATCTAAAATATGGTCGTATAAGGTTCTTTGTGGCCTTAAATCTTGAAACACGTGTTTTGACATTTCTAGAAATGGAAGAACTTTAAACAATACATTGCATCTGCTCATTCGTTGCAAAGCAATACTTGGAGTTTCCGTGAGCAATATTTTATTAAGTTCGTCTGTTATGCGCTCTTGCGTTAGGAGATTAATTCTGCCAGCATTTTTAATCATCCCAAGCCACGTGTTTTTCTCTATGCCCCAATTATATTTAGAGCTATATCTGATAGTTCTTAATATGCGAAGTGGGTCATCTTCAAATATTGCATCGGCATCATCAGTTGTGCATATTACATGGTTTTTAATGTCTTCGATGCCTTTACCTGTGAAATCATGTATCTCATCGGTGCTGATATTATAATAAAGGGCATTGATAGTTAAATCACGCCGCATGGCGTCTTCATGTATGGTCCCGAAAGCTGTTGATGGGTTTCGAGAGTTCCTATCATATTTTTCTTTTCTAGTTTGAACGCATTCAATTTCAATGCCAGAAAAGTCAGCATCGGTAAGAATCTGCATTTTAGCCGTGCCATATGTTTTAAAAACACAAGGGTTCTTTTCAGATATAAGACATCCGGTGTGGTATGCCAACCACGTTGCAAAACTTATACCCCCATCTGGTACGTCTACAGCAATGTCTATGTCATGCGATTCATTGCCCATTATTGAATCTCTTACAAAGCCGCCAACAATAAAGACGTGGTTTTCAAATGCACTATCTTTAATTAAGCTACGTATTTTTTCTATTAGCTTAATGTGCTTTTGGTTTTGAATATTTAAAAGCTTGTTCATATCTATTTCTAGCTTACTTTAATCAATGGCTTTAAAAATTTTGCTAATTCTGATTTATTGTAATAAAATACTAAATCATTATCTTCAACATCAATACCATTAATCAATTTATATGTTTGGGCAAAATATATTTCATTGGCACATTTAAAATCCCTACTTCCATCTAAAAAATCTTTTGTATATACATAAGTATAATTATCGGTATCAGTAGTCTTAAATGCATGTGAATGAAGGTGAAAAAATTCTGCCTTAACATCTAAATTAACGTTAGTTTTTACAAATTGTATAATATAATCATTTATGATTTTTTTGGCAATATCTTCCAATTTAAATTCTGGTTTAAGCTTATAAATAAGCTCATCAGAGTTCATTGAAAATAAATTAAAATACTCACTAATATCTGTATTATTTCTTAAAGCCTCTTCCATTCTTCCAACAAGTATCTTTTCATATCTCATTGTTCTGTGAGGATTCAGCTTTCCGAATATTATTTGCCTGGTTCTCTTTGACTTGACAGGTATTTCGCTATCAGTAAATTTACCAATAAACTCTTCATATGTATTGCAATCTAAAACAATTGCAGGATTATATGTGTGCAATGCCTGAAAATTAGCCTTTCTTAAATCTATCGATAAGAAAGCGTTATCGCCTTCAATTATTTGCTCTTGCGTATATAGGTTTTTTTCACCTATAATGGGCTAAGTTATGCTCTCATCAGAATTAAATGCCTTGAACGCATCAGAATTGGCTGTAGAAGCAATTATTTTATCGCGCAGCGAGTGGTAATCTTCCAAGAATTGCGTAATATTATCTCCATATGTCTTAGTGACGGTAGAGACATATTCATCATATGCCTTAACTGTCCCAAAATCCTTATCAAATAAGGCCACTCGTTCCATGAAATAAGGGTCTTCAAGAACTTGTATTGGTGCGTTGGTATCTTCCACAAACCTATACCTTAAACGATGCACGTCATGCTTTAACATTTCTTTCATATGCATTTTAATATATTTCTGTGCAAAGGTACAAAAAAAACGTGGAATAAACAAATATTCCACGTTAATTATTGTTAAATCTAAGAATAACTGTATTCGAATATTGTAACCAAATCATTTTCTTTTAATTTGCTTATGAAACGGTCATAAAACTCATTAACCCATTTAATTTCATTTCCATCATCATCAACATCATACCACCCATTTTCATCTAAATATGCATAATTCCAATACGCACAATTATGAGACACGAATTCGTCAGCATTCTTAAATTTAGACAAATAATTTTTTCTGTTTTTCCACTCTTCTTTTATTTTTTCCTCTTCTTCATTACTGGGGTCATCATCATCCATTACCAACGCCCATATGGTTTCAAATAACCTAGTATAATCATGATTCATATGCATCGAACCCCAATCAATATCCTTGTTTAATGCCTGATACTTTTCTTCCCCATTGTTGAGCTTTAGCGGATAAGAATAATTTTTACCCAAATTATATTTGTCCCATTTACCATTAGGATTTTCTTCTGAAAGGGCATTACCGTTTTCATCATAGTACAAGCCTTGCGTTATTGTACTATAATATTCAAATGGGGTCATGGCATTAATAGATTTTAAACGCTCTTTAAAATAATCACATTGAAATTCATTTAGCATAAATTTCTTAGGGTTGGTGGTTATTTCCGTTAGCATTTTAGCAGCATTCTGCTTTAGCTTTTCTGCATCTAAATATCTATATTTTATATATGCATTAACCTTTAAAGAACGGTCATATTTTTCCATTAATTTTTCCGGGTTTTCTCCTATGACCATTACTGAAAAAAATTTACTTCCCTTACTCATTATTAGAAACATTTATATTGTAATGCCCGTTTGTTGCCGCAGTAAATGCTATGTTATGCGTTAAGGTTTCTATTGCCTCCGGGCTCGTCCTATCTGTTACTGTGGCCTCTTGCATGTCAGCAGCGCCCGTTCTATCTGCAATATCTTCTGTCGTTATTGTAGCCCTTATAGTTGCTGGTTCATTTACCCCATATGTTATTTGGTTTATCGGCAAATATTGCCAATAATCGGCACGAGGTGCTCTATTGAATCTATGTAATTGGCGTGGCTCTTCCTCGTCCTCAACTATTTCTCCTCCAACATCGGCGCCCAAGTCATCGTGTAAGTTGCCATCTTCCAAGTCCCTATAATCTAACCTTTTCAAGAAAGACAAAGATAATGACTTCCTTTTCTTTTCAATCATCTTTTCTTCGTGTTCATAAGAGCTTATGGCTCTGCTCACATTAATGGGGATTAAATTATCGTCAAGAGACTTAAAAATAGTATCAGAGCACCTTATTGTGTGGTTAGTGTGGAAATGGCTATACGCCCAAAAAATAGGCTTTGAGCTATTATCCCTTAGTGTCTCAAATATCCTATCCATAACTGTGCGTTCCAATTTAGAATCACTTATTATGGCTTCATCATTTTCAGCCCATTCGTCTATGTTTTCATTGCCTTCTGATGTTATAAATGATGGCACTGTATGTGTTGCCACACAGTTAATGTTGATGTTCTTACAGATTTCAGCAATCTTATCACCATTAAAAATTGGTAACTCTTTATCCCAATATAATTCTTTCTTAAAATCACCGGAGAGTTTATTTAATCTATTCTCCTGTTCTTTTCTCCATCTTCTATCAATTGATAGAGCGCCGCCAACGCACAAAAAGTTCAAATTAGCAGTTTCTATAACAGAGTAATCTTGAACCGTTTTTATGTTAGATAAATCAATTTTTTTATTTTCAAAATAATCCGGATTATCATGATTGCCTCTTATAAAATAAATATATGTATTATTGTATTTTAATATATTGTTGAGTCTGCTTAAAATATCATTATAATATTCTTCTTTCTTGGTGCCGAAACCAGCATCTCCGGTGATAATAATCACAGAATTAGAATAAACGGTTGATTTACTCGATGTAAACTCATTAAATACAGTCTTAAAACGCCGTCTATCCGGCTCCATTGACATTCTTTTTTTTAGCCACTCTAATTCTTTAGGGTGAATTTGTTCCTCATCTTCTTTTTTTACAACAAGACCGGATTTTATCTTTGATAGTATTTTTTTCATACCACCAACGAAACATCCAACAACATAAACGTCTTTAATTTCTTTATGAGAATAAAGTTCCATAAAAATCAGATTTTAAAATTTAACTTACTATGCTGCAAATATACAAAAAAATAAAAGAAAAAAGAAATTTATAATATAAAAAAATAAACGCCGTTATTATATTTAACGACGTTTACCATTTGTTAAAAACTGTTATATTCTAAAAGCAAAGCCTCATTTGCATCCAAAAACCTTTTTGAAAATCTCATTGTACTTGTCAACATCTTCCTCAACGGCAGTAACAACATTCTCAGAAGTAGAAACAGCTTCCTCCGTAACCTCTGCAAACTTCTTTGGCTTGATGTACTCGTCAAGGTTAATGTTCAGCTTTTTGGCAAGTGCACGGTCCTTTTCACGAATCTCCAAGTCCGGACGCTGACCAAGAGCCTTAATTGCATCAATGTTCTTCTTGCGTATGGCGTTTCCAAGCGCTGCCCACTCAATATCATTGACATGGTTCACATCTATCTTAGGATTCTTTGCCAACTTTTCAACAAGCCATGCCATGTTCTTGTTGGTGCAAGCGATATTAATCAACGTGTCTTCGTTCCAATCAACGTAGTTCAAATCGAACTTACCACTATCAATAAGCAATGTTATCAGCTCCCTAACGCACTCTTCGTCCTTTGCCTCCAGTGTATGCGTCTTGTCAAGATAATAGGTATACAAAAAATTCTGAAGCAATGACTCACTAAAGCCGTCATCTACATTGCAATCAAAGTTCTTGTTGGCGATTATCTTTCCAACAACCTTGTACATCTTTTTATCAATAGCACTGAAAATAGGACGTTTGTCGTTAAACTCGAAGTTTACGTCAATTTCAGGCTCTTTATCAATTAAAGCGCAAGCCCCCTCTGAATCGCCTTCGTCTATTAACTTGTGAAGCAAAATGCTGGGGTCAACCTTTTCCTTAGACAAATACTCTTCCCTACTGATACCAATATTAGAAAGATAATGCTCATCCTTAATATTAGCGCCATATGTGTTATAGACCTGATTTAATGTATCAATCTTATATGTGTCTTTCACATAATATATTAAAACAGTAGAGTTATCGTCTGTATCTTTAAGGTTAAAGTCAAATAATATATAACACTTTGTGCTATTATTAATTGGCATATTGTTTACCTTTATGTATGTGTGTGATAACATTGAAGCCATAATAGAGTTGTCCATCACATTCACAATAACCCTGTTATTTTTATTATATGCAGTAAACACAGTTTTATTATGCTTATCCACATACTTGAAGAAGTCTTTGATGTTCCACTTAAATGAGCTATTCTTCTTCAATGGCAAGAATAAACCAAGGCCCACACCAGCATCTTTCAGTGCCGTTTGGATGTTAACCTGCTTTCCGTGGTATGTTATGCCGTTATTCAGCAAACACGCATCACTGTTTGAATGCGCATTGGTAATACCATCAGTCTTAGATACCGTGAACGCAATGTGAGCAAGTTCATCGGGTTCTGGCTTGGCAAAGTCAAAAAAGAAATACTGCTTCCTATTTTTGCTAACCACGTAGTTATCCCACTGGCTATCAGAAGAAGTGATGCACCACTTTGTTCTGCCATAGCACAGAGTGTTTGAATCCTTGTAGCTCTTAACCTCAAGTACAACAATATTGCCATCGTTAAAAATAACATCGCAATCATTAGTGTTGTTGGCCACAAATGACATCAAGTCTTCTTTGTTCCAACAATACTTTTCTTTAAGAGCGCATTCAAGAAGCGATTTTATTCTCGCAACATCACGCTCAGGAGACATTCTAGTAATAACTTTTGACTTGGTGGAACCAGACAAACGGCTAAACTTCAAGAACAAGTCAAACCATGTTAAAAAAGTTTTATTGGCATTACAAGTTATACCATTAAATGAGTCTGGCTTAATGTACTCAGAAAGCAGTTTGCGCTGACTCGTGTTAAAACAGCTAATGATGCTTTTAACAAAAGATATTTTTGACAAGCCTTCCATTTCCTCTCTAAGCTGTGCAACATCAGCATGGCTTGAGTAGCAAATGATATTTCCGTTCTTGGTTAATTGCTTAACCAGACTCTTATTATCAGTTATCCACTGCTTAATAGCTTCAAGCTCTTCGATTTTGGCTGTTTTGCCAAACACCATTTTTACGCCCCATAGCTGGTAGCTTGGCTGTCCGTCAAACATTTGAATGATTCTTGCAAAGGTTGTGTTTGTTTCAGCGTTAATAGCATATTTATCAATTAAAGGCTGAATTTGCTTTTTAGAATAATTAAGTTCTGACATTTTATTAATTTTTTTATAATTCGACTGATGCAAATATACAAAAACAAATTAAGATAAAAAAAAATATTATGTTAATAAACTTTAAAACATAAGGCCATAACTATTTTATGGCCTCATAAGTTTTTTCACACGCCTTGCAGAATGGGCAACAGCTTCTTCATTCATGCCACTAAACTCATAGAAGCCATTATCGTTCTTCACCCAAAGTTCTGTAAGTTTTGATGTAAACTTTCCTCCACTTGCCTTTTTGATGGCATTAATCACGCAAACACTTGCAGTGTTAGAAGCATATGAAGTAATCATTTTCTCAGTCTCGAAAGACCTGGTTTTACCAATTATAATAGTCAAAACCAAATCAAACAAATCGCACCTAAAGCCATGCTCACGTATAAATTGTGACAATTTATAGAACACTTTTTCCTCTTTTTCATGCTCAAGTATATCAATAAGCATAGTGAAGAAGCCGATTCTAATTGCGTCCCTTCTACTTGTTATTTTGCCTTCTTTGAATTGTAGAATCTCTTCTCCAGTTGGAACTTTAAAAGAGTGCAAGTTGGGGCCAAATTCGCCATTTAACGTGTATATGATGTTTTGCGTGATGTCATTTACACCTTTCAGGCCAATCACCTCAAATAACGTAAGGCCGTTTTCGTAGAAAAGGTTAATGTAGTCTAACGAATTTAATGTGAAACACACAGTTTTAATGTATTGCAGCACATATTGTGACTTTTCGCCATCCAACAAATCTTCTATAACCTTTTTGTTCTTTATTAACTCCTTGGCATTAGACAATTCAAAATTAAAAAGAGAAACATAAAAACGCTCCACCACATTATTTGTTCTGCAAATAATATCGTATGGCAGTTTATATTCTTCCAGCTTAGAATCAAATGATTTTGCTATGGCATCACAATGTTCGTTATATAACCTATTACACGTGCTTTCGTGAGTGTTAAGGCTATTATTGATAATGCCAAAGATTATTCTTTCAGGGTCTGTGGGCTTTTTTGTAAAATCCGCAAATATTATAACATTTGTGTTTTCATTAAGGCTATTGCTCATGTTATACAAAAAGCGGTCGCCCAAAAAATATTTTATATCGTTACTTTCAGCAATGAAAGCAAGTTTATCACCCTCATCGGCAATTATGTAATAGTCGTAAGCATTAATGCACTGCAATAGATAATCAAACATGGAGTCACGATTCCATTCATATCGACTGGGCTCGTATGTTATGATGTCTGACATGCTAATGCCGTCCTTATCAAGAATGCCATAAATATTATCGCAGTTTATGAAATTAGCAATAAACGATTTTATTTCGTTGATTTGCATAGTTCTTCTGCCAGTTATCAGATTTTTATTCTGAAAATCATGGGCATTTGTGATTCCCTTGTCTGGGACTGCCGTAAAGCCAACAATAGATAAATTATCGTCCTCATTTCTAGAAAAATCAAATATTACATACTGTGTGGCATTGCGCTTAGACTCCACATATTCAATCCAATACTTTTTATCTTTAGAGATACACCAATTGGTTGCTTTAGCCAAACGCTTCACAGCCTCATAATCTCTAACCTTAAGCAAAACGATATTGTCTTTGTCCATGACAACCTCGCAATTGAAATGGTCAGAGTTTGAAATATAATCAAGAAGCGATTGTTTGTTCCATTCAAAATGAATGTCTGCCAAGAAAGACATTTGCTTGAGAATTTCTCTAGCATCATCAATGGTTGACATCTTTTTTATGAAATTTATCTTCTTTTTATAAGATAGTGCCCCAAATTTAGACAGGGTTTCGTAGTCCTTTTCTGTTAGTTCTACAGCCTTGAGCGCCTTTTTCTGAGCAGTATTAAACATGCTAATGGTGTCATTCGCCCTTTTTTCCCTTCTGAGTATTGTTATCTCCGTAGACAGAACATTAAAATCAGCGCTATTTGTATAGGCAGTAATAGTGCCCTTCTTTAGCTTTTTGACTAATTGTCCGTAGCCGTCATTCCACCTAAGAACTCTTTCAATGAAAAATATTGAGGCCTTGTTCTTAAACATTGCATATACTGCCCACGAATAAAAGTTTTTAGAACCAGATGAAATGGCATATATCCACTTAGACATTGCTGATTCTTTAGGCAGATACTTATTAGACTGTTCCATCTGCTTTTTGTTGGCCGCAATAAACTCGTTGAATTTTTCATCAAAGTCCTGTGGCAATATTATCTTATCATAAAATAACATGCCCTCTTCATTAAACCTATCCTTATTTAGTGGGATAACATACATTGAGCCATATTTGGACATCAATTCATTAAACAGCGTTCCCTTTGGTCCGTCAATGATACGAGGTTTAACATTTGAATAACAGTCGTTAAAGATAATAATATAGTCAGCATCATTTGACATAAAAGGATTGGGCAATTCGTTTTTGGAAACGTAAATCGATTTACCATATCCTATGCAATATATGTCATGTTTGAATAAAAAGTCTACTTCTCCTAAAGTTTTAACCATTCTTATGAAATGATGAAAACCTCTAATTTTTGCTCCTATCATAATTTTAATTGATTTAGAAAGTTATTGCTTTACTAAACACACTGGTAAGTTCTTTCTTAATGTCGATTCCAAACGTGGAGAAATCAATTCCGGCTTCACGGAACTTGTCTTTAATGGCGTCCTCAATGGTGTCGCACTTCTTTTCAATATCTTCTTTAAGCCCCTTGATGTAATCATCATATGTGTCAACCATGTACTGTATGGTTTCCTCATTAACGCTATTTTCATCGGGCTTATTCTCTACCTTTCCATCAGAACGATTAGTACCAGTGTTGTTAGAGCTATTGCCACTATTAGTGTTATAGTTTCCGCCACCATAATAGTTAGAGGACACATATCCAAACAGCTTTTCGCACTCACGCTCATCTTCATATGATGCTGCGACGCCACCAGTTGAGGTTCTATCATATGTGTATGATTTCTTGGCAATCTTAAACTGCTCCTTGTTTCCTATGCTATTGATGATGTCCAAACCCATTCCGGCGGCATGGTCAACATGCTCAATAATAAGGTATTCATTTGATGCGTGGGCGTTATAGCCTCCATTACCAAAGTTCATACACACGATGCCTGTTTTCTCGACAATGTTAACCACGTCAGTAAAAGGCTCTGAATGGAAGCACTTGTCGCTAAATCCCCACTTGTCTGTTACTGGCTTTAAGTGGTTCTTATAGAAGTCAGCGGTAAACAGCTGAGTACCTGAGCATCTCCATGCTGCACGTAACAAATCTGGTGAATCCCAACCTATAACATAAGCAACATCGTTAAAGAAGTCCTTATTAAGCTCCTTGCTTCCCATCATGCCAATCTCTTCTTCCACGAAGAATGCGGCCTTAATCTTATCGACCCTTGACATTAGCTGCAAAGAAATGTACACACCAAGTTTATCGTCTGCGCCAATACCCTGTCCGTCTATGAATATTTCGTGGCGATATGTGTCAGAATTTGTGTTTTGAATACGTCTTGTACGAAGAGGAAGCTCTGCGCCTGCTAATGCATAAGGCTTGGCTTTATCTTGTACCGTGTCCATATGCGAAGTTACGCAAGGATAGAATTCGCCCTCTGCAAGTTCGCCCTTTGTCAAATACAAATTTCCTTTCTTATCAAAATCATATTTGATGTTATTTCTCCGTGCCCACAACATAATATAAGAAGCCATTCTAAACTCATATTTGCTGCATGAAGGAACTTGCATTGTTTCATAAAGCTCCTTTACGTTGATGTGCTTATATGGAAGGCTTGCTATATATTCCCTTGCTTCTGACTCAGTTGTGGGATGCTTTACAGCAGTTTCTTTATTCTCATTTTGACCGTTAAGAATTTCACCAGTAGCCGTATCTACAGTGTCACCATTTATATTTTTAACGTCTTTGTTTTCAGCATTTGCTGTGTTTTTTTGTGAGTTATTCATTTTTTATGTTAATTAAATTAGGGAATAATATGCTTGTTAAAATTATTTTTGTTGCAAATATACAAAACATAAACAACTTAAACAAATATTTTAATATTTTTTAACGTATTTCTAATTCTCCTATGATTTCCGTCTCCTTTTTGCCATTATTAAAATAAAAAGATGATAACATCATTTTAGAATAAAGGCTACTATCATTTACAATAATTTTTAACATTGTTTCTGGAAGGATTTCTTTAGTAATTCCATGAAGGGTTTCTACAATGATGCCCTCTTTGTCAAATAGCGCCAACTCATAAGAAAGCTTTTTATTTTGTTCATTCTTGCTAAACCAGGTTTCAGACAATGAAATGCAGTTTATTGCAATGTTTTTTAACGTTTCATGGCCATAAGTCGAAGATGACCCATAAATTTCTTCCCACTTTTTGAGTAAATCGTTAATTTTTTTATCCATATTTATTAATTTTTTATTCCAAAATAACACATTTAGCAATTGGTACACCTTTTAATGCTGGAGCAATTTGAACTCTTAACTCTCCCTTTTTGCCTACAATAACTTTTTTAACGCAATCTGTATCTTTGTTTACAACATCAACACCAATTTTATATCCCATTTTCTCCAAAACATCAATCCTTGCTTCAATGTCAAAAACATGGTCTATAAAATATCCTATATCTTTAATGTCTCTAGAAAAATCCTTTTTGCTTTTCACTTTGTAACATAATTAAGAAGCTTTTTTTTGTCACATGATGGTAATTTATACCATTTACTTGCAAATGTGGTTAAATTTAATTCTTTCATTAACTTAGTCTTAGATAAATTGGGAAGAGAATCATATAATCTAATCAGTTCGCCTTTGACTAATATACCTCTTTGCAAATCTGACAGCAAATCAAAATTTTGCTCCCATTCATTTATTTGTATTCCAATTTTTCTTGCAAAATGATTGTATTTCAAAGCAATACTATGCCTTTCTTGCGGGCTTTTACAGTCCCACCTTATTTTTGCTCTCTGATGTATATCAGATTTGGTAATTATAGGTTTATCCATAATATTTTTATATATCACTGTGCAAAGGTACAAAAAAAACATGGAATAAACAAATATTCCATGTTAAATTTTGTTAAATCAATTAACTATGATTGTTTTTTTACTCAGCAACCACAGAATCTACGGCTACGTTAGCCTCAACTACCTCAACATTCTTAGTGGTGTCAACAGCTGTTGAATCAGCAGACTTACCATTTGCATCCGTACCAGCGCCACCACATGAAGCTACGGTCATAGCGACAAAAGCCGCAAACATGAATACTAATTTTTTCATCTTGTTTAAATTTTAAGTTAAAATTAATTTTTAAGTTTATTAAAATCTTTGCAAATATACAAATAAATATGATAAAACAAAAGAAAATTGCTCTTTTTTTATATGCTACATCTGTTATTTTGATGTAAATCAAGATATTTAACTATATCAATTGCATCTGCCTTGCAACTTCAACAATTAAAGTCTTATGCCCAAAAGCCCACTGATACTTATCTATCTCATTCAGTGGAATCCACTTTATTTTCCCAACCTCATTTTTCTCACTCCGCTTCCTTGAGAATTTTGATAAACGCTCGATAACATTTTCTGGGTCGTAAGCGCCAAACCTAAAGGTAATGTTTTGATGATTGGCCTTCACTGGGTCATCCTCATAAGAAATGAACTTAATTGCCTCTTCGGATATCCCAATGCCCGTTTCCTCTAGCATCTCCCTTGCAGCACATTGCCTGGTTGTTTCATTATGATCGAGATATCCGCAAGGGCAATTCCATAACCCATTAAAATCAGCAGCTCCCTTTCCTCTTTCTGAAGCCAATACATGCAACGTGCCGTTTTTATCTCTGCAAAAGAAAAATATTGCGGTTGCCACTGAGCGGCTATACCATCCTAAAAATTTTCCATTTTTATCATAGCAAGGTTGATTAACTGTAGCAAAGTTTTGCTTTTCGCCTTTTTTTGCTAATAAATGTTTAAATAAGTTCTTAATCATTTTTATTTAAATAATTTTTTAAGTAATAATCACTATAAGCACGAAAAATATCTCCCCAATGATGGTTTCCTAGCCTACTATCTGCCCATCCAATAAGAGCCAATATTATACGATTTGAAGTGCTCAATCTTTTAATTTCGGCCAAATATGGTTCATTTCTTCTTCTATATGGCTGATTTCTTATTTCGTAGCAGAAATCGCTAAACAATCCATTTTCTTTTAGATACCGTATGAAGAAGTTATGTTCTTTCTGCGTCATAAACAAACAGTTTTTCTATTTTTGTCTTTTGTTTGCAACCGCATTTGGTTGTTCCCATTCCATCTTTTCTTTCCAATGACCAAATGCATTTGAAGTCATCTGGCGCTTCATATTCAGATACAAATATTTTTATCCCCAAGCGTGAATAATTCCTGACAATATCCCAAAACTCATCATTGTTGAATTTTTTGCTTTTATAACCCTTTGTTCCTTTATATGGAGGGTCACAATATATGACTACATTTTTATTCTTTCCTAAAGACGTTTCAACATGAAATGCTGTTTTATAATCTCCGCATACAAAATGCGTACACGATAAGTTTTTAAAATTATGAACTTGCTTTATAAAGCCATTATATGCTTCTAATATATGATTTTCATTTCTTTTTTCACTGATTTTTGCATAGCCATTAAACCATGCCGAACCATAAGAGCACGAATTGCCAGCATAACCAATTAACCAAACCGGATATTTGGTAGAGCAGGTATTATGCTTTGCAATCTCTTTCATTTCATTATATTCTCGCTCAGATATTTCTTTTGGAATATTGCATAATAGGCCCATTCGCATGGCATTCCATAGCCCTATGACATAGTGGTTATTGTCATAACCAACTTTATTGTTCCAATCCACTTTATCCATAAGATTGCAACCACCAACAAATGGCTCAATATATTTATATCCTTCTTTTAATTCCTTCATAATGAAAGGAATAATATGTTTTGCTATTTTTGCTTTGCTTCCACTATATCTCATTTTCTATATATGTGCTTGCTCTTTTTAATGATTCATCAAAATCAATTATTTGGTAGTGATAGTCCAGCCATACCCAGTGCAAATCACACCACATCGTTGCGTTACTACCTACCCATTTAAACGCACAGGCCATATAGCGTGACGGAGTGGTTTTAGTTAAAAAGTTTTTTACAGTCAACTGTTTATTTTCTTCATCATTTTGATAGCAGTGTAGCCAATAACTCCATACGCCAAGTTCTTTTAACCATCTGATGAATTTTTTTGAACCATTTTTCATTTCAATCTATTAAAATATGCTTCTACTTGCTCTATAGATGCCTTAAAACTAATTATTTCTTGCTTCAACCTATCACTACTCTTTCGGTGGTAAACCACGTTCATCCATAGTTGGACAGTCCACAAGCGTAAATTCGGTAGTACGGCTACCTAATTTAGTTTGAGTTCTTGTTCTTTGTTTGGATATAACCTTATCTTAACTGCTCTTAACATTATTAAATCATATTACTATTTTTATAATTTTCAAATATAACTTTTTCACCGACATATGCTGTTGACCCACTTCTGCCAAACTCATCTAATATTGTTATACAATAATAATCATTAGGCTCGCCGTCAACAAATCCTGTAATTTCATATTTCCCAGTTATTACTTTTGGATTAACAAACATAATTTCTTGGTTAATATCATTTCCCTCATCATCCTCCAAATAATGATAATCAATTGTATGTATTACATCACCAATAGAAAATTTCATAGGTTTTAACTTTGGCTCAACCAAACGGAAATAGTCTTTTCTATCTCCATAATGAACTTTTAGATATTCTTCTTTTGAAATTACTTCCATTTTAACTATTTTTAATTTCTTTGCTTTTTTTTCCTTTCTACGTTCAGCAGCGTAGCCAATAACTCGATACGCCGGCTTCTTTTAACCATCTAGTAAATTTTTTTGAGCCATTTTTCATTTAAATCTATTAAAATATGCTTCTACTTGCTCTATAGATGCCTCAAAACTAAGGTACTAAGTACAATAATTATACCATAGTCTATTCAACTCAGACCACATTCTTATGTTACCGGGTTCCCACACAAATGCGCTTTCTATATAATTCAATGGGTCAGTGGTATTAAAAAATTCGATTATTGACTTTTTTTTATAATCATAAGGGGATTTATAGTTTAAATAGCTGTTTAGCCATGTGCTTAACATGCCGGCTTCTTTTAGCCATCTAGTAAATTTTTTTGCATCGTTTTCCATTATAATTAATTATTTTCTCATGCAAAGGTACAAAAAAAATACGGAATAAACAAATATTCCGTGTTAATTATTATTAAATGGTTAAAGATTTCCGTCTATTATTCTCATCATCAAATATGTGTTCATACTCTTTCTTTACTGAACACATAAAACTATCTCTGTCTAATAATTCTTCTATATCAAATTGAAAATTATTTTTTAAAGGGTTAAAAACCCAATCTTTAGTGCTATAGTCATAAAACAGCCATATAAAAGGTATTTTTTTACCTCCATTTCTTCTTATTTGCTCTGGAATAAATTGATTAAATATTTTTTTCCTATCATCAACACAATCCCTTTTCTTGCTAAATAAAAAAGATATTGGCTTTACTTGTATAAAATGTATAATGAGATTTTTTTCCGCAATTATGTCCGCTCCATACTTCCAATCATCCTCATCGGTTGATGGGAGCTGCTTAAAATCTGCATTTTTTAACGCCTTAATTACCTCCAATTCTTTTTGACTCCCCTCAAACGTTTCCACAAAATTATGACACACTATATTATCATAATATAATGATAATGGCAAATCTTCTCTTCCGGTATGTGCCCGATATTTGATTGCCAATTCCTCAATATGTTCAAAGCTCATCTTTGGGTTAATGGAGTGGCCGTTTATATAGAATTCTTCACAAGAATTGGGGCATAAAATCCTGCACGTTTTCATACAGGGGCCACTATTTTTCCTTTTTGCATATATATTTCTCCACGGGACAGAAAACAAATTTTCATTACCAGCAGCCTTTGCTATTTCGTGCATAATGACTCTGGTGTTTTCATAATGTTTCTCGCCTTTCCATTTTATCTCTTCTTCGGTTAAAATTTTCACTTTATTATATATTTATAGGCGGAGCTTCCATAATATCAACCTCCTTATTTTTATACTTTTCAAGTATTTCAATTATACGCTCTTCAACATTATCATTATAATTGATATATTCTATTGGTATACCATGCTTCTGACATAAGTCTTGTTTTATTTCGTCAATTTTCCTTGCATACTCATAAATTTCATCAGCAGAAACATGTTTGCTACCAAAATTATTACAACCTTTAAAGTGTTGCTTGCCTTGGCATTCAATAGCAATATTGTAGTCAGGCAGATAAAAATCTACATGCAATGAGTTTTTATTTCTTAGCCAATCAAATGTCTGTTCTCTAATAAACAGTATGTTTCTTGACTCCAAAATAGAAGCGGTTTTTCTTTCCAACTTGCTTTCATTACAAATGGGGCATCCTTGACCTTTTAAATGATTATTAGGCTGTTGCCAGAACTCTCCATGCTTTGGACATATAATGCATACCTTTGTTCTGTTGCTTATATAATCAACTTTTGAATAATCATATTTGTTACCGTGTACTTGCTTTGCTTCGTTGATAAAACATTCGGTGTCTTTTCTTTGTAAATTATGTGCACTAATTATTCCACATTTTCTACAACCATCTCCTCGTAAGTGACGGCATGGCGTTTGCCAAAATTCTCCGTGTTCGGGGCATACAATACAGACATTTGTGCTGGCATCGATATATTCAACTTTTGAGTAATCATATTTATCTCCATGTAACTGTATTGCTTGTTTTATGAATTCATCTGTTGTTTTTCTACCGTATTTGCTACCTGAATATTTATTGGCGCATTTTGGGCATCCTTGGCCTTGCAAATGCTTATCTATTCGTTGTGAGAACTCACCATGAATTGGACAAATAATATTGATTTTTTCTTTATTGTTTTCAATTTTTTTAACTTTGGAGTAATCATATTTATCGCCATGAACCTTTTTTGCTTTCCCTATGAATTCATTTAGTTCCATATTTTTCCATGAACTCTCTTTTCCAATAGTTAGTTTTGCCTATTTTATCATTCCCCTTTTGAAACACATAAAAAAATGAATGATATTTTCTTGCATGTTGCTGATTTTTTACCTTTCCGGAAATAAGTCTATTTTTTGCAACAAGAATGAACTCATCCAATATATAAAGCCCCATTTTCTCTGCCACCATACAAGTATAATATGGCGTCATAAGGTTAATTCCGCCAGAAACTGTGCCTTGAGTTTTGAAAATAATTATACCACCATCTTTCAAAACCCTTTTCGCCTCTGACATGAGATGTTCATATGATTCAAACATCTCATGTCGAGGATAATAGCTTGAAAAGCGTTTACCTATAACGTTGCTCCCGTCGTTGCCATTTGACATTGAGGGGCAATCTCTGGGTCCAATAACAAATGGTGGGTCCAAAATCACCACATCTACGCTATTATCCTCCAAGGGCCAAGGCCCCCAAGGGTCTATTTTTGGGCAATCTTCTACTTGTGGATTTACATCAAATTTATATGTTGGCTGCGGTATTTCAAATTCTTCTACTTTATCAACAATACTGCCATCATCTAATCTTTCTTGCACAGTTCTTTTAAACTTACCATAGAAATTGCCTATTGAATAGCAAGGGTCAACAATTATTTTATTTTTTCCGCCGCCACAGTGCATATCCAATATATCTCTTAATATTGCGTGTTGGTTATAATTTACGCTTTTAATTACTTTTGTTGAGTCTGCCATAATTGTATTACTTGTTAATAAAATCTTTTAGCGTGATAGATACGACCTTGCCGTTTGCCGTGGGGTATTTTTCTTGAACCTTTGTTAGTATTGCTTTCATATCCTTCATAGAAACTCTCCACTCTGCGTCATTTATCTCTTGCAGTTCGTTTATCACTCGTTCTGTTTCTTTTGCGATGTCGTCATCCGTAGGCTGTTCTGGAAGGAATTCTTTAATCACTTTTATCTCCGTTTCTTCTTGTTTAACCAAATCGTCTCTATTTGCTTTTTTATATTGTGTAATAGATTCATTTCTTTGGTCAATCATTTTTAAAAGGATTTTTAATTCTTTTGCTTCATCAAATGTTTCTCCTGATTTTTCGGCAATTAAAAACTGCGCTTTGATAAGTTTTAGAGTTTCGAGTCTTTCTTTTTCCCTGTTTTTCATTGCCTCTGCAATGAGTTTATTAATATCAATCATAATATGTAAAAATTTAATTTTTTTAACTTTTCTACAAATATACAAAAAAAATTAAAAAAACAAAAAAGGTTTTCCAATTTTTTTTGGAAAGCCTTCTAAACATTTACAGTATGTTAAAACTTACACAAAGTTGAACTTCGTGCTTTATTAACTTCTTGCTTCACAGAACCACTACTTTTTAGCAAACTGTTTCCAGTTGGGTCATCCACAGTTGGGCTCTCCACAAGCTTAGATTCGGGTGTACTGCACCCTATTATTCTTAATCCCTCATCCAATATGTTCAATTCAGTTATCCTATTTATATATAAATATCTTTTACATTTTATTTATTTCAATTATTTCACTAAAAATGTTAAGTTTTGTTTAAATATTTATTTAACTGTTAAGAACACTTACTGGAGAGTAGCAATTGAATATTTAATATTCTATTCTACGATTCACCATAGTTGCGTTAAATGCTTTCAAATATTTTCTATACTGTTCGTCATTTAGAATGCATCTGACATTTTTTAAGTCGTAGTTGATGATGTTTCTAACAAACTTTTTACGAGCCTCACCATCATAATAAGCTGCGCTCCTTAATGTTTCCGTGAATACATCGTGAACTTTTTCAATTGATGTTGCTTGCCAATTTTCCAAGCTCAAGAATTTCACCAAGCTGTTGATGTTAATTTTAATGTCATATGCTTCAACCATAGTAGCATTGCTACTCTCATCGTTCTCTGCATACGTAGAGAAACTTACGGCCATTAACATGGCCAATGTTAAAAATAACTTTTTCATAATTTTTTGCACTTTAATTCACTTTATTTTTTTACTTCATACTATAATTATTAATTTTTTTGCCTTTGTTTTATTTTTATAACTTATAATTTATTTTAGTTTATACTTTTTTGATTTAAGTCAAATATATGCGTGCGCACACATGTCTTATTTTTTAAAATACCCACTTATTAAATGGGTTGTATGGTAGTATGTTTTACCCGGGGAAATGAGGCAGTTGATTAAATTTTTTTATGAAATAGTCTCTTATTTCATGTTTATTGCTTAATTTTTCTATAGTTTTCCATTCTTTGTAAAGATAATTATCGTCATTAAATTTTTTTTTGTCGCTTGTATCATATCTATTAAGAATATCTCCTATTAGATGTGACATCATGTTGGCATCAAAATAATTTATATCTAGTAATTTTTTTAAAAAATGTAATTGTATTTTATATTGAAGGTATATTGGAACTTCGCCACATAAAGGAAAAAAAACATAGTCAAAAGACTTCGTTTCATTGATTTTTTTCTCTATATATGCTGCTGTCATTTTAAACCATTTGCCGTAGTAACCTTCTTCTTTACATAATCTGCTAAGTATTTTAACTGATTCAAGCATATTGTTTTAACGATGCAAATATACACAAAAATAACTTACAAAGAAAAAATAAGCATAAAAAATGCCATATTATTGAGATAATTTTGATTTATATCAAATTGGTGCGCCAAAAAAATAGGGGGCATTTTTCTCGACCGGATTCGAACCGGCAATAAATTGATTGTTAGTCAATTGAGTCTACCATTCCTCCACAATAATTGCTTGCTGTATGCTCCCTTGCGCATTCGGACCAACCGAACTATTTTGATATTTTAATCATTATATACAAGATTTTCCACCGTATATAAAATTCTGATAAAATCTATGATTCCTCATATTTTATTTCTTGTTTCATTGAAACACTGCTTTTTAGGAACATAAAGTTCGGTCATCCACAGTTGGTTTCTCCACAAGCGTAAATTCGGTGCTACGGACACCTATTATTCGTTCACCTTCTAAAAGGATATTCATTGCGGCATTCAAATCCCTATCGTGATGCTCTCCACATACTGGACAAGTCCACTCTCTGTCATTCAGCGTCAATCCCTTGTTAATATATCCACAATTGTGACAAGTCTTTGAACTTGGATAGAACCTACCAACAAACACCACTTCCTTGTAGTTGTTTCTTGCCTTATCTTCAAGTATCTGTCTGAACCTATATAAACCAATTTCTTGTATTGCTTTGGCTAACTTATGATTCTTCAACATTCCTTGAACATTCAAGTCTTCCATAAACACTGTATCATAGTAAGTCAATAATTCATTCACTACACTGTGTATGTAAGCATCCTTTTGATTGGTAAGTTTATCAAATGCTCTTGCAATCTTAACACGTTGTTTGTTCCTATTATTAGAACCTTTCTGCTTCTTAGATAGTTGCCTTTGGAGTTTTGCAATCTTGTTCTCTTGCTTCTTGAAAAAGTGTTTGTTTTCAAACACTTCTCCGTCACTTGTGATTACAAAATCCTTAACTCCAAGGTCAATACCAACGTGTTCATTCGTTTGTCCAAATCTAATTACTTCCTCTTGTGGCAGTTCAACAAGTACGGATAAGAAATAGTTACCACTCTTGGTTTTCGATAAGGTAGCACATCTTATTCCTTCCTTGTATGTTTGAAGCCTTTTAAAGTATAAGTCTGAACATCTGAATCTAATATCCTTTAAAGGTTGTGTTAATGTTATCTTCCTCTCATTGAACTTATTTCCCTTTGATATTGCTTCCAATGGAAACAATGCTGATTGCTTATCTTTCTTTGACTTGAACTTTGGAAATCCGTTATGCTGTTTGAAGAACTTGTCATATGCTGATAGCATCTGACGTATTGATTGCTTCATCACCTTTGTGTTTTGTTCTTTCAACCAAACATATTGTTCATCTTTCAGCAACGTTCCGTGAAAATATTTTGAAAGGTCTGTAAGTCCTAATGATTTCTTATTCTCATTATATTCTTGTTGTTTCAGAGCAAGCATTTGGTTATAGACAAATCGGTAGCAGCCCAAAACCTTATTCAGTTTCAGTTCTTGTTCCTTATTTGGATATAACCTTATCTTAATTGCTCTTAACATCTATTTAAAAATCGTTACTAATTGTTATTCCCCAAATATGTGTTAACAGTTAATTACCCATCCAGACCCTCCTGAAATCTTAATGAGTTTGTCTTTGTATTTAACGTAGTATTTACCGTTCTTTTTGATTAACTTACATAATTTTGGCATACTAATGGAACAAGAAGAATTGTTTCTCCATCCTACTAGTGCATATTTGTTTCCAAAGAAATCAACTATACAAAGAGTTTTATCTTCTTTCTCGTTTAAATCAATTTGTCTAAGGGTTTCTGGATGGTTACGCCTTAAATAATTATAAGTATCTCTATTTATGTTGGCATAACTAGCAAAAACTGAATTCCTCATACTTTCTGCCCACTCTTCATATGTTTCGAACCTTGTTATTTTGCCACCATTGGTTGTTTTGCTGCCTCCTTTAAATTCGCTTCCAACCAATATATATTTGTAAGGTATATTTAAGTAGTTTTTATCTACTGACCTATGTTTTTTAAACTTGTTTACTGACATAACTATTTCCAATATTTACAAAATCTATTACCAATAAGTCTTTATCTGTACCTTTTTTTAACGCTTTTTTATTATGTAAAACAGCATATAGCCAAGGAAACCAATCATCTATAACCTTTGGAAGACAAACTGATGCATAGTGATTATCTTCTGTAAACGTCTTTTTGAAATTATAATCTACGTGCCAATCATATACACTTTGACCTCCATAAAAATCTATATTTTTAAACCTCCTTTGTACATCTGCACAAAATTCTATAAATTTAACCAGATTTTTATTTTCATTCTGTTTTTTATTCCTTATTTCATGTAATATCCTGACAGTAAATCCTCTTACATTGTTAAGAAACTCCAAATCTTTAATTAACTCATCATATGTATAATCAAATTCCACAAGTCCATGAGCAATTACAAGATTGCCATTTTTATCAAATCTAATTCTTAAATCGAACGCTTTAACATCATACAAATAATATTGGTCATATATATCGACTGACTGACATTTAGCAGTAAACCTGATTAATTTCATCCAAAACTTTTTTGGCTTCAAATATGTCCACGAATTATGAGACTGAATTTTCATGTTACTTTCCTAACTTATTTACAAATTTATGAAAAATTAAATTATATGGCGATTCGTTTTTAAATTTATATATTTTATAAGAATCACATTCTCTATATCCTCCAAAAAACTTAATTTGAGGATAAATAATTTCTATTTTTGAACAATAATCAAAAAACCTACTTTCCCTGCCGTTTATTTTATCCTTTTCACCGGATAAAGAAGTTTCTTCTAATACTACTCTAACATAGCAATCTCCCTTATTGTTTAAATAGTTTAAAATTTCATATATTGAAAATGTTTTATATTCAATATTGCCATATTTTATTATTGCCATATCATGGTCGCCAATAAAATATATATGTAAATCAAAAGCTCTTACATTATATTTTTCATATTGCTCCTGTATGCTCGTTTCTTGAGAACGCTTAAACCACGCCAATGGCTTTTTCCACCATTTAAGCGGCTCAAGATAACTCATTGTGTTTAATGAACCTATCATAATTTCTGCTGCATGTTAACTATCTTATTTATAATAAATATCAGCCATGGCAGAAAAAAAGTAAGAGGGCATAACATAACATTTCTGTCATATTGCCCTCATAACGTTTTCAATAAAAGGGCTGTACATCACCTTATATTGAACAGCATTAACGTAAATGCCAACCGGCCAATGAAGCTACCCGTAAGCCATTTCTAGCACTTTCGCACCTCTACTCTTGGCAACGGCCTCTATCCAGTGAGACCGAGTTTTCCACGTACCACCTTTTATCGATTATTTTTCTACGTGGCTGTCATATGCTAAATTGGACGTTTAACATATAACATTCGCATGTACATACTTATATATTAATTGCTTAACATATCCATTTTTTAATATGCCGAGGGAATTGGATTCGAACCAATGAACCGCATTTGAATGCGATTGCCGGATTAGCAATCCAGTGGGTTAAGCCTCTCCCCCATCCCTCGTTTTATAATTTCTTTTACCAGGCACTGCCCCACGAACTCCTCCACGAGGGTCTTTACAGTCACCATTATATCTTGGTATTATATGAATGTGGCAATGCATTATCGTCTGTCCAGCTGCCCTTCCACAATTTACACCAATATTAAATCCATTTGGCTTATACTTTCCTTCCAATATGTTTTTAACAACATTTATTGTTGGCCCAATTGTTCCGACTTCAATATCGTTAAGGTCAAAATAAGTTCTGCAATGCCTTTTTGGTATTAATAATGTATGTCCCGTGGTTACTGGATAACTATCTAATATCGCAATCCATGTCGAGTCTTCATATATAACCCTGCTTTTATCATCTGATTTAATAATATCGCAAAATAAACAACCATTATCCATAATTTATCGTGCCATTTGGATATTCCTTAAAAAACATGTTTATAATATCTCTAATTTCATCACTCATGCCTTCTGTATAATTGCAATAGATATTATGGCCATTATCGTATGACTCAAGCCATTCTATGGCTTCTTGCGCATTGTGGTGTACAATTGGAGGATAACCAGTCACTCGGTACTCATCATGCCACCCAAAGCCTTCCAAAGAATATGTACCGTCTGTTGTATCTTTATTTAGTTTAAACATAAAGTCATGCCGACTAAATACTCTAAATACTTGCTTCTTTGAAGATTTTGGATTCTGAAGTATTTCTAGGTCTTTAGCATATCTTTTATGAGTCTTCTGATAGTATTCTTCAGACCTCATTTTAGTATACATTTTTATTTCATCTTTATATGCCTTACTAGTCTTTTTCTCTTCATCAGAATATTGTTTTTCAATATCATTTAAAATATTGTCGCAACTTTTTTGCCATTTATCTAGAGAGCATCTATAGATGTATGCGTTTTTTATTTTTTCAATGTACCTCTTTACAAATATATCAAAATGCTCTTGAGGCATATCACTTATTCTATTTCGAAACCATGTATGACAGCCCATAATCAAAACTATATTTAAATCGTACCCCATACAGGATTCCAACCTGTGACCTAGTGTTTAGGAAACACTTGCTCTAATGCCACTGAGCTAATGGGGCAAAAAATCATATCTTTCTTACATTATATACCCAGATGCAGTTATTAAACTGAACATATAACTGACTATTACCATTAGTCTCAACTCTTAACCTCATTGTGCCTCTATCGCCATCTTGGTCAATAAACCTGAACTCGACTTGCTTTCCACCACTGGTATCAGTATAGCTTCCAACAAATTCTGTGATTTTATATACCTGACGAGTCTGAGAATAAATCTTAACAATATCATTATCAAAATTTATGGTAATAAGCAAATCAGAATTTTGCCAATCTGACCAATCGGTCCATCTGCCATTGTCATCAACATACTTAATTGCAAAAGACGTTGACCTATAACTATAGGTTTGGGCACTGGATGAAACCGCAACAAACGCTAACAGTAGCGATGTAATAAACAAAAATTTCTTCATAACTATATTTATTTTTTTTTTCATTCTGACAAAAAATGATGCCTACATTTCACTATCTCGCGCAACTCTACGCATAAGGTGGTTGCCTGCGATAACTTTTTTTCGAGCCGGAGACAGGACTCGAACCTGCGATGTGGAATACATTATTACAAATAATGTCTAGTCGCCACTGTAGCACTCCGGCAAAAATATCCATTGTTTTACTAGTGCGGCACAAAGGATAAAGCCGCACTCTTATCGTGAGCTAATCGGAGGATTTAATCAGACGCATCACCAATTTCCTCTAACCCGTGACCACGTTTTTGGTACGTGGACAACCCCCAAGCCTTCAAGCTGTACTTGAGAAAAAGCCAGCCATTCATCTGTGTTTTAAGCGCTATTTACAACAGACAACGGACTTGTTACAACATCGACCTCGATAGTTTGGAGGCTGCGTAACTTCTGATATACGCCAAGGCTTATGCCAAATCACCCACCAGCAGCTTGGTTTAAATCAGTATATGGTTAAAGTTTTAACAATACAAATATACAAAAAATAAATATAAAAAAGAAGAAAAAAATGTTAAAAATTATTAATTAATTCAATATTCACCGCATTTATAGATAATCTTCATTTTGGCAGTTATTGCAAAATGCTCTATCAACCATCATCCCCGCTTTAACAGAAACGTCATTGCTTCCACATTTTTTGCAGCGTATATTGCCATTTTTATCCAATTCAAAACTAGTCATATTTTTTTGTGTTTTATAAGTCGGCAGCGTTGGACTCGAACCAACCACGCTCTAGAATCGTCGCACCAAAATTTCTGCCGATAAAAAATAGGAAAGTAGTTTCCAATAAGCAATATGCACCGGGCAGTTGTCAATGCATCTACAAACCATGCTACCTACGCGCAACAACCATCCTACGCCATCACAGGTTTGAGTCTTAAAAGACTTGCTTTCCAACAAAACCTACTACTTTGAGTGACGCTTAACGACTCTCAGGGAATAATAGGAATCAAGTATTGCTTTTTTCTTTTCTAAATATTCTTCTAGAATTTTCATTAAAAATTCAAGTCGAAGCTAAAAAGGTGGAGCCTGTGGGATTTGAACCCCTCTGTGACATTGCAGATGTCAAGTGCTAGCCAGTACACTACAAGCCCCTAATAAAAAATAAACAACAGATGTGCTTTTACGCCAAAGACAGTACGTCTAGCTCGTACCTCACGATTTACGTTTACATTCGTCTGAGAATCCAGTAGCGGCTTTAAAGGTTCTCCAACTTGACTTCACTAGCCTCATTCGGTCTTATATTTCAGATTCTCCGACTTCGACCTCTAGTCTCTCGCCAATTAGGGATTTGCAACTCCCAAGTTATTTGGATGCACCTAGGGTTTTTATTCGAGGAGTAAACCCATAAAACAATAATAGCAGTTTGCCTCACTGATTATTAAGGCCACGCTCTATACTACCTCACCACTTACTGAGAACTGTCACTCTTTAGATGATGGACGCTTCCAATCCTACATTTCTTATTGTTTAATATGTGAATCTAGTAGGATTCAAACCTACGACTTTATAGTAATATATAAAAAAATTCTAGTATAATTATTTTTTTGGCTTGGTTTTCGCCTGTGTTTTAAGCAAATTATGTAAACATATTGACGCACTTTCAACGTCCTCACACCCGCTTGCCTACGGGCGTATTATACTAGAATTTATACTTGGACTACGTATTTTTTTTAAAAAAATTAAATTATCTGGGAGTAGCGTTGGATTCAAACCAACGTATACATGTGCCACAAACATGTGCCTAAGTCTCTCGGCCAGCCACTCCATGTTTTATTAGGAAACATTTTTTATAGTACGGATTTGCAATCTATTTTTTAAAAAATGTTTGCTGTTAGTTTCCTTGTTTTGAGCAGGCTTATGGAGTCGAACCACTCATTCGTTCTGGTTTGAACGTTATGCAACCGTTACATTAAAGCCGCGTTGCGGTCTATAAAAGAGTCGAACTTTTATCCCAGGTTAGACAGACCAGTATAATAACCGTTATACGAATAGACCATTTTTAGGCAACCTTTTCATAAAACCGTAATTGAAAAACTAAGAATCGAACTTAAAATTTGCTGTGTGTTGCCTTGAATTTTTTATGAGCAGACCGTCGGATTCGAACCGCTTCTACAGCTGGATTGCTGCATGTTTTTCCTGTAAACTACAAGTCGCAATTTTTATAAATATCTGCTAATCAGACAAATTTGTTGCGGGTTTGGGGGTCGAACCCAATGTTACCAGCTTCGTACTACTCTTGCTTTTATGCAAGCCAACTACGTGAGTTGTTGTAGTCTGGACTATTTCTTAACCATATGCTCAACGTAAAGCACTTAGGCTGTAACCATATAGTCTCTACGCCATTTAGGATAAATCCATTTAGAGAGTCATCGCCAAAGAATATGTCGCCATATTCGAGGTTTCTGTTTGTTAGGCTACATTTTCGATTATCTTTTCAGATAAAGGTCACTAATTAATGAGACTGGCATGTAAACCGTTTCATTCTCCCGCTATGTTTTATTTCAATACTTCCTGTATTTTTTTCAATTCCTCTATGGTATTGTTAATATTTTCAGGGTTAAGTGTTATTTCGTTATATTTTTCTTCTTGTATTTTATTGTTTACATCGGCAAGCATTTCAATGATATTTTCTTTTAATGCGCAGTGGTATTTTGTTCCAACTATGCGTTGTGCTTCTGTCTTATCATATCCTGCTTCTACAAGATTTTTATAAAGTTCTTTTCTAAACTCAGATTCTAATATTTTACTCATAACTCATCTTCTTTTATGCAAATATACAAAAAATATTTTAAAAAAACAAAATTTTATTTAGAAATAATTTCCCTAAAGTTATCTAATGTTATAATTCCATTTGATAAACTTATTAATTCTTCTCTATATTTTACAGCAAAATCATAAATACTGTTTAATATTTTCCAATTATATGCCTTACCACTTGGTATGTTTAAAAACCTTGGCTTTTCCTCCAACGTTAATGTTGACCATAACCTTGTATTTTTAGCCACTTCTGGGCAACTTGGAAATTTTATTCTTGGACCATGATGGCTTGTTTTGTATGTGCTTTGGTTATCCACCCATATATCTATAGGTAAATTTGTTTCCTCTGCACTAAGCCTCTCATAATATTCTAATATTAGCTCTTCATTTAATTCATCTAAATATTGAGAAATTGTTAGGCCATCATTTCTAATTATATATTTATTTAAGTTTTTTTGACTTATTTTTCCATCAGCATATTCATTAATGACTTTATGGTTATTAGATATGAAAGTTTTAATTTCGTTTAAAGACTTATCATCAATATCTATCTTAAAACCATCTGCCATAATTGTCGGACTATCGCTGATACTTAGTGGCATAACATCAAATGTTCTTTCTCCAATAAAGTTCTCAGCATAAATCCAACGAGGATGGTCATACATGCCTTTGCTCTTGAAATCAGGTAAATGCAAGTTAACCGGTAAACCACTGTCTCTTTTGTCCAAATTGGTATAAAACATTAGTTCCGAATCGTCTTCATCTAACGCCCTATATCTTTTTAGCTCTTCAGAAGTGCACCACTCACATTTGCTTTCATTCAGCCACTTGCCCTTGTTCCTTTCAGAATCAAGCCAAGACGACTTATTTTCTACCCTTTCTATTAATGAGCGTATTCTATTTTTCTCTATAAAATATTCTTTGTTGTTCATAAATAATCACTATATATGCAAATATACAAAAAATATTTTAAAAAACAAAATTTTTTGATGTTATTTTTTGTTAAAGTGATAAATCCCAGGAAAGTATTAAAAAATTCCTCAAAGAAATATCAGAATACACATCCAATTTAATTACGTAACTGACTGTTTTACAGCACTTTAAGTGGACCTAGACGGAATCGAACCGTCGTCACAATTACCGTTCTGTAGAAAATTATACAAGCTTTCAATTTTTGGTAAGAGGTTTTCTTCCTCAAAACGTTTTATTTAAATGTGTCGCCATCACATCCCGTCTTTGGGACCACCTCATTTTGAGAAAACGAGGAAAACAAGGGGGATGACCGGAGTCATCAGTTTCCACCATCTTAACGTACAACGTTAAAAAAAGTACTAGGATGTTCTGTTCCTAAGAGCCTAGTCTCTCGGCTTACCTTTTACGCAGCCATTGCGTAAGCGTAAGCAGGAGAATCAATGTTCTCGCCGTTTATATTTTTTTCGCTATTTCTAGTGTATGCCCACTGCTTGTTTTCTACCAAACCAATAACGTTCTATACCAGGTTAGGCCCGTTTTTATTTTATAATGGATTGCTCTGAATTACATAATAAATGTCTTCTACTGTAACATCACTAGGCGCATCAGTGTTTCTCAATCCATATTTTAAAATTGAATATAAATCATTTTTATCCAAACTTTCTAAATATTCTTGCCTACTCATATTTGTATTATATAAATATTAAGAACTTTCAATTTTTTTCTTGCGTTGGCGGTAGGACTTGAACCTACGACCGCTTGTTTATATATTATATTTTTTTTGGTTTTTTGTTAGTAGTCCAGATAGGACTTGAACCTACGTGCAACCTACTACAGTATGTTAAAACTTACACAAAGTTGAACTTCGCGCTTTATTAACTTCTTGCTTCACAGAACCACTACTTTTTAGCAAATCATTTCTGATTGGGTCATCCACAGTTGGGCTCTCCACAAGCTTAGATTCGGGTGTACTGCACCCTATTATTCTTAATCCCTCGTCCAAAATATTTAATGCAGCATTGTAGTCACGATTAATGACTTCTCCACAGTGAGGACACGTCCATTCTCTGTCGTTCAATGTCAATTCATTATTGACATAACCACAATTGTGGCACGTCTTTGAACTTGGGTAAAATCTGTCAACGAATACTATCTTTCTGTTGTACCAAGATGCCTTGTATTCAAGCATCCTACGAAATTCGCCGAAGTTCATTTCAAGTATACTTTCTGCAAGATTATGATTCTTAGACATACCTTTCACGTTTAAGCCCTCCATACATATGACTTGGTTTTCATCAATGAGTGAATTACTTACACTGTGAAGATAGTATTGTTTTCTGTCGTTTATTTTCTTATATACCTTAGCAAGTTTAATCCTTGCCTTATTTCTGTTGTTGCTTCCTTTCTGTTTCTTAGACAACTGACGTTGTAGCTTCTTGATATTTTTTGTTTCACTTTTCTTGAAGTGAAGATTGCTGAATACTTCTCCTTCTGATGTGATAACGAAATCCTTAATGCCAAGGTCTATACCAATGTTGTTATTTGTCTCTTTGACTTGATGCATCAAATCTCCATCGACTAAGATTGAAAGGTAATATTCTCCACAAGGCAGACGCTTCAGCGTTGCCTGTCTGATACAATTCTTATGCTTCTCAAGATACTCAGCATATTTCTCGTTACATCTGAACCTAACGTTCTTGATATTAGCAAGAGAAATACGATAGTCTGTATAGACATTACGTTTAGATATTGCTCCAAGTTCAAATCTGCAACTCTGTTTGTTGTCGTGCTTTGACTTGAATTTAGGAAAACCAGAATGCCGTTCGAAGAAATTCTTATATGCAGAGAGCATATCTTTTACCGCTTGCTTTAATACTTTGGTGTTCTGTTCTCTTAGCCATATGAAATTATCATCTTTTAGAAGTTCGTGATGAACGAATTGTCCAAGTGTAGAAAGGTTTTCTGATTTACCGTCATTCTTATATGATTCTATTTTCCTGTTAAGACACTGATTATACACGACACGATAGCACCCAAGCAACTTATTATATTGAATTGCTTGTTCCTTATTTGGATATAGCCTTATCTTAACCGCTCTTAACATAATTTAAATCAGTTCTCCTATTTATATATAAATATCTTTTACATTTTGTTTATCTTAATTATTTCACTAAAAATGTTAATTTTTGTTTAAATATTTATTCAAAAGATGCCACACTCCCATATTTTATACTGACCAGTGGCCATATCAGAACCGTATTACAGAACGGTGTTGCGCTTGTACTTGGCGCGGCGGTTTATAAACTGTTTTAATTTAGGAAACAATTAAATACGTTGCTCTACCAGACTGAGCTATAAAGAGTTTTATCTCTTCAATTGGATTTGAACCAATGACCTACGGGTTACAAGCCAATTTTTTTTATTTGCTGTTAGTTTCCTTGGTAGGAGATATCCGGCTTGAACGGATGACATCCATCTTGTAAGGGTGGCGCTCTGACCAACTGAGCTAATCTCCTATTTTAAAGCGAATCTACATACTCATCAATGTCATTATTATTAGAATTGGCCATTAATATAGTTAATGTTTTAACTTCATGTTTGAAATCAAACCATACTGTAACATATGGCTCATGTTCATCTGTTCTATAGCCTTCTTTGCTGAATTTAATTTCTATATATTTCTGTACTTTTCTTTCGGATTTATCCAAGTCACTCCAATCAAACGCTTCTGATATTGCGCTCATCCTGGATGGAACAGAATCATTCTTTTTAATCTTTGTTTTGGCTATGTTTTTCATGTGCGCCTTTAATTCTGATTTCCAGTAGTTTATGCTGATGTTGTCATCGCCAATTAATCTAGAATATCTAATCAGGCACCAATTTTCACATATTTGCTGAAGTAAATTGAAACAGTTTTCCACAAACTTTTGCCTTGGTAAAGCATATTCCAATATCAAAGGTATCACCTTTTTAATTTCATCTTTGATTAAATGATGCAATTCTGCCTCGGTAAGCCTTATATATTTACCATTTACCTTTTTCATAATGCATGTTTTTATTTTTTTTTGTTGGGAAGGGGTTATCGAAAACACCGCTTCTGGTTTTTCAGACCAGTATGACCTACCAACTACATCACTTCCCAGTATATGTGACGTTTTATTAGGCGGAGTGCGCCACCTTACTCTCCATGTTAATTGAACTTGCTTAACGCTTAGTCCACCAGCTGTAGCCGCATGCGCCAACTACTGCTCCGAAAATAAATGTAAACATAATTTAAAACGTTTTAAGTTAGACATTTTTTTTGAAAACTTCTATATAGTATTTATATACTCATGTATAGTTTCTTTGTTACCATATGCCATTTGATTTATAATATCATTCATTGACATTTGAAATTCTTTAATTCTCGAATTATTTGCTTTATATCATTGTCAATTAATCTACCAATTTCACTTTTATCTGACTTTCTCATAATAATAAATTGTGCGCCCGCTGGGGCTCGAACCCAGGACCCCCACATTCTTGCCACTCTATGTTACCATAGCCAAACAAACGCATTTTGTCGTTTAAAGCCGAGCAAATTTTTAACTTCCATCTGATTTCACCCTTCAAAAAAGTTAATGCAGACTTTTGTTTGTTGTGGTCTGGAATACATCTTTACCATATTGAAATTCTTGCAAGATGTGAGTGTAGTTTCTATAACTACCAAGAGCAGTCCCAATACTGCCGCTTCCAACGTCTTAAGGTTTTAACTTTAAACTCACAAATTTCAACTTAGGCGTCCCCTGTATACTCTCTACACATTTATGAGAAGAAAGCCTTTTAGTTCTCCATTTTACATCATAAGATGAGGATAAGACTTTTTTATGTGAATGAAACTTCTCAACTTAGCACGGTATAATCCTTACACATTATTGGTTAGTGTTGTGTTAGTTCGCCTCAAGGTAGCACAGATAAATCCGTGTCGTTCTTTAGGCTACCACTCGTAGGTTTAATGACTAACTCCATTAAAAGGACTTCCACCGTTTTAGGGGGAATCTCACATGGACTTTCGTGCCATATGATTCAATTTTTTAAAAGTGTGGTGCATCTACCATCTGAGCTACGAGCGCATCTTTTTATTTCAGCGGATGAAGGAGGATTCAAACCTCCGAGTCGCTATTCACGACTGCCGGTTTTCCTTACTACTCTATGTTGCCATAGCCAAACAATGTTTATTATTTAAACTTCATCAGCCGTTGGGCGTCAGGTGAGCCTTTCACTCACAGTCTTTGTTTGTTGTGGTCTGGAATACATCTTTACCATATTGAAATTCTTGCAAGATGTGAGTGTAGTTTCTATAACTACCAAGAGCAGTCCCAATACTGCCGCTTCCAACGTCTTAAGGTTTTAACTTTAAACTCACAAATTTCAACTTAGGCGTCCCCTGTATACTCTCTACACATTTATGAGAAATACAATATTGACAATTATGCATCATTGTCTTTTTACATACTTTTGGATATTCTGTATGCTTATTGTAATTAAACAACTTTAGCTCTATGCTTTCTGTTCTATCATGTTACAATACATAATCCCTAAGAAGGGTTAGGCTTAACGAATTATTCTTTTATTTCATTCGCCCTCTTGCTACGATAGCAAGCCTGTGATTACTCGCATTGATGTTTAATAATTCTCAACTTAGCACGGTATAATCCTTACACATTATTGGTTAGTGTTGTGTTAGTTCGCCTCAAGGTAGCACAGATAAATCCGTGTCGTTCTTTAGGCTACCACTCGTAGGTTTAATGACTAACTCC